>Ga0068853_100000097_pt1 | contig 59626 bp, 47 predicted proteins | sample KBSCornC32_FD_65655 | JGI IMG/M metagenome (GOLD analysis project Ga0068853, IMG submission 65655) | Corn rhizosphere microbial communities from Kellogg Biological Station, Michigan, USA - KBS Corn C3-2 | ecosystem: Host-associated > Plants > Roots > Rhizosphere > Soil ... | reverse complement strand
GCAAAACATTATGATTTAAATCACAAATCATAATTAGTCGACATTCTTCTGGCAATCATTTTGCATTAGTGATATCAAAATCTCACCTTATGCAAACTTTTACTCCGGAGATGCGATTAAAACAGGAACTGGTCAATAGCATCATGCACGGCTTCGGCATATTGTTCGGTATTATTTCTATACCTATTCTTATTACATTTTCTGCCAAGGGTGAAAATATAAATGGCATTATTGGTTCAAGCATTTATGGCTTTTGCTTTTTGATGGTATTTACTTTCTCCACTTTGTATCACGGTTTTCAGCATGAAAAAGTAAAGCGGGCATTAAAGATCCTTGACCATATAAGTATCTATTACCTGATCGCCGGAACCTACACGCCGTTGATACTTATTTATAACAACAATAGTTTTGGGATCACACTTCTTTGCGTTTTGTGGTCATTGACCATACTCGGAACCGTTTTCAAGGTGTTCTATTGTGGCCGCTTTGAAATCGTTTCAACTGCCATCTATTTATTAATGGGTTGGAGTATGCTGGCGGGTGGGACCTCATTTTTTGAAAGAATGCCTCATGCTGTTTTCCAAATGGTGATAGCGGGTGGGATCATTTATAGTCTTGGCGTCATTTTTTATTTATGGGACAGATATTTTTACAGCCACGCCCTTTGGCATTTCTTCGTACTGGCCGCTGCTATCTGTCACTATGTAGCCATTCTTTTATCCGTATAGTTTTATCCGGGGGTGTATTGCTTTCTACTGACCTTATGACATTTGTTATGAGCCGGCTTGAAGTAGGTCATATGTTCAGCTTTTATTTCATTTTACCTTCAGTCTATAATTTTTTTTTATGAACACTCCTGATTCACTGGAACTCCGTCGAAGAGCAACTTCGAACGAAAAGCCTCATCAAAAATTCGTCTTCTCATTTACAGAAGGGGATGGAAAAAACAAACAACTGCTGGGTGGCAAAGGCGCGAATCTTTGCGAAATGACGCAGATCGGACTGAACGTTCCGCCCGGTTTTGTGATCTCAACTGAAGCCTGTCTTGGATATCTCGCCGATCCAACCAACCAATTACAAGAGGGTATTCTGGCGGAAGTAATGGAACATATGTACGAGGTTGAGCAAGCCGCTGAAAAGACCTTTGGTGATCCGGAAAATCCACTACTCGTTTCAGTTCGATCCGGCTCTGCATTATCAATGCCCGGGATGATGGATACCATCCTTAATCTCGGACTAAACAAGAAAACCCTGCAGGGTCTCATCGCGCAAACGGGCAACGAGCGATTTTGTTACGATGCGTACCGGCGCTTCATTCAGCTTTTTGGTAAGGTGGCGCTGGGCGTGCCGGATGAGAAGTTTGATATAATATTTGAAAGTGTTAAACAGAAGGCCGGTGTAAAACTTGACATCGGGTTACACACTGAGAATTTAAAGGAGATCAGTCAGCAATTCCTTGACGTAGTGAAAGAACATACGGGTAAACCATTTCCGGAGGACGTGTATGCACAATTAGAAATCGCCATTAAAGCTGTTTTCAATTCGTGGATGGGCAAGAGAGCGATTGATTATCGCCGTGAATTTAATATAACACCACAAATGGCAAATGGAACAGCAGTGAATGTCGTCGCCATGGTATTTGGAAACATGGGCAATGATAGTGCAACAGGCGTCGCCTTTACACGTGATCCAGGGACCGGAGAAAATATTTTGTTTGGCGAATATCTTGTAAATGCACAGGGCGAAGATGTAGTGGCAGGTATCAGAACGCCAAAAGCGGTTTCACAACTAAAGGACGAAATGCCTGCCCTTTATCATCAGCTTGAGGAACTGCGTGAGAAGCTTGAAGAGCATTATAAAGAGGTCCAGGATTTTGAATTCACCATTGAAAAGGGAACACTTTACTGCCTTCAAACGAGGAACGGTAAAATGAACGCTACTGCCATGGTTCGCACTTCTGTGGAAATGGTGAAAGAAAAATTGATCGCCAGGCAGGATGCCCTGTTGAGATTAAAACCTGGGATGCTTGAACAACTATTGCACCCCCGGCTGGATTCATTACATAAATCACAACCATTGGCCCAGGGACTTCCCGCCTCACCAGGTGCCGCATCAGGACAGTGCGTGTTTGATGCAGACAGAGCGGAACTGTTAGGCCGTTCCGGTCATAAAGTGATCCTCGTCCGTGAGGAAACGAAGCCAGAAGATATTCATGGATTTTTCGCTTCGCAGGGAATATTGACCAGCCGTGGCGGAAAGACCTCACATGCCGCAGTAGTGGCAAGAGGAATGGGCAAGCCATGTGTTGCTGGAGCGGAAGGGATTCATGTGGATGTAAAACTTCGGCAGGCCGTCATTGGTGAAAGGATACTGCACGAAGGTGATTTTATCACGATCGATGGCGGAACGGGTTACGTTTACCAGGGAATAATTCCTACGGTTGAACCGATATTTAGCGATGAATTAAAAACTCTGTTACAATGGGCCGATGAAGTAGCTCAATTAAAAGTAATGGCCAATGCCGACACGCCGGCTGCCGCGCAAAAAGCATTGAACTATGGAGCTATGGGCATCGGGTTGTGCCGGACAGAAAGAATGTTCAATGCCCCTGATCGGTTACCAATTGTAGTTGAAATGATTCTTGCTACAACTGAAGAGGAAAGATTGGTAGCCTTGAGTCAACTTCTTCCTATTCAAAGACAGGATTTCAAAGATATCTTGACATCAATGGCTCCCCGACCGGTAACCATCCGTTTGCTTGATCCTCCCATCCATGAATTTTTACCAAAGGAAGAAGAGCTCAGAGAGGAGTTAGTGCACCTACGGCATCTGAAAGACACTGCAAGTGGGGTTCATAATTTGTTTAACAGTCTTCGCCTGTTGCATGCTTACGATGAGAATGCAAAATCTCCCATTCCATTCAATGAAAAGGGAATTGAGCTAATTGACCAGGCCATCGTAAAAAAAGAACAGATGTTAAAGAAGGTTCATGATCTGTACGAAGTGAATCCAATGCTTGGGCATCGCGGGGTGAGGTTGGGTCTTACATATCCTGAAATTTATAAGATGCAGATACAGGCAATTTTGGAAGCTGCAACAGAATGCCAGGAAGCGAATATCGATGTCCGCCCCGAGATCATGGTACCCCAGGTTTGCAATGTTGAAGAATTGACAACCGTAAGAGGTTACGTGGAAGAAATCAAACAAAGGATCGAGAAAGAAAGAGGATTAAAGTTGGCATTCAAATTTGGTACAATGATCGAGGTCGTACGCGCCTGCGTGACTGCAGATGAACTTGCCCAAGAAGCAGAATTTTTTTCATTTGGAACAAACGACCTGACCCAAGCCACTTTCTCTTTCTCAAGGGAAGATGCGGAAAATAAATTCCTTCCGCTGTATGCAGAAAAGAACATTTTACACGATAACCCATTTGAAATATTGGACATCGCCGGCGTTGGTAAGCTTATGCGGTTCGCTGTGGAATTAGGTCGTAAAATAAATCCTGATTTAAAAGTGGGAATCTGCGGCGAGCACGGAGGCCAGCCCGATTCAATTCAATTCTGCCACAAACTTGGATTGACGTATGTGTCTTGTTCTGGTCCAAGAGTACCTGTAGCACGATTGGCGGCTGCTCACGCAAAATTAGGAGAGGCTAAAAACAGTTCTTTATAATGACCTCCGGTCAACAATCCTTAAACTGTCCCAATTTTTCTTTGGGACAGTTTTTTTTGCAACTAATTCACTCTAATTCGCGACTTTAGTAGAAATGAAAAAGTCGTTGCTTGCCGTGGTTGTTGTATTCATGTCAATTCCTGCTTTCTCGCAGAAGGTAGACAGTATCTTCTTTCATTTATATACTGACAGTCTGAAAAAGGGACAACACAATTACATTAATGTTGACGGTAAATTGTCCAACGGACAATGGCAACCGCTTACTTCCAAACAAATACAATTCTCATCTTCGGCGTGCGAATTCGATGGAAACGACTTGATCATACCTTCCGACTTCAAAGAAGAAAAGATAAAAGTAAGAGCCGAGCTTAAAACAAATTCCTCAATATGGAAGGAAGTTACCATATGGATCAAAAAAATACCCGACCCTGATTCATTGCCGGATGTTGACCAGGTTTTAAAAAATACTTCTCCGAAAAAAAGAAAAAAGAATTAATATTTTATCGTGAGGGAAATTTTTCACAAGCTCAGCCAAAACTGTGGACAATTAACCCATCCCGTGCATATAATTTTTGTCTTTTTTTAATGTGATACGTTTAAACGTTTTGAAATTATACAGGCATAATTTTTTACGTTAACATATTTAGGTTACAAAACCAATTTGATAATTTTTAAAACGTTTATTATGCCAAATCAAAAATCGGATGATCGCAGTTCTCAACAGGGCAATACCGGTAATAATCCGGGGCGCGAGGGTCAACAGGGCGGACAAGGAAGCCAATCAGGAACTCGCAGAGGCGATACAGGAAGCCAGGGACAACAGAGTGGCGCGAACCGCGGCAATCAGCAGGGTCAGCAAGGCCAGCAGGGTGGTAAGTCGGATCGTGATCGCCAGGGTCAACAAGGCAATATGCCTGACCGTGACCGTCAACAAGGACAACAAGAAAAAACTTCATCCAGTCGCGATTCTTCATCGTATGATGAAGATATGGACACTGACCGTTCAGAAGATCGCAGTTCCGACAAGGATACAGATCGCGGGATGAGTAACCACTAACTGGCATTTAATAATCGAAAAAAGAGCTGGTGGCCTCGAAGCCGCCAGCTCTTTTTTTAGCACCCTATGCATCATTATACCGCGCAATAAAAATTTATCATTTTTGACTTACTCACCTATTTTTGCTTTATCTTTTCCGAATAATACCAAAACATCCAAAAATGAATACTGTCATTGTTCCGGTAGATTTTTCTCTTGTCTCGTACAATGCAGCCGAGTATGCGGCCGCAATGCTAAAAGACGTTCAAGACTCAAGACTTGTCCTGTTTCATATGTATGAAAAAGAATACGATGGTGAGCTGGCCGAAACACAGTTGGGACAATTGAAGGATAGCCTGGCAAAGGATTCCCCGGTGATAATAGAAACCGACCTGGTAAAAGGCGATGACCTGATCCACGAAATTGAACGGATCGTTCACCACTACCACGGGGATTTTGTGGTAATGGGCATGACCGGTAAGTCGAGCTTGGAACTTGTTTTTATGGGCAGTAACACGTTGAAGCTGGTTGACAAGAATATTTGCCCCGTACTCATCATTCCCCCCGATGCTAAATTTGAGAAAATAAAAAATGTAGTGGTGGCATCTGATTTCGAAAACGTAAGACTGACGACCCCGTCGGGACCTATTAAAACTATATTAGAAATGTTTCGCCCGATGCTCCATGTTGTAAATGTCAATAGCGAACATTATGTTGCGCTCACTGAAAAATATCAAAAGGAAAGAGCCATTATGCTGGAGCTGTTCAGCGACTATAGCCCTGAATTTTACTTTATCGGTATGACCGATTTTTTTGAAGCAATTGAACAGTTTATCATCGATAAACATATTGATATCCTCATTACTATTCCGCGGCGGCACGCCATTTTAACTGGAATCCTTAAAGGTCACCACACAAAGAAATTGGCTTACCACACCCATATTCCGTTGCTGGCGGTTCATGAATAACGAGTTAACAAAAAAGTGGCAATAGCCTCCCGATTACTCCCTGTTGTTTGCATTCAGTATTTTTGCAAAATGACCACAGGTATGTTTCGCCATATCCCTTTGCTGAACACCGGCAAATTCTCGGATCTCCTGCCGGCGAATTTTTATATTCCCGATTGATGTCCTGTTTATGATTTTGTAAAATTGATCACCTGTAATCATAAATAGTTCATTATGTCAAAGTCAAATAATAAGATATCTGTCACATCTGAGATCGGAAGGTTAAGAAGGCTGCTTGTCCACAGTCCGGATAGCGGATTGGGCAAGGTAGTTCCTTCCAAGGCACAAGACTGGCTGTTTGAGGATATTGTTCACCTGGATACCATCAGGCGAAAAGAGTACGACTACTACACAAAGCTCTTATTGTATTTCCTGGATCCCTCAAAAATAAAGGGAAGGCTTTCAGAAATTGATGACGAAAAACATCGACGTGACTTTTTTAAACCCGACAATGAGAATTTCTTTGGTTCGGAAAATGTCATTGAGCTGCAATGCCTGTTATCGGATGTACTGAGCGACCATGAAATAAAATTAAAACTAGTGGCCGCTGTTTGCGCCATTGAAGGCTGTTCTTATGCTGTTCAAAACGATCTTTTCTCGGTCTCTCCGAAACAACTGGCAAAAGTTTTTATCAGCGGCACTATCACGGAAGACGAAATGGTGTTCCCTCCTATTCCAAATTTCATTTTTACAAGAGATATCGGTATAGTGATCAATGATCACATCTTGCTGAACAAACCCGCAAAAAAAGCCAGGACGAGGGAAGCGATGCTGATGAAATATATTTTCTTCAATCACCCGATCTTCTCAGGCTACCAGGATAAGATTCTCGAGATCCCTGATTCGCCTCTTCAGTTCCTGATACCAAGAGAAAGCGATGAGAAGAAAGTTACGCTCGAAGGCGGTGATGTGATGGTGGTCACGAAAGACCATGTCCTGATCGGTGCAAGCGAGCGAACCACGATGGAGGCGGTTCACCAGGTGTCCAATTTGCTTTTTGAAAAAAATATTGTAAAGAAAATAACTGTAATTAAGATCCCAAAAAAGAGGGACTATATGCATATTGACACCATCTTTACCCAGGTAAAAAGAAATGTGTGGGTAATGCTTGGAAGTTTCTCCAGGAAAAGGATCAAAATGGAGGATGCTGATCCTGTCCAGAAGATCCTGGAAACAGAGAAAAAGGATGAGAAGATAAAGATCATTCAATTCAAAAAGAAGAACGTCGACGACCCTGTTCATTTTGATAATCTCGAGGAACTTTTGACGGATATCAGTCAGAATGATTTTGATTGCGACGAAAAGGTCAAATTTATTTACTCGGGAAATAACGAATTCCCTTTTGATGCAAGGGAGCAATGGACGGATTCCTGCAATTTGCTTGCGTTGAAGGAAGGGGTTGTCCTCGGTTATGATCGTAACGATAAAACTGCAGAGGCTTTCAAAAATAATGGCTTTGATATTGTCAACGCAGAGGACATAATCAACGATATAGAAGATGGCAAAATCAATCCGAAAGAACTGGAGGATACAATGATACTAATCCCCTCCGCTGAATTATCGAGAGCAAGAGGCGGGTTTCATTGTATGAGTATGCCGATACTAAGAGATGATGTTGAGTAAAGTTACTTTGCTGGTCGCCAGTTGCTGTTAAATAGCACCTGCCTTTCCAATAACAAGCAGCAAGACACCAGCAACGAGAAACGAGCAACAACAATGCAAACGACTTCACACATATTAATGATCCGGCCGGTAAATTTTGCATTCAATGCGGAAACGGCCGCAAACAATGCCTTCCAGGTTAAGAACGATGACGCTAACGTACAAGGAAAGGCATTAAAGGAGTTTGATGAATTAGTCGCACTTCTTCGAAAAAATGGAGTTGATGTCACGCTGGTGGAAGACAGCCCTGAACCCAACACTCCCGACTCGATCTTTCCCAATAACTGGATATCTTTTCACGGCGATGGAACCGTATTATTGTATCCAATGTATGCTGTAAGTCGCAGGGGCGAACGGAAAGACCATGTGCTTGAAAAGATCGATGAACAATTCCTGGTTAAAAAGAAGATCGACCTTAGTTATCATGAGAAGGACAATTTATTCCTCGAAGGAACGGGGAGCATGGTTCTCGATCGGGATAACAGGTTGGTTTTTGCCTGTCTTTCTCCGCGGACAGACAAAAAAGTACTTGACGAATTTTGTACTAAAATGAATTACTCGGCGCTCATTTTTCATTCGGTTGATGAAAACGGGCAACCGATCTATCACACAAACGTTATGATGTGTATAGCCGATAGATATGTGGTGATCTGCCTTGATTCGATTCGCGATAGTAAAGAGAAGAAGGAAGTCGTTTCGGCTATTCAAAAAATCGGGAAAGAGGTCATTGAAATAAATTACCAGCAGCTAAATCACTTTGCAGGAAATATGTTGCAGGTTGAAAACGCGAAACATGAAAAGTTGTTGGTAATGTCAACCCAGGCTTTCCGTTCTTTGTCAGAAGAACAGGTACAAAAATTGAGTGGGTATAACAGGATCATACACGCTCCGCTTAACACGATTGAAGTAAATGGCGGCGGCAGTGCGAGATGTATGATGGCAGAAATTTATTTACCCCCTCTTTCTTAAAATCATTTTATGCCAGGCTTAAGATCTTATTTGTCAATATTACTCACCGTTTGTTTTGCAAGTGTTTTTGGCCAGTCATCTTACAACGACTCATTACAAAGATATGTTGATCGTTATGTCAAGGACCATGAAGTAGTCCAGGGTGCCGATAAGAAATATTTCCACTTCTTTCCTATCAATGAAGACTATCGCGTTACTGCACACTTTGAGAGAGCAAAAGGCAACAAATGGTTTGCGATGGAAACGTCAGGACTGCAGAAAAAGACATACAGAGTTTTTGGTACAATTTCGTTTAGGATGCATGATACACTGGTAACGGCAAATATTTATCAATCGCAGAATCTAATGGCGGACCCTAAATACAAAGACTATCTTGCTTTAATGTTCACCGATAAAACGACGGGTGAGGAAACTTACGAGGCCGGTCGTTATCTTGATTTTGAGATCGGGGACATAAAAAACAATCAACTGGTCATTGATTTCAACAAAGCTTACAACCCGTATTGCGCTTATGTAAAGGGCAAATATAATTGCCCGATCCCGCCGCGGGAAAATTACTTACCGGTTTCCATTGAAGCGGGAGAAAGGAATTTTGGAAAGAAAACGGAATGAAGTAAAGGATTACTGAGAAGAATACAGGTGACAAAATGAACCTGTAGTACATTTGTTTTGATGCTTTATTATTTCGCGGGCCCATGAAGCTTTTGAAGCAATATTATACCATCTTCCTGTTTTTGCTGCTGTCGATCCTATTATTGCAAAATACGAGGTGCGCAAAAGAATATAGTTTTGAAGGTGCGCAGGTTGATACACTCTCACGAAGCGGAGGAGACACCGTCGTGTCGCAAGTACCGCCCGCAATTTCTCTATGCAGTTTGTGTAATCCTTCCGACCCGATCACACTCGGGCACTGGAGTTTTAAAACAGGAAACGTGTACCAATGCGGAACATTCACCAATTCTGGCTTTTTTAGCGGGTTTGAGAAAACCAATTTTACTTTCTTTGGTCCTTCTGCTTGCTCAATTGATACAGGCATCGTGGTTTCAGTCTATTTGCCGGTGGCATTGGACCAGGATCAGTTTAATATTAAGACTGACCAGGCTGCATTTTATTACTACGATCACACAGCTACAGACGATATACTCCAGAGCCGACACACGGCAATATTCTCGGTAACGGTTCAGAGTTTTTTTGAATCTACCGGTATTGCCACAGGCACATTCAGCGGCACAGTATATACGCCAAGTGGAGATTCTGCGCACGTTACAGAGGGTCGATTTGTTGCACCGTTGCATTAGATTCCTTGCTGCTCCCGATAGCTATCGGACGGAATGACAACCCGCGAGAAGGATTGTTCTTTATTGCAGAACAGCGATTCAGCGTACAAGTGAGTGACACAACAAAAGTTCAATAGTAGCAATGTGGCTTGCTACAAAATACAATCATAATAAAGAGATTGCTTCGTCTCCGCTTACGACGGGTCCTCGCAAGGACGCGATCCGATTGATTGCTTCGTCTCTGCTTGGGCGGTTCTCGCTATGACGTGAGCCGAGCGCAGGATCGATCAGTATTAGATTCCTCGCTGCTCCCGATAGTTATCGGGACGGAATGACAACCTGCGAGTTGATCACTCATTACTGTTACTCATTACTCATCATCAAAACGCTTTCTTCTCGCCTACACCCTGAGTTGTTTCCCTGAAATTCATTCCTAAATTATACATCACAAAACTCCAGATATCGGTGGCCAGTTCAATTCTCTTGCTGGTTGGCATTCCACCACCATGACCTGCTTTTGTCTCGACGCGGATCAGTGTCGGATTATCACTTGCATTGTCGGCCTGCAAAGTAGCTGCAAACTTAAATGAGTGTGCTGGTACTACCCTATCGTCATGATCAGCTGTTGTAACAAAAGTAGCAGGATACTTCACACCCGGTTTTAGATTATGTAATGGAGAATATTTATAGAGATATTTAAACTGTTCAGGGTTATCACTGCTTCCGTATTCAACAGACCAGGCATAGCCTATCGTGAATTTATGATAACGCAACATGTCCATCACTCCCACTTGCGGAACGGCAACCTTGAACAGATCGGGGCGCTGCGTCATGCAAGCTCCTATGAGCAATCCTCCATTCGATCCGCCCTGTATTGCCAGCTTCCCACTATTTGTGTATTTATTTTTGATCAGCCACTCACCTGCGCCGATAAAATCATCAAATACATTCTGCTTTTTGTCAAGCATGCCTGCTTTGTGCCATGCTTCACCATACTCGCTGCCACCGCGCATACATACACTTGCATATACTCCACCCTGCTCCAAAAAGAAAACAATCGAAGGACTGAAGCTGGGTGTTATTGGAATATTAAACCCTCCATAGCCATACATCAGTGCCGGGTTATTTCCATTTAATACAAGTCCCTTTTTATAAGTAAGAAACATGGGAACTTTCGTTCCGTCTTTGCTCGTAACAAACACCTGTTTTACTTCATAATCTTCGGGTTTGAATTTTACTTCGGTCTTTCTGAACAAAGTTGATTGTCCCGTTTTGATATCATATTTAAAGATCGTGGGAGGATAATTAAACGAAGTGTACGTGTAGAAAAAATGATCGTATTTTTTTTCAGTACCGAAACCACCGGCAGTGCCAATACCAGGCAATTTTATTTCCCGAACAAGCTTGCCATCGTAAGTATATTGATACACTTTCGTTGAAGCATCTTTCAGATACGACGCAAATAAATATCCGCCGCCGGTGCTGACAGTTTGCAGGGCTTCTTTTTGTTCGGGAATAATGACCTTCCAATTTTCTTTGCCCGGATCTTTTGGATCGATAAGCACGACTTTGAAATTGGGAGCACCGTCGTTTGTTTGAAGCAATATTTTGTCGCCAACATTGTCTACCACACTTGGATCAGTAGCAAAACCCGGTATTAGTAAACTAAATTTTGTTTGCGAAGGATCTTTTGTATCCCAAACCCATACTTCACCGCCACTTGTTCCTTCCGATGTACCAAGAATAAGAAAACGTTCATCTTCAGTCAAACCAACACCGGCGGAACGAAGTGGATGGTCCTTATCTTCATAGATCAACTTGTCTTCTGATTGTTCAGTGCCCACCTTATGATAGAACACCTGCTGATTGGTGTTCTTTCCCTTCAACTGATCTTCTCCCTTGGGTTCGGGAAAGCGACTGTAATAAAATCCTTCATCACCTTTCCAGCTAAATCCAGTGAACTTTAGCCACGTTAACTTATCGTTCAGCAATTTCTTTGAGGCGACATCCATAATATACCCTTCCTGCCAGTCGCTACCGGATTTCTGAATTGTATAGGCAGCATATTTGCCATCAAGGGAAAAATTGAGACCTCCCAGGGAAACCGTGCCATCTTCAGATAATTTATTTGGATCAATAAAAGCTTCCGGCTTTCCGGACAAACCCTTTTGCTGATACCAAACATTTTGGTTTTGTAAACCATCATTTTTTGGAAAGTAATAATAAGTTCCTTTTTGAAATGGCGCACCATATTTTGGATAGTTCCACATTTCTTCAATTCGCTTTTTAACCTTATCACGATACGGGATCTTTGAAAGATAATCGAACGTTACCTTGTTTTCTTCCTGCACCCAGGCTTTTGTTTGTTCACTGTTGTCATCTTCCAGCCAGCGGTAAGGGTCTTCCACCTTCACGCCATTGTAATCATCCACTACGTTTTCCTTTTTTGCATCAGGATATTTAAGCTGCGCGAATAGGACAAGCGGTGTAAACCAGAATAAAGCGATGAATAGCCGTTTCATTGAAAAGAATTTTAATAAGTATTAAAATTAAGAGATTTGAAAAAAGTTTGTAAAACCGTTGATGGAAATAAATTGGATTGTTCCAGTCTTCGACCTTTCCTACAACAATTCATGTTTAAAAAAATTTTAAACTGAGCATCGTAAAAACAACGAAGGTCACGCTAGTTTGCCACATTTTTTTCACAATGCGATGTCCATAAAATCTTGGGCTGCTCATTTTAGTACTTTTATTCGCTCAAGCAAAAAACTTCTTCCATGTCCAGCAATTCAAAACCAGTCCTGCTCGCTTTTTTACTGATCATTTGTGGCGTTTTATTGCAGGCACAAACAAGCTTCAAATTAAAGTATAATAATTCTGCAGTATACGCCGGTATCGAGGTTGGCTCAAAGGGTGTAAAAATGAGCGTGATCGAGATCGGTAAAAATGCTCAGAGCCGCGGCGCGTTCAATGTTTTAAAAGACAGCTCGGTAAATACGGACTTCATCTCATTTAATTCGCCCACATTCGAAGCGACTTTAGAGAGCATGTCGGGACTATATGCAACAATTGTACACCGATACAAGATCGATCCAAAATATGTTTATACCGTCGTGAGCAGTGGCGTAAAACAACAAGCTGAAAAAGAACAAAAGACTGAATGGATAACCCACCTTGTTGATTCCTTCAAAACAAAGATCAACGAACCTGATCGTGAGGTAGATGTTGTGGGTGCCCTGGAAGAAGCGAAGCTTTCCCATTTGGGGATCGTGCCTGAGGCGAGAAGATATAACACCTTCCTGATCGATATAGGCAGCGGCAATACGAAGGGTGGTTATTTTCCCAACGGCAACACGAGAGATTTTAAGCTATTCAATGTAAACTGGGGAACGAAAAGCGCAGCTAACGTTACTGATAAACGATGCGGAGAAGACAAAACTCTACTCAATTATTATAAACAATTATACCGGGTGCTGGCTGAAGCCGAAAATTCGGAGATCATTTATGCTGTAAACGAAAGTGGCTCCTATCCAAAGAGTGATAATGTAGCATTTAGTGGTGGTATTGCCTGGTCTGTTGCCACACTGATGTTCCCCGAATTGATCGACAATTCCGTGGTGGGTGTTACGTTTGACCAGGTACAGAAATTCTATGAAAGACTGTACACAAATTTTGATTCTGTTACCGAACCGATGCTTGTAAAGAATATTCTGGATAAATCAGCGGACAAAGCGTCTATTTCAAAGGAGGTCAAAAGAGTTCACCAGGTCTTTGACCAAAAATCTTTAATGGCTGGCACAGGGCTTTTATTAAAAGTCATGCGACAATTTCAGTCCATCTATGAAGGGAAACAGTTCTATCTTGTGAAGAACGGGCAGGTCGGCTGGATCTCAGCCTATGTTGATCAGACGATCGGAAGCAAGAGAACAGAATAGAAAATACAGAATTTAGAATAAACAATACAGCGTAATCATTTCTTAATTAGAAATACCTAACTTCCGAGTTAGGTTTGCTAAACATATAGCAACTTCATGGCTAACCTATGAGGGACTCAAAAAATCTTTTACTTCTCTTAGTTTCTGTTGGTTTAATGGGTACGTGGATCTATCATTTGTATGACAAATCCCACTATAGCACTTACCAGGCGCAGGTACTGGTAAAAGATACGGTAGCGACGCAGGAAGCCGTCAAAGATTCTCTTCAAAAATTATTTACGGAGAAAACGCGTGAACTCGACACTACAAAAACGCTGACCGATTCGTTGAAAGGTAGTTTGGATTCGACGATGTCGAAGATCTTTTCCCTTCGCCGGCAAATAGGCGCGATCTTAAAAAACAGGAATGCGACAAACTCAGATCTAAAAAAAGCAAGAGAACTTATTGCAGAATACCAGGAGCGGATAGAAGAAATGAAAGCGCAGAATACTGACCTGGAGACCGAGCGAACAAGATTGAACGGAGTACTTGGCCAATTAAATGATGAAGTGAAAGGTCTCCAGGATAATATCGACAAAATATCACAGGAGAACAAAGCACTTACAGAAACTATCAACGAAGCTTCGACTTTTATAGCCTCTGAGATTCGGCTATCGATCGTCACAACAAAATCGGGGGACAGGGAAACAGAAGTATCATCGGCAAGGAAGGCGAATAAAATAGTTTTCTCTTTTACGCTGCAAAATAATATTGCAGCGACCGCAGCTTATGATGTATATGTTGTGATTGTTCAACCAGACAATAAAGTTTTGCAGACCGACGTCTGGAACCCTGATCATTTTGATTCAAAAACGGAAGGAACGAAAGCCTATACAACGAAACTTCATTTTGAGTACAACAAGGGTGAGCGGAAAAAATTACTTTACACAATTCAACCGGATAACTTTCTCTCCGGTGTTTACACGATGCAAGTCTATCAAAACGGAGTATCATTAGGCGAAGCAACGAAGCATTTGAATTAAGGACACGAATTACACGAATTATCACGAATTACACGAATTATCACGAATTACACGAATTTTCACGAATGACTCTATAAGAAAATCTGTGTTCATCTGTGAGATAACTTGCCAATCAAAATCAATTAGAAGAATGTTTCTCACAGATCACACGAATTTTCACTAATGGTGTCAAAAAAATATTTTGTTTATCAGCTTATCCACGAGATAAAAAAAGGTCCCGAACTTCGGAACCCTTTCTCAATAAATTTTCCTGCTCTTAAAGGTTGTAACCGAAGCTTACATAGTAAAGTCCCCCTACTTCGGGATTTCCAAACGCACTCCTGTAATATTTGTTTAGCAGATTTGAAGCGCCGATCCTGAACTGGGTTTTGCTGCTTGGCATTCTCCAGGTCACTTGTGCATCAAGTGTTCCATAGTGAGGAATGGTTCCTGTTCCAAAAGTTCCTTCCCACAATAATTCATCCTGCCATCTCCACACAATGTTAAAGCCTACATTTTTATAAAGCTTATCATTACTCAACCCAATGTTGTATCGAACTTTCGGTGTGTTAAAAAATGCGACGAAGCCAGCGGGAACATCATTCAATTTGTCGCCCGAGACATTTGCGGAAATGTGATAACCCTGTGCAGCTTCATAGTCGACGCTTATTCCCCAGCCGATCGCATTCACACCAGTTGGTGAGTTCACTACAAATGAATAGTTATTCGTGGTGAAAGGACTTGCCAGCTCAGCCAACTCAACACCCGGGTTTGCGCTCGCTGATTCGCCCCTGCCTACTGCTACCCGGGCAATAAAATCTTTGTACTCGCTATAATAGACATAAGCGTCTACTAATAATTTTTTTGTAAACAATCCACGATAACCAATTTCATAAGAATTAACCGTCTCAGGTTTTAGGTCAGGATACGACGCGTTCACGAGCAACGCCGGATTGGGCGCTCCCGCGACAAATGAGTTTCTATAAGCCACGATGCTTTCAGCTGTCTTTGCGGGTTTGGTGTCGAATTGATAAAACGATCTGAAGACCTGACCCATCCCTATTAATTGGTTCGCGCCGCCAGTCAGCAAATTAATATATTGATCCTGCGTTGACGGAAAGCGATAAGCCTGTTGATAAGACACTCTGAAATTATTGTCCTTTGCTACTTTTATCAGTGCTGTAGCACGCGGTGTGAAGCGGCCTTCAAAATTTTCATTCTTATCGTAACGACCGGAAAGCGTGAGTTTCAAACGATCATTGATCAGCCAACGCTGCAGCTGAATGTATGCGCCAAATTCATTAATGGGTATTACACCTGCCGTATCAGCAAAAATGCTTCCGTGTGAATTAAGACGGAACTGGCGAAAGCTTGCACCAACAAGAGTCTCTGCAAATTTTACATACTGAGTTAAGTTCAGCTGACCCTCGTAGTGATACATATCTGTTCTGTCATCGAATTTCGCGCCGCCTTTACCGATAGTTGTATTCTTTGCATTTTGCAAGGCATCCATGTATTGCGAACTACCGGGCAAAAATCTTCCTGCATCTGCCGCAGCCCGAGCTGCATTGTGTGCCTGCTGAGGTGAATATGCCAATGCTCTTATTGCTTCATTGTAAGTTGCCGTATAAGTAGTGAACCAAGTTTGATCCGGTTTCCAGGCGCGGTCTACGAAAATAGCCGCGGTAGTTGCGGTGTATGCGTCACCTGAATTTTCCTGCACTGTGTACGCACGCAGGAACCAATTCTTTCCCTTTACCTCAGCCTTGTACTGTCCCATCTTTAAATTCTTGATGGCATACCTGTCTGCGCCAGTATAAACCGTTGTTCCCGTCCCCCAATAAGCAAGCAAAGAAGCTTCGATGTTGTCATTGATCTTATAACTTAACCCGCCATTTAATTTTAAATTGTATGTGTTGTAGTCAACCAGGTATTTTTCTTCGTATCCCGTTCTTGATACGTTTTGATTGGGGATGGTATTATTATTAAACCCAAGATTGATCGGAACAAAACCCTGTAATGCTGCTACATATTGCGCACCCTGCTGCGCCGAAATGAGACCACCGCCGACGGCTGCATTCACAAAATTGTTCACGTTCGTAAAATAAGCTCCGAGTTGAGCCGGAGTTGGATTATTGCCCAGAAAACCATTTGTTACCGCGGTGATACTTGTTGTAGCGCCTCCACTGGCCGCTTGAGCCAGCGCCATTGATAAGGGGTTGGTTTCAACACCAAACCTGTAAGCCTGGCCAAACTGGTACATGTTCGCGCTCACTTCGTCACCGAAAACATTCACCCCATCATAGTTAGGATCTGAAGTTCTATCGCCCGCCTTTGGTGAGCTGAATACATTATTTCTTTGAAGATTGCTGTAATCCTGCGCCTCCCAGTCCTTCGCCTGGATGTATTGGGTACTGATCTTGAAAGCCCATTTATCATTTATTTGTTTACCCCATCGAAGCGACCAATCATAGTAAGGGGAAATGGGCCTTTCTTTTCCATCAGTATGCATCATTCCCTGCTTTATCTCAAAACTCAAACCCTGGTATTTGAAGGGACTCTTACTATTGATAAGTAGCGTGCCATTCATTCCTCCCGATCCATACAATGCAGAAGATGCACCCTGCAACAATTCCATATTATCAGCATCGAGAGAAGTTGGGCCAACGATACTTCCCACGGCAAAGTTGAGACCCGGCGCCTGGTTATCTATTCCATCGATCAATTGGTTGAAGCGAAGATTCCCGCTGCCGTTAAAACCGCGTGTGCTTGGTGTGCGAAAGGTGAGACTTGATGTAGTAAGATCAACGCCCTTCAAATTGGCAATAGCATCATAGTACGTGGGCACCGCTACATTCCGGATATCGCGATTGCTCATTCTTTCAATCGAAACCGGTGATTCTATTATACGTTGCGGTGTACGAGTGGCTGCAACAACAACCTCCTGCCCCAACGTAGCAGCGGGAGTAAGCTCGGCATCAACAGCTGCAGCGTCAGTCACCGTTATCTCTTTGTCTTCAAAACCTACAGAACTGATAACGAGAGTTACCGGCAGCTTAGCAACAGTCAGCTTGAAATTTCCTTTACTATCAGTGAAAGTGCCCTGGTTAGTACCTTTTACTAACACTGAAACCGCGGGCAACGTTTCCTTGGTGGTGTTGTTCTTTATGGATCCGGTAACCGTAACATTCTGTGCAAAAGCAGAAAGTGAGAAAGTGAGACCAATCAGCCATGCAGCAAAATAGAGGTAGCTTTTTCTCATATAACAGCGTTTTAAAGGATTCAGGCCGAAAAGTAAGCATTGATTTTTTTATCTGAAAATTTAATTTATACCAGCGAAGAATTTGCAAAATCTCAAATTGTTTTGAATAACTGTTTACTATATTCGAACCATGGCAGCATTCACTTTTCCGAACCAAACCAAATTTTACCAGGGCAAGGTTCGTGATGTGTATACGATTGACAGCAGGTGGCTGGTTATGATCGCGAGCGACCGCATTTCCGCCTTCGATGTCATATTACCAAGGCTGATTCCTTTCAAAGGACAGGTGTTGAATCAAATTGCCGCTTATATGTTGAATGCAACAAAAGATATTTGTCCTAATTGGTTGATCAATGTGCCCGCCCCAACTGCTTCGATTGGAAAGAAGTGCAGGCCGTTTAGAATTGAAATGGTGGTCCGCGGCAATTTAACAGGCCACGCCTGGAGGACTTATTCGTCGGGGAAAAGAAAACTCTGCGGAGTCGCCATGCCCGATGGAATGAGAGAGAATGATTTTTTCCCTTCACCGATCATTACTCCTTCTACAAAAGCTGAAGCAGGCCATGATGAAGATATTTCGAAAGAAGAGATCATAACAAAAGACCTCGCTACCGAAGATGAATGGAAAATAATAGAGGACTATGCCTTGAAATTATTTCAACGTGGAAAAGAAATTGCCGCGAAACGTGGATTGATCCTGGTAGATACAAAGTATGAGTTTGGAAAGATCGATGAAACGATCTATTTGATGGATGAGATCCACACCCCTGATTCGTCTAGATATTTTTATGCAGACGGCTTTGAAGAAAGACAGCAACGAGGTGAAAAACAAAAACAATTAAGCAAGGAGTTCGTGAGAGAATGGCTGATTGCTAACAATTTCATGGGCAAAGAAGGGCAAAGAGTACCTGAAATGAGCAATGATTGGGTTAATACGATCTCAAAACGATATATCGAACTTTATGAGCAAGTAATAGGATCAACCTTCACTCCCGAACCACTCTCGCAGGAAGAAACATACGATCGCATCATAGAAAACTTGCAAAGTTTGAAACTTACCTAGTTCCCTTGCGTCTGTAATTTTTTTGGTTCAACGCTATGGCGGTTGTACAGGTGATAACACCCAAAGAAAACTCCGTTGAACAATAAAGTTGCCCAAAGGCTGCCTTTTAAGAAAGGGAGACCGGCTGCATAGCAACTCATTAGCCCATCAAACGTTTTTGGGTAAGGTTGATTATTGATGTCAAGGCCGCCACCTATCCAGTCAAGGAAGTTCGAGGTAATGTAAAAGAAGAATACACCCGCCAGCGAGCCAACTATAATGGAACCGATCTTATTTTTATTAATAAAAAATCCGATCACTGTAATGGCGGTAAACAAAATATAGTTCACCCATTGACCATGATAAAATCCACTTAATTCAGTTAAGCCGCGCAAATACAAAAACTGGTACAAGACGTCTGACATCAGCATAGAAAAAAGCGGCACAAGAAAAGAAAACCTTTTGTCCTTAATGACTGAGCCTGCAAACAAAGCCATCGCGATCTGGGGTGCAAATCCCCAGGGCCTGTTGTCCCAAACACGATACAGTGCAGCTGCTACTATCAATAAAACGAAAACCAGGATCGTTGTCTTTTTATTTTTCATATTTTTTCAATGCGTTTTTAAAGGAAACACAAAAATAAATGAATTGACCGAAAGTAAGTCTTCAGTTTATTCACCACTGTGAACTGGCACAGATGCCCTGAAGAGATAAGTTTTTGAACTTGCTTTCAACTTAATTACTTGATGATTTATGATAAAAGCGGCTTCCCCCTGGTGCAATTCAAGTTCGGTCACCCCATTCGACAATAAGACATCCCCGTTAATTACTAAGACGATCTCTCCAGATGCGGATTCAAACGATGAAGTCATGCCCCTTTCCAATGAAAAAGAACTTAATTTAAAATCGGGGGCGCCTGTTCTGTATAACTTCTCATCCTCGCTCACCTTTTGAGGATGAAGAATGGCCGGAACCGTCTCTTCAAACCTTATGTGTTTCATTAATTCTTTTACGTCAATATGTTTATTTGTTAAGCCACCGCGCAACACATTATCCGAGTTAGCCATGATCTCGACATTTTGCCCCTCAAGGTATGCATGCGGTACTCCCGCATCCTGGAAAATACCCTCACCCGCTTTTAGAAATAAGAGATTAAAAAAATAAATAGAAAAAATTCCCCGGTCAATTTTCTGTGGTCGTTCCGCATCTGATGATTGACCACCAAAGGTCAAAGCTGCGCGTGCGGCCCAAAAATTTTCATCATTCTTTTTTAATTGTCCTTGTCTGTACAATGGGACGATTCGCTGAAGCAGTGGTTGTAATAACCGGTTCACCGACTCCTGGGGCATCTCCATCACTGTTTTGTAAAGCTGATCGTACCCGGTGGAATCAAAAATTTCTAGCAGCGGTTTTAATTCAGGAACACTTCGAAGTGTCGTCCTCAATTTTTCGACTGACTTGAAGCCGTGCAACAACCAGAAATCATCAAGCGCCACCATTAATTCAGGTTTGTGATTGTCGTCTTTATAATTACGGTGTGGCGCATTTAGCGGAATTTTTTCCCTGTTTTCTCTTGCAAATTCAATTTCTGCTTCATGCTTTGCCGGGTGAACCTGGATCGAAAGCATATTCCTCACATCAAGGACCTTCAACAAATACGGCAGCCTTCCAAATTTTTTTGTTACCGTTTTACCAAGGACCTTCTCTTTTTCTTCTTCTATGAATTGGTTTAATCCCATTTCACTGTTCATTGTAACAAGAATTGATGAGGCAGAGTCATGAGCACCCAGCCAATATTCAGCCATGGGCTCATGATTTGGATTTGAAAGCGACAAAAATTTCGAAAGAAACTCAACGCCACCCCAATCGTAATCCCTGATAATTCCTTTCAGTTTGTAAACGGAAGATTCGCTGCCCATTCGGGAAGTTTTGTATTTTAAAGTAAAGATAACGTATGGCCTCACATAACCGGTTGGGGAAGGAAGCAGAACAGATGGCCGTAAATTATCTTAAAGAGAAAGGTTATGAGATCCTTCATTGCAATTGGCGCTATTCAAGGTATGAGATCGATATCATTGCAATCAAAAAAGAGTTGCTGCGAATTATTGAAGTAAAATCGTTAAAGTCGTCCGCGCTTAGATATCCTGAAGAAAGCGTAACGAAAAAGAAGTTCAACTATCTTCTCAAGGCTGCTGATGAATTTCTTTTCCAAAATCAGCAATACCGGCACGTACAGTTCGATATACTTTCGATCGTGCTAAACCCTGACAAAGAACCGGAATATTTCCTGATCGAGGATGTATTTTTGTAAAGAATATAGAAATCAGAATTTAGAAAAAACACGCCTACCCACAGCACACACTACACTGTTTGTTTCAATTTCTCCATCATTTTTTCTACCATCCGGTATGTGGCGGGACAATACTCAAGGTTTTGTTTGTGAGTGTGGATGTAGTAGGTCATGTTCTTTTTTGCGAAGTGAGGGAATCCTGCGCAGTCCGCCGGCCTCACCGCGTAAATTGAACACATATTGGTCTTCAGGTCGAGAAACTGGCAAGGTGTGTTTTTGTTGAGCCAATCGCCTGTACCACGTTGCTTGTACAACCATTTGTCCTTAAATTCCCCGATACTCATATTCAGATAAGCCGAGATCCTCTTCATGTCTTTTTCTTTGAAGGTTGGTGTCATTGTCTTACAACAATTGCCGCAGGTGAGACAATCAACCTCTCTCCATGCCTCTTTTTCCACATTGGAAGCTAACTGGTCCAGCTTTTTTGGGGGATTCGTTGCAAGATGATTAAGAAAACTTCTGAAAGCTCGCTTTCGGTGACGGACTCTTTGTTTAAATGATCTTAGATTAACAACAGGCATACTCACATGTAAACGCCGAAGGTAATAGAAATAATCATTCAAATAATACAGTGCAACAAGTTTTCACCATTAAGTCTATTTTTGTTGGATATAAAAACCAACTATGCATTCAAAAATTATTATTATCCTGTCTGCTGCCGCGATCATTTGTTTCTCATGCAACAATAGAAGCTCAACCACCACCAGGGCATCTTTCTGCGATACCGTTTGTATGCAGGATAGTCTGAAATTTATTGACAATAACAACAAGCTCAACCCCTACGTTTATATCAGTGCAAAAAACTGTAACGGGGATACCCTCACCTGGGGATTTATCGGGCAAAATAAAAACATCGAGTTTCCATACAGGCTAAACAAAGATTTTACAAGATGCTATATTAAAGATACCAGCTTTGCGTTGCTTGTGTTTAACACGTGCGATAACGGCAGAGGATATTTTTTGAAACTATCGTATGCCAAAAAAAGCAGCTTTCGGAAATCGACAACCGCTGTCAATAACTTCGACCCTAAATTTTCGGTTGCTGATAGTTTGCTCGCATACACCGATAAGGGAAATCTTTTTGTAGAAGATATCCGAAACGACAAAAAAACATCGATGACCTTCGGCAAGGAGCTTGACTTTGATTTCGACGCAATTCATGAAACACTGGATTCGGTAAACATCACCCCCAGTCGTATTTGGGCTAAGGTGAAAATTGATGGAGAGTGGAAAACCCTCGAGAAGAATATTACCTTACAATGATTGGGAAAAGTTGAATTGGGTCCCGCAAAGCGGGATGAAAATTAAATTTCACCATTGGCAATTCCCCAATTTCAAAATTGTCACATGTGGGAATCTTACAAAAAAGGATTCAAAGCATACCTGCAATTGGAAAGATCGCTTTCCGATAATTCAGTAGAAGCATACCTACATGATATTGAAAAGCTAACTGAATATTTTCAGCAATCGAACAATTTAAAAACTCCTGCGGAAGTTCAATTAAAAGACCTTGAAAGATTTCTAAAATGGATCGCTGAGCTGGGTCTGAATGCCACTTCCCAGGCAAGAATAATTTCAGGGATCAGGGCGTTTTACAAATACTGCCTGTTGGAAAATATTGTCGCAAAAGATCCTGCCTTTCTGCTTGAGGCACCCAAGTTGAAAAGAGCCCTGCCCGATATTTTAAGTTTCGAAGAAATAGAAAATGTTATCTCGCAAATAGATTTAAGTAAACCCGAGGGCGGCCGTAACAAAGCGATAGTGGAAACAATGTATAGCTGCGGCCTGCGTGTAAGCGAGGTTGTAAATCTAAAAATATCAAACCTGCATCTTGAAGTGGGCTTTATTCGTGTCATCGGCAAGGGCAACAAAGAACGCTTAGTGCCCGTTGGTAAAAGTGCGGTGAAGTTCATCAATATTTATAAAAACAAGATAAGAGTGCACATAAGGGCAATGGCAGGAAGCGAGGACATTTTATTTCTCAATAACAGGGGAGCTAACCTATCAAGGGTAATGATCTTTCTGATCATAAAAGACCTGGTAAAAAAAGCGGGGATCAAAAAAAATATTTCACCGCATACGTTTCGTCATTCCTTTGCTACTCATTTAATCGAAGGCGGTGCTGATTTAAGAGCTGTGCAGGAAATGCTTGGTCATGAAAGCATCACTACTACAGAGATATATACCCATCTTGACAGAGAATTCTTAAGAAAGACCCTTGAGAAATATCATCCTGCATTTAGGCAGCCATGATCCTTACTTCTTCGATTTGAAAAACTTGCCTACGGTGAGGCCATACATAGAGTTATAAATGGAAGGACCTTGTTCCTCGTTATTCATGCTGATGAGGCCGCGGAGATAGTAAGCATAGATCGTAAGACCTTTTGAGGTTTCAAACCCCAAATGCGCAAGCAGCGAAGCATTATACCGGCCGTAGCCATTTGTCGTGCTGAGTTTCATGGCATGGTCAACGTATTCACCGGTTGCGAGGTTATATTTTTCATTGCCCCATAAAATAAAATTGAAAGACGGACCTACCCTGATAAACGGGTGACTCGGCTTTTTGGTAAGATCAAATTGCAACAAAGGATCGACATCAATTTCATGAAAGGTTACGTCATTATCGATAGCAAGAAGATCAGGGGGAAATGAGGGTTGATTAAATTGGACCTTATACCCTCTCATTGCATAAGAAATAGCGGGGCTGAAAAATAAAATACCTTCAAAAGGGATCTTATACCTTGCTCCAAAGTGAAATCCAGTTTTAGAATCGGTGGGTTGCTCTTTGCTCTTTATGGAATAATGCGTTGAGGCGATATGAGCGCCTGCAAAAATTCCAAACTGCACCTGCGAAAAACCAGGCATAAAGCAAAATACAGCGGCAAAAAAAATTATACTCTTTTTCATGATAGTGCTTGGTCAGTGATTGTTAGGCAGGTCACTGATCAATGATTTTTCGATGCCAACTTGAGATAAGGGAAACGGCTTTGCAAAGGAAGAGTCGTTGTGATGAGAGGATTTTAAGACGTTAAAAATAGAAATTAATTTTTACTTAAGCAACGTGTTTACAGTAATATTACCGAGAGAATTTTTTTGCAGGATCTTTTACGTGATCCCCCTGGTTGTATTCCTGCGAGCCCTTTCTAGGGATTGACAGACTTTTCCAATTCTCGTTTATAATGAGCCGGCCAATATAAACGATCTGCCCGATATGGTACGGGTAATGAGCAAGTTGCCGGTTGATGGCATCAATCGCCGAAAGAGATTCATCGCGGATATGAATTGTCTTAAGCAGATCTTCTTCTTTTAAAGAAGTGAGCGCATCTAAAAAGCAGTTCCAGCCCTTGTTCCAGAGATCGATCAATTGTTGCCGGGAATAGGTATGCGCTTCAAACTCGTCATCCCTGTCGCGCCAGTTCTTTTCGCCATCTTCTGTTAAAAAATTTGTCCAGCGGCTAAGCATGTTTCCCGCCAGGTGCTGAATGATAACAGCAATACTATTCGATTCTGACGAAGGCTGCCAGTGAAAATCTTTTTCTTCGATTTGTTCAAATGCCCTTTCACCTAAGTCTCTATAGTATTTTAATCTGCGGATCACTGTTGACAGGTATTCCTCTGCCAAATTCATGGTCATTTATTTATTGATTACTCATTACTCATTATTCATCACACATCCCTCATTCCCTTAATATCCTTCCGCATCATCATCACCCCGATTATCCCCTACTGCTTCAAATTTTCCATCGCTCAATACCCTGATCGCCTCAGTTCTTCCAATACCTCCGCGCACTATTGTCTTATATCCCATTTTTTCCAAAGCCTGCCTGACATTCTCATCAAACCCTTTTTCAATATCTAATGTGTCAGGCAACCACTGGTGATGAAATTTTGGTTTGTATACAGCGTCTTCTGTACTCATCTTGAATTCAAGAACATTCACCAGCGTTTGAAAAACAGATGTTGGGATGGTTGTTCCTCCCGGCGTTCCAACCACGAGATAGGGTTTGTCATTCTTTAAAACAACAGTCGGCGTCATAGAACTTAGCATCCTTTTACCGGGTGCAATGGCATTCGCCTCTCCCCCCACCGCGCCATATAAATTGGGAACCCCTGGCTTTGCACTAAAATCATCCATCTCATCATTTAAAAAAAAGCCGGCGCCTGCTACTACTGTTTTACTCCCATAAGAATTATTCAGCGTTGTTGTCACCGCAACCGCATTCCCATCTTTGTCAATTACACTTAAATGAGTGGTTTCCTCACTTTCTTTTTTTGGCAGGTTGCCGGGTTGAATTTTTTTACTATCGCCCGCAATCCCCGCCACATAATCTTTCATTCTTTGTTGCAGGTAATCATCACTCACCAACAATTTCTCCGGCACTCTATAGAAGTCGGCATCGCCCATATATTCTGCCCGATCAGCAAATGCCCGTCTCTCCACTTCTGCCATCAACTGTACCGATGCAGGTGTTTGAAAACCCATAGCGCCAATATTTTTATCTTCGATCATCTTCATCATTTGATGTACTAGAATTCCACCACTGCTCGGCATTGGCATGCCCACGATCGTGTATCCTTTGTAGTCAAAAACATGAGGATCCCTGAATTTGGCTTTGTAATTTTTCAAATCCTGTGGCGTTATGATACCTCCGCCCTTCTTCATTTCCTCCACAATAAGTCTTGCTGTTTCACCTTCATAAAAACCTTTTTCTCCTGTATCACGAATACGTTTCAAAGTATTAGCAAGGTCAATTTGTAGCAAAGTGTCACCGGCCTTCCACCGGGACTCCTTTACGAAGACAGGCATCAAAGTATTATATTGCTTCAGGTCATTTTGAATACTGTTGAGCGATGAAGCTTCCTTTTCTGTTAGTACAAAGCCTTTTTCCGCCAGGTCAATAGCTGGTTGTATGAGTTTATTAAATGAAAGTTTTCCATACTTAGCGGAAGCAAATAATCCCGCGATAGTACCGGGCACACCCGAAGAAAAATGTCCGTTAACACTTTTGCCCGATTCCACATTCCCTTTTTCATCTAAATACATATCACGGTCGGCGTGAACCGGTGCAGTCTCCCTGTAATCAAGTGCGAGTAACTTTCCATTGCTTAATCTCGCCACCATAAATCCGCCTCCACCAATATTTCCCGCCCCCGGGTAAACAACTGCAAGCGCCAGTTGTGTGGCAATCGCAGCATCGATAGCATTGCCTCCCTGCTTTAAAATTTCGACACCTACTTTACTTGCTAAAGGATGAGCAGAAACAACAGCCCCGTTTTCGCAAATAACTTTTTTCTGAACGTTAAATTGAAATGGGTTGATGTTTAAGCTCTCAACGGTTGCGTTTTTCGGGGAATGACAGGCAAGACCAGAGCCAATCAATAAAACAAATCCAATGAATGAACTTTTCATATCTAAAATTACTAAGGCAATCGAAAAATCAATCTTGAAAATTTTATCTGTAGCGCCCGCGGTAAATCGACGCCGTTTCATATATTGCCGGCAAAACCTGACAACATGCTCAAAGCCATCGCGTTCTTTTTATTATTCTTATCATTCACTTTTTTAAATGCCCAGTTAAAATCACCAGAACAATTTTTAGGTTACAAGCCAGGCACACATTTCACTCCGCATTGGAAGGTAGTAAACTATTTCCAGCATGTGGCAGCAAACGCTTCTTCGATGGTTAAAGTTCAGCAATATGGAGAAACGAATGAAGGTCGCCCGTTAATTGTTGCCTTCATTTCCACATCCGATAACATTCAAAATCTCGAAAATATCCGCCAAAATAATTTGCGGTTGGCTGATCAAAGTTCAGATAATCCGGATAGCCATCGGGGCGCGGCAACTGAAAGTACACCTGTCATTGTTTGGCTTAGTTATAACGTTCATGGCAACGAAGCCTCTTCTACGGAAGCCGCGATGATGGTCTTGTATGCATTGGTTGATCCTTCAAATACAAAGACAAAGGAATGGTTAAAGAATACGGTGGTTGTGATTGACCCATGCATCAACCCGGATGGTCGCGACCGGTATGTTAATTGGTACAACACAATAGTTGGCAAAGAACCGAACCCTTCACTTGATGCAAGAGAACACGATGAACCATGGCCGGGAGGCAGAACCAATCACTATAATTTTGATCTCAACCGTGATTGGGCATGGCAAACGCAAATCGAATCACAGCGAAGAATGAAACTATACAATGAGTGGCTGCCGCAGATCCATGTCGATTATCATGAGCAGGGGATTAATAATCCATACTACTTCGCTCCCGCTGCTCAGCCTTATCATGAAGTGATCACGCAGTGGCAAAGAGATTTCCAGGTTACGATCGGGAAGAATCACGCAAAGTATTTTGACCAGAATGGATGGCTGTATTTTACAAAGGAGGAATTCGATCTTTACTATCCTTCCTATGGCGATACCTATCCCGTCTATAATGGCGCAATCGGTATGACCTACGAGCAGGCGGGGAATGGCGCCAGCGGTCTTGCCGTGATGCAGGAAGATGGAGATACGTTGACGTTGGCTGACCGCGCCACCCATCATTACACAACATCATTAAGCACCATCGAGATCTCCTCGCAAAACGCAGACAAGCTGATCAAAGAGTTTCATAAATTTTTCAACAATGCAGTGACAACAGGCGTGGGTGATTACAAATCATACGTTATAAAGAATTTACCCGCTGATAAAGAAAGGATCAAATCTTTTCTTCAACTTCTTAACAGAAACAAGATCGCGTACGCCGCCGCAAAATCAGGAACAGCCAGCGGATACAATTACAATAGTCGCAAAGCCGAAACTTTTTCGTTTGATGGGAATGATATTCTTGTTAGCGCAGTGCAACCGAGATCAGCATTGATCAAGGTCCTGTTCGATCCGGTCAGCAAATTAGTTGACTCGGTCACCTATGATATTACTGCCTGGGTAGTACCATACGTATATGGGTTAACGGCATATGCCACGAAACAAAGCCTTCCCTCTGCAGGACCATGGGAAGAACCAATAAAAACTTCCGGGGAGAACATAAGCAGTTATGGATATGTGTTACCGTGGAACGGGGTACAGACTGCAAAGACAGTTGCGCAATTATTGATTAAGGGGATCAAACTAAGATATGCAGAGGAGCCCTTTGAGTTGGGTGGAACTAAATTTGATCGTGGGTCGATCTTAATTTTAAAAACAAGTAACAATGCCAATGCGTGGGACACCCTCCGAAAGGTTTGCAATGAAAATAATACCACTCTCTACCCGATCTCAACGGGCTTCGTTGACAAAGGCTTTGACTTCGGCAGTTCGAAAGTTCATTATATAAAACCACCAAAGGTTGCGTTAGTGACAGGCTCGGGCGTAAGTTCAAATGCAGCCGGTGAAATATGGTTTTTGTTTGAACGCGAATTAAATTACCCTATTACACTCATCAATCTTAATAGTCTTTCAGGAGTTAACTGGGGTTCATTTGATGTACTCATCATGCCGGATGGTTACTATTCTTTTCTATCAGACAAAAACAATGCTGACGATTTTCGCAATTGGATTAATAAAGGAGGAAAAGTGATCGCGCTGGAAAATGCAGTTTCGCAATTGTCGAAATTAGACTGGACTATCAAAATGAAAAAAAAATCCGACGATAGCGACAAGAAAGATTCGATCTACGCCGCCCTGCATAGATATGAAGACCGTGACCGGGAACCAATAGCAAATATCACTGCCGGTTCAATTTATAAAGTTGAACTCGACAACACGCATCCGCTTGCTTTTGGCTATCCAAATTATTACTACACCTTAAAACTCGATGATAACATTTATGATTTCCTGAAGGATGGGTGGAATGTTGGCATTGTTCGAAAAGATGAAGCGATTGCAGGTTTTGTTGGATACAGATTAAAATCAAGGCTGAAAGATGGCTTGCTATTCGGAGTACAAAATGTGGGAAATGGTTCCATTACTTATCTCGCAGATAATATTTTGTTTCGTGATTTCTGGGAAAATGGAAAGCTGATGTTTTGCAATGCCGTGTTTTTAGTGGGGCAATGAGGTGAATTGTGAATGGTAAGTCGATCAATTTTAAAGCACTTTCAGGCGAATGCTGACGCCAGAAAAATATCACTCACCGGTAATACTGAGAAACGCTCCTCGGCAATTGGTAAATCGAATGTCGAATCACAAACTTTCGGTGCAAGCAATGCGGTGACAATTTTACGCAATTGAAAGTAATCGAATCGATCGCTGAGCGCAAAATGTCAAAACAATGCCTGGTGTTTTGATCGGAGACGGAGAAGGTGGAAACGGCCCGATCAATGGTTTACTGTGTTTGCAAATACTGCAGCAACCAGGCAAAAAAGTGGATAAGGGTGATGGAACAAATGGCCATCCGAAGCAGTAACACTTTATCTCGAAAATAACTTTTCATTGGCCCATGTTACACGTGCGCTAACTTGTTTAGAATAGCATCCCGATTTCAATATTCAAAAGGTAGATGACCACGACGCCGGTGATCAATGAAAATGCGACACTGATAAGAGAGCCGATCAGGATGTATTCCGTCTTTTGCTCTTGCTTGTCTTTTTCTTTCTCATTGAAACGCAAAAGACCTTTTGCGGTGATCAAAAGCCCAATGGCTGCGTACTGATGTTGCAACAAAAAAATTAGTATTATAATTCGCTCAAGAATACCGATCCATTTGCCGGCCCGTGCCAGGCCACCTGCATCATCCAGGTCCTTTCTCCAGTTTCTTGTCATTTTTTCTATAATGATGCCTGAAGGAAAGGTTAGAAATAAAAAAGCCGTAAGGGTCACCCAAAAATTGTAATTATTACCAACACCATTGAAGTATATTTTAAAGCTTTGCCAATCAAAGAAACCATAATACCAGCATGCCAGGATGACGAGGAGATGCAATAGCTGGTCTACCAGGAAATAGGTAACTGTATCGGGCCTGTAAGATTTCCATCCATCGATCAGTGTATGAGTGACAAAAATGGCAAGGGCAAAATACCAATATTCAAACCCGATAAACAACAAGGCAACTGCGCCGGTGATAATTGTGTGGAGGTACAGGTAAGGAGATAAGAAATGTCTTTTATTGCGATCGATGATCCAATTCTTTTTCTGTAATACGAAATCGGTTAAAAGGTGCGAAAACAACAACTTCGTGATCCAGATTAAGCTCATACGATTTTGAATTGCGTAATTACGTGTTTGTATTCCATGATCAATTTCTGCATCTCATTCCATGCCGCAGCTTGTAAATGTTTACTGACGGTAGCCTGCGATTTTTTTAATTTTTTGGCGGCTTCTGTCTGGGTATTTTCTTTTAACAACTGCAATACCACTTCTGCCTGTTTGGAAGTTAATCTTTTAAAAATAAAATCACCATAATAGGCAATAACACGAAAAGCCGTATTGGCTTCCTTATTTATAGACTGTATCAGCATACGCTGATCACCCGAAAGCTGGTCAAAAGCCCGACCGGACAAAACAAAAGCCTCACTTGTAGCCGTTCTCAGGTTGCGAAGGGGTGCATCCATTTTTCCAATGCCAATACTTCCCCTCACGTCATGAATAAAAGAATAACATCTTGCCTGTGCTCTTAAACGGAATAGCAACTCCAAAGCTTCTGACGGACTTTTAATATAAACCTGAAAACTATCACCCCGGTAAAATTCAAACTTATGGCCTTTCAGTAAAATGCTCAACTGGGCGATCAGTTTTTTTTCAAGCTTCGGCGCCAGCAGGGTCGAGTTAACAATATCACCTGTGATCACAGCAGCGACCGGCATAAAAAATAGTTTGATTTCCCAAATATAGATTAAAAAGGCGATATTTATGAAATATAGACTAAAAAGGCTATAATAATAAATTATAGTATTAAAAGGCAATAGCTATCAATTCCTTTGAACCTACCTACAGAATGGCCATACAGCATCCCGTCGGTGCTGGCAAGGGTCGCCGGGGCACACGGTATGAGTTGATTGACATAGAAGACCTCAATTGTCGTCTTCTATCTTTTTTCGCGCAACAGATGCTTATGTTAAACGTGGGCTAATTTTATTCAAGCGGTTTTATTCACTTGCCAAATAGCTGCTATATTCGCCAAATAATTCTTGCCAATGGGACGAAAATTTCTGTTGTTCATCTGTTCATTGTTACTTATTCAATATTCAATTTCCCAACCCGCTGTTACCTGGACATCTGCTGACATGTATCTCGCGATCCGAAAATTAAACGTGCTCGGTTCAGTTCTTTATGTGGCCGCACATCCTGATGATGAGAATACAAGATTGCTCGCTTATTTTTCAAAAGACAGAATGTACCGCACTGGGTATTTATCGATGACCCGGGGCGATGGAGGGCAGAACCTGATCGGCAATGAGCAGGGAGTTGAATTGGGATTAATAAGAACGCAGGAATTACTCGCCGCAAGAAGGATCGACGGTGCTGAACAATTTTTTACGAGAGCTTTTGATTTCGGGTTTTCAAAAAACCCCGAAGAAACATTCACCAAATGGGATAAGGAAAAGATATTAGGTGATGTTGTTTGGGTGATCCGAAAATTCCAACCTGATATTATCATCACTCGGTTTCCAACAACAGGCGAGGGCGGGCATGGCCATCATACCGCTTCTGCTATTCTTGCTAATGAGGCATTCACCGCCGCGGCAGATCCTAATCGTTTCCCGGAACAATTAAAATACGTGAAAACCTGGCAGCCGAAAAGAGTTTTGTGGAATACTTTCAATTTTGGAAACACGAATACGATCACTGCCGATCAATTTAAATTTGATGTAGGTGGTTACAATCCCCTTCTTGGAAAAAGTTATGGAGAAATTGCGGCCATCAGCCGAAGCAACCATAAAAGCCAGGGCTTTGGCGCTTCTGCATCAAGAGGTGAAGCGTTTGAATATTTCAAAACTACAGAAGGAACTGCACCAGCAAACGATTTAATGGATGATGTGGATCTGACATGGAAAAAGGTGGAGGGAGGAGATGCTATTTCCAAAATGGTTGACAAACTCGCTGCGTCATTTGACCTTCTTCACCCTGAGAATTCAGTGAAAGGCCTCGTTGAGTTGTACCGGGCCATGAGTAAATTAGCAGATGGCCATTGGAAAAATCAAAAACTAAAAGAAGTACAACAATTGATCGAGCAATGCAGCGGCTTATTTCTTGATGCCACAACTTCGGATCAGTTTGCCGTTCAGACGGATTCGATAAAGATCAATTTTTTGCTGAACAGTCGAATGGGAGTAAATGCGACTCTTAAAAATATTTCTGTTGATGCCCTCGACTCAACTTTTGATCTGCCTCTTGCAAGAAACAAGAACCTGACTCTTGGAAAAACGTTTTACGTGCCGGCTACAAAACCGATCACTCAGCCCTATTGGTTACAAAATAAAATGGCAGAAGGATATTTTAATGTCAAGGATCAACAAAAGATAGGGCAACCCGATGTTGATCCCGCGTACACTGCTAATTTCACTATAAACATCGAAGGCCAGGACTTCAATTTTGCAAAGCCTGTGAAATATAAATTTACTGACCCAGTGAAAGGTGAAATGTATGAGCCGCTTGTTATCATCCCTGCAGTAACCTTTAGAGATTTTGATCCCTTGTACATAAAAACGGACAAACAGACAGGTGTTGAAATTTCTATTTTTGCAAATAAATCGGTAACAATCCCCTCCCCCACCACAACCGCTTCCCAAACATCGGCGATAAAAACCGATACACTACCCCTTCTCATCGGCAGCGTTTCTTTAAATAAGAATCAACTTTACACGGAAAATATAGCCGATAAAGAATTAAATGCAAAGGTTTATAAAATAAACACAGCGCCTGATTCCAATCATGGCGGGTCAATACAAAAGTCCATCAGTTACGATCACATTCCCTACATTACTTATTTCAAGGAAGCATTATTAACGGTAAAGAAATTCGATCTGAAAATTATCGGAAAAAAGATCGGTTACATCGTGGGCGCAGGCGATAAGGTGCCGGAGGACCTGGAGCAAATGGGATATGAAGTGACGATGTTAAGCGACAAAGAGCTTTCAAGAAATAACCTGCACCAATTTGACGCAATCATTACGGGTGTGAGAGCATACAATACGAATGTGTGGCTGAACAACTATTATGATAAGCTAATGAAATATGTGAATGAAGGTGGGAACCTCATTGTACAATACAATACAAGCAACAACATTGGCCCAATACGCTCAAAGATCGGCCCTTACAATTTTGATATTGCCAGGACGAGGGTGACTGATGAAAATGCTGAAGTGAAATTCTTAAAACCTGATCATTCTGTTTTGCATTTTCCAAATGAGATAACGCAAGATGATTTCAAAGGATGGATCCAGGAACGAAGTATTTATCACGCAACGAATTTTGACAGGAATAATTTTGAAACTATCTTTTCCATGCATGATCCGGGAGAGAATGATGACGATGGCAGCCTGATCATTACCAAATATGGAAAAGGTACTTTTGTCTATACGGGCCTGGTTTTCTTTCGGGAACTACCAGCAGGTGTCCCCGGAGCTTATCGATTAATGGCGAATCTCATTGCTTTAAACAAACAAAAGGCCTTCTGATCATTGATTGCCTGTTAAATCATTTAAATTAAATGAATAAAGATCAACAAGCTGATATTACACGAAGAAATATTGCAGGGGTTGTTGCGATTTTATTAGGGTTGGCCATCGGCCTTTTCATTAAACGAGTAAAGATCGGTTTGCTGATCGGAATTGTGCTCGGCTTTATTGCCATTTCTCTGTTCCGGAGAAACAATCGCCGAAGCGCTTAAAATAAAATATCAGCCGGTAACAACCGTTTAGTATTCATTTGTATTTTTTCACTTTTTTTTGATTTGTGATTTGTATTTTGAGCATTCAAAAATGAAGACCGACAACGATAAAATTCCCATATTCAAAACCTGGAGCCAGTGGTATTGGTTTGTTATTATCTTTTTAGCTCTGCTCATTATTCTGTTCAATCTGTTTACTAAATATTTCTCTTAATAAAACACAAAAGCAAGTAGCAATAACCAAATAATTAAACATGCGAAATTAGTTTTAGGCTTCGGCACCAGGGTTTATTTTTTATTTGAAATTTGCGATTTGTTGTTTGAAATTTCATTTTATGCATTCATTGGATTGGATAGTTCTGATCCTTACACTCACCGCGACGATTGCTTATGGACTTTATAAAAGCCGTACTGCACATAGTCTTGACGGCTATATCCTATCGAATCGCAGCATGAACTGGGGGCTCATTTTACTCAGCATTATTGGGACCCAGGCCAGTGCCATTACTTTTATCTCAGCACCCGGACAAGCCTATACAGATGGTATGCGCTTCGTTCAATATTATTTTGGCTTACCCCTGGCCGCGATTGTCGTATGCATTTTTTTCGTTCCCATCTTTTCGAAATTAAAAGTGTACACAGCGTATGAATACCTTGAAACAAGGTTTGACGTTAAAACAAGAACACTGACATCACTTCTTTTCTTATTGAATCGCGGCTTGTCGACTGGCATTAGCGTATTTGCACCTTCTATTATTCTTTCTTCTTTATTTGGCTGGAATATTTACTGGACAAATCTTTTTATGGGAGGATTATTGATCATTTACACCGTAACAGGAGGTGCGAAGGCAGTAGCTTATACGCAGCAATTACAGCTCATCATCATATTCACCGGGATGTTTCTTGCAGCTTACCTCGTCGTGAAGATGTTGCCTGATGATATAGGCTTCTTTGACGCTCTTCATGTAAGTGGTAAGTTGGGAAAACTGAACGTTATAACTACAGGAATAAAAGATGGAAAATTCGATTGGAACGACAGGTATAATCTTTTGAGCGGGATCATTGGCGGGTTTTTTCTTTCGCTGTCTTACTTCGGTGCTGACCAATCACAGGTCGGCAGGTATTTAACAGGGAGCTCAGTGAAAGAAAGCAGGCTTGGCTTATTGATGAATGGAGTTGTCAAAGTCCCGATGCAATTTTTGATCCTCTTGATAGGTGCTCTTGTTTTTACATTTTACCAGTTTCACAAGGCCCCGATATTTTTTAATGATACGCAGATCACCAGGCTTGAAAACTCTGCATACAAAGATTCTTTCAGCATCGCGCAGGCGCAATATCTTTTGATCACAAAGGAAAAAAGAGAAGCGATCGCCAGATTTTCAACTGCTTTAGACAGCAAAGAAGAAAATGATATTACAAAGAAGACAGATGAATTGAGAAGATTACAGCAAAGTTCGGATAGCCTCAGGGGAAAGGTAACAAAATGGATCAAGAAGTCAGGCGGAGATGATAATGACACTAATTACATTTTTCTGCGCTTTGTTGTGGATTATTTGCCTGCAGGATTAGTTGGACTATTGATAGCCATTATTTTTCTTGCATCATGGGGAAGTATTGCTGCTGCCCTTCACTCATTATCTTCCTGCACCATGATCGACTTCCATAAGCGCTTTTCAAAACGGTCCATTGAGCCAGCGAAAGAATACCAATGGTCAAGATGGTATACTCTGGGATGGGGCGTGTTTTGCATTGTGGTGGCGATGTTCACTTATAATATCGGCAACAGCCTTATTGAAGCAGTCAATGTTCTTGGCTCATTATTTTACGGCGTGATCCTCGGTGTCTTCATGGTAGCGTTCTTTTTGAAAAAAATAAAAAATGGTCTTGCTGTTTTTCTTGGTGCCCTGTTGGCTGAGTGCCTCGTGCTGACCGTCTTTGCTCTTGTAAAACTTGGTTATTTCCAGTTAGGTTTTCTTTGGTTGAATCCAATCGGCGCATTTGGTGTTATTTTATTTTCTTCCGTTTTTCATTTCATTCTTAGAAATCGGCAATCTCAAAACCCGTCAATGCGCCCCGATAGTTCTCGGGAGCAGTGAAGCCTACCGGCAAGCTTCGGTCGTTCCTCCCTCGCAACAACGAGGAATAACTTTTGAGACTTCAATGAAAAATCCCCGGCCTAAGGCCAGGGAAATTCGTAAAGACAGTTATATCGTCTTACTTCAATTGGGCCAATAGCTTTTCGTTTAGCTGCACATAATCATCATTCTTTGCTTCCTTCGCCAGTTCTATCGATTTTTGCGCTGAAGCTTTTGCCTCATCCTTCTTTCCCAGTTTGGCTAGTGCATTTGCCTTTTGATGATATATCCAGTAACCATCTGGTTGTTGTGCAATGGCCTTATCGAACCATGCAACCGCCTGGTTAAGATCTTTGCCATTGTTGAGATAATAAAGGGCAGCCTGGAAGTAAGGGCGATTGTCTTTGTTCATTGCATCATCGATCTCTTTCATCACCACAGTTTCAACCTCAGTAGAAATCGGCAGTACAACAGCTGTGTTCTCCCACATGATCTGCAACTCACACGTAGAAGGTTTTACATTGGAAAATTGCATAGTGAAAGTTTCCATTTTATCCTTCATGGTCATGGGTTTCGCGTTCACTCTTACCACGTCACTTTCCTGTTTGTACGAAGCGGGGTTTGTCACATCCAGCTGCTTCGTGATAATAATTGTCCAATCATCTCTATCCGGGATTGTAAGCAGGCCATACTTGCCGGCAGGAACTTTTGCTCCACCGATTGTTACATCATCCGCAAACTCGATCGTCGTTGCATTGTTTGCGCCGGTACGCCAAACCTTTCCGTACGGAACAAGATCACCGAAAACTTTACGGCCTTTAACACCCGGACGAGAATAAGAAAGCTCTACGGAAGAAATGCCAAAATCCTGTTTGATAGTTTGTGGAGGACTTGGAGGTGGCATTTTGATGGATTGGGAACTTACCGAAAATGTGGTCACAAGACTGATAATACCAAAAATGATTTTTCTCATAGCAAACAATTTTTAAATGATTTTGAATAAAATTAATGGATAAATGAATTAGTTGTTTATATCCATCCACGTTGACGCCATTCTCTATGCCCGATCGCCAACGCTTCCTTTACCTGTGAAAAAATTTCTTTGTCAAACTTTTTTATGTAGAAACAGGCTTTCCCTTTTAAACATTTAAGCAATTCCGGCTTGAGCAACGTTCTTATGGAAGGGTCTCCATACACCGGCATATAATAAAACCCCACATAGCCTTTTTGTACTAATGCGGAAGCAAACCATACTTCATCTTTTTTGCGGCCAAGGATCTCAACAGGTTTCTTACTTACTAACGCTACCTTCCCGCCTGAGCCGCCCAGGAGTTTCAGTGTTCCTTTTTCATAAGGAGCCAGTATCCTTTTTATCTCTTCGAAAATGGGAACAAGTTGCGGCTGCCCCAACGATTTGTCAGAATATTTGATCGGTATTTCGTCTTTCGACTTAACTGATTTTTTTGATGTCTTTTTCGACGACGATTTTTTTGGAGCTGCTTTAGAAGTTGTCGGCATGATGCTCGCTTTCACCAAAAATAAGCAACTCACTGCTCTGTATCAAATGGAACTGTTATGGTGATCCGTTTTGCTTTTTTATTTTTCTTTTTCCATTTAGGCCCTTGTTTCACAACCCTGACTGCTTCTTCGTCGCATTTGTCGCAAAGAGATTTTTCAACGCGGATATTAACGGGACTTCCTTGTTGGTTCACTTCAAAGGAAAGTTGTACCTGCCCTTTTACGATGTCTTTACTTTTCAGATCCCCAGGTACGCTTGTATTGTTAGCCAGGTAAGTATTGTAATTGCTCCATCCGTCAGCCGGTTCCAGTTCTTCAAATTCAACATTTGCCATCCGCGAACGGTTGGTATCAGGTCTTTTAATGCCCAGGACCTTACCGGGGATGGTTTTATTTTCCTGCAGGACGACATCATTATTTGCCACATTATTTTTTAGTTGCACTGCACTATTTTCAAAACCGACTGACCGGATCTGGACGTCAAGCACTGAATCGGGGGATACCAGTGTAAATCTGCCTTGCGCGTCGGCATAAGTTCCCACATTATCCCTGGTATTGGTAATATTGGCAAATGGAAGAGGATTATTATTTGCATCCGTTATACGGCCATTGAAATAATTTGTTTGTAGCTGGTTACCCGACACAGCTTCTTTTTTAAGCCTATATCCTTCATTTAATTTATCATCAGCAATAACAGGTTTCTTTTCCAGCGCCACGGGCGCTGTTACACCGGCTGCCCGGTCAACTACCATTGAGTCTTTTTGTTCTTTGTAGTTCAGGACTGGCTGTGAAGATTTGCTTATTTCAGCTGCCTGGTCGTCTTTATTTGAATATGCATTCGACGCAGGAATATCCGCTTTCTTCCATTCAGCATTTGGTTTTGCTGAAATTTCTTTGCGTTTATCACTCGTTGCAATACTACTACTGTCGGCTGTTATTGATCGATTTGTGTCTGTCGCAATGGTGGACTCGGGAATTACCGATTTCTTCAGTTCCAATTGGTTTGCCACTTCCTTATTCTTACCAGTAGAAAGTTGAAATGTAAAGTAACCCAGTCCACCTAAAATAACCACCGCCGCCGCCACTTTCCACCATTTGAAAGAACTTCTCAAGGCAAGGCTGATCACTTTCGTATCAGAAATTTTTTCTTCTAATTTTTTTTTCAATTCAGAAAGGTCTGATGGAATGTTCACAGCCTTTGCGGCGTAGCCTTCTAATGCGTCTGCGAGGAACGGATCATCAAGTGCGGCTTTCTCCAGTTCATTCATTTGTTTGGGCGTTAATGATCCCTTGTGATATTTTTCAATATCAGCGGCTGTATAGTATTTATATTTTTTTTCTTCAGACACTTCTAGTTTCTTGTTTCTTTGTTCCTTGTTCATTCATTGTATCTTGTCCCTTTCCAGTTCCCTTTTCTCCATACATAACTTCAAATTTCTTCTTCCGTTTTGTATATAGCTGCGGACCTGGTTCCATTCCTGTCCCATTAGTTCAACGATCTCATTATAACATTTGCCCTCAATATAAAAAAGTTGGACGGCCTTTCGCTGGTCCTCTGCTAAAGTAGTAAGGCAATATTCAAGCCGTTGAAACTTTTCCTCTTTTTCCACAGCCGGAGACAACCCGTCAAACACACCATCCAGATGCACATTTTCCTCGCTTTGCATAAGAGCGTCAGGAAGTTCTATTGTTTTCAAATTCTTTGGGGTCCGCAATTGCATCAGGCAATGATTCTTCGCAACCTGGTAGAGCCAGCTTTTAAAATTCTCAACCTCATGTTTTCTTAGCTTTAAAACCAACTCTTCGAAAATATGCATCACAGCATCTTTCGCTCTTTCAGATTCTTTCAGGTATTTTAAACATACTCCATAAACAAGATCCATGTATCGTTGATACAACTGCCCCAACACTTTCAGATCGTTCGTCTTTTTATACAAAGAGACAAGTTCTGTGTCGGTTAATGAATCCTGTGGTATGTCCTTCAAAAAAGTCACTGCGCTAAAATTAGCAAATAAATTTCCGGGTAAGACTTATGTAATTCTTAAAACGGTTGCATCTCCTTACTAGAAGTCTTTATGAAAAGATAAGTTTCGTGCTCGTTTCGCTGCTTGTAACAATGAACCTATTCAGCCGTCATATAGCAGGTACTGGCGCGGCTACTTACAAAGGAAAAAATACAATAGAGTCACTTCGTATAGAGAACTTTCAAAGTTTTCAGTCACGATACCATTAACAGCCGGTTAATGTACGGAGCTGGTTTTTACCGGCTCCTATTGTATTACGCCTTCAAAAACATAGTATGGCCAAAAAACTCCAACTGCAAATTCCAATTCCCTGTCATGAGAACTGGGAAAATATGACACCGACGGAAAAAGGACGTTTCTGTGCTTCGTGTCAAAAACAAGTGGTCGATTTCAGTAACAAGAGCGACAGAGATATTGCGATGTTCTTTAAAAAGCCTTCGACAGGCTCAGTGTGCGGTAGATTTATGGAAGATCAATTGAATCGCAATATCGATATACCTAAAAAAAGAATTCCATGGCTGAAATATTTTTTCCAATTTTTAATTCCTGCATTATTTATTTCTTACAGAGCTAATGCGCAGGGAAAAGTGAAAGTTGTTACGACTTCGGCAGCTCAATCACCAAAACCTTCAGCGACCAGGGGGCATAACAATTCACAAGGGAAAATTGTACACCAGGTTTGCTCAACAATAGGTGACGTTGAAATAAAGAGCGCTTCTTACAATGATTTCAATGTTAGTTTCAAGACGCCCCAAGTATTCGACACCATACCGCAAATCATGTGTAATATCTGGGTTGAGCTTCCAGGTTCAATAAAAGGAAAGGTGATTGATGATGCTGGAAACCCAATTGCTTTTGCAACTATTGTTATCAAGGGCACACAAAATGCCGTCGTCGCTGACGCGAATGGAATATTTTCTATTACTCCCAACGATGACTGGAAGGAGGCGACATTTGTTGCCTCGTATATCGGATTCGAAACCGTGGAAAGCCAAGTACGTCGAGCAAACTGTAATGATGGAGATACAATAGTATTGGCCCCAATGAAGTTGCAGATATTAGGGAAAATTGTGGAAGGTAGAATTACAGAAAAAAACCCAAAACCAATTCCGCTGTTACGCTGGATCTTCAAAGACACCGCATTCACCAAATTCAGAATATATCCCAATCCAATTCGATCCAATTCAACTTTGAATATCGAATGGAAGCAAAAAGATCCTGGAGCTCATCTTCTTCAACTTTTCAATCAATCTGGCCAGTTGGTTTTTTCAAAGGAGATAAACATAAGTGAAGGATCAAAATTGGTTACCGTGAATACCCCTTCGGTCATCGCAGGAAATTATTACTTAAAACTAACAAGTAAAGGCACAGGCAAATCATATACAGAAAAATTAATTATCGAATGAAGCTAGGAGCAAGTGGCGAGTGGGCAAGTAGCAAGTAGGGTTCACGTACTCACGACTCACGACTCACGACTCACAACTCACGACTCACGACTAGCTCTCACCACTCACCTATAATATTGTTAATAAAAATTTTTGCGGTCAATAGTTTTTGAAATTAAGTATCTTAACATGCTATGAAAGCCTTTTCCACAGCCATTTCCGCGTCACTTATCGCTATTTCTGTGCTCTCATCCGTGAACATCTCGGCACAAAGCATGGATTCTCTGCAAACATCATTTCAAAAAATTCAGCCTTCAGCACCACCTAAAAAATATTTGTCTGCGAAGTCTTTAATTGTCCCCGTCGTGATGATCGATTATGGTTTTGCCACATTAGAGAGCGGGGGACTGCAGGGCGTGAATAAAAACATCGCAGAAGAAGTCACTGAAGATTGCCGTGGATTTAAAACAAAAGTGGATGACTACCTGAAATATGCTCCCGCGGCTAGTGTTTACTTACTAGACGCTGCAGGGATCAAAGGCAGACATAACGTCCTTGGACAGACCATCATCCTTGGAATGTCATCGATCCTGGTTGCGCAGGTAGTTACTTTTTTGAAGCATGATACACACCAATTGCGTCCTGACGGGTCCACCTACAATTCTTTTCCGTCAGGTCACACAACTACGGCATTCGTCGGAGCCGAAATGATGAATCTTGAATTTGGGTGGCGATCACCATGGTACAGCGTGGCCGGCTATTCAATGGCCACGGCTACAGGCGTGCTACGGGTAATGAATAACCGCCATTGGCTAAGTGATGTTGTCGCCGGCGCAGGCATTGGAATACTTACAACCAAATTCAGCTACTGGCTTTACAGTAAGTGGGAAAACAGGAAGCATGGAAAGCAAGTGGTATTCTATTAAGCTTTTTGCAGGCATTTTATTTGCAACTCCCAATTAAACAGGAATTTAACGCGGAAGCTGGTATTGTATTTGCCTTAAGGCTGTCGATTAGCTATTTTTACATCTATAAAAGCCTGACCCTGAAGAAATTTCTCAAAATATTATGGCGATCGCTCCTTGTGATCTTCCTGTTGCTATTGGCTGTGTTTATTTTTATTGAAACACCGGCAGGACAAAACTGGCTCGCAAAAAAAGTAACTAAAAAATTTTCACGCGAACTAAAGACAAAGATCAGTTTCAGGCATATCAGCTTTTCCCTGTTCAACAAACTAAACCTTGAAGATTTTTTGCTGGAAGATCAGCAACGCGATACACTCCTTTTTGCAGGCAATTTACAAGTACGAATAACCGATTGGTTCTTTTTCAAAGACACCGTCGATTTGAAATATATCGGTCTCGAAAATGCAATTGCCAACTTGAAAAGGACTGATTCAGTTTGGAACTACCAGTTCATTGCGGATTATTTTGCGCCTTCATCCTCGTCCGCTTCCTCATCCAAAAAATCGGGGATTGCATTTAATCTGAAAAAGCTAAACCTTAAGAATGTTGTATTCGTTCAAAAAGACGAATGGCTCGGGCAGGATATGACGGCGGCTATTCGCGAGATGCAAATGGATGCAAACGAAATTAGTGTCGGTAAAAAGAATGTCGATATTGCTTCATTGAATCTTGTTCAACCTCTATTCAGCATAAGCAATTACCCGGCAAAAAGAAATTCCGTTCACAAGAAGGACACGGTAACATTGAACTCATCAGCAGAGATCGATTCCTTGCTTAAGTGGAATCCGGATGGTTGGAAAATAAATATCGCTTCTCTTGAAATTAATAACGGAAGTTTTAAGAATGGAAAACAGGGAGGCAAATCCGAGCCTGACTACTTCGACCCCCAAAATATTGACTTTGCAAACATCAACGGCCAGTTTCACAACCTGAGATTAAATAATGATACTTTTTCTGCGAGGATGACGTTGAGTGCCAAAGAAAAAAGTGGCTTCGTTGTAAAATCCATGAAGTCGGATGTAAAGATCCACCCGCAGGGTATGTTCTTTAATGACCTTGACCTGCGCACGAATAATAGCATCGTGAGAAAAAATTTCTCAATGAGCTATGATGATATGGATGACCTCTCTGATTTTATCACTAAAGTAAAAATGGAGGCAGATTTTAACGACTCGCAGATCAGCAGCGATGATATTGCCTATTTCGCACCGGAACTACGGAGCTGGAAAAAAAATATAAACCTCACGGGTAAAGTATCAGGAACAGTTTCTGACATGTCGGGCAGAGGATTGATCATCAACGCAGGCAACAGTACTTACGTAAATGGAGATGTTGTGCTATCAGGATTACCAGACATTAATCAAACCTTCATTGATTTCAAATCCAACGACACAAGAACGAACTATGCCGACGTAATACGTTTTGTTCCTGCTGCAAAAGAGATCACCGAACCCGATCTTGCAAGTCTTGGTAATATTCATTTCAAGGGAAGCTTCACGGGTTTTATTCATGACTTTGTAACGTTTGGCGTTATTAATACCAATCTTGGAACTATCAAGAGTGACTTGAATATGAAATTGCCACATGGCAAGGAACCCATTTATTCGGGGAATATCGCTACGAGCCGTTTTCAGTTAGGAAGGTTCATTCACAATTCTGAGCTTGGTCTTATTTCTTTTTCAGGCGTTGTACGTGGACATGGATTCTCAGTAAACACCCTTTCCGCAGACCTGAAAGCAAATATTGGAGAAGTGGAGTTCAATGGTTACAGGTATCATAATATTGTCACCAACGGGAAACTGGAAAAGCGATTGTTCAATGGATTTTTCTCAATAAATGATTCAAGCCTGCAGGCAACACTCAATGGATTGGTTAATATCAATGGCCCCCAATCAAAATTCGACTTCGTCGCGGATGTACAAAACGTAAACCTGCAGGCATTGAATTTTACGAAAGACAGGGTAAGTTTTAACGGCAATTTCAATTTGAACTTCACGGGGAATAATATTGACAACTTCCTTGGCGCAGCTCGTATTACCGAAGCAAACCTTATAAGGAATGACCAACGTTTAACTTTTGATTCATTGATCTTGCACTCCGATTATGTGAACGGGATACGAACGCTGTCTGCAAATTCAAATGAATTTGACGGAAGCATCACGGGCGATTTTCACATAGGGGATCTGCCCAACGCCATCCAATTGTTCTTAAACAAATACTACCCTTCTTATATACAACCCCCTTCGCATGCAATATCTCATCAAAACTTTAAATTCAGTTTAGTTACACGACAGGTGGATGATCTTGTACAGATGTTAGACAAAAATTTGAAAGGGTTCAATGAGAGCAAGATTGAGGGTTCACTTGATCTTGCGGAAAATAAACTGGAGCTCACCGCAGTGGTACCTCAATTCAAGTATGGTAACCTGGGCTTTAGTAACACCGATATTCAGGCAACGGGTTCTCTCTCGCAATTGGGCCTTAACGGCAGCATTCAGAACATTGCAGTGAATGACAGCCTTAGTTTGCCCAATACCAGTTTCCGTGTCGTTGCTGAAAATGATTCATCCCAAATTAAAATATCGACAGCATCTACACAGGCAGTGAGTAAGGCCAACCTGAATGCAAGTGTCATCACCTATAACGACGGAGTAAAAATTAATTTTGACACATCTTCTTTTGTGTTGAATACGAAAACATGGACCATTGACCGGGGCGGTGAACTAAGTTTCAGAAGCAATACAACCGCAAGCGGTGAAGTTGTACTTCACGAAAGCAATCAGGAAATAAAATTAAAAACGGTTCCCTCGGATGAGGGTAGTTGGAATGATCTGCTGATCGATCTTGCCAATGTAAATATTGGAGACATATCCCCCTATTTTCTTCCAAAGGACAGGATGGAAGGCTTATTATCAGGTACAGCGAAAATTGAAAATCCGGGAACAAAGATGATGGCGACCGGTGATTTTAAAACGCAGTTCTTCCGCTATAATGGTGACTCGATCGGCGAGCTCAATATTAGCAAGATAAGTTACGATAACCAGAAAGATGGCAACCTCAGGTTCATTGTTACGAATCCGGATACCGCTCACAGGGTGAATGTTTCAGCGAATATCTACCTGGCTGGCGACCACAACGACAACCTGATCGCAGTTGAAACAAAGGAATACCCACTCAACTTTTTGGAAAGCTTCCTGGGTACCCTGTTTTCCGACATGCAAGGTTACGCCACGGGACGACTCGATCTTAAAGGCAATCTCAACGCTCTCGACTATGTCGGAAAGGCCCATCTCCATGATGCAGGGTTGAAATTAAAATTTACACAGGTGTTTTATAAGATAGAGGATACGGACATTGAACTGCAGGAACATGAATTGGATCTTGGCAATATTAAATTAATTGATACGCTGACCAATGGCACTGCAACCCTCTCAGGCACGATATATCATGATTCCTGGAAGAACTTGAATTTCGACCTTGATGCAAGAATTGATAGTAAGCCGATGACATTGTTAAACACAACCGCAGCAGATAACTCGAGTTTCTATGGTCACGCGGTTGGAACAGGTTCCATGATTCTTGTTGGTCCTGATCATGATCTGTACATGACAGTTAATGCAAAATCATCCGAAACAGACAGCTCTCATATTATTATTCCGCCAACGAAAAGCAAAGCATCCGAACTCGCTGAGTTCTTAGTTGAACGCACACACGGCTATACAATAAGCGACTCACAAGCTGTAGCCTCTAACAATAAAATAACTTTCGATATAGAGCTGACCGATGACCCTCATACAACCATTGAAGTAATTCTTGACGAAACCACAGGTGATGTGGTAAAGGGCAGGGGTCGTGGCACATTAAATATTCATAGCGCGACAGACGAGCCCCTGGCTCTTAATGGAAATTTTGATATTGAGGACGGAAGTTATCTTTTTACTTTTCAGTCTTTCTTCAAACGGCCTTTTGAATTGAGAAAGGGCTCCGACAACTTCATTAGATGGAATGGCGATCCCAACGATGCAACAATACATTTCGATGCGCAGTACACGGCGGAGAATGTAAGCTTTGCTCCTCTTGCCAGTTCAATTTCCGGTTATGAAGGGCGGGCACAAACCACAAGAGAAGATGTGAACGTGATAGTGACAATGTCAGGTAGACTTTTGCAACCAAAATTTGATTTCAAACTTGATTTTCCTTCATCGAGCATTACAATCAGTGACCCTGTGCTTGCACAAAACCTGACACAGATAGAAAATAATCCGATCGAATTGAACAAACAGGTTACTTACCTGATCGTGTTCAACAGTTTTGCACCTGTAGGAACGCCGGGAAATACAGGCACGGCAACTGCTGCAACTGCATCTGGTGGACTTTCCAGCGCGTTTAATGAACTTGCCTATAATACCATCAGCAGCTTGTTGTTTAATGAGCTGAATAAGCAATTCAGCAATATACTCGCACAGATATTTAAGGATGACAAACTGAAAGTGAGCCTAAGTGGCTCCGTATACAACAGAAATTTTGTAACGTCAAACAACGGCAACAACTTTAATATTAACACGGGCAACGTAAATCTTACAGTGAGCAGGGCTCTTTTCAATAATCGTTTTGTGATCACTGCAGGAAGCACATTGGATATACCGTTTCAAACCACCGTTGAACAAAAGTTCCAGTTTTTACCTGATGTCACTACAGAATGGCTGATAAATGAAAAAGGAAGTATCCGCGCTACTTTCTTTTATCGCCAAAATCTTGATTTTCTCACCGGAAATACCAGCACCAGCACTTCAACAATTACGAAAAGAATTGGGGGAGGTCTCGGTTATCGTAAGGAAGTTGATCATATCGGCGACTTATTCCGCGGAAATAAGAAGCAGAAAAAACAAAATCAGAGTCAAGCGCCTGCTGTCCAATCGACTCCAATCCAGCAACCACAAAATCCGAAAGGTTCTAACTAGTGAAAACGTGTGATGGTTGATCGCAAAGGTCATTCGTTCCGTTCATCCGCTATTCTTCGTCATCGAGAATTTCGTGTCCTAACTTATCTCTTTTTGTTTGAAGGTATCGCTCATTGTGCGGATTTGGATGAACCTCGACAGGAACATTCTCTACTATCTCCAAACCGTAACCAATAAGGCCAACGCGTTTTTTTGGATTATTACTGATCAGCCGAAGTTTTGTAATTCCCAAATGCCTTAGAATTTGCGCACCCACTCCGTAGTCGCGTTGATCCATTTGAAATCCGAGATGGAGGTTCGCCTCGACCGTATCCATTCCCTGTTCCTGCAAGCGATAAGCTTTCAGTTTATTCAGCAAGCCGATGCCCCGGCCTTCCTGGTTCATATAAAGTATAGCACCCTTTCCTTCTTGCTCTACCATCTTCATGGCCGCATGCAACTGATCGCCGCAATCACAACGAAGTGATCCAAGGATGTCACCTGTAAAACATGATGAATGTACACGAACCAATACTGGTTCATCTTTTTGCCAGCTACCTTTTATAAGTGCCAGGTGTTCATTTGCCGTGTTCTTTTCCTGGAAGGCGATCAATTTAAAATGCCCATACTTTGTCGGCATGTCAACGCTGACGATTTCTTCGATCAATGAATCTCTTTTTATCCGGTATTCAATAAGGTTCTTAATAGAGATCAATTTGAAATCAAATTTCTCCGCTACTTTTTTTAATTGTGGTAGCCGGGCCATGGAGCCATCATCGTTCATGATTTCAACCAACACGCCCGCGGGCTCGAAACCCGCAAGTCGCGCCAGGTCAATAGCAGCTTCGGTATGTCCCGCTCTTCTGAGAACCCCACCTTTTTTTGCGCGCAAAGGAAAAATATGTCCGGGCCTGCCAAGGTCCTCGGGTTTGGTGAACGGATCGATGAGCGCCTGTACCGTCTTTGCCCTGTCCTGGGCGGAAATACCTGTCGTACAACCGTGACCCAGCAAGTCTACAGAAACAGTAAAAGCCGTTTCGTGCAAAGCCGTATTATTATTGACCATCAATTCCAATCCTAATTCATTACAACGCTCATCAAGCAACGGCACACAGATCAATCCGCGGCCATGTTTTGTCATGAAGTTGATCACTTCAGGAGTTATGTTGCGGGCAGCTGTAATAAAATCACCCTCATCTTCCCTATCGTCATCATCCACGACTATCACCAATTTTCCTGCTTTAATATCTTCAATCGCAGATTCAATGGAATCAAGCATAGAAATGTTTTTTACAAAGTTAACTTAACATTCATCAAGGCGCAAATCACCGGGCGATGCCAAGTGTTAAGTGTTTGCTTACTAATCGGAATGAAAGGGAAATGCCGTTGCCTTTAAGTCGGAAATAAAAAATTAAAAAATGACCTAATGAGTGGTAACAAAAAGGCAACATTTACAAGGAGCAAGTATTTTTTTTTCAAATAGGTCTAAATTCCAGCAATGAATTGTTAATATTTGAGTGGATTTAATTTTAGAATATTCCCTTTCTTTGCTAACGAAACTAAAATTTTCTTATGCTTAAGAGACTAACTATTCTGCTTATTTTATTTTCAGCAAGCATCGTTTCATTTTCGCAGGTCACCACCAGCGCCATGACCGGAACTGTAACAGACAACAATGGCCAGGCACTTACCGGCGCTACCGTAACCGCCGTTCACACACCATCAGGAACCACCTACTCTACCGTTGCGGGAAAAAATGGCGTCTTCAACATCCCTAATATGCGTGCAGGCGGGCCTTATTCTTTAAAGGTCACGTTTGCGGGACAAGAGCCATTCACGCTTGAAAATATCACTCTCGAATTGGGCCAATCCTTTAACGTTAATGCGACCCTAAATCAGAGTACCCAGATACTGGAATCGGTCGTCGTAAGCGGGCGTTCACGAAGGGCAGCAGTTGACAGGATGGGGATGAGTACAAATATTAGTGGCAGGCAGCTTTCTACTTTGCCGACAATTACCCGCAGCATAACTGATTTCACTCGTATCACACCCCAGGCAAATGGTACCAGCTTCGCAGGCCGTGATAACAGGATGAATAATGTGACAGTTGACGGAGCTAACCTGAATAATAATTTTGGTTTATCGAGTGATCTTTTACCGGGTGGGGGCAATCCAATTTCATTGGATGCTTTCCAGGAAATATCTGTAAATCTTTCGCCGTTTGACGTAAAACAGTCTGGCTTTACAGGCGCAAGTGTCAATGCCATTACAAAAAGCGGAACGAATACTTTTCACGGAAGTGTGTATGGTTCCTACCGCAACCAAAGTTATAATGGAACCAACATTGCTGGCACCAAGTTACCAAGCCCTCCCGCTACAAGCAATAAGATATATGGCGCTACACTCGGAGGACCTATCATAAAAAATAAATTGTTCTTCTTTGTTAATGGGGAGATCGAAAAGGCCAATTTCCCTGGCGTGACGTATGTTCCCAAAGGTGGATCAGGAAACGGAACTGTCTCCAGTGTACCAATTGATTCATTAAGTGCACTGTCAGGCTACTTGAACAGCAAGTACAGTTTTGATCCCGGTGTTTACGATAACTTTCCCAATTTTAGCAGTGACAATCATAAGATCCTAGCTAAGGTTGACTGGAACATCAGTACGAAACATAAGCTTACTGCAAAGTTCAGCGATTTTCAAAACACAGGTGACGCCATGATCAGCGCAAGCGGTGGTATCAACGGAGCCAGCGGACAAAGTAGCATTATTGTTTATACGCCACCACCGGGCAGGTTTGGACCAAACTCGATGGGCTTTTCAAATATAAACTACCAGGCAGTTGATAAAGTACAATCGGGATCCCTGGAATTAAATAGCAGTTTCAATAAGAAGTACAGTAATCAATTTTTAGCAACTGTTACAAAGATCAGTTCGATCAAAGGTCATAACGGACCAACATTTCCATTCGCTGACATCATCAATTCCACCAAGAACAATTACCTGAGTTTTGGAAACGAACCTTTCAATGGAAATAACAACCAGGTAATAAACAACATTTATACGTTTACAGATAACTTCAACTACTTCGCAGGTAAACATACTTTAACAGCCGGAATAAACTACGAATTCCAGAAAGTGGGGAACATGTTTATGCCCGGTTCGCAAGGGTATTATGTATTTGGATCGCTGACTGATTTCTTAAACAACCAACCTCCCAAACTATTTTCGATCAATTATTCCCTTGTTCCCGGACAAGATGCAGTATTCTCTGCTAATTTGAAAGTGGGACAGCTGGGAGTGTATGTTCAGGATGAGATCAATGTCAATCCTAATTTTAAATTGACCTATGGCATTCGTATTGATAGGCCGGTGTATCCTGAGCAGCCACTGGAAAATCCAGCAATTACTGCCCTCTGGTTAAATGATCCGGATGGAAACGTGAAACATTACAGTGACGGTGAATGGCCAAAGCCCTCTCTGTACCTGGCTCCGCGCGTCGGTTTCCGCTGGGATATGTATGGAGATAAGAGTATGATCATTCGCGGTGGAACAGGCGTATTTACAGGGCGCATACCATTTGTATACTTAACGAATGCACCAAGCACAAGTGGCATGTACGCATTTGGCGCTTTGATCACCGCGCCTGCTGATCTGCAAAATTTCCCCTTCAGTACAGATGCTCATGCATACAATCCTTTTTATAATAAGAACCTGAATCCTGCACAATTTCCAACGACAGCGGGTACGGTAGCACCCAGCGGTGGCTTTGCGGTTATTGATCCCTATTTCAAATTTCCGCAGGTATTGAGGACTGATATTGCAATAGAAAAACAATTGGGCAAAGGCTGGGGCTTAATTGTCGAAGCATTGTACACAAAAGATATTAATGATCCGGTTATGCGCAATGCAAACCAAAATCCAACAGATACGGTCGTGGTAGTAAGCCCAACGGATATAAGAGGACGTTTCTCCAGCAGTGGCGTGAGAAGATTAAATCCGGGAATCGCAAATGCCATTGTTTTGGAAAATACCAACAAGGGAAGTTCTTTCGTATTTACCGCGCAGGTTTCAAAAAGTTTTACAAAGAATTTCTACGGATCTCTTGCTTATACCTACACTTATGCAGCTGATGTGACGGCTAACCCGGGTAGCCAGGCCGCCTCTGTGTGGTCAGTGAATCCAACTTCGCAAACTCAAAATGACCAGGAACTCGCCTATTCTAATTTTGCTGTTCCCCATCGCATCGTTGGAACTTTTTCTTACAGGTTTGAATATGCCAAGCACCTTGCTTCAACCATTACTCTCTTTTATGAAGGTGAAAAACAAGGTTACATTGGTTCTACGTTGGCGTCTTCTTACAGTTATATTTATAATGGTGATGTAAACAACGACGGTAACTCAGCAGATCTTATGTATGTTCCAAAAGATCCTTCGGAAATTAAGTTCTCCAATTTAGCTCCGAGTGGTTCTACTCCCGGGTTTACAGCGCAACAACAATCAGATGCTTTCTTCCAATACATTGCCCAAGACAAATACTTGAGCAAACATATGGGCCAGGTAGTGGAAAGAAATGGCGCAAGATTTCCTTTCTTCCATCGTGTTGATCTGAATTTCCAGCAGGAACTCTTCAAAAATATCGGCAAATACAGGCACTCATTGATATTTGGAGTATCTGTTCTTAATTTCCTGAACCTTTTGAATCATGATTGGGGCATCAGGAAGCAATATGTCGTGAACAATCCCCTGAGAGTTGCAAGTGTCACGAATGGTGTTCCTTCATATACGATGGCCACATTCAATGGTGACCTCGTAAGGTCCACATTTATCAATGTAAATTCAACGAACACAACGTGGGGCCTTCAGCTTAGCCTCGCGTACAAGTTCTAGAAAGATCTTTCGGATAAAAAGAGGCTGTCTCAAAGCTCGTCACTCGTCGTTACGAATGAGGAACAACGTTTGAAACAGCCTATCTTTTATTTAGAATGAATTGTCCAGTACTTACTTTCCCCATCTCCATCGTAAGAATTCAGGCATTGCCCTCGCCCATGTAGCAACGTCATGCTTCCCATCTTCATAATTAATGTAGCGAATATCTTTTTCATTTTTGTATCCCAATGATTCCAGGTCATCGATCAGGGCGAGAGTGTCATCAATTGAATCAATTACACCATTGTTGTTCCTGTCATGAGTTTCATCAAGCGACCCGGTGGAGAAGAAAAATTTCAGGTTCGATTGATATTTTCCTTTCTTGATCTGTTGGTGCATGATGCGATGCACGTCATCATCATAATCCTCATGTTCATCATCAAGGCTTCTCCACCACAGTGAGCCCGAAAAAACTCCGGCGACGTTAAATTCGCCAGGATAGTTCCAAACAATATCCAGCGCCATCAAACCGCCCAATGAAAATCCGGCAAAAGCTTTTTCTTTGAAATCAAGATCATGAAATTTTCTTTCGATCATTGGAATTAGTTCATGCCTTATGAATTGAGTATATGAACCCGCTTTTGCTCCGCGGCCAAGATAATCGGCTTGTATCGCTGTTCCATACTCTGTTTTCCTGGAGCTGCCGGCATGAATAGCTGCGATCACAATTTTTTTTAATTGACCCTCGATGTATAGATTTTCAAGAATATTTTTCAGGCCAAGTTCATTCATATTTTGACCATCATTGATCAACAATAAACTTGCACCCTGCGGATTGTTCGTATCCTTTGGAAAGAACAAATCAATTTGAACATCCCTTCCCAGGAATTGTGAAGGAATAATAATACCGTCAGTCAGAATAGAGGACAGATAGATGGGCGGCATAATTCCAAAAATAGAATCCCCGGGAAAAAGTTCCAAATTCTGATGGCAATAAAACAGACACGCCAGTACCATGCGATTTGGTTCTTGAAATTTTTAAGATACATTTGACTAAAGGATCGTTTATGAAAAAAATCGGCATTCTCTTCGGTAAAGAGCGAAGCTTTCCCATGGCTTTCGTGGAGAGAATAAACAGTAAAAATATTGCGGGGGTCTTTGCCGAGCCGGTACATATCGCAAAGGCGGTACAGGGTGAACCAAGCGGGTATAGTGTAATAGTCGATCGCATTTCGCAGGATGTTCCATTTTACCGCACCTGGTTAAAAAATGCTTCATTAACCGGGACGGCAGTTATCAATAATCCCTTCTGGTGGAGTGCCGATGATAAATATTTTAATAATTGCCTGATGACGCAAATCGGAGTTCCTGTCCCAAAGACTGTAATCCTTCCATCAAGTGAGTTGCCTGAAGACACGGCTCATGAATCATTCAGCAACCTGGAATATCCACTGGATTGGAATTCCATGTTCAATTATGTCGGCTTTCCTGCTTACATGAAACCCTTCGAAGGCGGCGGATGGAAAAACGTCTATAAACTGAGGACTGCAGATGAATTTTTTCAAAAGCACAAGGAGACGGAACAGCTTGTCATGTTATTGCAGGAAGAAATAGTTTTTAAAGAATATTACCGTTGTTATTGTATTGGCAGAAAATACATACGCATCATGTCGTATGAGCCTCGCAATCCTCATCATTTACGTTATGTGGCGGATTTCAAACCTTCCGCAGAACGATTAGCTCAAATGCAGGAAATTGTTTTAAAGGTCAATCAATATTTAGGATACGATTTTAATACTGTTGAATTAGCCGTTCGTGATGGTGTACCTTATGCCATTGATTTTTGCAATCCTGCCCCCGACGCTGAACTCACAAGTGTGGGTGAAGAAAACTTTGAATGGGTAGTGGAAACGATGGCAAACTATGCCATTGAAAGAGCAATGGACTGTAAAGAAGGATTGGACAATCTTACCTGGGGTGAGTATATTAAAAGAAGCAGCAACAAATAATTTATTTTACCTTCCCGAATTATTAATTAATAATTATTAATTAATAATCTAAAAACTTATGGCCGCCCTCAACTACAAAAGCTTTACTCTTGGCGTGGAAGAAGAATACATGGTTCTTGATCCTGTGACCTATGAATTAAAAAGTCATGAACAAAAAATCGTGCATGAAGGACAAAAAGTGATCAAGGATAAAGTGAAGGCGGAAATGCACCAGGCAGTGGTGGAAGTGGGCACTGATATATGCACCGATGTTGATGAAGCTTACAAAGACGTAGCGCAGTTACGAAAGACCATTTCTGAAATAGCAAATGGACTTGGTTTTGCCATGGGTGCGGCAGGCACACATCCTTTTAGTCATTGGGAAAGCCAGTTGATCACTGATCATGCCCGCTATAATGAGATCGTGAACGAGCTGCAGGAAGCCGCTCGCAGCAACTTAATTTTTGGTCTGCATGTGCACGTTGGTATGGAGACGCGAGAAATGGCAAATCATATTGCCAACTCAACAAGGTATTTTTTACCACACATCTATGCATTGAGCACCAACTCGCCTTTTTGGGAAGGAAGACAAACCGGTTATAAATCTTTCCGGACAAAAGTGTTTGATAAATTTCCGCGTACCGGCATTCCTGAAGCGTTTGACAGCATTGAATTATATGAGAACTATGTAAAGCTGCTTGTAAAAACGAATTGCATTGACAATGCGAAAAAGATCTGGTGGGATCTTCGTGTCCATCCATTTTTCAATACCGTTGAATTCAGGATCTGTGATGTACCCATGACCGTCGATGAAACCATTGCCTTGACGGCTTTATTCCAGGCCGTGTGCGCAAAAATTTACAAGCTGCGTTCACAGAACCTGAACTTCATTCAATATTCCCGCGCCTTGATCAACGAAAATAAATGGAGGGCCGGCCGCTATGGTATCGACGGAAGACTTATTGATTTTGGAAAAGAAGAGGAAGTGAATACGAGGGTACTTATCGATGAGTTGCTAAATTTCGTCGACGATGTAGTTGACAACCTGGGAAGCAGGCATAGGTTAGCGTATGTACATAAAATGCTGGAAAATGGAACCGGCGCAGACAGGCAACTGGAAGTATTTGAAAAAACAAGAAATCTCGTTGAAGTAGCAAAATATATCAACCAGCAATACCTCGCAGGAATTTAAACCGGCGATCGTCCTATTCACTCTCTGTCATCCAAAGCTTGTCGAAGCGATCAAAATCGCGTAGAAAGATATTGAGGTAACATTGTCTTCCATGTATTCCAGTCATGTGGCCATTCCTGTCCCCACGTATCAAGCTCGTACCAAATATTTTTGTCGTATAAAATTTTCCCAAAACGACCGCTGCTCGAGGGATCTTCATAAGATCCGCTACCCGTTAAAATGTGAATGTGATTACTTCTTCTTATTTGTTCGAGCACATCATGATCGGTAAGGTTAGGCATATAATGCATCGGGCTGTTGAAATACACATCATCATCAAAATAACCTTTTGTGTACTCGGTTAGATCATATACTCCGCTCATGGCAACAACTCCATTAATGATATCAGGACGTTTTAAAAATAAATTCATACTATGCAATGCACCAAATGAAGCGCCGCAGGTAATGACAGGTGTTTCCAAGCTCGTCTCGCTGCGGATGAAGGGCACGACTTCGTTAAAGACATACTCATTGAATTGCTGGTGACGCAAGGATTTATGACGCGGATCCATATGATTATTCATCCAGCTTTCACTATTGATACTGTTGATAGAAAACACTTTCACCTTTCCGCCGTCAATGTAAGGTTGTAACGAATCCATCAATTGGAATCGCTCATATTCCAGGTAATCCGCTGAAGCGGTGGGAACCAATAGCAAAGCAAATCCGTAGTGACCGTAAATAGCAACAGGCATCTCTTTACTTAATGCCGGGCTATGCCATGCTGTTAATACTCTCTGCATGAGGGCTATTTAAAGCGAATGCAACGTTACAATTAAGAAAGGACATTTAAAAAAATTCAAGTGAAAACTCTTATTGATGATACATCAATAAGCCTTAAAAATTTAACTGTCCCGATATTGCTATCTTGCGATTACAAGTTACTTTAGCCCTTCATCCTTAACATCCCTAGTGCGATTGAGAAAGAAAATATTTAAGCCTCAACATAGAAGATCTCTCAAAAAACCTTCGTCAAAAGGGCACCTGAATCATTCAGAACAATTTTATCGTTTCCTTTTTGAGAATAATCCCTTCCCTGCGTGGATCTATGAAAGTGAATCATTGAGATTCCTTGAGGTAAATCAATCTGCCGTTGAATTTTATGGCTATTCCAAAGAAGAATTTGCATCAATGACCTTTAAGGATATCAGGGTCAATCCAGACGAAACGAGAGGGGAAAGCAAAACAAGCAATGAACAGACCTGGAAGCATCGCAAGAAAAATTCCGACGAAGTTTATGTGGAAGTAAGGGCCAATGATTTTATCTACAACAACCAAAAAGCCGTGCTGGTGATGATTACTGATGTAACGGCTGTAATAAATGCGGAGGTTTCACTAAAGAGAACAAACGAAGAATATCGCCGTGCCAACGAACGATACGATATCGTTGCAAATGCCACTCACGATCTTATTTGGGATTGGAATCTTGAGACCAATGAAGTATACCGCGACCCGAAAGGATTACGGAAAGTGTATGGCATCAAGAGTAATGAGGACATCAAACATATTAACGACTGGCTTGAACGGGTGCATTGCGAAGACCTGTCAAGAGTTCAGAATGTCATCCTGAAGATCGTCAATGCCAAGGATGAAAACCTTTTTGATGTAGAATATCGCTTCAGAAGGGAAAATGGCGACTATGCTTATATCTATGACCGGGGCTATATTCTAAGAAATAAAGAAGGCAACGCTTACCGCATGATAGGTGCCGCGCAGGATGTTACTGAAAAGAAAAGGTTGGAAGAGGAACTATTAAATCAGCAAAAGGCGATCACCCAGGCTACGATCAGTACCCAGGAGAAAGAAAGAACTGAGATCAGTAAAGAACTGCACGATAACGTGAACCAGGTCCTTACAACCACTAAGCTTTATCTTGATCTTGCCACTGCAAATCCCGAATTAAAAGATGAACTGATCGCCAAAAGTTCAAAAAACATCATCAGCGTGATCACGGAAATACGGAAACTGTCCCAATCATTGATGATCCCAAGCCTTGAAGACCTTGGCCTCTTAGACTCCATTGAAGATCTTGTTGAAAGCATAAACGCTACAAAAAAAATTCACGCGGTCTTCGTCCATGAGAAGATCGACGAAACTATATTAAACGAAAATCAAAAACTCACCCTGTTTCGCATTACGCAGGAAGCCTTGAACAATATCGTCCGGCATGCAAACGCGACGCGAACAACAATAGAACTTTCAAATAATAAAAAGAGAGTTCAATTAACAATCAAAGACAATGGCCAGGGCTTCGACTCGTTTTCCACAAAAAAAGGGGCTGGGCTGAACAATATAAGGAATCGGGTATATTTGCTGAGCGGACAACTAACAATTAATACCCATCCCGGAAAAGGCTGCACATTAGTAGTTGAATTACCTCATCGTCTTGTGAGTCAATTGAACTTTTAAAATAACTATGGAAAAAATTACCATCCTCATTGCAGATGATCACACCCTTGTCAGAGAGACCTGGAGTTTTATCCTTAATTCTGATCCCCGTTTTTATGTCGTAGCCGAATGTGGCAGCGGTGAAGAAGCGGTAGAAATGGCAAAAAATCTCAGACCGACAATCGTCATCATGGACATAAACCTCCCCGGTATTAATGGCATCGAAGCCACACAACAAATCAGGAAATTTTCACCTGGTTCAAAGATCCTCGGCGTTTCCCTTCACACGCAACCGACCTATGCCCGCAAAATGATGCAAAAAGGAGCGATGGGTTATGTCACCAAAAACTCTTCAAGAGAGGAAATGTTCAAAGCCATCATGGAAGTCTACAACGGCAAAAAATATGTCTGCGAAGAAATAAAAAACATCCTTTCTGAACAGGTCATCTCCGGCGAAGACCAGCAATCGGGACTCAACGCTCTATCCCAAAGAGAGATCGAGATCATCTCCTTTATTAAAAAAGGCTTTTCGTCCAAAGAAATTGCCGATGCTTTAAACATATCGGTCAAAACCGTAGAGGTACACCGGTATAACATCCTCAAAAAACTGAATCTCAAAAATGCAGCAGCGTTGGTAAATTTTATAAATAATAGCCAGCTGGATCTTGGTTAATTCATCGAGTAGTATTACTTTAGATTTTAAGTATTTTTACTGATTCAAACGCCCTACAGAAGATTCCTTTCGCACCCCTTCATACGAAGAACGGTTCAAATAAGTGTATTGCTGAATTCACTAAAAGGGCTCTGCTGTCCTTTTTGAAATGCCAGCCGCTAACGTGTTATCGCATGAACTCAGAAAAGATCGGCATCGTGATAGTGGATGATCACCAGGTAATGCGGGAGACCTGGAGGTTGATACTTGAACAGGAGACCCGTTTCTCTATTGTGGCCGAGTGCAACAGCGGTGCGGAAGCAATAAAAACAGCCAATGATCTCCATTTTGATGTAATGCTTATGGACATCAACATGCGTCCAATGAATGGCTTTGAAGCAACAAGAAAGATCCTAAACAAGCACCCCTCGATCAGGATCATTGGAATGTCTGTCAATAACCAGCCGTCTTATGCACGCAATATGTTGAAGCTCGGGGCCCGTGGCTTTGTCACAAAAGATTCTTCACAGTATGAGATGATCTACGCGATCACCGCAGTTCATGACGGTGACACATATGTCTGCGAAAACGTAAGAAAAAAAATGGACGACCCCGAATCGTGAGACGTGAGCCGTGAGTCGTGAGTGGTCGATAAGTAGAGACAAGGCATGCCTTGTCTCTACTTATCGACCCCGGGATCCTTGCCTTATAATTTTTCGAAGCTGCATCAATTCAGCAAAAGACCCTGGGTTACAAGAAATGTGAATGGTCATTCGTGAGTGCTTTATTCACGCTTCCCGTCCACGTCTCACGATATTCAAAATTCTGGGAAATAAACTGCCCTGCAACTCATCTTCGGCTTTTCTCCTTTCGGAACAATTACAATGATCTTGTTGGTAAGAGTTTCACCATTCCTGATCGCATAGCCAACCATTGCGTTTACAAATTTGTATTTTGATGATTGTGTTTCGTCATACAATTTTACCTGTGAATACCACGCTTTCGCATTGATCTTACCTGATTTGGCCGTTAACCGTTTACCGGTTGCATTTTTACAATTGAATTCGGCAACTACAATTTCTTCTTCGGGTTTTGTTGAAGAGTTTTTGAAAGGAATCAATTTCAGACAGCCACTTTGTTGGTGATGTAAAGGTTTATTTCGTACCGCTCAAAGTCGTCGCCCTTTACTTCTTTTGATCGTTCATTGCTGATGTAAAATCCATATTCAAAGCCATTGTACTCATAAGGAGCACTTTCATCCAGGTCAACGATTTGCTGCGAAAAAGACAAAGAACCAATAAGCAGAATAATGACAATGGTAAATAGTTTTTTCATGAGTTAAAGTTTTGGGTTGAGCTTAGTATCTGACATCACAGAGTGTCTGACACCTTTATTTAATTTTCCACATTGTTCATTTATATTTTTCACCACATAAGGCACAGTAGGCACATAGATTCTGTGTTAAGATCCAAGTGATTTTAATTTTTTATTTTTGTGCTTTAGGCGGCTTAAGCCAGCCTGTTTAGGGCGGTCTTTTAATGACCGCTCTAATCTTTTTATTCTGTT
>Ga0068853_100000094_pt1 | contig 60921 bp, 48 predicted proteins | sample KBSCornC32_FD_65655 | JGI IMG/M metagenome (GOLD analysis project Ga0068853, IMG submission 65655) | Corn rhizosphere microbial communities from Kellogg Biological Station, Michigan, USA - KBS Corn C3-2 | ecosystem: Host-associated > Plants > Roots > Rhizosphere > Soil ... | reverse complement strand
GACCTACCTGCGCGACCCGGTCGAGATCGCGATCCGCAACAAGACCACCACCGCGGCGAACATCCGCCAGCGCTACTGGTACGTCAGCGGCCTGCAGAAGCTCGACGCGCTCACGCGCATCCTCGAGGCGGAGTCGTTCGAGGCGATGATCATCTTCGCGCGCACCAAATCGGCGACCGAGGAACTCGCGCAGAAGCTGCAGGCGCGCGGGTTCGGCGCGGCGGCGATCAACGGAGACGTGCAGCAGCAGCAGCGTGAACGCCTGATCCAGAACCTCAAGGACGGCAAGCTCGACATCCTCGTCGCGACCGATGTCGCCGCGCGCGGCCTCGACGTCGAGCGCATCAGCCACGTGCTGAACTACGACATCCCGACCGACACCGAAGCCTACGTGCACCGCATCGGCCGCACCGGCCGCGCAGGGCGCAGCGGCGAGGCGATCCTGTTCGTCGCGCCGCGCGAGAAGCGCATGCTGCAGGCGATCGAACGCGCGACGCGCCAGCCGATCGCCGAGATGCAATTGCCGAGCGTCGAGGCGGTCAACGACCAGCGCATCACGAAGTTCAAGCAGCGCATCGCCGATGCGATCGGCTCGGACGAACTCGGTCCGTTCCGCCAGTTGATCGAATCGTTCGAGCAGGAACGCAACGTGCCGGCGGTCGAGATCGCCGCCGCACTCGCGCGCCTGGTGCAGGGCAGCGAACCGCTGCTGCTGCAGGCGCCGGCGCGCTTCGAGCGCGCACCCTCGTTCGAACGCGGCGCGCGCGAGGCGCGTCCGTTCGACCGCAACGCACGCAGCGACGAACGGCCGCGCGAGCGCGCCGCGTCCCCGGCACCGCGGCGCGACACGACGACGCCCTTCGGCACGCCCGCGCAGCGCCACGATGCACCGCCACGCGGACCACGCCACGACGATGCAGGCGCGCGCAGCGAAACGCGCCCGCCTCGATCGCACCACGAGGAAGCGCGTCGCGACGAGAAGCTCTCGCGCATGCGCCGCGACGATCGCCCGCGCGGCGCGCCTGAACAAGGCTTCGAAACGTTCCGCATCGAAGTCGGCAAGGAGCACGGCGTGCAGCCGGGCAACATCGTCGGCGCGATCGCCAACGAGGCCGGACTCGATTCGAAGAACATCGGCCGCGTCGACATCCGCGATGACCACAGCCTGGTCGACCTGCCCGAGGGCATGCCGGCGGAAATCTTCAAGCACCTGAAGAAGGTGTGGGTGTCCGGCCAGCAGTTGCGCATATCGCGCGGCGGCGACGAGCCCGATGCCGGTCCGCCGCGCAAGCCGAAGGCGAACAAGCCGCCTTCGTTCGACCGCGGCGGCTTCGCGCCGCCGAAGCACCGCGATGCGAAACCGCGCCACGGCGGCAAGCCGCACCGCCCGAAGTAGGTATCGCGCCCGCTCGTGGGTTCTACGCGCGGACCCTGTACGGGGCGAGCAACGCAGGATCGTCGAACAGCGCATCCGGCACCAGCCAGCGCGGTTCGCGTCCCGACGCGAGCAGTGCACGCACCTGGCTCGCGGAAATCTCCAGCGGCGTGACCGCGATCGGCAGCACGCGCCCGGACGGCGCGTCGCGCAGGCTCGCGGCATCCGCGCAACGGCGCGAGGCGATCTTGGTGCGCAACTCGGTGGGCAGCGACGACACTTCGTGTCCGGGTCGCGTCAGCACGCCGATGTGCGCATGGTCGAACAGCTCGCGCCAGCGATGCCAGGTCGCCAGTCCGGCGAACGCGTCGGCGCCGACCAGCAGCACCAGCGGGCGGTCCGCGCCGATCTCGTCGCGCAGCTCGACCAGGGTGTCGATCGTGTACGACGGACCCTCACGCTGCAGCTCGCGCGTATCGAGTGTCAGGCGCGCCTGTCCGGCCAGTGCCGCGCGCACGAGCGCGGCGCGCTGGCGCGCATCGGCGAGCGGCTGGTCGCGATGCGGCGGCACGCTCGCGGGCAGCAGGCGCACGTCCGCGTCGAGCGCTTCGGCCGCTTCCCAGGCGACGCGCAGGTGCGCGTTGTGGATCGGGTCGAAGGTACCGCCGAAGATCGCGAGTGGGCGCTGCATGCGGGCCTTCAACCGGCGATGAGCTGCGCCGCGCGGCGCGGCGCGGCGATCGCCGCGACGAGGCGTTCGAGTTCGCGCCACGCATTCGCTTCGCGCCAGGCGGTCAGATCGGAAAGCTTGCCGACGGCAAGGTAGACCGGCGCGAGATCATCGCGTCCCTTGACGATGCGGTCGATGCGCCCGGCCTGCTCCAGGCAACGTTCCCAGTGCGCGTGGTCCGAATTCTTCAGCGCGCGGCGGAACAGGCCTTCACGCGACTGCGGCCAGATGCGTTCGTTGCGCAACGCCGAATCGACGCTCGCCGCCGACGCGAGGCGCAGCAGCAGGCGCAGCTGGTTCAACATCCAGCCGAGCAGCGGGATCAGCTCCTCGCCTTCCGCGCGCAATCCGGCAACGATGTGCAACGCGCGACCCGCGTCGCCGCCGATCGCGGCATCGGCGAGTCGGAACACATCGTAACGCGCATCGTCGGCGACGCTCGCCTCGAGTGCTTCGACATCGAGTGTCTCGCCCGCATGCAGCAGCGCGAGCTTGTCGATCTCTTGCGCCGCGGCAAGCAGGTTGCCCTCGATGCGATCGGCGAGCAGGGCCATCGCGTCCGCACTCATCCTGAGGCCACGCGAGGCGGCGCGCGCGCCGATCCAGTCCGGCAATTCCTCGCGCTTGAGCGGCCACGCGATCGCCGCCACGCCGACCCGCTCGATCGCGGTCGACCACGCGCCGACGTGCTTGCTGCTCCAGTCGTTCGCGGTCACCAGCAGCACCGTGTCGGGCGGCGGCGACGCGCAGTACTCCACGATCGCGGCACTGCCTTCCTTGCCTGGACGACCGGTGGGCAGGCGCAGGTCGATCAACTTGTGGCTCGCAAACAGCGACATCGTGCGGCTGGCGTCACCGAGCTGGTTCCAGTCGAAATTCGCCTCGACATCGAGCACGTCGCGTTCGAGGTAACCGAGCTCCTTCGCGCGCACGCGCAGCGCATCGGCCGCCTCCATCACGAGCAGGTGCTCGGCGCCCGCGACCAGGTAGACCGGACGGAGTTCGCCGGCGGCGAGCTGCTTGCGGAACTGGGAGATCGTGGTCGACATCGGCGCATTGTAAGGTGCGGCAACGACGAAAAACTCCGCCGGCGGGACATCCGGACGGTCGCCTTCCGGCAAAGTCGGCTATTTGCGTCCTGCCGCAGGCTCCGCGTCGGCCTTGGCAAGGATGTCGACGGCGAGCGCGTACTGCGCTTCGAACGGTCCCGCCGGCGCAACCACCGGATTTGGGCCGCCCGCGTCGCTGCTGCGTGCGGCCGAACGCAACCAGTCCTGAACGCGCGCGTCGTCGCAGCCGAAGTTCACGCAACCGATGCGTGCCGCGTTGCGCCAGTGCTCCGCGGAAACCTGGCGCGAGATGGCGTCCGTGGGCAACGCGGCCGCTGCCAGTTCGATGTCGCGACCGAGCGTGCTGTCGGGACGGCCCTGGCGATCGAGTACCGCATGCGCCTCTTCGAGCGCTGCGCGCGCCTGCGCGAACTTGCCCAGCGTCTCGCTGGCGCGGGCGAGCGCGAGCAAGGTTGCAGGCAGCTCGCGGTCGCTGCGCTCGCGCTGGCGCACGAGGATCGGCGCCAGTCGTTGCAGCGTCGCTTCGGGCTTTCCGCGCGCGCGCTCGAGGTCGGCGAGCGACGCATCGAACGCGAGCACGTTCGGGCTGTCGCTGTCGCTCACGCGCAGGACCAGCTCGCGCGCGGAGGCGAATTCGCGCTGTGCATCCTCGATGCGTCCCAGTCGCAGCAGGCATTGCGCGTGGGCGGCACGCAGCCGCGCGAAGTCGGTCGCCGCGATCTCTTCGCCCTGTGCTTTCGCGGTCTCGACCAGCTGCGCGAGCCTTGCCTCGCCGCCGGCGAAGTCGCCGAGTTGGCAATCCACATCGGCAAGATAGACGCGCGCATTGATCGCGAGCGTATGCGTCGCGGGGAACTGCCTGCTGCGCGCGGCCGCGGCCGCGGCATACAGCGCATGCGCCTCGTGCAGGCGCCCGGTCTCCCGCAGCAGGTGCGCGATCGCCGTGACGTCGGTGAACAGGCCCGGATGCTGCGGTCCGACCAGCTCGCGGTCCTGCGGCACGAACTGGTCGATCAGCCCGCTCGCATCGGCGTAGCGCCCCTGCGCCATGCGGGCGAGAAACATGTTGTACGTGGCGATGCCGATCTCGTAGTCGTAGGGCTTGCCCTTGTTCTCGCGCATCTGCGCAACCGCCGCTTCGCTGCTGCGCACGGATTGTTCGTAGTGGCCCATGCGGAAATGCGTCATGCCGAGCAGCGTGAGCGCATCCGCGCGCACCACGGCGAATTCGCCGGTACGGCCGCGGGTACGTGCCAACAGGGCCTCGAAGCGCTCGACCAAGCCGTCGAAGCGGGTCTGGTAGAAGTCCGCCTGCGCCATGTTCGACTCGACCTTGAGGATCTCGATCGCGTCGGGAGGCAGGAATTGGTGGTACTTCGCCAACGCCAGTTCGCCGGCGCGCTTGCCCAGCGCGTTGTTGTCCAGCTGCATGAACGTCTCGACGAAGGCAGCGTAGATTTCCGCCTGTACCTGCGGCTGGCCCGCGAGTTTCTTGTCGACCTGCGCGAGGCCGCCTTCGAGCAGGTCGCGCGCGGTGACGACCTTGCCGTCGGTGTTGTACGGATTGGCGCTGGCGAACACCGACAACAGGTAGCCCTTGACCGCATCGGCGGTATGCGACTTTTCTTCCGCGCGTGTTGCCTGTTCGTTGGCGAAGTGCGCCTGGCGCAGGCTGATCGCCGTCGCCGCGACGAGTGCGATCGAAATTGCGACCGCGGCCGCGACGCTGCCGCGATGGCGGCCGACGAACCTGCGCACGCGGTACGCCGCGTCGTCGCCGCGTGCGGAGATCGGCCTGCCGTCGAGATGGCGGCGGAGGTCGTCGGCGAGCGCGTCGGCGCTCGCGTAGCGACGCTCCGGCTCCGGCGCCATCGCTTTCGCGACGATGCGGTCGAGGTCGCCACGCAGGCGGCGCGTCCATGCCCGCTCGGCGCCGGTCGAGCGCGCCGCGGCGGCGCTGACCGGCTGCGGCTTCGCCTCGGCCAACGCCCGCGCGAGGTCCGCGTGCCAGCCGGAGAGACGGTACGGTCGCTCGCCGGCCAGCAACTCGTGCAGCAGCACGCCCAATGCGTACACGTCGGTCGCGGTCGTCACCGTCTCGCCGCGGATCTGCTCGGGCGCGGCGTAGTCCGGCGTCATGCGCTGCACGAGGGTCGCTGTGGCGTCGCCGTCGGCGGTCGCATCGATGACCTTGGCGATGCCGAAATCGAGCAGCTTGGCCACGCCGTCCACGGTGACGAGGACGTTCGACGGCTTCAGGTCGCGATGCACGACCAGGCTGCGGTGCGCATGCTGCACGGCATCGCAGACCTGCAGGAACAACTCGATTCGCGCCGCGGGATCGAGTCCGTGCAGCGCGCAGTACGACGTCAACAGCTCGCCCTCGACATACTCCATCACGAAGTACGGCGCGCCGTCCTCGCCGAGCCCGGCGTCGAACAGCCTGGCGATATGCGGATGCTGCAGGCCGGCGAGCACGCGCCGTTCGTGCTGGAAGCGGCGTACCAGTTCGGTGGTCGGATACAGCAAGCGCTTGATCGCGACCTGCTGCTCGAACGCACCGTCCGCACGCGCCGCCAGCCAGACCTCGCCCATGCCGCCGGCACCGATGCGACGCAGCGTGCGCCAGGCGCCGAAGCGGGCGCCGGCCTGGACGTGCGCACCGCGCTCGACATCGTCCGGCAACGTGCTCGCCGAAAGCGGACGCTCGAGGAAATCGTCCGCCGCCGCATCCGCGGCCAGCAGGCGCTCGACCTGGGCACGCAACGCGGCATCGGCGCATTCGGTGTCGAGCCATGCGGCGCGCGCTGCGGGTTCGAGATCGAGCGCGCGTTCGAACAGGGCGGATGCGCGCTGCCAGTCCTGCGCGTGCATCCGACCTAGCCCGCGGCCTGCACGGCGTCGAACAGGAACGCGCGCGCGCGACGCCAGTCACGATGCACGGTACGCGTGGTCAGGTTTTGTGCCTCGGCGATCTGCTCGACCGAAAGGCCGGCGAAGAAACGCATCTCGACCAGCTCGGCCAGGCGCGGATCGAGCCCGCCGAGCTGGTCGAGCGCGCGATCCAGTCGCAACAGCACGTCGGGCGTCATGCCGTCGAGCGCGGCATCGTCGTCGAGCGTGACCGGACTGCCTTCGGCGCCTCCACGCTTGAGCGCGAGGCGCCGGCGCGCATGATCGATGACGATCTGGCGCATCGCCTTCGCCGCGATCACGAAGAAATGACTGCGGTCGCGCAGCTCCAGCCGTCCGGGGTTGACCAGCTTCAGGTAGGCCTCGTGCACGAGGCCGGTCGTGTTGAGCGTCGCATTGTCGCCGCCGAGCAGTTGCCGCCGTGCGATCCGCTTGAGCTCGTCGTAGACCACGCCGAACAGGCGCCGCAGCGCTTCGGCGTCGCCGGCGCCCGCTGCTTCGACCAGTTGCGTGACGTCGTCGCCCATCGCGTCCCGGATCTCCCTGCCCCGCGGCAAGAGTAACGCAGCCCTGCCCCGGCGTTCCGGCCGATGTCACTTCCGCCGCGATCCTGCGTGTGTCGGAGCACGGGGCTGACCCGGAGCGAAGAACGGAGACTGGCAATGACTCGCGTTGCACTGTTTGCCGCCATGCTGGCGGTTGCGGCCACGGCCCATGCGGAACGCTTCACCTACCACGGCACGCTGCAGGATGGCGGCCAGCTCGCCGAAGGGCGCTACGACCTGCAGTTGACCTTGTACCCGGCCGCGCACGGCGGCGCACCACTCGCCGCGCCGACCCGACTGTATGGGGTCGAGGTCCACGCGGGGAATTTCAGCACGGACGTCGATTTCGGCACGCTGTCCGCACTGGACGCGCCAGCGTGGCTCGAAGTGGGCGTCAAGCCGGCAGGCGGCGGTGACTATGCCAAGCTCGATGCCCGCTCGCCGGTCTCGCCCGACACCAACAGCTGTCCCGGCGCATGGTCGCTCGACGGCAATGCGGGCAATCCCGCCGGCAGCTACATCGGTACTGCCGATGGGCAGGACGTGGTGATCAAGGCGAACGGCTATACGGTGTTCAACGCACCCGGAAGCCTCCATGCCGCCGTCGCCCTGTCGGGCTCGAACTCCAGCGGCGCCGGCGCCTTCTCGACGTCACTCGCGGAGGCTTACGCCGCGAAAGGCGACGCGTCGATCTCCGGCGGCTATGCCGCCGGTGCCATCAACGACGGCTCGATCGTATGGGGCGATTTCCCGTCGACACCGCACGAGATCAACGATTCCGCACCGAACCAGTTCATCGTGCAGGCGAACGGCGGCGTCGGCATCAACACTTCGCACAAGGAGGGCGGAGTCAATCCGCTCGATGCGACATTGACGATCGGCCTGCCCTCGATGGCGACCGGGTCCGGCCTCGCGAGCATCAAGATCAGGGGTGTCGAGACCGCCACGGAATCGGTGACGCTCGGCGGAGTCGCGAACCTGCTCGGCACGGGCTATCCCGTGCTCGGGATCACATCGCACAACAACGACGGCTCCGACTACCTGAATGCCTCGTTCTCGCACAACAAGGTCCATTTCAATGGTGGCGGTGCAGCGACCGGCGCGCTTTCGGTCGGCAGCGACGGCACCAATGGCAATGGCGCCTACCTCACCGTCGGCGGCGTGTGGACGAACGCATCGAGCCGAACGTTCAAGGACGGATTCGCTGCAGTCGATGTCGAAGGCGTGCTCGGCAAGCTCGTCGCGATGCCGGTGCAGACCTGGTTCTACACCCAGGCGCATGCCGAAGGCCTGCACATGGGGCCGGTGGCGGAAGACTTCGCTGCGTCATTCGGTCTCGGCAACGACGACAAGCACGTCGGGACCGTCGACGAGAGCGGCGTCGCCTTCGCGGCGATCCAGGGCCTCAACCGGAAGGTCGAAACCGAGAACGCCGGCCTCAGGCGCGAGAATGCCGAATTGCGCGACCGCTTCGACCAGCTCGCCGCGCGCCTGGCGAGGATCGAGCGCAGCCAGGGAGAGTGACATGAGCACCCTTCCTCGCCGGCTTGGCGCGATGGTCATGTTCGGGTTCTCCATTGCGGCGGTCGCCGCGCCCGTGTTCGCCCTCGCGGACGGGACGGGACGTCGATTCGCCGTCAGCGGCAGCCTGCAGCCGCAGCACGCGACCGCGGTCGTCTTCGGGCGGGCATTCACCGCGCAGACGCGGCTCGGCAAGAGTGCGGAGTCCAGCATGCTGCACGATGGCCGCTATGCGGTTGGCGCGCGACTGGTCGCCATCCCGCTCGCCTGCGCGAGCGACCTGATCTTCAAGAACGGATTCGACGTGGTGCCGTAACTTCACCGGCCGGCCCCTCTCCCACGCGGGCGAGGGGTTCGGGGAAACGATCAGTTCGACGGCGCCTTCGCGCGCGCTTCGAGCCGCCGCAATATCGCCTGCACCATGTCGCGCTGCAGCTCCTTGGTCAGCAGGTCGGTCTCCGCGCTGACGCCGAGCGCCTGGCTCGCATCGAAGGTGAACTCGCGCGACAACTCGATCGTCTGTTTCGGCATGATCGCCGTGCCGGCGGCGTCATCGACCGCGAACTCGACGTGATAGCGCAATGCATATTCGGTCGCACGCGCATTGCCACCGACCGAAAGCACGTCGGTCGACAGCGTGTTCGCGCCGATCTTCATCACGGCGACGTCGGCACCGGCCGTGTCGACGACCTGCACCCCGGAACGCGGCAATGCCTTGGCGAGGTCCTTGGCGAGCGCGCTCGAGGCGTCCGCGATCTCGATGTGCACGCGCTGCATGCTCGCTGGCAATTGCGCTTCACGTCGCAGGTGGAAGCCGCACGCGACGAGCGGCAGCGCAAGCATCGCGGCAAGTACGAACGAACGGCAGCTCGGGGTCATGTACGGGTTCCGGCGGAGATCGGGGGACTGGCGACCAGCAGATCATACGGTGCCGACCAGCCCGGCAGCGAGCGGATGCGCTCGAGCCACGCGACGATCGCGGGCCAGGGCGCAAGGTCGACCTCGGCCTGGTCGGCCCAGAACAGGTAGCCGCAGCAGGAGATGTCGGCGATCGTCGCGGCGTCGCCGACGATGAACGGTATCTCGCGAAGGTGCCCGTCGAGGCGATCGAAGTCCGCCTGCATGCGCTGCGTCCACCACGCCTCCAGCACCGGATCGGCACGCGTGAAGCGACGCGAGAAGCGCAGGTGCGGGAAACTCATCGCGAGCCGGTTCGCTTCCCACGCGAGCCATTCGCGCACGCGCACGCGCGTCGCCGGCGTGCGACCGTCGAGCTTGGCGTAGCGGCGCGCGGCATAGTCGAGGATCGCATTCGACTGGCACACCGCGAGACCGTCCTCGTCGACCAGCACCGGCACTTCGCCGAACAGCGCTGCGGCGCGAAATTCCTCGGCACGCTGTTCGCGCGGCAGGTTGAGGTCGACCGCACGCTGCTCGTACGGCACGCCCATCAGGCGCAGCGCGAGCGCGACCTTGTAGCTGTGGCCGGATTCACGGTTGACGTACAGGATCGGCGACATGTCAGACGACGATGTTGACGATCTTGCCCGGCACCACGATGACCTTCTTCGGCACATTGCCGCCGACGAATTCGGCGACCTTCGGATCGGCGAGCGCGAGGCGTTCGACCTCGTCCTTGCCGGCCGAGGCGGCGACTTCGATCGTCGCGCGCAGCTTGCCGTTGACCTGCACCGCGATCGTGAGCGAGTCGCGCACGAGCGCGGCCGGATCGGCTTTCGGCCACGATTGATCCTCGATCAGCGCTTCGCCATGGCCGAGTACCTGCCATAGCGCATGCGCGATGTGCGGCGTGACGGGATTGAGCAGCAGCACCATCGCTTCGAGCGCTTCGTGGCGCACCGCGCGGCCCTGGTCACTCTGGTCGTCGAACTTGCCGACCGCATTCAGCAGTTCCATCAGCGCTGCGATCGCGGTGTTGAAGGAGTAGCGGCGGCCGATGTCGTCGGAGACCTTCTGGATCGTCTCGTGGACCTGGCGACGCAACGTCTTCTGCGCCGCATCGAGCTTCGAGGCATCGACGACGCCTGCGGCGTCTTCCCCCTTCCGCCCTTCGGGCACCTTCCCCCGCTGCGCGGGGGCAGGCGAACTGGAGCGACCTGCGGTCGCGGCAACGATCATGGGATGATCGGGATTCGCCGCATGCGTCACGACTTCGCGCCAGAACCGGCGCAGGAAGCGCGCCATCCCTTCGACGCCGGCCTCGTTCCATTCCAGCGACTGCTCGGGCGGCGCCGCGAACATCGAGAACAGGCGCACGGTGTCGGCGCCGTACTTGCCGACCATCGACTGCGGATCGACGCCGTTGTTCTTCGACTTCGACATCTTCTCGGTGCCGCCGATCTGCACCGGCTTGCCGTCGGCCTTCAGCACGGCACCGACCACGCGCCCCTTGTCGTCGCGCTGGATCTCGACGTCGGTCGGGTTGATCCATGCCTTCGAACCGTCCTTCTCGTCGCGATAGAACGTCTCGGCGATGACCATGCCCTGGCACAGGAGGTTCGTCGCCGGCTCGTCCGAATGCACGAGCCCCGCGTCGCGCAGCAGCTTGTGGTAGAAGCGGAAATACAGCAGGTGCAGGATCGCGTGCTCGATGCCGCCGATGTACTGGTCGACCGGCAGCCAGTGGTTCGCGCGCGCGTCGACCATGTCGGCCGCACCGGGACTCGTGTAGCGCGCGTAGTACCAGCTCGATTCCATGAAGGTGTCGAACGTGTCGGTCTCGCGCTCGGCCGGGCCGCCGCATTGCGGGCAGGTCGTCTTGCGCCATTCCGGGTCCGACTTGATCGGCGACTTCACGCCGCTGAAAGCGACATCTTCCGGCAGCAGCACCGGCAACTGGTCTTCGGGCACCGGCACCGCATCGCACTTCGCACAGTAGATGATCGGGATCGGGCAACCCCAATAACGCTGGCGGGAAACGCCCCAGTCGCGCAGGCGCCAGTTCACGCGGCGCGCGCCCTTGCCTTCGTTCGCGAAGCGCGTCGCCAGCGCGTCGAACGCACCGCGGAAATCCAGGCCGTCGTAGTCGCCGGAATTCACCAGTGTGCCGTACTCGGTGTACGCACCGTCCTCGATGATCGCGCGTTCGAATTCCTCGACGATGCCGACCGCGGCGGGCGCTTCGTAGACGTCGATCGCACGGCTCTCGCCGAGCGCCGCACTCATCACGTCGGGATTGCGCGCGGCATCGCGGCCGAGTTCGCTGATCGCATCGCGCACCGCGTCGCTGACGATGACCATCCGGATCAGCAGGTCGTACTTGGTCGCGAATTCCCAGTCCCGCTGGTCGTGCGCGGGCACCGCCATCACCGCGCCGGTGCCATAGCCCATCAGCACGAAGTTCGCGATCCAGACCGGCACCTGTTCGCCGGTGACCGGATGGATCGCGGTCAGGCCGGTGTCGATGCCCTTCTTCTCGGCCGTCTCGATGTCCGCTTCGGCGGTACCGCCGTGGCGGCACTCCTCGATGAACGCGGCGACCAGCGGTTTCGACTGCGCCGCCTTCAACGCGAGCGGATGTTCGGCCGCGACCGCAAGGTAGGTCACGCCCATCAGGGTGTCGGGGCGCGTCGTGAACACGGTGAGCGGCGAGCTCTCACCCTCGACCGCGAACTGGATCTCGAGGCCTTCGGAACGGCCGATCCAGTTGCGCTGCATCGTCTTGACCGCATCCGGCCAGCCCGGCAGCTTGTCGAGGCCGTCGAGCAGTTCCTGCGCGTAGTCGGTGATCTTGAGGAACCACTGCGGGATCTCGCGCTTCTCGACGATCGCGCCGGTGCGCCAGCCGCGCCCGTCGATGACCTGCTCGTTGGCGAGCACGGTCTGGTCGACCGGATCCCAGTTCACCACCGACTGCTTGCGGTAGGCGAGGCCCTTCCTGAACAGACGCACGAACATGCGCTGCTCGTGCACGTAGTATTCCGGACGGCAGGTCGCGAACTCGCGCGACCAGTCGATCGCGTAACCGAGCGTCGCGAGCTGTGCGCGCATGTGCTCGATGTTCGCGTAGGTCCACTTCGCCGGCGCGGTGTTGTTCTTGATCGCGGCGTTCTCGGCCGGCAGGCCGAACGCGTCCCAGGCCATCGGCTGCAGGACGTTTTTCCCCTGCATGCGCTGGTAGCGGCTGATGACGTCACCGATCGTGTAGTTGCGCACGTGCCCCATGTGCAGTGCACCGGACGGGTACGGCAACATCGACAGGCAGAAGAACTTCGGCTTCGAAGCGTCCTCCTTGACCTCGAACGCGCGCGTTCCGCGCCAAAAGTCCTGCGCGGCGGACTCGACCGCACCTGGTTCGTAGTTTTCCTGGATCGGCATGAGTATGGCGCGGCGGCGTACCGCGGCGCTCGCGAAATGGAAGGACGACGAGCCTAACGCAGCGCAGCAATCGAGGAAAGCGTGACGCCGCCGGCCACGCGGAACCCGCGCCCTCCGGCTTCAGGGGGGATCGAACCCGTCACTGAAAACGGCGTCACCCAGCGATGCGACGAAAACCGATTCGGCGCGCTCATCGGGCGCGCCGACGAACGCTTCTTCCCCCGCCAGCGCCACGGAAATGCCGAAATTCGGCGTCGACAACGGCAACACGAGCGGAGATTGCAGCGTCGAGGCCAACGCCCAATCCGTGCCGCTGCGATGGAACGCGTAGGCGTACCCGGGGTGCCCGAACTCACCTGCCGCACCGACGAGCGCGGTGTCGGCGTCCTCCGACAATGCGACCGAACGTCCGAATTCCGCGGATGCGGGCGGCATCACGCTCAACGTGGCCTGCCACGCCCACGCCACGCCGCTGCGCTGGTAGACGTACGCTCCCCCATGCGGACCGCCGGCGCCGACGACCAACGTATCGCCAATGAGTGCGACCGACAAGCCGAAGCCGGCGCTCGTCGCCGGCACGGGCGCCACTACTTTCTGCTGCAGCGTCCAGCTACCACCGCCGCCGGTGTACACATACACCGCGCCGGCATCCTGTTCGATGCCGATATCGGCGCGAGGTGCCGATGCCGCAAGCGTGTCGCCGGACAACGCGACCGAGTAGCCGAACTGTGCGCCCGCAGCACCGTCGCTGGCCTCGAGGACCGCTTGTGGCGTCCAGGCCGATCCCGCCCGCTCCCAGATTCGCACGAGGCCGGGCCGTCCGCCGTCCGACGTCGAGGGCTCGCCTGCGGCGAGTCGGTCGCCGGTCAGCGCAACGGACGAGCCGAGGAGGTGGACGAGATTGTCGCCGCTACCGCCATCGAGCCGCGCCTGCAGCGGCCATGACCCGTCGCCGCGCTCGAATACGTAGACAGCGCCCGAAATGTCCTCTCGCGCGGCCCCGATCGCGACTGAATCTCCGGAGAGGGAGATCGAACCTCCGAAGTCCATGCTGGCGTGACCGGGTGACGGACGAAGGGTGACGCTACGCAGCCACGACGCCCCGGAACGTTCGAAGAGATACGCAGCGCCAATGCCGTCGGCTGAACTCGCGGTCGGGGCGCCGGCAACCAGCGTTGATGCGGATGCCGCTACTGCACTGCCGAAGTCCTCGCGCACATGGGCGGTGCCGAGGTCGAGGGTGGTCGTCGGCATCCATCCGCCGTCCAGCGTGTACAACTGCGCGTGGCCGGCTCGGTAGCCGGTCTCCGTCGTTGCACCGGGTGCACCGGCGACGAACGCGTCGCCTGACAACGCGACGGCGGCGCCGAAGTTGCCGGACTGACCGGGGCTGGCGTCAGCAACATGCGCGGTGCGAAGCCATACGCCGCCGCTGCGTTCGAACACATACGCGGTTCCCGCCTCGAAAATACCCGACACGCCATCGCGGGGCGACCCGACGACGGCTCGATCCCCTTGCAGTGAGACAGAAGCGCCGAAGCCGGGCAGCAATGCGAGCGGATCGAGCGCACCCTGTAGCGTCCAGACGCCCTGGTCGCGCACGTAGGCATTCACCTGGCCCTCCTTGCCGACGATCGCGGTTTGGCCGGACACCGCCAGGGCAGGGCTAAATGTAGCCTGATCGATCTTTCCCTCGCGCGACCACGAAGTTCCTGCCCGGCTGTAGAACGATACGAAGGCCTGCTGCTCGGGGAACTGCGTGGTTTGCGTGCCGACGACCGCGATGTCGCCGTCCATCGCGACCGACGATGCGACCTCGCCTGCGTCGACCTGCAGCGAAGCCTGCAACTGCCAGCCGTTGCCGGCGCGCAGATAGACGTGATCGCCGACGAGCAGCGAATTGCCGGACACGGCGATGCCGACGGGATCGGCCATGCTGAATGCGTCGACTTGCTGCCAGACGGAACCCGTGCGCGAGTAGGTGTAGATCGTCGTGGCGATAGAAGACGAAGCGCCGATGACCGCGACGTCGCCGGAGATTGACAAGGCCATGCCGAAATTGCCCGCTGCACCCGCAGGGGCGAGCACGGCCTCGGCTTGCCACACGCCACCGACGAGGCGATAGACACCAACGGCAACGGACTGCACGCCAGGCTCTGCCTGGGCGGTGGGCGAGCCGACGAGCGCGGTATCGCCGTCGAGCGCGACGGCGGTACCGGCATGGTCGTCCGCGGCACCTATGCCTTCGGGCTCGAGGTATATCCGCGTCATCGGAGCGTTCGCGAGTGCATTCATGCACCCGAGCACGAACAGCGCAGTGATGATGCGACCCGGAGGATTTTGCATGGCATTTCTCCCAAGGCAGCCTAGCCAGTCTATTGGTGGATGGAAGGCGCATCAAGCCGAGAGCGCATCCGACCAACGTCGAACTCCGATCCTCGGTGGAACATCGGCGTGGCCTGTAACATCCGGATTCCCGCCGTCGACCAGGAACCATCCATGAGTGTGCGCGCTTTGTGCTGTATCGCTGCCGCGAGCCTGACCTTTCCGGTCGCCGCCGAGGAGGCGCTTACAGCGATCCGCTGTGGCCGTCTCGTCGATACGGCGACAGGCAAGCTCACGGGCGAAACGACCATCGTCGTCGAAGGCAAGCGTATCCGGAGCGTGAAGGCCGGCCGCGAGGACATGCCGGGCGCGCATGTGATCGATCTCGGCAACGCAACCTGCCTGCCCGGCCTGATCGACAGCCATGTGCACCTGACGGGTGAGACGAGTCCGACCGGCTACACCGACCAGTTCCGCTGGAACGTCGCCGACTATGCGATCCGCTCGACCGTCTACGCGAAACGAACGCTCGACGCCGGCTTCACGACCGTGCGCAACCTCGGCGACAACGACGGCGAGTCGATCTCGCTGCGCAATGCGATCAACGCAGGTGTCGTGCCGGGTCCGCGCATCTTCAGCGCCGGGCTCGCGATCGGCTCGACCGGCGGCCACGCCGACGGCAGCGACGGTTATCGCAAGGACCTCGCCGGCGATCCGGGACCGAAGGTCGGCATCATCAACGGCGTCGACGATGCGTGGAAAGCGGTGCGCCAGCACTACAAGGACGGCGCCGACCTCATCAAGATCATGCCGTCCGGCGGCGTGCTCGACGAGAGCAGCAGCGTCGACAACGCGCAGATGACGCTCGACGAGATCAAGGCCGTCGTCGCAGCCGCGCACGACTACGGCTTCACCGTGGCCGCACACGCGCACGGTGCGGAGGCGATCCGTCGCGCGGTGGTCGGCGGCGTCGACTCGATCGAGCACGGCACCTTCATGGACGACGCCGACATGAAGCTGATGAAGGAACACGGCACCTGGTACGTGCCGACGATCATCGCCGGCAAGTACGTCGCGGAGAAGGCGGGCGTACCCGGTTACTACCCGGCGCAGATCGCCGCGAAGGCGCTGCAGGTCGGCCCGATCATCCAGCAGACGGCCGGCAAGGCCTACAAGGCCGGCGTGAAGATCGCGTTCGGCACCGACGCGTCGGTGTATCCGCATGGCCAGAACGCGAAGGAGTTCCAGTACATGGTCGAGGCCGGCATGCCGCCGATGTTCGTGCTGCAGGCAGCGACGACGCACGCGGCGGAGCTGCTGAAGAAGTCGAAGGATCTCGGCAGCGTCGAAGCGGGCAAGTTCGCCGACGTGATCGCGGTGGACGGCAATCCGCTCGAGGACATCACGCGCATGCAGCATGTGTCGTTCGTGATGAAGGAAGGTGTCGTGCACAAGCGCACCGACGCATCGACACCCTGATCCGCGTAGACGGGGCGACCGGAGATCGGCCGGTACGTTCCTATCGCTCTGCCGGCCGCGCCACGCGCGTCCGGCCTACGCGTCGCCGTTCCACTGGAACACGTCCTCGATGCGCACGCCGAACGCGTGGGCGATGCGGAACGCGAGTTCCAGCGAAGGTGCGTACTTGCCGGCTTCGAGTGCGATCACGGTCTGGCGCGTGACGCCACACGCATCGGCGAGCCCCTGCTGGGTCATTTCGCCGCGCTCGAAGCGCAGGCGACGGATCGTGTTCGCGACCGGCGTGCCCTTGGCCATGGCGATCAGCGCCGGTCGCGCCAGTAGCCGATCGCACTGACGAAGTATTCGATCGCGCACGACGCGATCAGCGCGACGATCAGCAGATGGCCGATCATCGGCGGCGGCGCCCAGGCGAGCCGCTCGACCGGCGAGAACGAAAACAGCACCGCATAGCCGAGCAGGATCGCGACGAGCGCGATGCGCGCCCATTGCGTGGCGCGCGCGTCGATCTCGCGATCGCGTTCGTCGCGCTGCACGGTCGACCGCCAGCGCGCAGCGAGCACGCGCGACAGGATCGTCCATGCGACGAGCAGCATGACGATGTTCCGGCCCACGCGATTCGCGTCGGGGTTGTGCCACAGCGGCGGCCCCTGGAACGCGTGCGCGTGCACGACCGAGTACGCACCGATCACGAGCGTAAACGCGAGACCGAGCCAGGCACGCCATTCGCCCGGCGACATCGTTTCACCGAGGCCGCCGTCGGGAATGCGCGAGATCGCGTACAACGAACCCCAGCCGACCGCCATCAACAGGAACACGCCGGCGTTGCCGGCGTCGACGCCGAGCACCCGCTCGGGCCCGGCCAGCAACAGCCACGTGGCGACCACGCCGCCGATGACCAGTCCGGCAAACAATCCACGGCCCTGGACCACTGTGTAATCTCCAGCGAACTAAATGTAATGTACACATTACATTCAGCTGGCTGGATGTCAAGTATTTTTGACATCGCCTTGCGATCACGTCGGGCTGGCACTATCTGTGGCCGACCTGATTGCGGAGAGCCCGATGTCCAGTGCAGCACCGTCCCCCCACGTTTTCGACGCGACCGAGGCGAACTTCCAGGCCGACGTGCTGGACGCATCGTTCGACCGGCCGGTCCTGGTCGATCTGTGGGCGACCTGGTGCGGGCCGTGCAAGACACTCGGCCCCCTGCTCGAAAAGGTCGTCGACGAATTCAACGGCGCGCTGCGCCTCGCGAAGATCGATTGCGACAAGGAACAGGCGCTGGCCGCCTCGTTCGGCGTGCGCAGCATCCCGACGGTGGTGCTGATCCGCGAAGGCCAGCTCGTCGATGCGTTCACCGGCGCGCTCCCCGAAAGCGCGATCCGCGAATTCCTCGCACGTCACGTGCAGCCGGCCGAGGATTCCGAGGAAGCGATCGAGGCCGAGCCGGCATCGCTCGAGACACCCGAACAGGCGATCGCGCGCATCCAGCAGGAGATCGCCGCGCATCCGGACAAGGCCGAGCTGAAACTCGATCTCGCCGTGGCGCAGATGCAGGTCGGCAATGCCGACGCGGCCGAAGTCGAACTCGATGCGCTGCCTGCGAACCTCGCCGGCGACGATCGTGCGCGGCGCCTGCGCGGCCAGCTCGATTTCGCACGCTCGCTGCAGGGCGCGCCCGGCATGACCGAACTGCGCGCACGCATCGAGCGCGATCCGGGCGACCATGCCGCGCACGACCTGCTCGGCGTGCGCCTGCTCATCGACGGCGAGGCCGCCGCCGGGCTCGACGAGTTCCTGCACGTGCTCAAGGCCGACCGCGGCTGGAACGAGGGCCAGGCGAAGAAGCGCCTGATCGCGGCATTCAACGTGCTCGACGACGCCGACCTCGTCGCCGCCTACCGGCGCAAGATGTCCTCGCTGCTGTTCTGACGACGACGATGCGCACGCCTTCGGCCCGCGCGCTGCGGCGCGTCCTGAACCTTTATCCGCCGCTGCTGTTCGCGGGCATCCGCGTACTCGAGATCGCCGACGACTGGCGCTACGCGCGCGTCGTGCTGCGCCGGCGCTGGTACAACCGCAACTACGTCGGAACGCAGTTCGGCGGCAGCCTGTTCTCGATGACCGATCCGTTCTGGATGATCCTGACCCTGCGCTGCCTCGGCGACGGCTACATCGTCTGGGACAAGGCCGGTGCAATCGAATTCGTCGCGCCCGGCCGCGAAGACGTGTTCGCCGAATTCCGTATCGACGAAGCGATGCTCGACGAGATCCGCGCAGCGACGGCCGGCGGCGACAAGCATCTGCGCTGGTGCGAGACCACGGTCGCGACGCGCAGCGGCGAAGTCATCGCGCGCGTACGCAAGCAGATCTACGTGCGTCGCAAGGCGGACCGCGCTGGCGCGGGATAGGCCCCGCCGGTATCGTGTCGCGTTCCTTCGATGGACTGCCGGGGACGCAATTTGAATACACCGGTTGACACGACTGCATCATCCACATCGACGGGGATGGATCGTCCGGCGTTCGATTTCATCGTCTCCTGGCCCGCGCTCGCCGACAAGGATGGCGACGCGATCAGGGATTTCTGGCGCCGCGAGGGCGCGATCGCGGACGCCGGCACCATCGAGCAGCGCCTGAAACAGGTGGTGATGCACGCACGCGACGCGAGCGGGCAGGTCGCCGGCGTGTGCACCGCGGCGCCGACGAATCCGCCGCGGCTCGGCCAGCCGATGTACTACTGGCGCACGTTCATCGGCGCCCGCTGGCGTTCGAGTCCGCTCGTCATGACCCTGCTCAAGCGCTCGTGCGTGCTGCTCGAGGCGCATGCCGTGCAGAACGACTACCCGTGCATCGGCATCCTGCTCGAACTCGAAAACGACCGTTTCCGCGAGCGCGGCCGCATGGCGGCCTGGTTCAACCCGCGTTTCGTCTACATCGGCCGCAGCGAACGCGGGCTCGACCTGCGCGCGTTGTACTTCAAGGGCGCACGCCTGAAGGCGTCGCCGAACGCATGAGCGACGCCGGTTGCCAGCGATGCCGCCCGACGGGCAGCATTGCGCGCAACACACCCGCGGAAACGCCATGAGCGCCTACGAAACGCCCGCACCCGCCGAAACCGTCGACGCGGAGCCGAAGACGGTCGCCGAAGTGCTCGGCAGCGTGCACACGACGAACTTCCCCGACCTGCTGCGCCAGCTCGGCGGCTGCCTCGTCGTCAGCACCTACCAGGCCGGCAAGCTCGTGATCCTGCGTCCCGACGGCGCGAGCATCAACACCCATTTCCGCAGTTTCGCGCGACCGATGGGCATGGCGGCGGACAACCAGCGTCTCGCGCTCGGCACCGCGCTGGAGATCGCCGAGTTCCGCAACATGCCGGCGGTCGCCAAGCGCCTGCAGGATCCACCGCGCCACGACGCGGTCTACATGGCGCGTCGGGTCCACCTGACCGGCGCGATCGACATCCACGAGATGGCCTGGGACAAGCACGGCGATTTGTGGTTCGTGAACACGCTCTTCTCGTGCCTGTGCACGCTCGACACGAAGTCGAGCTTCGTGCCGCGCTGGCGACCCGATTGCGTCACCCACTACGCGCCGGAAGACCGCTGCCATCTCAACGGCCTCGCCATGCGCGACGGTCGTCCGCGCTACCTGACCGCGCTCGGCGAGACGAACGAACCGCAGGGCTGGCGCGTGAACAAGCGCGACGGCGGCGTGCTGTTCGACATGGCGAGCAACAAGGTCATCGTGCGCGGCCTGTCGATGCCACACTCGCCGCGCTGGTACGACAATCGCCTGTGGGTGCTCGAATCGGGTCGCGGCAAGCTCGTCACGATCGATCCGAAAACCGGCGAGAAGAAGGACTTCGCCGCCGTGCCCGGCTTCGCGCGCGGGCTCGATTTCCTCGGCCCGATCGCGTTCGTCGGCCTTTCGCAGTTGCGCGAATCGAACGCGTTCACCGACATCGAGATCACCGACGACAACAAGGACCGCCAGAGCGGCGTGTGGGCCGTGCACATCGGCACCGGCAAGACGGTCGCGCTGCTGAAGTTCACCGGCGGCGTGCAGGAGATCTTCGCCGTGCAGGCGCTGTCGGGCGTGCTGTTCCCCGAGATCATCCACGAAGGCGAATACCTGGCCAGCACCTATGCGTTGCCCGACGAGGCGCTGCGGGAAGTGGGTTTCTCCCGCCCGCCCGCGCAGGGCGGCAACGCAGCGCCAGCGCCCTGATCGTCACCGATCTGCGGACACGTGTCGTGCGACCAGCGCAACCGCGGCGCGGCACATCGCGTCGGCCGGTACGGACGCGTCGATGCGCACGGCATGCTCCGGCAGCGCCTCGAAGCGTCCTGCGACCGTATCGACGAGTTCGGGAGTGCGGTCGAGCGCCGGATGCGCGCGACTGCGGCGATCGCTCGCGATCCGCGCCCGCGCCAGTGCCGGCGTGCATTCGGCGAGCAGCCACAACAGGTCGAATCGATGCTGCTGCGCGATCTCGACGAGACGCTCACGATCGTCGCGACGCGAGAACGTCATGCCGTCGATGACGCTCGCCTTGCCGAGCAGGCCATTGATCTCGATCGCGAGCAGCACGCCGCGGAATGCCGCACGCTTCTCGATGAAACTGTAGTCGCATTGGGGGAACATCGCGCGGCGGATCGTGTCGCGACAGACTCGGCGCAGGCCGAGTTGCTCGACGAGCGCCTGCGCGATCGTGCTCTTGCCCGCACCCGGCAGACCCATCAGCGCGACGACCAGCGGCTGTTGGCGGCTTTCCGGTGCGTTCGTTGCCATCGTCGTCGTCCGACTTCGTGTCGTAGTGTGGCCGGTGCCGCGTTTCCCGTGTTCGACAGCGCAGCGCACGCGCGATCGCTTCGATAGAATTGTCGCCCGGCCGCATCGCGATTGCCATGACCAATCTCAAGCAACCGTTCACGATTCCCGGTTACCGGCTGATCCGCCGGCTCGGCGTCGGCGGCATGGCGACGGTCCATCTCGCCAACCAGGAGTCGTTGTCGCGCCTCGTCGCGATCAAGGTGCTGGCCACCGAGCACGCGCCGAGCGAGGAACTGGTGCAGCGTTTCGAGAACGAGGCGCGCACGATCGCGCGCCTGGATCACCCGCATATCGTGCAGATCTTCGACGTCGGGCGCACTTCGACCGGACAGATCTACTACACGATGCCGTACCTGCCGAACGGCGACCTGTCCGCGCGCAACCTGCGCGAGGACCCCGAGCGCGTGCTCGGCGTGATGCACGCGCTGACCGAGGCGCTCGGCTGTGCGCACGACCACGGCATCGTGCACCGCGACGTCAAGCCGGAGAACGTGCTGTTCGACAAGCTCGACCGGCCGATGCTGGCCGATTTCGGCATCGCGCTGACCGGTTCGCAGCAGCCGCGCGTGACGCGCGAGGGCGCGACGATCGGATCGTCCGGATACATGAGCCCGGAGCAGGCGCGCGGCCAGCCGATCGACGGGCGGTCCGACCTCTACAGTCTCGGCGTGGTCTGCTACGAGCTGCTGACCGGCGAGCTGCCGTTCGAGGGTTCCGATGCGCTCGCGGTCGCGCTCGCCCATATCGAGAAGCCGGTGCCGCGCCTGCCGGTCACGCGCCGGATCTGGCAGCCGTTGATCGACCGCGCGCTCGCCAAACATCCGGACGAGCGCTTCCAGAGCGCCGAGGAGATGACGGCGGCGATCGAGGTCATCGCCCGCCGCATGCGCGGTCCGGCACGCAACAGCGTGACGCGCAACTGGCAGGCGCTGGTCGAACGCATCGTCGCGATACCGCGTCGCCAGCGTGCGTTCGGCATTGCCGCCCTGCTCGTCCTGGCGCTGGCCGCGCTGATGGCGCTGTCGCCGCATGCACCCGATCGCACCAGTACGCGTGCGGGCGTCGTTGCCGGCGAAGCGGACGGCCACGGCGACGACACGACGGCCACGCCGCATCCGGCCGATGCGCTCGCCGCTGCGCGCGTGCAGCACCTGCAGCAGGCGGACGACCTGATGTCGATCAACCACGTGGTGGCGCCGGCCGGTGAAAGCGCGGCAGACGAATACCTCGCCGTGCTCGCGGCGGAACCGCATCAGGCCGACGCCCAGAAGGGTGTCGCGCGCATCATCGAGCGGCTCGCCACCGATGCAGCGGTCGCCATCGCCGCCGACAACACCCGCATCGCCGCCGACGCAATCGAACACGCGCTCGCGATCGGCGCGCGCGCCGGCGAAGACGCCATACCCGCACACGACGCGTTCGTGCGCGCGTTGCGCGCGGCGGTCGAGCAACGCCGCGCGCGCAAGCACAACGCGCTGGACCTCGAGCCATTGCTCGCATTGAAGCCGTTGCTGCCGACCCTCGCGCGCGCCGACACCGCGCTGGCGAAAGAGATCGGCGTCGAGCTGGCGAAGGCACAGGCGCACCCGGTTGCCGGCAGCGCGCTGCACGACGAGGGCGGCCCGGACATGCTCGTGCTGCCGGCCGCGGAAGGCGCCGCTCCCACGCTTGCGATCGAAGTGCACGAGGTCACGCGCGGTGAGTACGCGATATTCGTGCGCGAAACCGGCCACGTCGCGGTCCGTTGCCGCGCCTCGCAGAACCTGCTCGCGCTCGTGCACGACCGCAACATCGATTGGCGCAATCCCGGCTTCGCGCAAGGCGACGACCATCCCGTCGTTTGCGTGAGCTGGAATGATGCGATCGCCTACACGCGCTGGTTGAGCAAGCGCACCGGAGCACCCTATCGCCTGCCGAATTCGAACGAGTGGCTGCTAGCGGCACGCCCGTCCGGGAAAGGCACCGGTTGCGGCGTCGCCAACATCGAAACACACCCGAACGGCTGCAACGACGGCTACGAACACACCGCGCCGGCAGGTCGCTTCGCGGCAGCCCCGAACGGACTGAGCGACATCTCCGGCAACGTCAGCGAATGGGTCGATGTCTGCGCCAAGCCGGGCCGCGCCAACGACGGTTGTCCGGTACACCGCTTTCGCGGTCTGTCCTGGCGCGACGACGACGAGGAATCGAACCTGGACCACATGGACACCGCCGCTGCCGACCTCGGGTTTGCGAACGTCGGTTTCCGCGTCGTGCGCGAGCTCTCCGGAGTGCCGCCAGGTGCTTGACCACGTCGCCGACCCCATCCTCATCCATCACGGCGCTGCGCGCTGAATCGAAGACACGATGCGACCCCTCTACGTCCAGCGCTACCTGCTCACGGGCCTGCTCACGTTCCTGCCGATCTGGCTGACCTGGATCGTCTTCAAGTCGATCTTCTCGCTGCTGTCGCAGCTCAACCTGCCGTGGATGACCGCGCTGGTGGAGGCATTCCCCGGCACGCTCGGGCGCCTGCAACAGAGCGGGCTGCTGTCCGTGCTCGCATTCGGCGCGACCCTCATGCTGCTCTACGCGCTCGGTTTTGCCACCAATCGCGTGCTCGGCCAGCGCCTGCTCGGTGCGTTCGAGCGCGTGATCGAGCGTATCCCGATCGCGCACAGCATCTACGGCGGCGCCAAGAAACTGATGACCCTGCTGCAGAGCAAGCCGACCGGCACGCAGCGCGTCGTGCTGATCGACTTTCCGTCGCCCGAGTTGAAGTCGCTCGGCTTCGTCACCCGCGTGTTCCTCGACGCCAGCGGAACCGAAGTGGCCGCCGTGTACGTGCCGACCACGCCGAATCCGACCGGCGGCTACCTCGAGATCGTGCCCGTCGACCGGCTCATCGCGACCGACTGGAGCGTCGACCAGGCGATGGCGTTCATCCTGTCGTGCGGCGCCGCCGGACCCGACACGCTACCGTTCGCGCTGCGCCGGTCCGCGCCACGCGACTGACGCGGACGCGGAACTCGCGGGTCAGCCGCGTCAACAATGATGCGCCGATGGCGCTCTTCAGTTTTCGAGCTGCATGACCGAGCCGAAAAACAGCTCGAGCACGCGGTTCGCCACCCCGTCGTCGACCTGCACCGGATCGACGATGTGCGCGAACTTGATCGACTCCGCCAGCGAGCATAGACCGATCGCGAGTTCGCGCGCCGGGATCGGCGGCGCCTCGCCGGTGAGTTCGCAATAGCGCTCCACGAAGCCGGCGATGTGTGCGTAGTTTTCTTCGATCAGCTTGCTCAGGCGCGAGCGGAACGCGGCATGTCGCACCGCGTGCAGGCGCGCCTCCATCCACAGCAGGCAATGGTCGCTGCTGCGGAACACCTGGCCGTAGAACATGCGCAGGCGGCCCGCCAGATCCTTGATGTCGACCGTGCTGCGGAAGACCTCGCGGAACGTCTCGAGCATCTCGCCGTGATCGTCGCGCAGCAGTTCGATGAACAGGTCGTCCTTGCCCTTGAAGTTCGAGTAGAACGCGCCGCGGGTGTACCCCGCCTCCTTCGCGATGTCTTCGACGCTGGTGCCGCCGAAGCCGCGCTTCGCAATGACCTTGGCGCCGGCGGTCAGCAGCGCCTGTCGCGTCTGCGCCTGACTTTCCTCTCGATTCAATCGTTTACGGACCATAACGCGAGAATATCACGAGCGCCGGCCTTTGGATACGACATCGTATTGCAATACATATCTGTATCCGCATGTGGTATCGTATCTACGTCATCACGCGGAAACCCGGCCATGAACGCACCGAAGCCAGCTCCTCGCACTCCGCGCATCGCCCTGCCCGCGATTGCACTCCTCAGCCTGTTCGCGCTCGCCGGCAGCGGCTGCGATCGCACCGCCGCCGAGACCGCCGCGACGGTGGCGCGCCCGGTCGTCGCCCAGACCGTGATTGCGACCGATCGCGCGGCGACCGAGCGCTACAGCGGCGAAGTGCATGCGCGCTACGAAGCGCCGCTCGCTTTCCGCATCGACGGCAAGATCACCCGCCGCGCGGTCGGGATCGGCGATCACGTCAAGGCCGGCCAGTTGCTGGCGACGCTCGACACCAGCGATGCATCGATGAATGCCGCCAGCGCGCAGGCTGCGGTGGCGGCGGCGACCAGCCAGCGCGACGTCGCGCGGCTGCAACGCGATCGCATCGCGAGCCTGCGCGAGCGTGCACTGGTGAGCGCAGCGCAGCTCGACCAGGCCGGCGATGCACTGAAGGCTGCGGAGGCCGCGTTGCAGCAGGCGCGCCAGCAACTCGGCGTACGCGAAAACCAGGTCCGCTATGCCTCGCTCACCGCCGAGCACGATGGCGTGATCACGACCCAGGACGCCGAGGCCGGCCAGGTCGTCGCCGCCGGCCAGCGCGTGTTCGGCCTCGCCTGGTCGGACGAGCGCGAGGTCCACATCGCGGTGCCTGAAAGCCGCGTCGCGGCACTGCGGGCGAACGCCGCGCTGCAGGTCACGCTGTGGGCGCAACCGGGACGCCGCTACGACGGGCGCCTGCGCGAACTGTCGGCGGCCGCGGACCCGCAGAGCCGCACCTTCCTCGCCAAGATCACGATCGTCGACGCCGGCGCGGACGTGCAACTGCAGATGAGCGCCGATGTCGCGGCGACATCGAGCGCGAGCGTCGATACGTTCACCCTGCCGGCCGCCGCCCTGTTCCATATCGAAGCGCGACCGGCGGTGTGGGTCATCGACGAACACTCGCGACTCGCGTTGCGCGAAGTCGGCGTCGCGCGCTACGTGGACGACGGCGTCGCGATCGATCGCGGCCTCGCGCCGGGCGACCGCGTCGTCACGCGCGGCGTGCACACCCTGCACGCCGGCGATGTCGTGCGCATCGTCGAGTTGCCCTATCGTGCCGACGAGGTCGTCGCGCGATGAACGGCTTCAACCTGTCGGAGTGGGCGCTGCGCCAGCGCTCCCTGGTCGTCTACCTGATGGTGATCACGGCGCTGCTCGGGTTGTTCGGTTACCTGCACTTGGGTCGATCGGAGGATCCGCCGTTCACCTTCAAGGTCATGGTGATCCAGACCAACTGGCCCGGCGCGACGACGCGCCAGGTGCAGGAGCAGGTCAGCGATCGCATCGCGCGCAAGCTGCAGGAAACCCCGAACGTCGATTTCGTCACGAGCTATTCGCGCCCCGGCGAATCGGTGGTGCTGTTCTCGATCAAGGACTCGGCACCGACCGCCGCGGTTCCGGACACCTGGTACCAGGTGCGCAAGAAGATCGGCGACATCGCCGCGCAGCTTCCACAGGGCATCCTGGGGCCGTTCTTCAACGACGAGTTCGGCGACGTCTACACGAACATCTACGCGCTTGCAGGCGACGGCTCCGGCTTCGCGGAATTGCGCGACTACGCCGATACGATACGCGCCGAGCTGCTGCGCGTACCCGGCGTCGGCAAGGTCGACTATTTCGGCGACCAGGAACAACGCATCACGATCGGCATCGACAACGCGCGCCTCGCCACGCTCGGCATCACGCCGGCACAACTGGGCGGCGCGATCGCGGCGCAGAACGCAGTCGCGGCCGCCGGCCTGATCACCACCGCCGAGGACCGCATCTTCGTGCGGCCGAGCGGACAATTCGGCGACATCGACAGCCTGCGCGACACGAGCCTGCGCATCAACGGCAAGCTGTTCCGCCTCGGCGACCTCGCCGACGTGCAGCGCGGTTATGTCGATCCGCCGATCGAGCAGGTGCGCTACATGGGGCGGCCGGTGCTCGCGATCGGCGTCACCATGCAGGCGGGTGGCAACGTGGTCGAACTCGGCCAGGCGCTGCAACAGGCGACGTCGCGGATTCGCGCCAGCCTGCCCGCGGGCCTCGCGCTCGACGAATACAGCAGCATGCCCGCCGCCGTCACCCATTCGCTGGACGATTTTCTCGAAGCGGTCGCGGAAGCGGTGCTGATCGTGCTGCTGGTGAGCCTGGCGAGCCTCGGCTTTCGCACCGGCATGGTCGTCGCGATCACGATTCCATTCGTGCTCGCCGCGACGGCGCTCGGCATGTGGTGGTTCGGCATCGGCCTGCACAAGGTCTCGCTCGGCACCCTGATCCTCGCGCTCGGCCTGCTGGTCGACGACGCGATCATCGCGATCGAGATGATGGCGGTGAAACTCGAGGAAGGGTGGGACCGCGTGCGCGCGGCCAGCTTCGCCTATACCAGCACCGCGTTCCCGATGCTGACCGGCACCTTGATCACGGTCGCCGGGTTCCTGCCGATCGCCCTGGCGAAATCCGGCACCGGCGAATACACGCGTTCGATCTTCCAGGTATCGGCGATCGCGCTGATCGCGTCATGGGTCGCCGCGGTGGTGGTGATCCCGGTGCTCGGCTATGCACTGCTGCCCGAGGCGCATCATCCGCCGAGCCGCTTCACGCTCTGGCTGCGCACGCGCGTGCTGCGCCGCCGCTCCGCGCCGACGCACGCTGCGGACCCCTACGACAGCGCGTTCTACCTGCGCTTCGGCCGCTTCGTCGCGTGGTGCGTGGATCATCGCTGGCGCGTCATCGGCGCAACGCTCGCGTTGTGGATCGTCTCGATCGGCGCGTTCGCACTGGTGCCGCAGCAGTTCTTCCCCAGCTCGGACCGCACCGAGCTGCTGGTCGACCTGCGCCTCGGCGAGGGCGCTTCGCTGAGCGCTACGCTCGCGACGACCGAGCGCATGGAACGTGAACTCGCCGCGAACAAGGACGTCGACCACTACGTCAGCTATGTCGGCGCCGGCGCGCCGCGGTTCTATCTGCCGCTCGACCAACAGCTGCCGCGTTCGAACTTCGCCCAGGTCGTCGTGACGGCACGCGATGTCGCCGCACGCAAGCGTCTCGCGACGTTCGTCGAGAACGCGCTCAAGGAACGCTTCCCCGACATCAGCGGACGCGTCAGCGCGCTCGAGAACGGCCCGCCGGTCGGCTTCCCGGTGCAGTTCCGCGTTTCCGGCGACGAGATCGCGAAAGTCCGCACGATCGCCGAAGACGTCGAGCGCACGATGCGTGCCGACCCCGGAACCGCCAACGTGCAGTTCGACTGGGACGAACCCTCGACGCGCTCGATCCACCTGGAAATCGACCAGGACAAGGCGCGCGTGCTCGGCCTGACCTCGCGCGACGTCGCCGACGCGGTCAACCTCGCGCTCAGCGGCCAGGCCGTCACGCAATATCGCGAGCGCGACAAGCTGATCGAGGTCGACCTGCGCTGGCCGCAGGCGCAACGCATCAGCGCCGAGCGCCTCGGCGATCTCGCGATCGCGACGCCGGCCGGCGCGCCGGTGCCGCTGACCCAGCTGGCGCGCATCGACTACCGCATGGACTACGGCGTCATCTGGGAGCGCGATCGCCAGCCGACGATCACGGTGCGCTCGGAGACCGCGGCGGGCCATCTCGGCATCGACGTCACGCATTCGGTCGACGCGCGCCTCGCCGGATTGCGCGCGAAGCTGCCGATCGGCTATCGCATCGAGGTCGGCGGCTCGGTCGAGAACAGCGCGAAGGCGCAAGCGTCGATCAACGCGCAGATGCCGCTGATGGTCCTGGTCGTGTTGACCCTGCTGATGCTGCAGCTGCGCAGCTTCTCGCGCACCCTGATGGTGGTGCTGACCGCGCCGCTCGGATTGATCGGCGTGGTCGCTTCCCTGCTGCTGTTCCGGCAGCCGTTCGGCTTCGTCGCGATGCTCGGCACGATCGCGATGTTCGGCATCATCATGCGCAACTCGGTGATCCTGATCGACCAGATCGAGCAGGACATCGGCAGCGGCCACCACGCCTACGAGGCGATCCAGCGCGCGGTCGTGCGGCGCTTCCGCCCGATCACGCTGACCGCTGCCGCCGCCGTGCTCGCGTTGATTCCGCTGTTGCGCAGCAACTTCTTCGGACCGATGGCGACCGCGCTGATGGGCGGCATCACCGTCGCGACCGTACTCACCCTGCTCTACCTGCCCGCGCTGTACGCGATCTGGTTCCGCGTGAGGCGGCCGGCATGAGCGACCGCGCTCAGCGCGCGGGCTCTTCTGCGCATCGACGCAAAAGCAGTTGCTGGCCTTCGATGCGCGGCGTGCAAAGAATCTCGTCGACGATATGGCCGCCACGCGATGCATGCGTGCCGCAGCTCATGTTGGTCGCCGCCAGCCCGTAAAGGTCGATCTTGCGGGCCGCTCCGGCATCGGCCTGCTTGCGCTGCTCCGGCGTCATCGCGCCCTCGAGCGACTTCACGATCTTCTGGTAACCCGGGAAGATGACCTCGGCGGCGACCTTGAGCCACGCGTAGCCGGTCAGGTCGTTGCGCTCGACCCCCTGGCCGAGCAGGTACATGCGACCGAGTACCGACTGGCTCTGCTTGTCGCCGGCACAGGCGCCGCGCTGGTACAGGCCGAATGCCTCGTCGTAGCGGTGCGCGTCGTAGGCGAGGCTGGCACGGCGCAGGATGTCGCGGTACTCGTTGGGAAACACCCGCTCGAAGGCGTTGCCTTCCGTCGCCACGGCGACGGGAGGCAGGCAGGCGATGGCGGCCAGCAGGGCCATGAGTTGCATCTTCTTCACGTCGTCGTTCTCTGAAGTCCGGTGTGCGACCGCGAGGCGCGAGGCCCCCGCAATCGGCAAACAATTGTAAAGTGCGCCTGTATTTCCGCAATGACCTTCGACACTGTGCCGTCCGCCGCGCGGTGTCTAGGCTGGCTACCCCCATGTCCCACGTCCCGGAGCGATGCATGCCTGCTGGCAGGATTCGCGTGCTGGCCGCCGCCCTCGCTTTGGGCGGTTTCGCCGGCGCGCAGGCGCACACGAACGAACGCGGCCTCGATCCGCAGAACTTCGACGGCTCGACGCCGGCGTGCAGCGATTTCTTCGCCCACGCCAACGGCGGTTGGCTGGAATCGAACCCCATCCCGGCCGAGTACAGCCAGTGGAGCCTCGACGACGAGCTGCGCGAACGCAACCTCGCGCTGCTGCGCGGCGTGCTCGACGATGCGGCCAAGGCGACGGGCACACCCGGCGGCGCGACGCAGAAGATCGGCGATTTCTACGCCTCCGCGATCGACGAGGCGGCAGTCGACGCCGCTGGCTACACGCCGATCAAGCCCGACCTCGCGCGCATCGCCGCGCTGAAATCCTCCGCCGAGGTCGCCGCTCTGGTCCGCGAGTGGCACGCGCAGGGCGTGCCGGTGCTGTTCGATTTCGGTCCGCAGGCGGACATGAAGGATGCGAACACGATGATCGGCTACGCGATCCAGGGCGGCCTCGGGCTGCCGGACCGCGACTACTACACGCGCACCGACGCGAAGTCGAAGGACCTGCTGGCGAAATACCGCGCGCACGTCGCGCGCATGCTGAAACTGGTCGGCGACTCGAACGCGGACGAGGAAGCCGGCTGGATCCTCGCGCTTGAAACCAGCCTCGCCGAAGCGTCGCTCGATCGCACCGCGATGCGCGATCCGCAGTCCTACTACCGCATCGCCACGCTCGCGCAGGCGGACGCGCAGACGCCGCATTTCTCCTGGACCGCGTTCTACAAGGAGCTCGGTCGCGATGACGTGAAGCGCTTCTCCCTGCCGCACCCGAAGTTCTTCGCGGCGATGGACAAGGCGCTCGCCGAAGTACCGGTCGCGCACTGGCAGGCGTATCTGCGCTGGCACCTGGTGGATTTCGCCGCGCCTGCGCTCGCCAAGGATTTCGTGGAGGCCGACTTCGATTTCCACGGACGTACCCTGCGCGGCACGCAGGAGCTCAAGCCGCGCTGGAAGCGCGCGATCGACGCCACCAACGAAGCACTCGGTTTCGCGGTCGGCGAGGCATATGTCGCGAAGGTGTTCCCGCCGGAAGCGAAGCAACGCGCGCAGACCCTGGTCAAGAACCTCGAAGTCGCGCTGCGCGCACGCCTCGCCAAACTCGAATGGATGGGCGAGGCCACCAAGAAGGCCGCCTATGCCAAGCTCGACACGCTGGTGCCGAAGATCGGCTATCCGGATGTCTGGCGCGACTACTCCGCGCTGCAGGTCCGGCGCGGCGCGTATTTCGACAACGTGCGCGCGGCGGCGGCGTTCGAAGCGAAGCGACTCGCAGCGAAGATCGACAAGCCGGTCGACCGCAGCGAATGGGGCATGCTGCCGCAGACGGTCAACGCGTACTACGACCCGCAGCAGAACGAGATCGTGTTCCCGGCGGCGCAACTGCTGCCGCCCTACTTCGACGCGCAGATGGACGACGCCGTGAACTACGGCGGGATCGGCTCGGTGATCGGCCATGAGATGCTGCACGGCTTCGACGACGAAGGCAGCCAGTTCGACGCGCGGGGCAACCTGCGCGACTGGTGGTCGAAGCAGGACCGCACGCGCTTCGTCGCGCGAACCGGCAAGCTCGTGCAGCAGTTCGATGCGTTCGTGCCGATCGACGACCTGCACATCAAGGGCAAGCTCACGCTCGGCGAGAACATCGCCGATCTCGGCGGCCTCGAAGTCGCCTGGGACGCGTGGAAGCTCTCGCAACAGGCCAAGCCGGACGCCGAACGCGACGGCCTCGCGCCTGCGCAGCGCTTCTTCCTCTCGTTCGCGCAGGCCTGGCGCACGCAGCAGCGCCCCGAAGCGCTGCGCCTGCAAGTACAGTCGAATGAACACGCTCCGGCGAAATACCGCGTGAACGGCCCGGTCAGCAACATGCCGGCGTTCGCCACCGCGTTCTCGTGCAAGGCGGGTGACCCGATGGCGCGCATGGAGCGCGTCGACATCTGGTGACCTGCGACAAGACCAACCCCGAATGACCTCGTGATGGAGAAGAAACACATGCGCACCCTGTTCAGCAAGACCCTCGCGTCGGCGATCTTCGCCGCGCTGTCGACCACCGCGATCGCCGCCGCGACTGCGCCTTCGTTCGACGTCAACGACCTCGACGCGAAGATCAACCCTTGCGCCGACTTCAATGGCTTCGTCAATGCGAAATGGGTCGCTGCCAATCCGATCCCGGCCGATCGCACCCGCTGGGGTGCTTTCGACCAGTTGCGCGAGCACAGCCTGCAGACCCAACGCGAAATCGCCGAAGCGGCCGCACGCGATGCGAACAAGGCGACCTCGGGTTCGGTCGGGCAGAAGGTCGGCTGGCTCTACCGCTCCGGCATGGCCGAGGGTGCGATCGAGAAGGCCGGCCTCGCGCCGGTCAAACCCGAACTCGCCAAGATCGACGCGCTGAAGGATCCCGCCGGGATCGCAAACTATGTGACCGAGAGTTTTTCGCGCGGGCAGAACGGCCTGTTCGGCATCTACGCGGCGCCGGACTTCAAGAATTCGAAGGTCCAGATCGCCTACGTCGCCCAAGGCGGCCTCGGCCTGCCGACCTCGGAGTACTACTCCAAGGCGGACTACGCCGATCTGCGCAAGGCCTACCAGGCGCACGTGGTCAAGGTGCTCGAACTCGCCGGCGAGAAGGCCGACGTCGCCAACAAGGCGGCCGAGCAGGTGCTCGCATTCGAGACGCGCCTCGCTGGCGCATCGCTCGTTCCGGTCGAGCTGCGCAAGCCGGAGAACCAGTACCACTTCGTGAGCCTCGCCGACGCCGACAAGGCGAGCCCGAATTTCCCGTGGACGAAGTTCTTCGCGGCGCAGAAGGCCGACATCCAGGGCGGTTTCTCGCTGTCGCAGCCGAAGTTCTTCGCCGAAATCGACAAGATGATCGCCGACGTGCCGGTCGCGGAATGGCGTGCCTACCTGCGCTTCCATGCGATCGATTCCGCTTCGCCGTACCTGTCCAAGCCGTTCGCCGAAGAGAACTTCGCGTTCTACAACAAGACCCTCAACGGCCAGAAGGAACAGGAACCGCGCTGGAAGCGCGTGCTCGCGACCGTCAACGAATCGATGGGCATGGGCCTCGGCGAACTCTACGTCGCCAAGACCTTCCCGCCGGAATCGAAGCAGCGCGCGATGGAGCTCGTGACCAATGTCAGCGCCGCGCTCAAGGCGCGCATCGAGAAGCTCGACTGGATGAGCGACGCGACCAAGCAGAAGGCGATCGAGAAGTGGTCGACGTTCCTGCCGAAGATCGGCTACCCGGACAAGTGGCGCGACTGGTCGGGCCTGACCATCAAGTCCGACGACTACTACGCGAACGTGCTGGCCGCGAGCAGGTACAACTTCGACTACGAGATCGCCAAGGTCGGCAAGCCGACCGATCGCCTCGAGTGGGGCATGACGCCGCAGACCGTCAATGCGTACTACAACCCGACCGACAACACGATCAACTTCCCGGCCGCGATCCTGCAGCCCCCGTTCTTCGACGCCAAGGCGGATGACGCGATCAACTACGGCGGCATCGGCGCAGTGATCGGCCACGAGGCGACCCACGGCTACGACGACGAGGGCAGCCAGTTCGACGCGCAGGGCAACAATGCGAACTGGTGGACGAAGGAAGACCGCGAGAAGTTCGATGCGCGCACGGCCAAGCTGGTCGCGCAGTTCAACGACTACGAGCCGCTGCCGGGCAAGCACGTCAACGGCCAGCTGACGCTCGGCGAGAACATCGCCGATCTCGGCGGCCTCAACGTCGCCTATGACGCGCTGCAGATGGCACTGTCGAAGACGCCGGGTGCGGCGGCGCAGAAGATCGACGGCTACGCACCGGAGCAGCGTTTCTTCATGAACTTCGCGCGCGTCTGGCGCGGCAGCACGCTGCCCAAGCGCCAGGAAGTGCTGCTCAACGCCGACCCGCACGCGCCGGCGCAATACCGCGCGATCGGCGCGCCCTCGAACATGCCGGCGTTCGCGCAGGCGTACTCGTGCAAGGCCGGCGACACGATGGTGCGCGGCGACGGCAAGCAGGTGAAGATCTGGTAAGGACCGATCGCGGCGAATGAATGGAAACGGCGCCTCGACGGCGCCGTTTTCATTTCCGCGGTTAACGCAATCGTGACGCGGGACAGTCCAAGATGGACGCGTGCCGTTCCGGCGCGACCTGGGGTCCCTGCACGATGAAGCCACGTACTCTCGGTTGGTTCGGCGTCTTGGCCGCGACCATCGTTTCTCCCGTCGATGCCGCGCTGCCGACCTACGGCGATGTCGAATTGCAGGCGCGCAGCAACCTGCTCGTCAACGACAATGGCTGGAACCTGCCGCCCGGGTCCTCGTTCAACAGCATCAGCGCCAGCATCAATGCGGACGCGCAGGTCGCCTTCCGTGTGCAGGTCGTGCCGGACGCGGGCGATCCGGGGCTGTCCCGCCCCGGCGTGTGGCTCGGCGCACACGGCGTCGGCGGCCTCGTCTACACCGGCGATATCGATGCCCTGATCGACAACGAAGCCTGCATCAACGATGCCGGTGACGTGACCTTCACGATCTCGTCGACCGGTTCCGGCAATTCGCTGTACCTGTACGATGCGAGCGCCGGCAGTGCCAGCGCGATCGGCACCCTGCCGGTGATCCCGAATTCCTACGGCTCGCCCTGCCTCAATGCGGCCGGCGACATCGGTTTCCAGGCGAACTTTTCCAGCGGACGCGCCTATGCCGCGCGCATCGGCGCAACGACGCAGATCTATGCCGGCGACGCCAACGTGATGCCGGGCAGCCCCTGGACCTACCTCTACACGCCGTCGTTCAACGCATCCGGATTGATCGTGGCGAAGGTCGCGACCTCGCCCGACCTGTTCAGCGCGGTCGAGATCCGTGCGTTCCACAGCGACGGCACTTCGCAACGCCTGCTCGCCAACCAGGCAACCGACGCCCTGTCGCCCTACTCGAAGTTCGACAACAGCCTCGCCCTCGCCGGGAATGGCGCGATCGCGGTGATCGCGACTCGCGTCGCCGACAACCGCCGCGTCGTGCTGCGCAGCGACGGCGCGACGACGACCGAAATCGCCGCCGTCGACCCCGCCGGCACGATCCTCGAACTCGATTCGTTCGCACCCGCGATCGACGACGCCGGACGGGTCGCGTTCCGCGCGCGCGACGCGAACGGCCAGGCGATCTATCTCGGTGACGGCAGCTCGCTCATCCGCGTGATCGGCAACGGCGACGCCGTCGACACAGACCGCGGCGTCGCCCAGCTCGGCCAGCACGATTCGTCGGCGGTGTTCGCCGGACGCCCTGCGATCAACACGCACGGCGACATCGCCTTCGTCGCCGGCGTGTACCCGCAGGGCAACAACCAGATCGAATGGGGCAGCGGCGTATTCGTGGCGTACGCGACGCCGACCGTCGATGACGTGATCTTCGCGGATGGCTTCGACCCAGCCCCGCCCGGGCACTGAGGCGCGCTCCGCGAAGGGACCCGGATCGCGGCGGCAGCCCGGCCGACTATCCGTGAGGCCTGTGGAAGCGGGATAATCGCCCTCCGTTTTCCACCGGCCGCAGCATGCCCTTCGTTCCCGGCCAACGCTGGATTTCCAACGCCGAACCCGAACTCGGCCTCGGTACCGTGGTCCGCCTCGACGGCCGCACCGTGCAGGTGCTTTTCGCGACCGCCGGCGTCCTGCGCCACTACGCCAAGCAGGCCGCACCGCTGGCGCGCGCGGAATTCCGCGTCGGCCAGAAGGTGGCCGGGCAGAAGCAGAATTTCGTGGTCGAACGCGTCAGTGAGGCGAAGGGCCTGCTGACCTATCACAACGGCGAGAAGACACTGGCCGAGTCCGACCTCGACGACGCGCAGCCGATCTCACGCGCGGACGAGCGCCTGCTGTCCGCGCGCATCGACGCACCGGACCGTTTCGACTTCCGCCTCGCCGCGCTGACGCGTCGCGCCGCGGCGATGCGTTCGCCGGCCTGGGGGCTCGCCAGCGCGCGCATCGACCTGATCCCGCACCAACTGCGCGTCGCCGGTATCGTCGCGCAGCGGCGTCCACCGCGCGCCCTGCTCGCCGACGAAGTCGGCCTCGGCAAGACGATCGAGGCCGGCATGGTGCTCGCGCGCCTGCTCGCCAGCGGGCGCATCGCGCGCGTGCTCGTGCTGGCGCCGCCGAGCCTGACCGCGCAGTGGTTCGTCGAGCTGCTGCGCCGCTTCAACCTGCCCTTCGCGTTGTACGACGAGGAGCGCTGCGAGGCGATCGAGGTCGCCGACGGCGCGCGCAATCCGTTCGACGACGAGCAGTGCGTGATCGCCGACGTCAGCTGGCTCGCCGACACCCCGACGCGCGCGCAGCAGGTTGCCGCGGCGGACTGGGACCTCGTCGTCGTCGACGAGGCGCATCACCTCGAATGGTCGCCCGAGGCCGCGAGTCCGGCCTATCGGCTGGTCGAGCAACTCGCGACACGCGCGCCGGGCCTGATCCTGTTGACTGCGACGCCGCAGCAACTCGGTCGCAGCGGGCATTTCGCGCGCCTGCGCCTGCTCGACCCGGCGCGCTACACCGACCTCGATGCGTTCACCGCCGAAACCGAAGGCTACGCGCAGCTGTCTTCTGCGGCGACCTGCCTGCTCGACGGAACGCCGCTCGATCCCGCTGCGCGCGCGATGCTCGCGCAGCGCTTCAGCGCCGACCCGGCGCTCGGCGCCCTGCTCGAACGCCACGACCAGGACCCGGTCGCGACCGCCCCGGCCCTGCTCGATGCGCTGATCGACCGCCACGGCACCGGGCGCGTGATGTTCCGCAACCGGCGCGCGCAGATCGGCGGCTTCCCCAAGCGCGTAGCGAAAATCGATGTGCTCGACGGCGGTAGCCTCGACGACGCGCAACGCCAACGCCTGCTCGCCGAGTTCCATGCCGACGCACAGGTGCATCCCCCAGTCGGCGAGATCGACTATGCAGCCGATCCGCGCCTGCCCTGGCTGGTCGCGCTGATCGATCGACTGGCGCCGGCGAAGCTGCTGCTGATCTGCCGCACGCAAGCGAAGGTGCTCGCGCTCGAGGACGCACTGCGCACGCGCAGCGGCGCGAAGATCGCGCGCTTCCACGAAGGCATGAGCATCCTGCAGCGCGATCGCAACGCGGCATTCTTCGCCGAAGCCGACGGCGCGCGCGTGTTGCTGTGTTCCGAGATCGGATCGGAGGGCCGCAATTTCCAGTTCGCCCAGCACCTGCTGCTATGGGATCTGCCGCTCGATCCCGACCTGCTGGAGCAGCGCATCGGTCGTCTCGACCGCATCGGTCAGCGCCAGGACATCCAGCTGCACGCGGCGGCATTCCACGGCACCGCCCAGCACGCCCTGCTGCGCTGGTACCACGAGGGCCTCGACGCCTTGCGCACCAGCCCTTCCGATGGCCGTGAGATCCTGCGCCGATACGCCACGCGCCTGCTCGCCGAGGCCGAACGCCACGCGCATGCGGGCGAAGATCCCGATGTCGAGATCGATGCGCTGATCGCGGATACCGCGGCGACCCATCGCGAACTGTCGGAACTGGTACGGGCCGGGCGTGACCGCCTGCTCGAACTCGCGACCGAGCGCCAGGCGCGCGAGCTCCCGCTCGGCGATGCGCTGCGCGCGCAGGACGCTGACCTCGGCGCGGACGAGTTCGTGCTCGCGCTGTTCGAACAGTTCGGCATCGACAACGAGGAAACCGGAGCGCGTACCGTCGTGCTCGATCCGGAATACCTCAGCACCGACGGCTTCCCGGGCCTCAAGGATGGTCCGCAGCAGGTCACGTTCGAACGCGCGGCCGCGCTTGCGCGCGAGGACCTGCCGCTGTTGCGATTCGATCATCCGCTCGTCGCCGGTGCGCTCGACCTGCTGCTCGAAAGCGAACAGGGCAACGCATCGCTGCTGGTCGACGCGGCGCTGCCGGCGCGTACCGCCCTGCTCGAATGCGTGTACGTGCTCGAATGCGTCGCCGACCGCAAGCTCGACGTCGCCCGCTTCCTGCCGCCGCTGCCGTTGCGCACGGTCGTCGACACGCGCCTGAATCCGCGTGGCGACTATGTCGCGAACCCGGTCAGCCTGCTGCGCGCGAAGGAGCAGCCGATCGAGGCCGCCCGCTACCGCCCGCTGCTCGCCAAGCTCGTGCCGCCGATGCTCGCCGGCTGCGAGACCGAAGCGCGCCGCATGGCTGCGACCGAAGTCGGCCACGCGCTCGCCGCGGCACAGCGCGAACTGGAAGCCGAGCACGCGCGCTTGACCGCGCTTGCCACGGTCAATCCGTCGGTGCGCGAGGACGAGATCGCAGCCATCGCGAACGAACTCGAGGAACTGCGCCACGCGCTCGCGAGTGCAGCGCCGCGGCTGGATGCGATCCGCTTCGTGTGCAGCGCGGACATCGCCGCGCGCTGACCATTTCGCGCTACCGAACCCGCAGCGACAGCCACTACCTGGCTGAGCGGAGCGCGGCGCGCAACAGCAGTGCGGCCGCATAGACCACCACCACGACGACGCCCCAGCGCAGGGTGGACAATGGCAGCGCCTTCACCACGTAGGCGGCCAGCAATACCGCCGGAATCCCGCCGAGGGCCAGTCCGAGCACGACGCGCAAATCCACTCGGTCGGAGCGAGCGAAGCGCACGCCGCTCACCGGCATCAGGAACGCGCACGCCCCCATCATGACCGGGAATGCCGCTGTCGGATTCAGGCCGAGCAGGCAGAGCAGGATCAGGGAAGGCGCGTACAGCCCGATCCCGAATGCCATCAATGCGCCGAGCACGAAATGGGCGACGACGGCGACGGCGAACAGCCGCAGATCCAGCGCCAGAGCGTCCCCGCCCATCGGCAGCAGGTCGAGGTTGGCGAGCGCGTAGAGCAGTGCCGCGACCAGCATCGCGAAACCAACGATGCCCTGTACGACGCGCACCGGCATCCGCACCACGAGCGGTACGCCGAGCATGGCCCCCGCCACCGCTGCGGCGATGCACGCCACCAGCAGCAGTGGATCGACACGGACCAGCTGGATGAAGATGAGCGCCTGCACCATCGTCGGCAGTGCATGACCGGTATTCAACGTCGCCGGGATGAAACTGTCCGGCACCATCGCGCGCAGCTTCATCCAGGCCGTCGTCGGCGCGAACGAACCAATGCCGAGGGTATCGAAGAAGTTGGTCACCGCACCGAGTGCAATCGCTTCCGGGCGCGGGCGCAACGCATTGCGCGCATGCGCAGCTGCAATCAGCGAGATCAGGAACACCAGCGCAAGCACGGCAAGCGACAGCAGCAGGATCACGACGACCATTCGAAGTGCCTCATCCCCGCAGAACGCCGACGCCATTGGCAGGTGGCACCAGCATGACGGCGCGCCCTATTCCTGCCGCTGGTTCAAGGCGACGCCTCGACGATCGGCAGCCAGCGACCCTCGACGCTTCGAGAGACCGGAAGATGGCGCGTCACGCCGCCTTTGCTTGCTTCATCAGCAGTGCCAGCAGCGCTCCCAGCTTGTCGCGCATCTCGCGCCGATCGACGATCAGGTCGATCGCGCCGTGCTCGAGCAGGAACTCCGAGCGCTGGAAGCCTTCCGGCAGGGTTTCGCGCACGGTCTGTTCGATCACGCGCGGGCCGGCGAAGCCGATCAGCGCCTTCGGTTCGCCGACATTGATGTCGCCGAGCATGCCGAGGCTGGCGGAGACGCCGCCGGTGGTCGGATGGGTCAGTACCGAGATGAACGGCACGCCGGCGTCGCGCATGCGCGCGAGCGCGGCCGAGGTCTTCGCCATCTGCATCAGCGAGAACAGGCCTTCCTGCATGCGTGCGCCGCCGGTCGCGGCGAAGCACACGAGTGGCATGCGCTCGGCCAGGGCGAGTTCGGCCGAGCGCGTGAACTTCTCGCCGACGACCGATCCCATCGAACCGCCCATGTAGGCGAAGTCGAACGCGCACGCGACGAGCGGATTGCCCTTCAGCTTGCCGCGCATCGCGATCAGCGCATCCTTTTCGCCGGTCTGCTTCTGCGCGGCGACGATGCGGTCCTTGTACTTCTTGGAGTCGCGGAACTTGAGCGGATCGATCGGCTCGAGAGACGCGAACAGTTCCTGCGTGGGACCCTCGTCGAAAAATGCGGCGAGGCGCGCGCGCGCGCGGATCGCATGGTGGTGCCCGCACTTCGGACAGACCATCAGCGCGGCTTCGAGTTCGGGCTTGTACAGCACCGCACCGCAGCCATCGCACTTCTCCCACAGGCCTTCGGGCACCTTGCCCTTGCCGGCCGGCGCTGAACGCGCGCGGGGACCCACCAACTTCTGCAACCAGTTCATGAGATTGTTTGCCTCAGCCGTCCTCAGCCCATTTTACCCGGATGCGTCGAGCGCGGCGCGGATCGGGGCGAGGAACGCGCGCGCGCGTTCCGCCGCGTCGTTCGCGTCGACTGCACCGGCGAGGCGCTCGACCAGCGCGCTGCCGATGACGACTGCGTCGGCGAACTCACCGATTTCCGCCGCAGACGCCGCATCGCGCACGCCGAAGCCGACCGCGACCGGTGTGCTGGCCTGCCCGCGGATCGTCGCGACACGTTTGCGCACCGTATCCATGCTGAGCCGGTCCGCGCCGGTGATGCCGGCGAACGACACGTAGTACAGGAAACCGCGCGCTGCCGCGCAGACTTGCGCAAGTCGCGCATCCGTGGTGGTCGGTGCGGCGAGGAAGATCTGCTGCAACCCCGCATCACGCAACGGCGCCGCCGCGTCGATTTCCTCGATCGGGCAATCGACCAGCAACACGCCGTCGACTCCGGCTGCGACCGCCTCGCCGCCGAATCGCGCAGCGCCGTGGATCTCGACTGGATTCATGTAACCCATCAGCACGACCGGTGTGTCTGCATCGCGCACGCGGAACTCGCGCACCCACTCGAAGATCCGCGTGAGACCCACGCCGCGAGCGAGCGCGCGTTCGCTCGCGTGCTGGATCACCGGACCATCCGCCATCGGGTCCGAGAACGGCACGCCGAGTTCGATCAGGTCGGCGCCCGCCTCGACCAGCGCGTGCATGATCGCGACGACGGCGTCAGGCGACGGGTCGCCCGCAGTGAAGAAGGGGACGAGTCCGGTTCGGCGCGCTGCCTTCAGCTTGGAGAAGCGTTGATCGATGCGATTCATGGTCCGGGCGCCGGAGTTGGATGATGGCTGGTGTTCGCTGCTCCCCTCGCGCGTTCGCGCGCGCTGCCATGGTGAATGCGCGCCTTTTGCCGCTCGGCGTCCGTGCAGGGACGCTTGACGAGCGCGACATGCATTTCGTCGACGGCCCGCGGCGTGCGGAACAGCTCGTCGCCCACCATGCCGCGCTGGCGCAGTGCGTCGCCGACCGGGCTCAGTTTCATCCGCATTTCCCTCAGCTCGAAGCGCGCCTCGGTCCAGCCGAGGTACCAGTGCCACTCCGTGTAGTAAAGCCAGCTGCGCTCGTTGAATGCGCGCACGTGGGTCGGATCCTGCCACGCGCCCCACGACAGGTCGTACGGCACGACGATGTGCATCGTGCCGCCGTCGCGCAGCAGCTCCAGGCATCGCGTCATCATGGTCGCGAGATCGGGGATGTGTTCGAGCACGTCGATCGCGCTGATCTCGTCGAACGAGGACGGCTCGAGGCGAACCAGTCCGAAGCGTGCGCTGAAGAACGTCTGCCGCAGGCCATCCGTCGCGCACAGGTTGCCGACGACATCGGGATTCCACTTCGCATCGACGTCGATGTTGAGGCACTCCGGATCGTAGGCCTTGCCGCTGCCGAGATTGATGCGCTTCGGCAGCGGCCGTGCAAGCTTCGGCAGCACCTCGGCGAGCAGCGCCGCCTGGTCGCGCTTCGAGAAATGCTCGAACCCCTGCCGTTCCAGCGCCGCGCGTCGCACCTCGTCGCGCACCAGCGCGACACAACCTTCGACGAGTTGAGCATATGGCAGCGCAAGGATTCCCGCCCGGATGTCGGCATCGATCTCGGTGTCGCCTTCGCACTCGCTGACCACCGCCTTGCTGTTGGCGAGCAGATACGACGTGCGCACCAGTTCGTGGATCCTGTCCTCGTAGTAGTGGACGTTCAACACGACCTTGCTGCGCGCGATGAAGGCATCGCGCTCGGCCCCGTATATGCCTGGCGAAAGGGCGACGACGACGAGGCCGGCTGCCACGAGTGCGTCGAAGATCTTGCGGCGCCGCTCATTGACGACGCCGTAGAACAGCACATCGATGTCCTGCTGCGGCGCGGACTGGATGCGCGACAGCGCCGGCGTGTAGCCGATGCGGAAGGAATGCACGTACTCGCTCCCGGTAAGTTCACGGATGCGGGCGACATTGCGCGGCGAATAGTCGATGACCGGGTGTCGTTGCAGCACGTCGATGTAGTAGGCCTGGGCGAAATGGCCATCGTGCATCTGCTCCAGGTTGACGATGACGCTGTTCGGCGGCAATCGCACTGTGGGCGAGAGCAGATGGGCACCGAACACGATGTTCATGCCTTCGCCGCCGAGAAACTGGTTGGTCGCAGTATCGACCTGCGTTCCGAGCGCCGCAAAGGCGGCGGCGAAACCACTGACCAGTTCGTCGAAAGCCGCGCTGTGCGCGTAGTCGGGCGGGCGCACCGTTACGATGCGCACGCGCTCGAAGAGGCGCAGCGGACGCGCCGCTTCACTCACAACCCGATCCCTTCGCGCGCAGCGATCGTGTGCACGTCCTTGTCGCCGCGGCCGGACAGGTTGCACAGCACGAGCTGGTCACGCGGCAGTTCGCGCGCGAGCTTGATCGCCTGCGCGACAGCGTGGCTCGACTCGAGCGCGGCGAGGATGCCTTCGCTGCGAGCGAGATGATGGAATGCGGCGAGCGCCTCGTCGTCGGTCACGCCGATGTATTCCGCGCGCCCGCTGTCCTTGAGGAATGCGTGCTCGGGACCGACCCCCGGATAGTCGAGGCCGGCGGAAACGGAATGGGTTTCGGTGATCTGGCCGTCGTCGTCGCACAGCACGTAGGTGCGGTTGCCGTGCAGCACGCCCGGGCGCCCCGCCGCGAGCGACGCCGCATGGTGGCCCGTCGCAATGCCCTCGCCGGCCGCCTCCGCGCCGACGATGCGCACGTCACGATCGTTGAGGAAGGCGTGGAACAGACCGATCGCGTTCGACCCGCCGCCAACGCAAGCCGTGATGACGTCGGGCAGGCGCCCGAACTGCTCGAGCATCTGCGCGCGCGCCTCGCGGCCAACGACAGCGTTGAAGTCGCGCACCATCTGCGGATACGGATGCGGACCGGCGACGGTACCGATGATGTAGAACGTGTCGGCGACATTCGTGACCCAATCGCGCATCGCTTCGTTCAGAGCGTCCTTGAGCGTCTTCGAGCCGGACGTCACCGGCACGACTTGGGCGCCGAGCAGCTTCATGCGGTAGACATTGATCTTCTGCCGCTCGATGTCGGTCGCACCCATGTAGACGACGCAGTCGAGGCCGAAGCGCGCGCACACGGTCGCAGTCGCCACGCCGTGCTGGCCAGCGCCGGTCTCGGCGATGATGCGGCGCTTGCGCATGTGACGCGCGACCAGCGCCTGGCCGATCGTGTTGTTGATCTTGTGCGCACCGGTATGGTTGAGGTCCTCGCGCTTGAGCAGGATCTGCGCGCCACCGACGTCATTGGACAGGCGCTCGGCGTGATAGATCGGCGAAGGGCGTCCGACGTAGTATTTGAGGTCGCGCTCGAACTCGGCGATGAAGGCCGGGTCCGCGCGCAGCGACTGGTAGGTCGCGTTGAGTTCCGCCAGCGGCGCGATCAGCGTCTCGGCGACGTACGAACCGCCGTAGTCGCCGAAGCGCCCGCGCGCGTCCGGCCACGCGAAATAGTCTTCGATGCGTCCCATGCTGCGCTCACTTGAGGAGGTTGGCGTCCGCGGTACGGACCGCCTCGACGAAACGACGCATTTTGCCCGATTCCTTGATGCCGGACGCGGTTTCGATGCCACTCGACACGTCGACCGCGTACGGCCGCACCAGGGCGATCGCCTGCGCCACGTTGGCTGGATCGAGGCCACCCGCCAGGATCGTGGGCTTGCCCATGCGCGGCGCGCGTTTCCAGTCGAACGTCTCGCCGCTGCCACCGAGGGCACCGAGCGCATGACTGTCGAGCACGAACCCGCACGCAGCCGGATGCAGGCTGACGTACGCGACCGCATCGTCGACGCTCGCCATCGGCACCACCTTGACGTACGGACGCGAGAAGCTCGCCGCGAACGGCCCCGTTTCGGCGCCGTGGAACTGCAGCAGGTCCGGTTGCGCGCCCGCGATGACTTCCTCGATCCACGACGGCTCATCGTCCATGAACAACGCGACGGTACTCATGAATGGCGGCACCATGCGGCGGATCTCGCGCGCCTGGCTGATGCCGAGGAAACGCTGGCTGCGTCGCGTGAACACCAGGCCGATCGCATCGACGCCGAGATCGATCGCGATGCGCGCGTCCTGGGGACGCGTGATGCCGCAGAACTTGATGCGTGTCACAGGCAGACCTCGATGGGCAGGTTCCATTGCGCGGGGTAGCGCGGTGCGACGAACGTCAGGCCACTCGCCGGCGCGGTCGGCCCGGCGACGCTGCGATCGCGGCCGCGCAGGAGTTGCGCCAACCATTCCTCGCCACGCTCGCCGCGACCGACGGGCAGCAGCGAGCCGACGATATTGCGCACCATATGATGCAGGAATGCGTTCGCTTCGATTTCGATCGCGATCTCGTCGCCGCTACGAGAAACGGTGATCTCGCGCACATTCCGGTTCGGTGAGTTCGCCTGACAGGCCACGGTGCGGAAAGCGCTGAAGTCATGCTCGCCGACCAGCGCCTGCGCGGCGCGATGCATCGCGCCCGCGTCGAGCGGAGTCCGCTCCCACGTCACGTAGCGACTTTGCAGTGCCGCGCGCATGGGGCGATTGAGGATCGTGTAGCGGTAGCGGCGCGCGCGCGCGCCGAAGCGCGCGTGGAAATCGGCGGCGACCGGAAGCGCCCACAGTACCGCGACGTCGCGTGCGAGCTGTGAATTCGTGCCGAGCACCCATGCGCGCTCGCTGCGCGCCGCATCGGAATCGAAATGCACGACCTGGCAACGCGCGTGAACGCCCGCGTCGGTGCGACCGGCGCAGGTGACCTCGACCGGGTGCGCGGCGACGAACGACAGCGCGGCCTCCACGTCGCCCTGCACGCTGCGCCCGTGCGACAGGCGCTGCCAGCCGGAGAAGTCGGTGCCGTCGTATTCGATGCCGAGGGCGAAGCGCATTGGAGCCGGGATTGGGGTTCTGGATTCGGGATACACAACAGCGGGGATCGTACGGGATGCAGCGCACGCGAGCGACGGATGCGGGTCGAAAAAAAAAGAGCCGGGCTGGCCCGGCTCCTTTGGGATGGTCGAAGGACTTGCGGGTTTAACGCAATTCGACGATCAGGCGATGCGCTTCGGCCTTCTGTGCATCGTTGCCCTCTGCGACGACCTCTTCGAGCATCGAGCGTGCGCCGTCCGGATCTCCCATGTCCATGTAGGCCTTGGCGAGATCGAGCTTGGTGCCGACAGCGTCCTCGCCCGAGAAGAAATCATCATCCAGACTCGGGGTTTCCCTCATGGCCGGCGCGGACTCCATCTGTGCGGGCTTTGCAGCAGGCTTCGCCACCTTGGGCGACTCCAGCGGTGGCAGGTCGTCGAACGTGAAGGCATCTTCGGCCGGCGCGGGTACCGGCGGAGCGTGCACCACCGGCTGTGCGCGGGCGGGAGTTGGCGCATTGCCGAGGCCGAATCCGTACTCGGATTCGTGCGCCGCAGGCACGACCGCCGCATGCGTCGCATGATCGCCGAATGCGAAATCATCCTCGTCGAGCACCGGACGCTCGACCGTATCGGCGGTCCCGGCGTGGTGCGCTCCGTGGTGGCTGTCGTAGTACGCGTCGTGGTTGGCCTCACCCGCGAACAGCGGATTGTGCGGGGCGAGCTCCTGCCCCATCGCCTGCGCTTCCTGCCATTCCGGCTGCTGCGGATCGTCGACATGCGCACGCATTTCCGCTGCGGTGTCCTCGAATCTCACGACATCGCGTTCGGCGTAGTACAGGCTGAGCAACTCGAGATACAGGCCCGGATTGTGCGGATCGCGTGCGATCTGCTCGCGCAGCGATGCTGCTTCCGCTTCCATGACGTCGCTGGTGCCGTGCTGTTCGGCGTACGGCGCATCGCCGAACTGGTCCGCAATCGATCCACGCTGCGCGGCGACCGCGGCGGGTTTGCGCTTGCGCATGCCGAGCAGACCGAGCAGGACCAGCAGCACGCCGCCGCCGAGCGCGGCCGGTTTGACCCAGGATGCTTCGTACCATGCCGGCTCGACCACCGGCGCCTTGCTCACTGACGGCGCGGAAGGCTTCTTTGCAGGGGTGGCGGTCGCGGTCGCTGGCTTGTTGGCGTCGCTCGTCGCCGTGGTCGGCGGACTCGCCGGCAGCGGCGTCACGGTAACGCCCGAAGGCGTCGTTGTCGCAGTCGTCGCCGGCGACGTTGCCGGCGCGGCGGTCGTACCGGTCGGCGCTGGCGTTGCCGTCGTCGTGCTTGCCGGAGCCGGCGTCGTCGTAGCGGTCGTCGTGCCGCCGGGCGCGGAAGAGGTTGGCGCAGCAGACGGTGCCGTCGTCATGGGTGCAGGCGTCGACGCGGGCGTCGGCGCAGCAGCAGTCGGCGCCGCGGGCGCATGCGTTTCGCCCGCATGCTTCGTCGCCGCCTCGCTGTCGCCCCAGATATCCTTCTTGTCGATCGTCGGCGTGCCCGGCGTTGCGGAGGCGGCGGGTTTCGTCGCAGCACCGGAGGGGGCCGCGGTGGCTGCCACCGGCGCACTCGGCGTCGCCGCGGGCTTCGCTGCGGGAGTTGCCTTCGCCGCGGCCTCGGCCTTCGCCTGCAATTCCTTCAGCTTCTGCTGCAGGTCGGCAATCTCCGAATCCTTGAGGTTGATCAGGCGATCGTTCTTGCCCTTGAGTTCCTCGAGTTCCTTGACGCGCGACTTCAGCTCGCCGGCTTCCTGGTCGCGCGCGGTCAATGCTTCCTTGGTGCGCGCGAGTTCGCGCTTGACCTCGGCGCCGGTGCCGGCGCTGCCGCCACTGCCCGGCTGGTCGGCCATCGCGATGCTGTCCTTGCCCGCCTTCGGCGGCACCAGTTCGAGCCGTTCGCTCGGCGACTTGCTGCTCGCCGTGCCGGCGCTCGCCTTCGGTGCCTTCGCGCTCGGAGCGGCAGGCGTGGGAGCCGGCTTTTCCGTGGTCGCGGCCACGCGCGTGGGCGTCGCGCGCCCGCCACGCCAATCCTCGATCTGCGAACGCACCTGCGCCGCCGCCTCGCTGGCCGAACCGATCGCCTTCGCTTCGTCCGCGCTCGGGACGCGCAGGATCGCACCGCGCTTGAGCGCGTTGATGTTGTCCTTGTAGAACGCGTTCGGATTGTTCTTCAGCAGGGCGAGCATCATCTGGTCCATGTTGACGCTCCCGTCCGGTCGCGCGGCGCGCGCGATGCCGGACAGCGTTTCGCCTTCCTTGGTCGGACCATATTCGCCTTCGACGATCCGGCGCGGCGCGGCCGCGGCCGGCTTCGCCTCGTGCGCGGGTGCAGCTTCCTTCTCGGGCTTCGGCGGCTTCTCGGCCTTGGCCACCTTGGCCGGTTTTTCCGTCGCCCTTTCCTTCTCGGGTGCTGCTGCCGGCTTCGCTGCCGGCGCCGAAACCGGAGCGCTGGCCACCGATGTCGCCGGCGCACTGCGCGCGGGCGCGGTTACCGGCGGATCGAGCAGAACGGTGTACTCGCGCAGCAGGCGACCCTTCGGCCAGTTCGCCTCGACCAGGAAGTCGAGATAGCTGTCACGCACGGGATCCTTGCTGGTCACGCGGATGACCACCTGGCCGTTCGCGCCCTTGCCGACCGAGAAGTCGAGCGGGATGTTCAGATGCCCGCGACTGATGCCGACGCGCTCGAAATCTTCCGCCGCCGCGAGGCTGACGAGCAGTCCCTCGGCCTCTCCTGCGGTGCCCTGGAGTACCGGGATCTCGGCGTCAAGCGGTTGATTGAGCTTGGATTTTACGTGGACGGGGCCGAGGCCCAGCGCCATCGCGTTCGTTCCGCCCAACGCGAGCGCGATCGCAAGCGATAGTTGCAGCGGTCGTTTCATCTAGGCATGCCCCCCGGAGGCGTACGTAATGGACCCGTTTCGAATACATCTCGAAACGGGCTTATAACACAATCGTAACTATAGATCACAGATACGATTTCGCAAAGCGGGGCCCGTCACAGATGGGCGTTTGCGAGCAGCTCGGCAATCTGCACCGCGTTGAGCGCGGCGCCCTTGCGGATGTTGTCGGAAACGATCCACAAGTCGAGGCCGCGCGGATGCGACACGTCTTCGCGGATGCGTCCGACGAACACCTCGTCCTTGCCGGCAGCGTGCGAAACCGGCGTCGGGTAGCCGCCCGGCTTGCGTTCGTCGACGACGACGACGCCGGGCGCCCGCTCGAGCAGTTCGCGCGCGCGCTCGGCAGTGATCTTCTCGCGCGTCTCGATATGCACGGCCTCGGAATGTCCATAGAACACCGGCACGCGCACCGCGGTGGGGTTCACCTGGATCGATGCGTCCTCGAGGATCTTGCGCGTCTCCCACACCATCTTCATTTCTTCCTTGGTGTAGCCGTTGTCCTGGAAGTCGTCGATCTGCGGAATCAGGTTGAAGGCGATCTGCGCCTGGAACTTCTTCGGCTGCGCATCCTGGAAGTTCAGCAGCGCCGCCGTCTGCTTGCCGAGTTCCTCCATGCCGGAGCGGCCAGCGCCGGAAACCGACTGGTAGGTCGCGACATTGATGCGCTCGATGCCGACTGCACGGTGGATCGGGGCGAGCGCGACCAGCATCTGCATGGTCGAGCAGTTCGGGTTCGCGATGATGCCGCGGTTGGTGTATTGCGCGATCGCGTGCGGATTGACCTCGCTGACCACCAGCGGGATATCGTCCTGGTAACGGAACTCCGAAGTGTTGTCGATCACCACGGCACCGGCCGCCGCTGCGCGCGGCGCGTGCACGCGCGACACCGAAGCGCCGGCGGAGAAGAACGCGATGTCGATGCCGTTGAAGTCGTAAGTCGCCAGATCCCGTACCGTGATCTCGCGATTGCCGAAACTCACCTTGCCGCCCGCGGATCGCGCACTCGCCAGCGGCACCAGCTCGCCGAGCGGGAAGGCCCGCTCCTTGAGGATCGACAACAGGGTCTCGCCGACCGCGCCGGTGGCGCCGGCGATGGCGACGTTGTAGGTCTGGTTGTTGCTCATGGGGCCTGCACGATATCGGAGGAATGGAGTCGACCGAGCATGGAGCGCGAAGCGGAAACGCGCCAATGATGATTCGGCATTGAAAGTGCCTTCAGCTTGAACCGCCCGGCACGCGCGGGACGACGTCGCCGACATCGCCGCACTGCGCGCGATGACGCAGCGCCTGGTCCATGAGCACCAGCGCGACCATCGCCTCCGCGATCGGTGTCGCGCGGATGCCGACGCAGGGATCATGGCGGCCCTTGGTCACGACCTCGACCGGTTCGCCCGCGAGGTTCACGCTGCGGCCTGGAATCAGGATGCTCGAGGTCGGCTTCAATGCGATCGAGGCGACAACCGCCTGTCCGCTCGAGATGCCGCCGAGGATGCCGCCCGCATGATTGGAGAGGAATCCGGCCGGCGTGATCTCGTCGCGATGCTGGCTTCCGCGTTGCACGATGCTGGCGAACCCGGCGCCGATCTCGACGCCCTTGACCGCATTGATCGACATCAGCGCCGCCGCGAGCTCGCCGTCGAGCTTGCCGTAGATCGGCTCGCCCCAGCCCGGCGGCACGCCGTCGGCGACCACGGTCACGCGCGCACCGACCGAATCGCCGGACTTGCGCAATGCATTCACGTAGGCTTCGAGTTCGCCGACCATCGAAGCGTCCGGCCAGAAGAACGGGTTGCCTTCGACCGCGTCCCAGTCGACCGCGCCGCCCGGCAGCCGCGGCACGAGCTCGCCGATCTGCGCGAGGTGTCCGCGCACGCGGACGCCATACCGCTCGGCCAGCCACTTTTTCGCGATCACCGCAGCGGCGACGCGCATCGTCGTTTCGCGCGCGGACGAGCGACCGCCGCCGCGCGGATCGCGGATGCCGTATTTCTGCCAGTAGGTGTAGTCGGCGTGGCCGGGGCGGAACGTGTCGAGCAGCTCGCCGTAGTCCTTCGAACGCTGGTCGGTATTGCGGATCAGCAGTGCGATCGGCGTGCCGGTGGTGCACCCCTCGTACACGCCGGACAATATCTCGATGTCGTCGGCCTCATGGCGCTGTGACGTGTAGCGGCTGCGCCCGGTCGCCCGCCGATCGAGATCGGTGCGGAACTCCTCCGGCGCGATCGCGAGTCCTGGCGGACAACCATCGACGACGCAGCCGATCGCCGGACCGTGGCTTTCGCCGAACGTGGTGACCGTGAGGAGCTTGCCGAAGGAGTTGCTGGACATGCCGTTCCGGGTACTCAGCCCGCACCGTTTTGTCGATAGACGATGCTCGCACAGCCGAGGCGGCTCCACTCTTCTTCCTTGTCGAGCAGTTGGCGCCTCGCGATGCTCTCGGCGATCGACGCGTCCCCGGCCTTGGCCCGATCTGCGTCCGCGGCGAGTCGCGCCTCGCGTGCTTTCGACGCGGCCTCGGCCTGGCTCACGATGTCCCGACCGATCGCACTGCAGTATTCGGACACGCTGCGCACGGGATCGGCGCGCAGCGGCGCCGACGCCGCCATCACGACTGCGGCAAGCAATGCATGGATTGCCTTCATCCTCATCTCCCTTCGTCGTCAGCCGGATGCTTCGTGCTACTTGCGCGCACTCGCCGCGCGATGGATATCCGCTGCATGCGCGACCAGATCGCGTCGGTCGAGCAGGAACACGCCCATCTGTCCGACATTGAACTCGATCCAGTTGAACGGCACGTTCGGCAAGGTCGCCACCAGCGCCCGCTCGCTTTCGCCAACCTCGACGATCAGCACGCCATCCTCATTGAGATGGTCGGGAGCCGCCGCGAGGATGCGCAGCGCGAAATCGAGGCCGTCCTCGCCTGCGGTCAAGCCTAGTTTCGGTTCATGGCCGTATTCGGGCGGCAGTGCGGCGAATTCCTGCTCGGTCACGTAGGGCGGATTGCTGACGATGAGGTCGTAGCGCTGGCCGGCGAGCCCCGCGAACAGGTCCGAGGGGATCACGCGCACCCGTTCGCCGACGTCCTGGAACTCCACGTTCTCGCGCGCGAGTGCGAGCGCGTCGTCGCTGATGTCGGCGAGATCGACCTGCCAGTCGGGATTGTGTGCGGCCATCGCGATGCCGATGCAGCCGGAACCGGTGCACAGGTCGAGAGCGCGTTCGACATGGCGCTCGTCCAGCCACGGCGAGAACGCCGACTGGATCAGTTCGGCGATCGGTGATCGCGGCACCAGTGCGCGCGTATCGGACTTGAACTTGAGCCCGGCGAACCACGCCTCGCCGGTCAGGTAGGCGACCGGCTTGTGCTCGTCGACGCGACGATCGATCAGGTCGAGCACGGTCTGCCGCTCGCTCGCGGTCAGGTGCGCCTGGCCGTACGCGGGTGACAGGTCGTGCGGAAGATGCAGCGCATGCAGCACCAGGTGGGTCGCCTCGTCGAGCGCGTTGTCGTAGCTGTGGCCGAAGGTCAGGCCGGCTGCGCCGAAGCGGCTCGCACCGTAGCGGATGAAATCGACGATCGTGGCGAGTTCCTGCGTCACGGTGGGATCCGCATTTGATGGGCCGCACAGTATAAGGCCGGAAGGCACGACGACCGCAGCGGACGAGCGCGGCCTGCATAGCGGCAACCGCTATAATCCCCGGATGATTCCATCCCGCCGCGCCGGTCGCATCTCCGCGAACTGGCTGATCCTGATCGCCGCTGTCGCCGCCGCCGCCGGGCTCTGGGCTGGCGCGCGCTGGACCGCGTCGCGCCCATCCCTGCCCGAGATGACCAGCGTCGTGCGCTATCCGGCGCCGCGCGCGCTGCCCGAATTCCAGCTTGCCCGCAGCGACGGCAAGGCGCTCACGCGCGCGGACTGGACGGGCCGCTGGAACGTCGTGTTCTTCGGTTACACCAACTGCCCGGACGTCTGTCCGACCACGCTCGCGACGTTCAAGCAGGTGTGGAAGCTGCTCGATGCGGATGCGCGTGCACGCCTGCGCTTCGACTTCATCTCGGTCGACCCCGCGCGCGACACGCCGGAACACCTCGCGCGCTACGTCGCGTTCTTCGATCCGGACTTCGTCGCCGCGACCGGCAGCGACACCGAACTCACGCGCATCACGCAGGCGCTCGGACTGGTCTATTCGCGCGGCGAGCCGAAGGACGGCACCTACGCGGTGGATCACAGTGCATCGGTCGTGCTGATCGATCCGCAGGGCAACCAGGCCGGCGTTCTGCGCCCGCCGTTCGACGCCGCGAAGATCGCGGCGGACCTGGCCGCGTTGGCGCGGAGCGGTCGATGAAGCCGTCCATCCTCGTGCAGTACGTGCTGCCGCACAGGCTGCTGTCGCGGCTGGTGCTGTGGGGCACGCGCTGGACATTCGCGCCGTGGAAGAATTTCCTGATCGGTCGCATCGTGCGCAGCTACCGCGTCGACCTCGACGAAGCGGAAACCGCCGACTTCTCCGCGTATGCGCACTTCAATGCATTCTTCACGCGCACGCTCAAGCCGGGAGCGAGGCCGCAGGACCCGGCACCCGACGCCTTGCTCTGCCCGGCCGACGGCAAGATCAGCCAGGCCGGCGCGATCGAGTCGGGACGCGTATTCCAGGCCAAGGGGCAGTCCTTCAGCGTCGACGAACTGCTCGCCGATGCCGACGCAGCGGCAGCGTACGCGCACGGCGATTTCGTGACCGTCTACCTGTCGCCGCGCGACTACCATCGCGTGCACATGCCGCTCGCCGGCGAACTGGTCGAAACCGTGCACGTACCCGGCCGCCTGTTCAGCGTTGCACCGTTCGCAGTCGCGGCGATCCCGCGCCTTTTCGCGCGCAACGAACGACTGGTCTGCCACTTCCGTGGCGAGCACGGCCCGTTTGTCGTCGTGCTGGTCGGTGCGATGCTCGTCTCCGGCATCGAGACCGTCTGGCGCGGCGTCGAGGTTCCGCCGTATGCCTCTCGCATCACTCGGCGCGACTGGCGCGGTCACGCTATCCGCCTTGCGCGAGGCGCCGAGATGGGCCGCTTCAACATGGGCTCGACCGCGATCGTGCTGCTGCCGGCCGGAGCAGCGACATTGGCGCCCCTGGTTGCGGAGGCTCCGGTGCGCGTGGGCCAGACGATCGGCCAGCTCATTGCGGGCCATGCACCTCGTCGCTGAGGTAATTTCCCCCTTCCCAAGGACTCGGCCATCGGTCACAATGTGACGCGGTTCGGCAATTTGTGACGTACTGGGCGGTCCCGGGGAGGGTCCTGACCCTATCATCACGTCCAGAGTCCGATTTTTCTTCAAAACGGTCCCATGGACGGGCAGGGGGATACACCATGCACATCATGACCAGACTGATCGCCCTCACCCGCGCGATGCAGCTGCGCCGTCAGTTCCGCGAGATCAACAAGACGATGGAGCTGCTGCCGCCGAACGCGCGCCGCCAGCTTGCCGGGATCGCCGTGCGCGAGTTCAGCAGCGCATCGAAGTGCGAATTCCCACACCTGTATTCGACGCCGCCCGAGGAGAAGTACCGGGCGTGGGGCAGCGGCACCGACATCGGCCTCGAGCGCCTGCGTTCCGACAACCTGCAGGTGCGGTTGCGCGGCGTCGCGCTGTGGCTGACCGTGGCGTTCCATGAAACCAAGGATTCGCCGTTCGGCGAGCAGCAGGACCTGCATCGCCAGGTCATGCGTTCGCTGCGTTCGCTCAAGGAAGGCGTTCCGGCGGCGGACCTCAATTCCTGGATGATCGACGCCGAAGCGGCCTGATCGCGCTGCGCGCGCCGTAACAGCATCACTTCGATTCAACCCGGTTCAGGCGCGTCGGGACGACGCGTCCGGGTGGACAGCGCGGTCCACGGACGGACCGCAACCTTCTGCTTCGAAATGACGCTTCACAGGACGGGACCGGGCGCACGGATGCGCCGCCTCCATCCGCCAATCGCGATCAGCGCCGGCACTCCGGAATCTTCAGCGTCTGCCCCGGCTTGATCGCAAAGTGCGGTCCGCGCAGGCCATTCGCGACCGCGATTTCCCGCACGCCGGAGCACCCACCACCCTTGCGCGCGATCGCTGCGAGCGTGTCGCCCTTGCGCACCACATAGGTTCGATCCTTCGCCTTGGTCGATACCCGCGTCGACGCCTGCGTCAGCGCGACCGGCGCCGGTGTCGGCACCACCGCCGCGTGCAATTCTGCCGCGAGCTGTTGCCAGCGACCATCGGCGCAATCGCGCTGGTAGGTCTTTTCCAGTTGCTCGGGCACGACGATCCGCGCTCCGACGGGTTCGGACTGCTGCGGATCGAGTTGCGGATTGAGATTGCGCAGGGTACGGAACCAGCCGTCATGCTGGTTTCCGTCCTGGCCGAGGCACACGGTCAGCTCGGCGATCGATGCAGCGTGCTTGAGCGTGATGCTTCCCGGTTTCGCCGTGATCTTGGGGAATTGCAGGTTGTAGCGTTCCGGGTGCATGAACAGCCAAGCCGCGGCCAGCACCATCGGCACGTATTCGCGGGTCTCCTGCGAGACGCTCGCATACACGTCGGGACTCCAGAAGCTCTGTGCGTTCTCTCCCCTGCCCGCGCGACGCTGCATCGCGCCTTCGCCACCGTTGTAGGCGCCGATGACCAGTTCGAGGTTGTTGTTGAAGATCGCGAGCTGCTCGTTGATGTAGGCCGCATTCGCGCGCGCGGACAGGCGTGGGTCGAAACGCTGGTCGAAGCCGTCGATCGTGCCGAGTCCGAAACGCAGCCCGGTCGCATACATGAACTGCAACGGTCCCGACGCTCCGGAACGCGACACCGCATGCACCTTGCCGCCCGACTCCTTCGCGAGCATGCCGAACAGCAGCGCCTCCGGCAGGCCGGCCTTCTCGTACTCGGGCCACATCTGGAAGCGCAGGTACTGGTAGTTCTCCCATGCCACGATGAGGTTCGGCCGGTACTGCGTGAGCCATTCCTCGAGCGCGGCCTTGACCGGCCCGTTCAACGCGATGACGTCGCCGAGCTCGCGGCCCTTCAGCAGCGCGACCGACCGATTCAGCTGAGGCAGGCTGGTGACTACCGGCGACGACTCGCCGGCCTCGCCGGTCGCTTCCGGCGTCGATGCCGCGGTATCGCCTTCGACGGCCAGGTCGGAACGGCTGCCGATGCCCTCGCGCAGCAGGTTGTCGAAGCCCGCGACGAAGCGCTGCTGGTCGCAGTCGCGCGTCGTCGCGCAGGTCGTCGCCGCGGCGCGCAGGTCGTCCAGCGCGGCTTTCATCTCGGACTGCGCCTGGCCGGTGTCGCCGGATCGGGCCAGCGCGAGACCCGCCTCGTAGCGTCGGCTGTCCGTATCGAGGCGCGCATACAGCGCATTCGCGGCATCGTCGCCACGGACACCCGCCGGGCGGCCTGCGCGCTGCGGCGTGCCGCTGCATGCAGCGACGGCGACCAAGGTGAGCGAAACGCCGAGAGTTCGATACGATTGCATGGATGTCGCACGCCTGCTGCTCAAACATCGCAAGGTAACGCCTTGGCGACGCCCGCGGCAACCCGCGCGTGTCGCGTCGCCGGCGTCGATCGTGGCTACAATCCGTGCACAGACGGCATGCGGAAAAGGAGAGCGCATTGAACGACATCCTGATTGGCAAGGGCGACAAGGAAATCTTCCTGCTTGCCAAGTATGCGAATCGCCACGGCATGGTGGCCGGCGCGACCGGCACCGGCAAGTCGGTTTCGCTGATGCTGATGGCGGAAGGGTTCTCGAAGCTCGGCGTGCCCGTGTTCCTTGCCGACGTGAAGGGCGACCTCGCCGGACTGTCGCAAGCCGGCGCGATGAACGACAAGCTCAAGGCGCGCATCGACAAGCTCGGCATCGACTGGACTCCGAACGCGAATCCGGTCGTGTTCTGGGACATCTACGGCAAGCTCGGCCATCCGGTGCGCACCACGATCTCGGAAATGGGACCCACCCTGCTCGCGCGCCTGCTCGAACTCAACGACACGCAATCGGGCGTGCTCGAGGTGGCGTTCAAGGCGGCCGACGACAACGGCCTGCTGCTGCTCGACCTGAAGGACCTGCGCGCACTGCTGACGTGGGCGAGCGAACACGCGAAGGAACTGTCGCAACACTACGGCCTGATGTCGACGCAGTCGATCGCGGCGATCCAGCGCGCCCTGCTCTCGCTCGAGCAGGCCGGTGCCGACAGCTTCTTCGGCGAGCCCGCACTCGATCTCGCCGACTTCATGCGCCAGGACATGTCCGGGCGCGGCATCGTCAACATCCTCGCGGCCGACCAGCTCATCCTCAAGCCGAAGCTGTACACGACCTTCCTGCTGTGGATGCTGTCCGAGCTGTTCGAGAAACTGCCCGAGGTCGGCGATCTCGACAAGCCGAAACTGGTGTTCTTCTTCGACGAAGCGCATCTGCTGTTCGATGATGCGCCACCGGCGCTGCGCCAGCGCGTCGAACAGGTCGTGCGCCTGATCCGCTCGAAGGGAGTCGGCGTGTATTTCTGCTCGCAGAATCCCGACGACGTGCCCGACGTCATCCTCGGCCAGATGGGCAACCGCATCCAGCACGCGTTGCGGGCATTCACGCCGCGCGACCAGAAAGCGGTGAAAGCCGCCGCCGAAACGTTCGCGCCGAATCCGAAGGTCGACGTGGTCCAGGCGATCACCCAGCTCGGCGTCGGCGAGGCGCTGGTGTCGACCCTGCAGGCGGGCGGTGTGCCGATGCCGGTCGAGCGCGCGCTGATCGCGTCGCCGGGATGCCGCATCGGCACGATCACCGACGAGGAACGCGCGACCATCCGCTCGCGTTCTCCGATCGGCGGCAAGTACGACAGCGCGATCGATCGCGAATCGGCGTTCGAGAAACTGTCGCAGCGCGCGGAGCAGGAAGCGGCTTCCGCACCTGCGGAAAAAGCCGGCAAGGGCGCGGACAAGGACGCCGGCTGGACCGGCATGGCGAAAGACATGGTGTTCGGCACCAGCCGGCGCCAGGGCATGATCGAGGCTTTCGCGAAATCCGCGGTGCGCAACGCGGCGGGACAACTCGGCCGCTCGCTGCTGCGTGGCGTCCTCGGTTCGCTGAAGCGCTGACATGTCGCCGACCGACAACAACGCGCCGTCGACGGCACGGCACGCCGAGATCGTGCCCTTCTGGAATCGCCTGCGCGAGATCTCGCTGTACCCGGCGCACATGGGTGCGCTGACGACGATCCTCGTGCTCGCGCTGTGCCACCTGGTCGACTTCCTGCCGCTCGGCATCGTCGGCTGGCTGCTCGACCTGCTGATCTGGGTCGCACTCTACAAGTATGCTTTCGAGTGTCTGCGCGCGACCGCGAATGGGCGACTCGAACCACCGGAAATAGCCGTGTCGGTCGACGACAGCCTCGGCTGGTCGCAGATCTGGCTGCAGGTAGCGTTCTTCGCGCTCAACCTGCTCGCTTTCCTGCTGCTCGGGCCGGTCGGCGGTGCGATCGTCGCGATCTTCCTCGCGCTCGCGCTGCCCGGCGCGATCATGTCGCTGGCGATGGACGAGAATCTCGGGCTCGCGCTGAGTCCGGCGACGTGGCTCGCTGTGATGTCGCGCCTGGGATGGCCGTATGTCGCGGTTGCCGCCCTCTATTTCCTGTTCGGCGTGAGCCAGCGTTACGCACAGGCGATGGTCGTGCCCTTCCTGCCGACGTTCCTGTCCGTCATCATGATCCACCTCATCACGAATTACGTCGTCGTCGCGACGTTCCACCTGATGGGTTACCTGATCTACCAGTACCACGACGAGATCGGTTACGAGCCGTCGACGGCAGCGACGCCCTTGCGGCGTGCCATCGACGACCCCGACCAGCGCTTTCTCGACGAAGCGGCCCAGCGCGTGCGCGACGGCAAGCCCGAGGCCGCCTGCGACCTGATCTCGACGCAACTGCGCGGTCGCGGCGGTTCGGAAGCGATGCATGCGCAGTATCGCAAGCTGCTCTCCCTGCTCGAGCGGCGCGACGAACAGCTGCGGCACGGGCGCGAATGGATCACGATCCTGCTCGCGCAGGACAAGGACCGACGCGCCGTCGATGTCGCGCGCGAATGCATCGAACTCGATCCCGCGTTCGAGCTCGCCGAAGCGGACGAAGTCACGCGTGTCGCGCGCAAGGCCGTCGACGTCGGCGCGACCCAGCTCGCGCTGAAACTGGTGTCGACCTCGTACAAGCGCCACCCGAAGCACGCCGACGTGCCGCAGAACTGCCTGCTCGCGGCGAAACTGCTGGCCGAGCGCATGGGCAAGGAAGACACCGCGCGCAAACTGCTCGACCAGGTGCTGCAAGGGTTCCCGCAGCATCCGCTCAGGGCCGAAGTCGCGGCCTACCGGCAGTTTCTCGACAAGCTCGCGGCGACGCCCTCCAGGCAGGCCTGACGACGCCGCCGTTCACGCCCGCATCAACCGGCTTCGGTGAGCAGCATGCGTGCCTTGGCGGCGTCGCCCGAAGCCGGCCACGTCGCGACGATGCGCTCGAGCAGGTGCGATGCGGACGCCGCATCGCCGCGAAGACGCAGGTCGCGTGCGACCCTGAGCAGGATCGCCGGCAGCTCGGGCGTGGCGGGAGCACTTGCGGCGAGTCCGCCGAGCAGGCTCGCGGCCGCAGCGCCCTCGCCGATCAGCGGCCAACGCGCGGCCAGCGCGGCCTGCTGTGCAGGTGTCACGGCCATGCGGGCGCCGGCAGCCTTCACGGCATCGTCGTAGACATCCTTCTGCGTGCGGATGTCGGTCGCCCTGCGCGCCGGCTGCGCGAATACCGCGGCCGCCGCAGCGGCGAGCCGCGGTCCGCCGGGTTCGTAGCGTGCACAGCGATACAGGGCGACGAGGACATCGAGGTCGTCGGGGTGGCGCTGCGCGAGCGGTTCGAGCAGGGCGCGCGCTGCGGGCAATTCGAGCCGGCCGATGTGTTCGCGCGCTTTAGCCAATGCGGCATGGTCGTCGACGGCGGCTTCCGCGATTTCGTCCTCGTCGAGGAATTCGCGTCGTTCACGCCCGGCAACGCGCACCGTCAACGCGAGCAATGCGCCGCTCACGATGCCGCCCGCATGCGCCTCGAACGCCACGTTGGAATCATGCACGAACAGCATCTGCAGGACTTCCCAGCCGAGCCAGAACGGCAGCAACAGCAATGCCGGTGCGCGGACGTAGTCGAACACGACGAAGAACCACCAGAAAAAGCGTACGCGCCGGCGTCCCCACAGCACGCAATACGCCCCCATCAGGGACGCGATCGCGCCGGACGCGCCGATCAGCGAACCGTGGCCACCCCAGTGCCATGCGAGGCTGGCGAGCGCTGCACCGAGTCCGCCGACGAGGTAGACGACGAGGAACAGGCCGTGCCCGAGGGCGCCCTCGACGAGCAGGCCGAGCACGGCGAGGAACAGCATGTTGCCGAGCAGGTGGCCGATGCCGCCGTGCAGGAACATCGCGCCGAACATGCGCGAAGGCGAGACCTCGGACTGACGCAACATCCAGCGCTCGGTGAATCCGCCCTCCCAGAGGCGGTCGAATTCGCGGCGCAGGTCGCGCCATTGCGCATGATCGGCTGCCGCCGGCGTGACTATCTTGTCAGCCTCGAGGTCGGCGACGAAGTCTGCATCCGACTGCAGCACCTGCACCGCGATCGCGACATCGCCCGCATCGGCGAAGCGAGCGAACAGTTCCGCACGCTCGCGTGCGTCCGCGTGCGCGCCGAGCCATTCGCGATATGCCGGGAACTCCCACTGCGCGAGGTCGGCACTGGCGTAGTACGCGAGCGCGCGTTCACGCGCGCCGTCGTCGCGCGACTGCAGGCCGAAGAACACGAATACGTTGACGAGGATCAGGCCGAAGGTGATCCACGGAAAGTTCGCGCGCGTGAGCGGACGATGCAGCGGCAGGATCAGCAAGCGTGATTCCTTCGCAGGGACGGAGCGGTGATTCTACGCATGCGCGACGTTGACGCGACGCCGGACGCGCCGTAGTTTCGCCACCGAAACCGGCGAACGGACCGGCCCGAAGGACACGCATGAGCCGCTGGCGCGCACCGACCGCCGCTTCGACCGCGGTGATCACCGCGGACGGCCATCAGCGCCTCAAGCAGGAGCTGGACGAACTGTGGCGCGTGCGTCGCCCCGAAGTCGTGCGCGCGCTCGCCGCCGCGGCCGCGGAAGGCGACCGCTCGGAGAACGCCGAATACACCTACCGCAAGAAGCAGCTCGGCGAGATCGACCGCCGCGTGCGTTACCTCGGCAAGCGCCTGGAATTCCTGCGCGTCATCGACAGCATGCCGAGCGATCGCAGCGCGATCTATTTCGGCGCGTGGTTCCGCGTCGAGGACGGCGATGGCGCCGAGCACCAGTACCGGATCGTCGGACCGGACGAGACTGATGCCGCGCGCGGTTGGATCAGCATCGACTCGCCGCTCGCGAGGGCTGCGCTGAAGCGGCGCGCGGACGACGAGTTCGATGCGGAGCTGCCTGCCGGCATCGCCCGTTTCGTCGTGCTCGGCGTGCGCTACGAGGGGCCCTTCGAGCAAGACTGAGGGCTGAGCGCACCCGGTGCGCGACCCTGTTCGACGCGGCGCAATGGTTCTGCCGGTCGCCCACAAGGTGGGCTCCTACAGGCGCAACGCCCGGACCTCATTTGCACAAGCCCTTCTGTAGGAGCGCACCCTGTGCGCGACCGCTGTCGACGCGGCGCAATGGTTCTGCCGGTCGCCCACGGGGTGAGCTCCTACAGGCGCAACGCCCGGACCTCATTGCA
>Ga0068853_100000093_pt1 | contig 61353 bp, 51 predicted proteins | sample KBSCornC32_FD_65655 | JGI IMG/M metagenome (GOLD analysis project Ga0068853, IMG submission 65655) | Corn rhizosphere microbial communities from Kellogg Biological Station, Michigan, USA - KBS Corn C3-2 | ecosystem: Host-associated > Plants > Roots > Rhizosphere > Soil ... | reverse complement strand
CCACCGCAGATCAACAGGAAATATTGGTAGGCGATGACATTGAGGAGCAGCAGGATCAGCACGGTCCGCGCGTCGCCATTGGCGAAGCCGCCCAGATTGAGCGCGTGGCTAAGGTCGATGCTGAATACCGCAGCCGCCGATCCCACCAAAATCAGCGGCATGACGAGGCTGAGCAGCGTGAAAACGCTGTGGAACGTGCCGATCGCCTCGTCCCGGCGGCCACCCGAAACCTGCATCAGCATCTCATTCTTGGCGATCAGGGTGAAGCCGAAGTCGCTGAAGGTCAGATAGGTCGGCACCGCCGACAGCAATATCCAGATGCCGTAGGTTTCCTTACCCCATGCGAACAGCAGGATCGGCACGAGGCCGAGTTGCATGACGATGGTGGTCATCTGGTTCAGGAATTGCGCCGACATGACCCGCGACAGGCGCTGCCCGATGGGATGGCCGAAAATTTTCCGGATCATGCCGCGACCTCCACGGGTTCGGCTTCGGCATGGCCTAGGGCGGTCGCGATCATGGACCGCATCAGCGGCTCGTTGAAATGATTATTGGCGATGGCGCGCGCACGGCCGGCGGCGGCGATGCGCGCGCGGCGGTCGGGATCGGCGAGCAGCGCCTTGCACTGGGCGATGCACTCGTCGGCGTCGCTCCAGAACAGCGCCTCCTCGCCTTCCTCGTAAAGGGCCAGATGTTCCGGGGTGCGCTCGCCGCAGAGCAGGCTGCCCAGCGGCGGGATTTCCATCGAGCGGGTGGTGTGCTCGTCGCAATTGCCCTTCGAGAGCAAAGCGATGGAGATGTCCGCCGCCGCCACCGCCGCGTCATAGGCAGGCCCCGCCAGTTCGCCCACCACCGCATGGGGGGCGAGCAGCGCGAATTCCGGCGCCTTGTTCCAGCGCGGGCCGAAGATGCGAAGCGGCAGGCCGCCCTCGATCAACCGCGCCAGCAGCGGGCCGCGCTCCGGCATCCAGGTGCCGACGAAGGCGATGGTCGAGCGATAGGGCGCCTTAGCCGCATCCGAAGGGCCGGCAAGCTTGAGCGCGTCATCCGCCGCGAACCATACGCGATGCACGCGCCGCGCGCCCGCCGCCCGTGCCTGCGCGACATTGCTCATGCGTGGCACGAACAGCATGTCATAACGCGGCACGGCGGTCAGGAAGGCGCGCCAGCGGGCGCCGTCCCTGCGCACATAGGGGTTGTCGGGATTATAGTTGGCGACGATATTCGCCACGCCGCGCAGCGCATCGACGGTGGCTCCGTCGATCAACTCACCGCTGTCCACATAGGCAAGGTCGAACCGGCGTCCGCCCGCAACCGCCAGAAGATACCGCCGAACCATCGCGCCAAAGCCGAAACCGCCCGTCCTGAACGACCATGTCCGCGCCCATCCGCCGGAGGGAAGCGCGGCGAAGGGATCGGCGACGATCACCTCATGCCCCAGCCGCTCCAGCGCCAGCCTGCGTGCACGGCATGTCCCGCCGTCTGGCCCGATATAGAGGACCGAGACGGGGCGTTCCGCACCGACGGGGATCGCAAATCCCATCAACGCACGCTCACCACGGCAGGGGCGCACAAGGCGGCGACATGGTTGGCCGCGTCGAGAAGCGTGGCGCAAACCGACGTGCCATTGGCGAGCGCCCAGTCGCGATGCTTCGCCCCTTCCCCGCTGAGCAACAGGATGGTGGAAGCGCCGACGGCCTCGCCCATCCGGATGTCCGATTTCTTGTCGCCGATCATCCAGCAGGCCGTGAGGTCCAGCCCCAGCTCGGCGGCGGCGACGTGCGCGAGTCCAGGCAGCGGCTTGCGGCAGTCGCATCCCTCGTCTGGGCCGTGGGGGCACATATACCAGCCAGCGATCGTAACGCCCTGCTCCCCGAGCAACGCGGCGATGCGCGCATTGACCGCCTCGACTTCGGCCAAGCCCATCAGGCCGCGCGCCACGCCCGACTGGTTCGACAGGACGACGAGCGGCCAGCCGGCATCGGCCAGCGCGCGCAGTCCCTCCGCCGCGCCGGGTTCCAGCGTCACGCTCGCGGCATCCCTGACATAGCCGGTATCGACATTGATCGTGCCGTCGCGGTCCAGCAGGATGGCGGCATGTCCACGTTCAGACATGGCTGTAGTCCAGGAACTCGATCGCGCTGACGACGACCTTCTCGACCGGAATGTTGGTTACGCCGCGCATATCCTGAATGGCCAGGCAACGGTCGCCATAGGGATGCCATTTGCGCGGCGGATTATTGTTGCCGAAAACGCCGATGGTGGGCGCGCCGCTGGCGGCGGCGAGATGCATCGGCCCGCTGTCATGGCCGATGAACAGGGCCGCGCGCGACAGGACGGCGGCCGACTGGCGCGGGTCGAGGGTGCCACACAGATTGGCGGTCTTGCCCTTCCATCGGCGCAGCAGCCGTTCCGTGCCGGCGAAATCGGCGCTCGCGCCGATGCCGACCAGCGCTACATTTTCCAGCCGGGCCGCCAGCACGCTCAGCATGGCGTTCCAATTATCCTTGCCCCAGTCATTGGCCGGCAGCTTGGTGCCGATGCTGATCGCGATGAACGGCTGGCCCTGGAGGGCCGCGATCGCCCGCTCGGCGGCGGCATGCTCATATTCGTTGAGCAGCAGATCCCAGTTGGCGCGGTCGCGAAGGTCGATCGGTCCCAGCGATTCCAACGTGCGGACCAGACGCTCCGCCTCCGGCTCGATCTCGCGGTCGTCCGATCCCACCAGCCTGTTTTCGTGCAGGTCGGCGGTGGAGGGCGCGCCATGAAATTTCTTGATCCCGCACAGGCGGAAGAAGCGCATGTCGCGTGCGACATTCTCCAGCCCCCGACCGGCGGTCAGATAGACCATCGTATCGGCCCCGGAAGCGCGGATGCGCAGGAACAGATTGAGAAGGTCGAAGAAGCCGCGCTCGCCAACGTCATAGGTTATGTAACTATGGACAAGGCCGGAACTGCCGAGGATCGCCTCCAGCGCGGGCGCGACACCCGACACCGGCTTGTTGGTCAAGACGATGCGCTCCCGGTCGGGAAAGGTCCGTGCCACATGGTGGAAGCAGGGCATGGCGATGACCGTGTCGCCCAGGCTGCCCAGCCGATAGATGATGACCGGGTTCTGACTTTTCTTCCTGCTCACGACTGCGCTACTCCCGGCAGCGCGGCATCGCCGCCGCCGCCCTGCGCCTGGCTGATCGTCCGCGAGGTGCTCCGATTGGGCAGCAACTCGAATGTCACGACCTTGCCGCCGCGCGCCTGCACGATGTCCGCGCCGACGATATCCTCGACCTTGTAATCAGCACCCTTCACCAGCACATCGGGCTGCAATGCCTCGATCACCGACAAGGGGGTATCATCCTCGAAGATCACCACCTGGTCGACGAAACCGAGCGCCGCCAATATCTGCGCCCGATCAAGCTCGTTGTTGATGGGACGGGTCGGCCCTTTCAGGCGGGACACGGACGCATCGGCGTTGACCCCCACGATCAACCGATCGCACTGGCTGCGCGCGAACTCCAACAGCTTGACATGGCCCAGGTGGAGAATGTCGAAGCAGCCGTTGGTGAAGCCGACCTTGAGGCCGCGCGCTTCCCAGTCCTCGCGCTGCCCTCGCGCACCGCGCAGGCCGCGGACCTTGCCGCTTGGTATCTGAAGATGCTTGCGCGCGATAAGGTCCATTTCCTCCTGCACTTCGGAAATGGTGACGGTCGCGGTGCCGCGCTTGCCCACGACGAGGCCCGCCGCAGCATTCGCCATGGCAGCGGCCTCGGCGAGAGACTGGCCATTACCGATCGCGATCGCCAGCGCCGCGACGACCGTATCGCCCGCGCCCGAAACGTCGAACACTTCCCGCGCGCTTACCGGAATATGCAGCGGCGGCTGCCCACGCACGAACAGCGACATGCCCTGTTCCGACCGGGTGAGCAGGATGGCGTCGGCCTTCGCCATCTCCAGCATGGCCTCGCCCGCGGCTTCGGCCTCCGCATCGCCGGTAATGGCGATGCCCGTCGCCAGCCGTGCTTCCGCCATGTTCGGCGTCAGGACGGTGGCGCCAGCATAGCGCGCTAGATTACTGGACTTGGGATCGACGATCACCGGCACGCCGGCCGCGCGCGCGGCGGCGATGACGCGCGCCAGCAGACTGTCGGTCATTACGCCCTTGGCGTAATCCGACAGGACCAGCGCATCGCGCGAGGGCAGCACATCCGCGACGCAGCGGACTATGCGTTCCTCAACCTCGGCCGATATGGCGAAGGTCCGCTCATTGTCCGCGCGCAACAGTTGCTGCCCCTGCGCGACATAGCGGGACTTCTCGCTCGTCGGACGGGCCGTGTCGACGATAGGCAGAAAATGCGTGTTTTCGGACGCGGACAACAGACCGATCAGCTCCGACCCCGCCTTGTCGTCGCCGACGACGCCGACCAGACTGCATTCTCCGCCCAGCGACGCGATGTTGCGCGTCACGTTGGCCGCGCCGCCGGGCACGCTCTCCACCTTTTCAAGCGAGATGACGGGCACCGGGCTTTCCGGAGAAATTCTCGTGACTGCGCCATAGATAAAGCGATCCAACATGAGATCGCCGACGCACACTGCGCGGATACGCGCAAGATCATTGGGCCGAATCATATTGCCCTCGTGCCGTCCTTAAAGTTGCTGGAAATAGTGCGCCAAATCCCATTATGCCGCAAGCGCACAAAAGTCGCTTAAGACTCACGGTTAACGTGTCCAACCGGGACCCCTTATCTCGCATGAGCGGCGGTTTCAACGAGCGCGACGAACGCCGTCATGATGTGATAAAGTGACGACGCCGGAGACGGCTCCGCCACCCAGTCACCGTCGACGGTCATGCGTTCGCGCCACAGGCCCGGCAGCGGACCGTCGAGGAACTCCCGCAAGGTGGCGAAGGCGTCCAGCGCGTCGGCCTCTTCTCCCCGGATCGCGGCGGTGCGCAACCGCTCGCTCTGCGCCCACAGCCGGGACGAGCCATCGATCACGCCGCCATCGGCGTTCAGCGCGAACAGCGCCCGGCCGCCCCGCACGCCGAAGCGCGCGCCGAAGCCATAGAGGCGGTCGGCCGCAGCCGGATGGGCGATGCCGAGCACCCGCTCCGCCTCGCCGAACAGATAGGCCCACTCGAACTGGTGTCCCGGTTCCCGCACCGCGCCATCGGGGCCGGACCGGAACGCCCAGCGGTCGTCGAAATATTCGCCGACCGCGCCGGTTGCGGGGTCGATCATATGGGTCAGCGCCAGCGGCACGATGTCGCGGGCCACCGATGCCATGCGTGACTCCGGCGCCAGCTCCGCCCAGGCGAGCAGCGCTTCGAGCATGTGCATATGCGGGTTGGACCGCAGGCCGGGCCGTCCGTCCGTTTCGCGAAAGCCGCCGCCTGGATGGGCGTAACTTGCGAGAAGCAGGTCGAGGAGGCCATCCGCCTTTGCGCGAAGCGCGGCGTCCTGTGGAAAAATGCGCTGCGCCGCCGCAAGCGCGAACAGCACGAAGGCCTGGTCGTAAAGATCGGGGGCACCGTCCAGCAGGACGCCCTCCCGGCTTACCGAAGGACCATAAAGGCCGTCCGGGCGCCGGAACCTGTCCATGAAGGCGAGGCCGGCCTGCACCGCTTCGGCCGAAGGCCCCGCCCAACCCAGCGCCGCGCCCTGTGCAAAGACATAGGTTTGCCGCGCCTGCACCCGGACGCGCTTGGGCAGGTCGGCCGGCTCGCCCAAAGCGTCGAGTTTATCGTGGAAACCGCCGTGGACGCGGTCAAAGCCGCGCTCCCACCACAAAGGCAGGGCCGCGTCGAGAAGCCATCCCCTCGCCCACTCCGCCGCGTTTTTCAATGCGCTCATGCCGGTCGCTCCTTATGCGCCGCGATGCGCGTGTTCGGGCCGCGCGCCAATGTCGCGCTGACCTCGTCGACGCAGCGATGCGCCAGCATCATCAGCATCATCGTCGGGTTACAGCCGCCGCCCGTCGGCAGGACCGAAGTGGAGACGACGCGCATATTGGGCAAGCGGAAGGGTCGCAGATCGGTATCGACCACGCCGCTGCTGTCGTCGCGTCCCATGCGGGTGGTGCCGCCCGGATGATAGATGCCGCTCCCCTGCGCCAGTTCCGCCTCGGCCTCGCCCGCCGGGCGCCGCTCGAACGATCCCAACTTCGCGAGCGGGCCGGACGACCACATGGCCGCGAACGCATCGACGGCGCGGGTCAGATTGGCGCAGTCGGTTTCGCTGGGCGTCCAGTCGATGGTCGCCAGCGGCTGGCCATAGCTGTCCACGGCGTCGGTCGAGAGGCCGATCCGGCTCCCCGCGACCGGCTCCTGCTCGATCACCATATGCACCTGTACATCGGCATCGTCCGCATAGAGGACACGCTTGTCCACATAACGCCACCACACGGCCCGGCTGAGCCAAGGCGATGCGATGGCCAGCTTCCACAGCATCTTCGGGGTCGGCAGGCGGCGCTGCTGCAACCGGCGGAACAGGTCGCGCAACGCATCAAAGCCGCTGCCCGGCACGTCCTCACACATGATATGCGCGAAGCAGGGCGGCACTTCAGCGCGGAGCGGCGATCCGTCCGCGAGTTCGAAACGCATGTTGCGCATCATCCCGCCTTCCTCGAAGCGCAGGCCAGTGAGGCGGTTCAGCGCCTTGCGGTCGGGCCGGGCGATGCGCCCGACGACGACCGAGAGATGATCGTGGAAATAGCCGCCGAGCTGGTCCGTGCCATCGGTCAGCAATCCACCATTCTGCCGGTCGATGAGCAGCAGTATCCGTGTGCTCTCGATCGCTCCGGCGGCGAGGATGACGATGCGCGCGGACGCCGTGAGTGTCGCGCCATCGGCCGCGCGCGCGGTGACGCGCCGCAGTTCGCCGCCCTCCACCGCAAAATCGGTCACCGTTGCGTTCAACCAGATTTGCGGGCCGCCGCTTCCCTTGATCCGTTCCATCAACAGATTGGCGACATTACGCCGGGCAAAGGCGGGCCATTTGGCGAGGCGCGCGACATGGTCTGCCCCCTCGCCGACCACCTCGGGGAAATCGAAGGGGCCGGGCGCGAGACCGAACAATTGCTCGACCGCGGGCTGGTAGCGCAGGATTTCCTCGCGCGAGATCGGCCACAGCGCGTCCGAAAAATCGCCGGCCGCAAAAGGAATCAGCGCCCCGCCCCACCTCGTCGACGTGCCGCCCAGACAGCGGAAGCGTCCATGCGCCGCGCCGCCATAGAAGGAGCCCAGTTGTTCGACCACGTTGAGGGGATTTTCCTCCTCATCCTGGGTCATGCCGCCCGACTCGAGGCACAGCACGCTATGGCCCCGCCGCGCCAGCGCCTCCGCCATGACGAGGCCGGCCGTACCCGCGCCGATGACGAGCACGTCCGCATCGGCAGTCGTCGCCCCCGCACCGGCGAGGTCGCGGATCATTCGCCGTCCCCTGCAATCGCGGCATATTGGCCGACTCGTTCGGCTTTCGTGGTGCTGACGAGAATGGCGCCGGTCGCATTGCGCCGGATCGCATCGCCGAGAATGTCCCGCGCCGGGCGGGTGTCGCCGCGCTGCCGCGCCGCCGACATATAGCCATAGGTGAATTGTAGCGGACGACCGGCGGCGGTCAGGCAATCGGCCTGCCTTTCATCCAGGCTGTCGATCGTCTGGATCACCGGCGCGATGCCGCTCGCCTCGCTCAGGAACGGGGCGATGTGCGCGTTCGGCAGGGCGATGCCGAAATGGCGAATCTGCCCCGCCTTCCGGCGCCCCTCGAGCCAGCCGACCCACGCATCGACATCGAGCAGCGCACGTTCCGGCTCGTGTAGCATATAGATGTCGACACGGTCCCTGCCCAGTCGCTCCAGACTGCCCGCCAGCGCCCGCTCGGCACGGCCGAGATCGAAGGATTTCACCGGACGCGACAGCGGCGGCAGCAGCTTGCCCGCGACCTTGCGCAGGAAGATGCCGCGCGCCGACTGTTCGGTTCCGCCCGGAGGGTACAGTCCCACCTTGGTCGTGACGGTAAGCGCGGGATGGGCACGCAGCAGGGGCGCCAGGTCACGCTCCGCCATGCCGAAGCCGTATAGGGGCGCGGTGTCGAAATGCGTGAAGCCCTGTTCGGCCGCCGCCGAAAGCAGCGCGGCGCGCTCCCGCTCGTCGCCGGCGTTGAACAGGCTGGCGGTGCCGAAAATGAATTTCGAGCACATGATGTCGGTGCCCGCTATCGCAATTTTTTTCATAAGTCGTCTGATCTGCCTGTCGGACTGTTCAGTCGGTGACCGCTGTCGCCTCGTGACGCGCGGGGACGCCGACTCCGGCCATTTTCGTGGCATGGGACAGCGACGTTTCCGTGACGACCGCCCTCTCCCCGTCAACCGGCAGGCCGGTCAGCGCGGCGAAATCCTCCAGGAACAGCTGGGCGACCGCCTCCGGTATATAGGTCAGGCTCTTGGCCTTGGACGCTTCCGCGAATCGGCGGCGCAGCGGTTCGTCCTCGATCAGCCGCTCCAGGACCTCTGCCAGCGGCTTGCCGGTGGGATCGCTATGGTCGAAATTGAGGCCATGCTCGCCGGGCGTGATCGCATCGTCGAAGCAGCGCAGGTCCGACACGACCGGCGCACAGCCGCAAGCCATCGCCTCCAGCGGCGCCACCGGAAAGGCCTCCCCCTTCTCCGCGACCGAAGGATAGACGAAGATCGCGGAGCGCCGGAACCGGGCCAGAAGATCATGCTCGTTGAAGATCGGCCCGATGAAGTCGACCGCACCGCCAGACTCGCTCGACATCGCCTTCAGTTCCCGAAGAAATTCCTCGCCATCGCCGCCCTGGGATTCGAGATGCGGGCCGACGATGACCAGCTTCCAGTCGGGATGCCGCGCGGCGATCAGCGCGAAGGCACGGATGAGCAGGTGCACGCCCTTCTCCCGCGCGAGGCGGCCGACGAACACGATTTCCTTCGGCCGGTCGTGATCGACCGGGTTTGCGGTTTCCTCCGCGAAGATACTCGTCAGCGCATTGGGAATCGCCTTCACCAGATGCGCGACGGCCGGTGTCTGCTCGATCACTGCCCGCGCGATATGGGTTGAGCAGCACTGGAGCCGGTCGACCCTGCTGTACATGCGCATTTGATGCTTGGGATAACGGGCCACATCGACATAGACCTTGCCCGCCGTCCTGGGCGAGATAATGAGCGGAGCCGACACGCTGTTGGTGATGGTGATATCCGCCGCCGGCAACGCCCGCCGCACGCGCCAGGCATAGACGATGTCGAAGATGCGAAAGACAAGGCTGTTGCCCGGCCGGTCCCGCGATTGCACCCGGATGTGGCGCACGCCGTTGATAACTTCGTCATGCGGAAAGTCCTTGTAACGGCGCGAGATCATCGTGACCTCATGGCCGCGCTGGGCGAATTCCTCGCACAGGGCGTAGAAAATCTTCTCGCACGCACCCGCCAGCACGGGCGGCAGCGGCAGGAAGGGACCGACGATGCAGTTGATACGCAAGGCGTAGCTCCTCAAAAATTCAGTCGGACGTGCCCGGCCGCTTGCGCCAGACGCGGGGACGGACGGCAACGGCCGGATTACCCCTATAGATCGTCCAAGGTTCAAGAGCGGTGAACGCGCAGCCGCGTGCCGCCAAAACGACGCCATCCCCGATCGTCACCCCCGGCGCCACGAAAGCCTCCGCGGCGATCCACACGTCCGCGCCTATGGTCACGCGCCGGGCGATAAGCTGGAAGTCGGGATCTGTGACATCGTGCGACCCCGCACACAGATGCGCATGTTGGGATATGATCGTGCGGGGACCGATGCTGATCGGCCCCATGGTGTAGCAGTTCACGCCCGGCCCGATCGAGGCATTCTCGCCCAGATGCAGATTGCGCGGCAGCCAGACCCTGACGTCCGCCGCGATCATCGCGCCCTTGTCGCAGCGCGCGCCGAATCGCTTGAGCAACCATATTCGCCAGGGGCTGAAATTGGGCGGCGTCCAGCGCGCCAGCAGCAGCCATATGATCTGGAAGACGAGCCGCTCCAGCCGGTTGGCGAAGGAGAAGCTGGCGCCGCCGCTGATCGGTGTGGTCTTGCTGTAATCCAGGATCGCCGAATGTTGCCGGGACGGCGCAACGGGTGACGCGGCGCGCATAATCGGGTCGGCCCTGTCTTCATGCATAACCAGGGCGCCTCTTAGGAGCCATCAGGCCCTCGAACGGTGCGAGGACGATGCGCGTGCCCAGCATCAGCACGGTGTAGACGAAGATCGCCTGGATATAGGCGCGGGTGCCATTGTCGATCAGGCTGCGGAAGGATTCATAGACCAGGCCACGCGCGACAATCTCGTACAGAAGGATGAAGGACAGTGCGGAAATCACCACGCGACCATCGACGTGCAGGCAATAGCTGTCGAATTCGATAAACAATATGATGCATATCACGAACACGGCGAGCGGCCAGAATACGTCGAGGACGTCGATCGTGTTGGTAATCGACGATCCGGTGCGATACCCGCCCAGTTCCTGGTTGAAGGCCAGATTGGCATAGATATCGCCGGTCGAGAAATCGCGGTTCGATTTATCGAGCGAAAAGCCCAGTATCTTGATGAGCGGCGTCGGCAGGATCGACAGGATGCTGTCCTCGGCATCGGCGCGGATCTGGTCCTTTTGGAACTGCGTCAGGCGCAGCGAGGCAGCCATGGTGAGATCGGTATATTTGGTATAGGTCAGCCGCTGGAAGAATTCCGATTGGAGATAGGTCTCCGAGAAGCCCGAAAAGCCCGATTCCGCCGTCTGGCCGGCGCTGTCCTTGCGGATCGCCTCCAGCCGTTCCTTGTCGCCAAAGGCACGCAGCGTTTCCATGGCGATTTCCGTCGAATCCGCCTTGCCGCGCAATTCGCGCGCGGCCTGCATCGCCGTCGCCAGATCCTGCGCGACGCCGGTCAGCGGAATCGCCAGGACGACGGCGCCCAGCATCATCATCTTGGCGCGGCGCGAGAATTGCAGGCGCTTCATCGACGTCATCATCATCACCGACAGCAGAACGGTGAAGACGCACACCGCAAAGATGGCGCGCGCATTGAAGAAGACCGCGGTCAGAATTACCAGTCCGAAATAGCCCGCGAGCAGCGGCATGGTGAGCGGCGGGTCGCGCATATCCGGACGATCGAGGAAATGGCGACGCAACGGGATGAAGAACGGCGCGACGATGAACGGCACCAGCGCCTGAAGGAACTTGCCCGCGACATTGCCGAATTCCACGGCGTCGCCGAACAGGATGCGCGACACCCAGGTCGCGACCAGGCCCAACATGCCCAATGCCCAGAATTCGATCGGGCGCGGGGCACGGAAAACCCAGATCGGCCGCAGTACGCTGCGCGCCAGCCAGCGCGACGGCGCCTGAAGGAAGGGCGCGTTGACGTAGGTGATATGGGCCGCCAGAATGACCGCCTGGAACGCCAGCGTCGCTTCGAACAGTTCTCGGGGAACAAGCAGATTGTAGACCAACGGTCGCCAGCTGAAGGTTTGTGCCGCCAGAGGCAGCGCATAGGTGGTGACCGCGAAGCCAAGCACCGCGACGCTGGAGATGGGGAACCGCTGGATCGTGCCGGGACGCAGGAAGTAAAGAATGGTGACGGCGCCGCCGATGGCGCAAATCACCGAGCAGTAGATATTGATGACCGAAGGATCGATCATGGCCTGCGCCACGACGAAGAACGCCGCGCCAGCCGCAGCATAGAGCAGCCCTCGCGAGCCGCGTCGGGAAATCTGACCGACGTTCATCTCACTCGGCTCCCGTCAAAAACTGCTATTCGCACCGCTGTTCCGACAAGGCTAGTCCAATAGTCGCAAAATCTCAATTGAGGGCCGTTCGCTCACGCACAATTTTCGCATGCTGGGGCGGCCCCAGTTCGGCGAGTTCCTCCTTCACCGCGCCCATGATCGCGGGCTTGGACCAGCGGTCGATCGCGCGACGCCGCGCCGCCTTGCCGAATCCGTCACGCTGGTCGGGGCGGTCGATGATCGCCTCGATAGCGGAAGCGAAGGCATCGACGTCGCCGGGAGGCGTCACCAGTCCGCAGCCTTCCGCCTCACGCGCCAGGCCCGTCCCCGCGCTGGCGGTCACGACCACCGGACGACCGGAAGCCAGCATGTTGGTCAGCTTGGACGGCAGCACCAGGTCGGCGGCGTCGCGAATCTGCGGCAGCAAATGCACCGAGGCGAGTGCGAGCAGCGACGGCAGATGCTCGCGCGGCTGCAGCCGCTCGAACCGCACATTGGACAGGTCCCTGGCATCATCGACCAGATGCTTCATCTCCGGCCCGCTGCCGCAGATAACGAACACCAGATCGTCGCGATGCCGCAGTTTGCGCGCCGCGTCCATGATGATGCCGATGCCCTGCTTGCGGCTGACATTGCCGGAATAGAGCGCGACATGCTTGCCATGCAGACCCCAGGCGCGGCGATAATAGGCATCGTTGCGCTCACCCTCGATCATGCCCGGATCCGCCCAGTTGCGCACTTCCAGCACGCGCGCGGACGCCGGCAACATGCCGGACAGCTTCGCGCACATCTGCGGCGAGATGCTGCTGTAGCGATCGAAGCCACGCAACGCCCACGTCTGGAACGCGCCAGCGAAGCGAGCGACGCGAGACTGTCTGTCGACGAGTCCGGTCGCAAAAGCTGCCTCGACTTCGAAGTCCTGCACATGAATCCAGGTGCGCGCGCCCACCAGGCGCCCCGCCAAACGCGCCAGTGGCGCGGACATCAGCGAGGGTGCGATCGCAACGATGGCATCGGGACGACCGAACAAGGCCCTCACCAGCACCGGGATAAATGCGCTCAGCACGAAACTGAAATGATGGATGATGCGGCGCAGCCCCGTGGGGTTGGCAGGCACATAGATCGGGCAGCGCGTGATCGCCACGCCGTCTTCATGCGTCGATTTATAGGTAAAACGGCTGAAGCCGGACAAAACTTTCCACTGTGGGTAGTAAGGACTTGCGCTGACGACAGACACTTCGGCCCCGGAGGCGGCAAGAAAGGTCGCGAAATCCTTTGTATAAGGCCCGATGCCGATCGGCTCTGGCGCGTAGTTGATGCCAACAATCAATATTTTCATGGCGGGTCCTCTGAAAAAAGACGAGCCGCCCGAATCGCTCCAGGCAGTTCACCTTCCATCGTTTCTGCGGACTGCTTTCTTCCGCTTCCATTTCTAGCGACCCAACGACTTCGGACGTCAGCTCGTGCAAAAATCAATCCGGTTCGACAACCAGGCCACCTCGGCAACTTTGCTTTACACCGAGCCGAAGGTCGCAGGTGATCATGTCAAAAACAAATATCATTCAGCCTGACTGTTATCATTCATAAAAAATCTGAAAGAAACATTTACAAAGCAGCGATATTTACCCAAAAGCAACGGCGTTACCAAGCAATAACACTCCAGCTTCTTCACAAGAACTATATTTACCATTATTGTTTTAAGATGTGATTTACATCACGATCATTTATTTGTTTGCAAATGGTTAGCGAATGAGCATCCGGCAATCATCATAGCGAGTCAACCGATTTTTGCAGGTGCTAGCACCGGGTGATCCAAAGCGAAACGCCCGTTTTTCTGCCATTGCGGCGCGAAACTCTAGCCGGTCGGGGAATCTCCAAATATTGCTTTGGTCGCCTGATCCAAAACGGAACAATTTCTTAAGCCTAAGAGCAACAAGTTGAATTCATTACGTTATCCAGAATTGCAAAGCCGGCGCGTGCTCCTGTTACAACTATGATTACCGGCTCTTTACCCGCCAAGCCTTTTCCTTCAGCATCGCCCATGGTAATGCTGCAACGCAACACCGGGAGAGAAGGCCTCCCGCGATGTGCGAGAAATGTCACGAAAGGCGTAGAGTACGTGCGAATTCTCCACATCATCGCATCGGCCAATCTGAAGGAAGGCGGGCCGATCGAACATGCGGTGAAAGCCGGCCACGCCCTCTCCCGCCACGGCCATTCCCAGGAGTTCCTGACTTTCGACGCGCCCGGATCCGTATCCGAGGCGGAAGTCGGCGCCACCGTCCATGCGCTCGGCCCCCCGCAGCCCCGCCGGGGATGGGCAGGCAAGATGGCCAGCACCGTCCTCGATGTGCCCCGCGCGGCGCGCTGGCTCCGCGCCCACGGTCGGGACTATGACGTTGCGATCGTTTCCGGCCTCTGGAATATTTCGACACTGACCGCCCGCCTGGCGCTGCCGGGAAGCCGCCTGCCATATGTGCTCTTCACGCATGGCATGCTCGACCCCTATTTCAAGCAGGCCAACCCTGCAAAATCCGTGGTCAAGCAGGCCCTCTGGCTGGTCAACGAGGGCCTATTGGTGCGCCGCGCCGACCGCGTGCTCTTTACATGCGAAGAGGAACAGCATCTCGCCGCGCAGAGTTTTCGTCCTTATTCGGCGCGTGGTCGCGTGGTCGCCTTCGGGACCGCCGACGCGCCGTCCGAGGCACTCGCGCAGGTCGGGGCCTTTCGCGCGCATACTCCGGAACTGGGCTCCCGCCGCTTCCTGCTTTTCCTCAGTCGCATCCATCCGAAGAAGGGCCTCGACCTCCTCGTCCGCGCCTTTGGGATCGCCGTTCGCGAGCGGGTGGTGCCGGACGACGTCGACCTTGTCATTGCCGGCCCGGACCTTCACGGTCTGGAGCGCGAACTCAAGGATCTTGCGGCGGCGAAGGGCATCTCAGCCCGGATTCATTGGCCGGGCATGCTGAAGGGGGCGCCAAAATGGGGCGCGTTCCGCGCGGCGGAGGCTTTCATTCTGCCTTCGCACCAGGAAAATTTCGGTATCGTCGTGGCGGAAGCGATGGCATGCGGTCGTCCCGTGTTGCTGAGCAACAAGGTGAATATCTGGCGAGAGGTCGCAGCCGATGGCGCAGGCCTGATCGCTAACGACACGCTGGAGGGCACGGAGGATTTGCTGCGCCGCTTTTTCGGCCTGTCCGAGCAGGAGCGGCAAGCCATGGGCGAGGATGCGCGCGCAGCCTTCCTGCGTCGCTACGACATGGAAAGCGCGGTCAAGGATCTCGAACAGGTGTTGTGCGAAGTGATTGATGGGAGCCGCGAGCCGAAACACGCCAAAAAGCTCCGGGTAAGCGCCCTGTAAAATGGGATAAAAAATATATTATACCGATAGTGAAACGATAAGGCGTCGAGTTTTTGCTATAAAATATAAAGCCTTTGACCATATTCCCGTCGGTTAGCGCGAATAACAGCTTTAGGATTGAGCGTATGGGGAAGAAAACAGCGTTGATCACCGGTGTTACGGGGCAGGATGGGGCATATCTTGCCCGTCTGCTGCTGGAGAAGGGTTATGAGGTTCACGGCGTGAAACGCCGCTCGTCCTCCTTCAACACGGGCCGTATCGAGGAAATCTACCAGGATCCGCATGAGAATGATCAGCGTTTCTTCCTGCATTATGGCGACCTGACCGACGGATCGAATCTTATCCGCCTCGTCGAGAATTGCCAGCCGGACGAGATCTACAATCTCGCCGCCATGAGCCATGTCCAGGTCAGCTTCGAATCGCCCGAATATACCGGCAACGCCGACGGGCTGGGTACGCTACGTCTGCTGGAGGCCATCCGCCTGCTGAAGCTGGAGAAGAAGACGCGCTTCTACCAGGCCTCGACCTCCGAACTGTACGGCCTGGTCCAGGAAGTGCCGCAGCGGGAAACTACGCCCTTCTACCCGCGCTCACCCTATGCCGTGGCCAAGCTCTATGGCTATTGGATCGTGGTGAATTATCGCGAGGCCTATGGGATGCACGCCTCCAACGGTATCCTGTTCAACCATGAAAGCCCGTTGCGCGGCGAGACCTTCGTCACGCGCAAGATCACCCGCGCCGCCGCGGCCATCTCGCTGGGCCGGCAGAGCAAACTGTATCTCGGCAACCTCGACGCCAAGCGCGACTGGGGTCATGCCCGCGAATATGTGCGCGGTATGTGGCTGATGGTGCAACAGGATACGCCGGACGACTATGTCCTCGCCACCGGCGAGACGACGACGGTGCGCGATTTCGTGTCGATGGCCTTTGCCGAAACCGACGTGACCCTGGAATGGAAGGGGTCGGGCGTGGACGAGAAGGGCTATTGCACCAGGACGGGCGCATGTCTGGTCGAGGTCGATCCGCGCTATTTCCGCCCGACCGAGGTCGAGTTGCTGATCGGCGATCCCACCAAGGCGCGCGAGAAACTGGGTTGGTCGCATGAGACGTCGGTCCAGGAACTGGTTGCCGACATGATGCGCGAGGACATCAAGCTGATGCGCTACGACCGTATCCAGAAGGATGCCTGAATGAGTTTTGATCTGGCAGGAAAGCGCGTCTGGGTCGCCGGCCACAAAGGCATGGTCGGCAGCGCCCTCGTCCGGCGGCTTGCCCGCGAAGGCAGCGAAGTGCTGGTCGCGGACCGGACCGAACTCGACCTGTTGGATCAGGCGGGGGTTCGCGCCTGGTTGCGGGACCGGCGTCCCGACGCGGTAATCGTGGCGGCCGCCAAGGTGGGCGGCATACTCGCCAATTCGACCTACCCGGCCGATTTTCTCTACGACAATCTGGTCATCGAGACGAACGTCATCGAGGGCAGCCTGCGCGCGGGCGTCGGCAAACTGCTGTTCCTGGGATCGTCGTGCATTTTCCCCAAGTTCGCGCCCCAGCCGATCGAGGAGGAGTCGCTCCTCACCGGCCCGCTGGAGCCAACCAACGAATGGTATGCGATCGCCAAGATCGCCGGCATCAAGCTTTGCCAGGCGTTCCGCGCACAGCATGGCGTCGATTATATTTCGGGGATGCCGACCAACCTCTATGGCCCCAACGACAATTTCGACCTGCAATCCAGCCATGTCCTGCCGGCGTTGATCCGCAAGTTCAGCGACGCCGCGCGATCCGGTGCGGACACGGTGACGGTGTGGGGCTCCGGCACGCCGCGCCGCGAGTTCCTGCATGTCGATGATTGCGCCGACGCCTGTGTCTTCCTGCTGAAGAATTATTCAGGCGAGCAATTCGTGAATATCGGGTTCGGATCGGACGTGACCATTGCGGAACTGGCCTCGCTGGTCGCCGACGTCACGGGCTTCAAAGGCGCGATCGCCCTGGATTCCTCGAAGCCCGACGGCACGCCGCGCAAGCTCATGTCCTCGGCACGGCTGAACGGCATGGGGTGGACTCCGCAGATTTCCCTCGAAGCCGGCATAACAAAGACCTACCAGTGGTATCTCGACAATGTCGCAGGATTGCTGGAAAGCTGAATGCAACGGGGGCAAGGCCATATATATGTCTTCGGCGCATCCGAGATCAGGGACAACGGCAATGCGGTTGCGGCAATGAAAAAGTCGATATTCGCGCGGCTTCTGGCGTTCATGGAGAAAGGAATTTGGGGTTTCCACTTTGGAGCCCATGATTTCGCGCTCAAATCGCCATGGGTGGATGCTGTACCAGACCTCTATTCCGTAAAGTCTTCGCGTCGTTACAAAATGGGACGTTGGCAGATCATTATCTGCAAATTTGATCGTCATGGATAGATAAAGTAGTGCAGTGTCGAGGAGCTTGGCGCGGCTCCTACTGATGATACCGGCTTATGAGGTTTGAGATAATGTCAGTACGTTCATCCAGGTCTTGCGGTGGGGACATATCCGCGTCCTCGTCAAGGTCGCGCGTCCTCGCCCGTTGGATCACCCTCGCCGCCTCGATGAGCCTGATCGCCGGTTGCCAGACCAAGCTGGACCTGCCCTCCGGCGAAGAAGCCTATGGCACGATCGCGATCCCGCCGCCGCAGCGCGAGCAGATCGTGAGCGCGATCGGACCGGGCGACGTGCTGGACGTGCAGGTTTTCGGGGTCGACGACCTCAGCTTCGAAAGCGTGAAGGTCGATCTCAACGGCCGGTTCACTTATCCCCTTCTCGGCGTGGTGTCCGCCGCCGGCAAAACGCCGCACGACCTCAGCCTGGAAATGCAGGCCAGCCTGCGCCGCTATGTCGTGAACCCGGTCGTCACCATCTTCGTGAAAGAGGTAGCCCTCAACACGGTGACGGTGCTGGGTTCGGTGACCGAATCGGGCAAGTACAAGCTGGACGGTCCGACGACGCTGATCGACGCGGTCGCCATGGCCCATGGCTTCACCCGCATCGCCGACCAGAAACAGGTGGTCATCCTGCGCGTCATCGAAGGCAAGCAATATGGCGCGTTGTTCAACGTACGCGATATCCAGCGCGGTATCGCGCCGGATCCGCAGGTCATGGGCAACGACAAGGTGATCGTCGGGATCAACCATCTCGAAGCGGCATGGCGCGACGCCTTGCTCGCGGCGCCGCTCCTCAACGTTTTCACCCAACTCAATAACTGAGCTTTCTTTCTCGCATAGCGCGTGACAGTCTGAGCGGAGTATCAGGAAAAAGCTTATGGCGACCAAGGCGGCACAACAAACGGCTTCGGCCCCGGGCAAGATCAGGCCCGACACCGAGGGCGTGGAGATCGACTTCGGTCAGATCTTCCAGACGCTTCGGCGGAACATGTATCTGATCGGCGGTATCGTGCTTGTCGCACTGCTGATCGGCCTGGTCATCCTGCTCCGCGCGGAACGGCTCTATCGCGCGACCGCGACCGTGCAGATCGAGGAACAGGCCACGAAGGTGCTGAGCACACAGGAAGGACAGCAGACCGGGGGATCGCAGGAAGCGGAACGCTTCCTCCAGACCCAGCTCAGCCTTCTCAACAGCCGCGCCATGGCGGAACTCGTCGCGGACAAGCTGGGCCTTGCCTCCAAGATCAAGGCGCCCGCCGGTGGCCCGCCGATGTCCGTCGAGGCACGGCGCGACGTTGCGATCACCAAGCTTCAGTCCTCGATGCAGGTGACGCTGCCCCGCGATTCGCGCGTTGCGCAGATCACCGTCACCGATGGCGATCCAAAATTCGTGGCGGACGCGGCCAACGCCTATGCCGAACAGTTCATCCAATATAATCTGGATCGGCGCTTCGGCGAAACCAGCTATGCCCGCGCCTTCCTCGACAATGAATTGGGCAAGTCCAAGAAGCGCCTTGAGGCGTCCGAAATCGCCGTCGTCGATTATGCCCGGCGGTCGCGCCTGATCGATGCCGGCACGAGCCGCAACTCCGATGAAGGCGTTCGCCTGCTGACCTCCGCCAGCCTGATGGACGTCAACGCGGCGCTCGGTCGTGCCCGCGTCGTGCGTATCGAGGCGGAACGGCGCTGGCGCCAGGCGCAGGGCACCTCCGCCCTCAACATGCCGGAAGTCATCAACAATCCCGCCGTCCAGCAGTTGCTGGAGAAGCGCGCCAGCAGCATGGCCGAATATTCCAAGGACCGGCAGCGGTTCCAGCCGGAATATCCGTCGATGAAGGATCGCCAGGCCGAGATCGGCGTCCTCAACGATCAGGCGCAGCAGATCGCCGGCACCATCCGCAGTGGGCTCCGCAATAATTACGAAATCGCGGTGCAGCAGGAAAACGCCCTCGCCGCTCAGCTCGAAGGGCTGAAGGAAGCGACGATCAAGGAGCAGAATGAGAGTATCGGCTACAATATTCTGCGCCGCGAGGTCGAAACCAACCGTCTGATGTATGACGGCCTGCTGCAACGCTTCAAGGAAGTCAGCGCCGCCGCCGGCGTGACGGCCAACAACCTGTCGATCGTCGATCGCGCCGAGGTTCCGACCCAGCCGTTCACGCCACGCGCGACGATCACGCTATTGTCCAGCCTTGCCTCCGGCCTTGCCCTGGCGCTGGTCGTCGTCGGCATCAGGGCGCGTCTCGACGACACCATCCGCACGCCGGACGATGTCATCAACAATCTGGGCCTGTCCGTCCTGGCCACCATCCCCTCGCGGCCCGGTGGTCTGTCGCTGGCCGAACTGGTCGAAGGCTCCGCACTGTCCGAAGCCTTCTGGTCGCTCAGGCTCGCGCTGGAACGCAGCTCGACCGACGGCTCCTTGCCCAAGTCGCTGCTGTTCACCAGCAGCCGCGCATCGGAAGGCAAGTCGACCAGCGCCTATGCCGCCGCGCTCAACTTTGCACGAAGCGGCCGGCGTGTGCTGTTCATCGACGCCGATCTTCGGCGTCCGACCATCCACCGCGCGCTGGGGCTGCCCAATGACAAGGGTCTGGCAGGCATCCTGACGGGTGAAGGGACGTTGACCAACTCGATCCGGTACGGTGTGACCGACCGGCTCGACGTGCTGACCGCTGGCCAGCCGACTCGTAACCCTGCCGAACTCTTCGCCGAACCGGCGCTGGCCGCGATCCTGCACGCCGCCGAGCAGACCTATGACCTCGTCATCGTGGATAGCGCCCCCGTGTTGTTGCTGGCGGACGCGATTGCCCTCGCCACGTCCGCACAGGCGACGGTCTATGTCGTGGAGGCGAACGGGACGCGCGTGTCGGAAGCCCGCGCCGCGATCCGCCGCTTGACCGACAATGGCGTCAATCTCTCCTCGGCCATCCTGACCAAATATGACCGCGTCCTCCCGCAATATGCCTATTGAACCGGCAGGCGATCCCGCCGCGTCGGGATCGCCTGCCGCGCGGGACAGCGGCAGGAAGCTCCCCAGAGTACAGATACTTCGCCTGATCGCGGCGGGCGCGGTGATTCTGAGCCACGCGCTGGGAACCTCCGGCACCTATTATGGCGACCGGGCATGGATCATGGAGATTTTCCGCCACGGCGACCTTGGCGTCGATCTGTTTTTCGTCATTTCCGGCTTCGTGATCGGCCTGTCGGTCCTGCGCGGCCATGGTGACTGGCGGCAGTTCCTGCTGCGTCGGCTAGCGCGAATCGTCCCGCTCTACTGGCTGGTGACGCTGTTCACCGCCTGTCTTTTCTTCGTTCCGGGCCTCAGCCGCACCGCCGCACCGGAACCCGGCTTTTTTCTCTGTTCGCTGAGCTATAGCTGCTGGATGCAGGGCGAGATGCCGATCGTCTATCCGGGCTGGTCGCTCGAATATGAAATGTATTTCTATGTCCTGACCGTCGCGATGCTGGCGCTGCGCCAGGATCTGTTACGGTCGACTGTCGCGATCCTGTCCGGGTTGGTGGTGCTGGGTGTGATGATGCGCGCGAGCATGGGCATCCTGTCGCCGGCGCTGGCCTTCCTGACGGACCCGATCGTACTGGAATTTGTCATGGGGCTGGCGATCGCCTTCGCCTTTCACAATGGCAAGGTTCCGGTGGTCGCGCTGATCCCGCTGATCGTGGCGCTGCTGCTTTGCGTGATCGCCGGCGGCGACCGTTCGTTCCGGCTGGCCGTCGCCGGGGTGCCGTCCGCGCTGATTGTCTATCTGACCGCCAGGCGCGATTTGCAAAAACCGATGGCGAACGCCGGCCGTAATCCCTTCGTCTGGCTGGGCGACGCCTCCTATGCCATCTATCTGGTCCATGCGGTCGTGGTCTCGGCGACGGTGAAGGTCGCGCTCAAACTTGCCGGCGCCATGCCGCAGGATCTGGTGATCCTCCTCTGCCTGGCAACGACATTGGCGGCCGCCGCGGTCGTCGATCTGTTCGTGGATCGACCCATCGCGCGCTTTCTCAACAGGTTACTGAGAGGGAAATCCAAAAAGCCAGTCCTGCGGGGCGGCTAGAGCATTTTCCAAGAAGATGGTCTCATCTGCTGGCTCGGAAAATGCGAAAAACAAAGGATCGTTAGACCGTGATCCGATCAGAAAGATCGAATCATGCTTCAATTATCGCTGTTTGCGCCCGGATTCGTTCAAACGAACCCACGACGTCGGCAAAGGACGCCGGCGGTGTGCCGGAACGCAGCCAGTGCCCCTTCCGGCACCGCTCGTGAAGGCTTGGAACAGCGAAGCCAAATTATGGCCCGCCAGTCTCGACGGGAATGGGCCGCCACCCCGGCAGGATAGGCCGGATGGCAACCCTACCCTTTTATTTGCAGAGCTGGATGGCCGACGCGCTAGTTCCCGCCGCCTTGAGGCATGCTTCCTGGCGCAGTTCGTCGCTCGACTCTTCGGACGGGACATCGGCGCTCGGCTTTGCCGGAGCAGCGACCGCCGCCGTAACGCCCAGCTTGGAGAAGATGGCCTGCCGCAGCGAGGCACTTTCCGTGCGGTAATAGGCATCGTCGATCCAGCCATTGGCGCGCGCGTTGCACAGATGCCAAGACATTTGACCCACGACTTCGCCGAGATTGTCGGCAGAAGCGACTTCGGAGGGTTTAACCTTCGCCTGACCCGCATTTTCAGAGACGGCGACAGCGGAAGGAGAAGGTCCGCAAGTCCCCGCCGCAACTCCGGCGGAATCTTCACTCTTGCTGCATGCACTCAAAGCAATAGCCCCGATCAGCCCGGCCATCATCAGCATTCGCATATTTTGCATATCCGTTCCTGCATTTCCTCGGTCGGGAGTCCGCCCGTCAATCTTTGGCAACCTCTACCAAAATACCCTTTCAGGCTAGCGGATTCGGAGACTCCGTTATGGCTTGATATAAACCCTGTCCTGCCTACACCGAATATGGCTGACTGAAAAACAAAAAGGCGGTGCAGGTTATTGGGAAAGTGTCCCACTATTGACGTGTCAACCACTTGTTATTTGTTCAATTTTCTTGCCTATCCACCCGCAGCCACGCCAGACGGGCCGGCGCGAAAAGGGTGGGCTGCTTGTCGATGCATCGTTCCGGCTTGGGTGAATCGAACTGCGAAGCGAGCGACAGGCGTAATCCCGCATGGCGCCTGGCCTTATTGATACTGCTGGCGGGGCTTTTGCCGCGCATCGTCGCGTGCGGATCGTCCCCCGCCCCGCCGCCGGCCATGTCCAGTGCATCGGGACATTCCGGCCATTTGTCGGTCGCGGATGGAGCGGTCATCGCCCTCCCCCGCCCCATCGTCTTCAACGCGCCGCAGAACGCACGGCCGGGCGACATCATCTACCTGCAAGGCGCCCAGTTCGGCCCCGCCCCCCAGGTCAGGCTGGACCGCGGTGGCCGGCAGCTACGCATCGTCAACCGGATGGCCAACTGGATCGCGGCGCAGATACCCTCCGCCGCGCCCCCGGGACTGGCGCTGAGGGTCGTCAATGGCGACCGGGCGAGCGACCCGGTGTGGCTCGATTCTCCGGCGATCCACCATTTCGACGCGCTAGCCAGCTCGGCATCCGGCCGCCTGCGAATCTTCGGGCGCAATCTGATGCTGGCGTCACGCCCGCCCCTGGTCCTCGTGGGCGGTGTGCCGGCCACCGTCGTGATGGCGGAGAGTGATGCCTATGTACTCACCGTTCGGCTGCCGGGGGGAGCGGCTCCAGGGGCCACCGTGTCGATCGCCATCGACAATGGCAATGGCGCCGGGCCGCAAGCCGCGCGCCCGCCGCTCGCTGTCGTGCAGGGCGATGGCGTGACCGCCCCCTTTGGCGGCGAGGCCGGCTGGCTAAGCCTGTTCACCCCGCTGCTCCCGCACGTCCGGCAGGTGCCATGCGTCAACGGCGCGCCCGTCGCCAAGGCCATAAGCGAGGCAATCATCGCGCTGTCCCGGCGTGGCGGAGGCGTGGTGCAACTGGGCGCTGGCAAATGCACATTGGAGCGTCAGGTCACGCTGGCCAGCAATATCATCCTGCAAGGTGCGGGACAGGATCGTACCCGCATCACCTACAGCGCGGATTATCCGCTGTCCGCCGAACGCCTGCGCGTCGTTGCGTTGCGCGACCTCACGCTGACCAACGCCGGGTCCGTGCAGGAGGGGCCGATGCTGCACAAGAGCAGCTTCGTCCTGTTGCAGAATGTCACCATGAATTTCGTGCGGCAGAAGCAATCCTTCTTCGACGGCAACCGCAATATCCTGGTCACCGGCTGCATCTTCAACCAGGGCGAAGGCTTGCAGCAGCAGTCGCCCTATCTGTTCAGCGATTCGCACGGGCTGATCTTCACCGACAATATTACCCGGCTCACCATGGGCGCCGCCGCGTTCGAGCGTGTGAGCGATGCCTATATCGCCGGCAATATCTTCCGCCGCGACGACATGACCCAGAACCTGCCCGGCACCCTGCACATGATGACGGTCGATTTCGCGTCCGGAATCGCCATCATCGACAATATCTTCGATACGGAGCGCGGCCCCATCCTCAACCGCACGCGCAACGACGGCGAGTCCATTCTCACCGAAGGCGGGGGCGGCGCCCGCACGGAGCGCATCGGCATGGTTCAGGCGGCATCCATCAACAGCATCACCGACGAGAGCCTCAGCCTGGGCAAAGGTTTTTCCGAGGGCTTGTCCGACAACTACGGCATCGCGATCGTGGCGGGCAAGGGCGCGGGGCAGATGCGCGGCATTGCGGGATTTTTCAACGGGCTGGTCAAGGTCGATCGGCCCTGGGATGTCGTACCGGACGGCACCAGCCGCTATGCGACCTTTGCCTGGGGCCTGGAACGCGCGTTGATCCGCGGCAACAGCTTCAACCAGATGCCGCGCGGCATCTGGATTTATCAGACGGCCGCCCGCGACGTGGCGCTGGTCGGCAATCAATTTTCAGACAGCGGCGGCATTTATCTTCGCAGCTACCAGAATCTCGCCAGCGGCATGTTCGACCCGATCTACAATGTGCTGATCGAGGGGAACAGCGTGACCAACAGCGGCCGGGCCTGGCCATCCTACATGACCGCCGTCTTCGTCAACAGCGACGCGCGCGCGTTCGGCATCGGCATGCTGGGCATCATATTCCGCGACAATCTGCTCATGGGGCACACGCCGCCGCTGAACCTGCAAACTGAAGAATATGCCGGGAACGAGGGCTATTTCGCCATGATGCGGGTGGAACATTACAAGAGCTTCGAGCGCTCCCCCCTGCCCCGCGTGCTGGGCACCATCTTTCAGAACAACCGATGCGTCGCGTGCGACCATGCCTATCGCATCGGCACGGGCGCCAGCGGGACGGTGATCAGCGGCGCCCGGAACGAGCGAACGAAGTCTCTGCTCGAAAACTGGAAGACCACCAGCGATCCGGAAGTCGCGATCGGCACGGTGGTGGAATAGCCTGCCCGGAGACAGGCGGCCTTCCGCCACCACACCGCGCCGACTTCACTGATTGACGGCGCCGTCCAGCTTGCCGACCAACTGGACGCCGGACGCGCTCGTCACGAGTATCTCGCCCTTGTCCACGACGATCATCACGTCCGAAAGGCCGATCACCGAAACGCGCGGGCCATCGGAATCGACCAGCACGTTGCGGCAATCGACCAGTTCGGCTGGACCGACCACGGCGTTGCCGTCCTCGTCCCGGTCGCGCGCCACGTGCAGCGCCTGCCAGTTGCCGATGTCGGACCAGCCCATGTCCGCCGGAACCATAGCCGCGCGGTCGGTATTCTCCATCACTGCATAATCGATCGATTCACCCTCGATGGCGGCGAAGCTCGCAGGATCGGGGTGGAAGCGATGCCCTTCGGCATGACCGCCCTCAGTCGCCCGTGCGACCTCGGCGGCGAGCGCCGGACGATGGCGCGCCAGTTCCTCCAGAAAACGGTCGACGCGGAATGCAAAGATGCCGCCGTTCCAATAATATTCGCCCGTGGCGAGAAAGGCCGTCGCACGCGCCTCGTCGGGCTTTTCGACGAACCGTTCTACCCGATAGCCGCTGTCACCGATCCCCTCGCCCCGGTGCAGATAGCCAAACCCCGTTTCCGGCGCGTTGGCTTCGATGCCGATGGACACCAACCACCCCTGTTCGGCGAGGCTGGCTGCGGAACAGGCCGCGACGGCAAAGGCCGCCGGGTTCGCGATATGATGGTCGCTGGGGCACACCAGCATGATCGCGTCGGGCGACAGCCGATGCGCGGCCAGCGCGATGGCGGCGGCGGTGTTACGCGCGGATGGCTCGACGATGATCGACGCGCCATCGACACCGGAAAGCTGCTCCTCCACATGCGCCAGATGCTTCGTGCCCGTGACGACGATCGGCGGCGCGAACCTCTGGGCGTCGGCGCAGCGCGCCACGGTCGCCTGGAACAAGGTATTGTCGCCGACCAGCGGCAGGAACGGCTTGGGCTTTGTCGATCGACTGCGCGGCCAGAGCCGGGTGCCGCTACCACCGCACAAAACTACGGGTACGATCTTGTTCATTCAGTCTGGTCCGCCCCACAAGTGAATTGCCGCGACAGGAAAAGGAGGCCTTTTCGCTACGCGACACGAAAAACGCTGTCCAGCGCCATCGGTGCCTCTCTCCTAGCCGAAAATTATAAGATTTCCGTTGCAATGCGGTGGACCCGCATTTGCGGAAGACAGCCCGGACAGGATGCACCTCGACTTCGCGACATGCACTCCCTAAATGCTCGGGCATGAAGCATGGTTTCGCCAAAATGCATGGACTCGGCAATGATTTTGTCGTGCTCGACGAGCGTGACGCCATGCTTGCCGTCACGCCGGCGCTCGCCAGGGCGCTGGCCGATCGTCGCACCGGCATCGGCTGCGACCAGTTGATCCTGATCGGCAAATCCGACCGGGCCGATGTTTCGATGCGGATATTCAATTGTGACGGCAGCGAGGTCGAGGCGTGCGGCAATGCCACGCGCTGCGTTCCGCTCTTCGTCGGGCGCGACGTGCGGATAGAGACCAAGGCCGGCATTTTGGAAGCGCATCGCTCCGGCAGCGATGTCAGCGTCAATATGGGCGTGCCCCGGTTCGACTGGGACGCTATCCCGCTGGCCTATGCGATGGACACGCTGGCCATGCCGGCAAGCTGGGAAGATCTGCCGCAACCGGCGGCGGTCAATGTCGGCAATCCGCATGTCATCTTCTTCGTCGACGATCTGGCCGCTGTCGACCCTGCCCGGCTCGGCCCGCTGATCGAGAGTGATCCGCTCTTCCCCGACCGGGTGAACGTCAATTTCGCGCAGGTGCTGAATGACGGCCATATCCGGCTGATCGTATGGGAGCGCGGGGCTGGATTGACGCGCGCCTGTGGGACGGGCGCCTGTGCGACGGCGGTTGCGGCGATCCGCCGCAAGCTGTGTACCGGCCCCGTGACCGTCAGCCTGCCCGGCGGCGACCTGGTGATCGACTGGCACGCCGACGGCCAGGGAGCCGGCGACATCCGCATGACCGGTCCCGCCACGCATGTCTATGACGGCACGGTCGATCTGGACCTGCTCGGTTGAGCGCCGCCGAGATCATCACGCTCGGATGCCGCCTGAACATCGCCGAAAGCGCCGCGATGGCAGAGGCGGCAGCCGATCAGTCCGACCTTATCATCGTCAACAGCTGTGCGGTGACGGCGGAAGCGGTGCGCCAGACCCGGCAGGCCATTCGCAAGGCGCGCCGCCGCCGTCCCGACGCGCGCATCCTCGTGACGGGCTGCGCGGCGCAGACCGAGCCGGCGATGTTCGCGGCCATGCCGGAAGTCGACCGGGTGCTGGGCAATCAGGAAAAGCTGCTCGGCATGGAGAAGTTCGCAACCGTCGGCGCACGGATGCAGGTCGCGGACATTCTGGCGGACGTTCCGAAGGAGGAGACCGCACCCCACCGCGCCAGCGCCTTTTCCGACCGGACGCGCGGTTTCGTGGTGGTGCAGAATGGCTGCGATCATCGCTGCACCTTCTGCATCATCCCCTATGGCCGGGGCAACAGTCGCTCCGTTCCCGCCGGGGCCGTCATCGAGCAGGTGCGCCGCCTCGTCGATGGCGGCATAGGCGAGGTGGTGCTGACCGGCGTCGATGTCACCAGCTATGGCGCCGACCTGCCGGGACGGCCGACACTCGGCCTGCTGGTCGAGCGCATCCTGCGCCATGTGCCGGGCCTGCCACGGCTGCGCCTCTCGTCGCTCGACGGAGTAGAGATAGACGAGCGCCTGTTCGACCTGCTGATCGGCGAGCCGCGCGTCATGCCGCATGTCCATTTGTCGCTTCAGGCTGGCGACGATAGGGTCCTCAAGCGCATGAAGCGCCGCCACAGCCGTGCGCAGGCCATAGCGGTGGTCGAACGCCTCCACGCGCGCAGGCCCGACATCGCGATCGGTGCGGACATCATCGCCGGCTTTCCGACGGAGGATGAGGCGATGTTTGCGAACAGCCTGGCGCTGGTCAGCGAGTGCCGCGTCGTTCATGGCCATATCTTCCCCTATTCGCCGCGTCCGGGAACGCCCGCAGCCCGCATGCCGCAGGTCGATCCGGTGCTGGTCCGCGAACGTGCCGCACGGCTGCGGGACGCCTGTTCTGTCCATAGAAACAAATGGTTGACCGACCATATGGACATAATAGTCGAAGTCCTGGTAGAACGTAGCGGAGAGCGGGGCCATGCCCGAGACTTCGCGCCGGTGCGTCTCCGCGCGCCCGCCGAACCCGGTAAAATCGTGACAGCCCGCGTCGTCGGACTTGAGAAGGACGGGCTGATCGCGCAAGAGGTCGCGCATGTCTGACCCCGCGCCTGATCCTGGCTCCTCCCGCTCCTGGCGCGACAAGCTGTTCGGTGGCTTTCGCCGCACGTCCGACCGTCTGGGCGAGAATATCTCCGGCCTGTTCACCAAGGCCGCGCTCGACGACCAGACGCTCGACGAGATCGAGGAGGCGCTGCTCGTCACCGACCTCGGCCCGCGCATGGCGGCCCGCATCCGCGACCGGCTGGCGGAAGGCCGCTTCAACCGCGAACTGACCGAGGATTATCTGCGCGAGATCATCGCGGAGGAAATCGAGAAAGTCCTGCAACCCGTTGCAAAGCCGCTGGAAATCGACGCCTTCCCGCGCCCGCATGTGATCCTGGTGATCGGCGTTAACGGATCGGGCAAAACGACGACCATCGCCAAGCTCGCGCATCTGTTTCAGGAGCAGGATTATTCGGTGATGCTGGCGGCGGGCGATACGTTTCGCGCCGCCGCGATCGGCCAGTTGAAGATATGGGCGGACAGGGTGGGCGTTCCCCTGATTTCGGGGCGCGAGGGCGGCGATGCCGCGGGCGTGGTCTATGAGGCGGTGAAGCAGGCGACCGCCATCGGCACCGACATCCTGATCGTCGATACCGCCGGTCGCCTCCAGAACAAGCGCGAACTGATGGACGAACTGGCGAAAATCCGCCGCGTGCTCGGTCGCCTGAATCCCGAAGCGCCGCATGATGTCGTGCTCGTCCTCGATGCGACGACGGGACAGAATGCGCTGAGCCAGATCGAGATTTTCAAGGACGTGGCGCAGGTTACCGGCCTCGTCATGACCAAGCTGGACGGCACCGCACGCGGCGGCATCCTCGTCGCGGCGGCGGACACGCAGGGCCTGCCGATCCATGCGATCGGCGTGGGCGAGACGATCGACGACCTGCGGCCCTTCGACCCGGCGGAACTGGCGCGGGCGATCGCGGGGGTGGCCTATGCCCGCTGATCCGGTGACGCCCGACGAGGAAGCGATGCAGACACCCACGGACAGCGCACCGGTCGCCCTGCCGGCCAAGGAGGAAAGCTGGCTGCCTCTCGCGCTCGATTTCGGGCCGCTGCTCGTCTTTTTCCTGACGTACAAGTTCGTCGGCGTGATCGTCGGTACGGGCGCCTTCATGGCGGCCATCGCGGTCGCTGTCCTGGTGTCGAAGGTCAAACTCGGCAAGGTTTCGCCGATGCTCTGGCTGTCGGCGGCGCTGGTGTTGTTCTTCGGATCGCTCACCATCTATTTCCACGATCAGCGGTTCATCCAGATCAAGCCGACGATCATCTACGGCTTCTTCGCGGTCATGCTGCTGGGCGGCTGGCTGCGCGGACGCCCGCTGCTCAAATATCTGCTCGGCGCGGCCTATAAAGGGTTGGGTGAGGCAGGATGGCTCAAGCTCTCGCGCAACTGGGGCTTCTTCTTCGTCGCGATGGCGGTCGCGAACGAGGCGATACGGGCGACGCTCAGCTTCGATGCCTGGCTATCGATCAAGGTGTGGGGCGTGACCATCGTTTCGCTGCTCTTCGCCGCCGCCAATGTGCCCATGCTGCTGAAGCACGGCCTCGACTTGGGCGAGAAGAAGGCGCCGTAAGCCTCGAAAAAGATGGGAGAGCATGACCGGATGACGAAGCCTTCTGGCGCCGGCAGCGCCTGTGCGGCCGCCTTGCTGTTCTTTCGCCAGTTCCTGGCCTCGCCCAAGTCGGTGGGGTCCATCATCCCGACATCGCAGGCCGCCATCGACGCTCTGCTCGCCCCGGTCGACTGGGCCAGGTGCCGGACCTTCGTCGAATATGGCCCCGGTACGGGCGTGTTCACCCGCAGCGTCCTGGCCCGCGCCCGCCCCGACCTGCGCCTGATCGCCATCGACACCAATCCGGTCTTCATCGACCATCTGCGCGAGACCATACCCGATCCCCGGCTCAGCGCGGTGCACGGATCGGCCGGCGACGTGCGGGCGATTTTGGCTGATCATCAACGGGACGAAGCCGACTTCATCCTCTCCGGCCTGCCCTTTTCCACCCTGCCCGATGGCGTTGGCGACCGCATCATGGCCGCGACCCACGCCGCGCTGGCGCCGGGCGGGGCGTTTCTGGTCTATCAATATTCGCTGTTGGTGCTGCCCATGCTGCGAAAACATTTCGCCTGCATCGACGTGGAGCGCGAATGGCGGTGCATTCCGCCCGCACGGCTGATGCGCGCGTGGAAGGGCTAGGCAGCGGGGTAAAACGGCCCCGGCCTCAAACGAACCCGATGTTCCTGCCCGATGGATTGTAGTTGCCGATATTCGGCAGCACCGTCGCCATGTCGCTCGCCCCCACGCCGAACCATGTCGCCAGCGTTGCGGCATATTGATCGACCGAGGTGGTCGGGAGCAGACGCCCTTGCCCCACATCGTCGGGCGTATTGTTGCCGATGGCAGGCGGCGTCCCGTAGATTTTCTGGCCCGCAACCGCCCCGCCCATGACGAAATGCATGCTGCCCCAGCCATGATCCGACCCATCGTCGTTCGATTGCAGGGTGCGACCGAAGTCCGACGCCGTGAAGGTCGTCACCTTGTCCGATACGCCAAGCTGCACGGTGGTGTCGTAAAAGGCGCGCATCGCATTCGCGAGCAGCGCGGTCTGCGTCGGATGATCGCGCACCAGAAAATCATGCATGTCGAAGCCGCCCAGCGAGACGAAGAAAACCTGCCGCTTTGCGCCCAGCGTCTGGCTGATCGAGATGAGCCGGGCCACGACCTTCAACTGGTCCGCCAGACCATTGCCGGTGGGGAACAGGGGGAAATTCGCGGCCGGCGCGCCGCCGAGCGCGGCGGTGACCTGCGCATAGGTGTCGAGCGCGCGCTTGCTGACCCTGGCATGTTCGTTGGCGAATATATTGGCGTTGCTGCCCCCCATCAGGTTGCGCAGGGTGCTCATCGCCGTGGTCGAGCCATAGAGTGACGTGCTGTTGTTGAGCAGCGCGATCGGGCCGTTGGTCGAGACCGAATATTGGATCGCGGTCTTTCCGGTCAGATACACGGCATTGCCGGTCGCGTTGACGCAGGTCAGCGTCGCACTGCCGTTTCCGCTCTGGAACAGGTCGCCGAGCCGCCCGCCCCAACCGGATGTCGCGCCTTCCGGGCTGGAGGCCTGCCAATAGCTTTGCTGGTCGTTATGGCTGAACAGCTTGGGCGGCAGCTTTACCGATCGGGCTGTATATTGCGCCTTGGTCGTCGGCTGGACGAGCGTGCCGACGTTGAGCAGCACCGCCATCTTGCCCGCATTGAAGATGGGCAGCAGGGGCGCCATCGTCGGGGCCAGCGCATATTGCCGGCCGCCCAGACTGTTGGTGGGGTTCAGCAGCGTCGCGTCGAGTGCGCTGCGCGCCAGCGCGATGTTGGGCCGGGCGGCATAATATTGGTTGTAGCTCGCCTGATCGTAGGGCGGCAGCGTATTGGCATAGTCGTTCCCGCCGTAGAGAAACACGCACACCAGTGCGCGGTAATCATCGGCGGTCGCCGCCGCGGCTTCGCCGATCGCCGCGAGTTGGGTCACGAACGGCGCGGCGGTCCCGGCGAGGCCCAGCGCGGCGGAGCGTTTCAGGAAGGCGCGGCGCGATTGATCGTTGCTCATGGCCGTCTCACTTCAGGATCAGATAGTCGGGCGACGCCATGGTCAGCAGAATGGCGGTGTAGACCCGGTTGGTGGAGCCATTGGTCGCCGAAGCCGAAATCGAGTCGATCGCGGCCTTGATCGCGGCGAGGGTCGCGCTCGACAATTGCCCGGCGGCGAGCACAAGATTGATGTCGTCGAGGAGCGCGGTGCTGTCATTCGCGAGGGCGAGCATGTCGGCATAATCCGCCTTCAGATCGCTCGTGCCGTTGCTGATCAGCCCCTGCATGAAGTTGATGTAGGCGACGACGCTCAACTCGCTGGTGATCTGGAATTCCGGCGCGACCAGACCGCCGCTGGCGATCGCGGTATTGGGCGGCGCATAGCCGGGGCGAAAGAAGTTGAACACGGTGGGGCTGCGTCCCATTGACTGCGCCAGCCGCGTCGAATTGCTCGATGTGTCGCCCAGCGCCGTGTTGCCGATGAAGGTTGCACGGAACGCGCGCGCCCAGCCGGTGAGCCGCATCACCGGCTCGCGCAATTTGCCTGCGCTCATGGTCGCCAGCGATGCGTCCGCCCGCGCTTCGCTATCGAGCAGGATCGCCCGAATGACCGCCTTCATGTCGCCGCGCACGCCCGAGCCATTGTCGGCGAACGCGGACGCCACGCGCGCGACATAGGCGGGCGATGGATTGCTGGTGACCAGCCGCTGGATCAACTGCTTCGAAATGAAGGGCGGCATGTTGGCATGCGCGAATATCGTATCGAGCGCGACCTTGATCGCCCCGAACCCGCCGCCGCTGGTGCCGGTGCCGAGAAAGCTCGACGCGCCGGTTTCGTTGGTGGAGGCGTTCATGACGAGGGGCAGGCGGTATCGGTCGGGTTTGCTACTGTCGCTGTTCGCGAGGGTAAGACCCGTGAACACCCGCGCCAGACCGGTGACGTCGTCCTGGGTATAGGTCTCGATGGGAACGCCGGCGGAGAGCCGGGGCGTGCCATCCATGTTCAACTGGCTGGGGCCGATCGTATAAAGCTGCATCAACTCGCGCGCGTAATTTTCGTCCGGCACCGAACCCGTCGCGCTATTGGCCTTGCGATTGTCGAGGAAGGTGACGAACGACGCCATCGCCGCATTGGTCGTGATCTTGTCCAGGATGGTGCGGAAATTGCCGAACGCATTGTCCATCAGCACATCGACATAGGCCGCCATCGCGAACTGACGCCAGTTCACCTGAACACCGCCAATTCCGATGGCCAGTATCTCCAGCAGGGCGATGCCGACACGCTGGCGCAGTTGATCGCGCGCCACGATCATCTGACGCCACATCACCGGATCGAAGCCCGTGTCATTGTTGATGTTGGCGGTCGCATTATAGCCGTTGGCGACCAGCCAGTCCCAGTGCGTCGTTTCGCGCGCGAGGCCGAACTGCGCGGTCAGCCAGCCATCGAAACCCTGCGACTGCACCTCGGCGATCGTCGCCTTGGTCGCACCGAACGTTGTCTGGGCAAGGAAGCGACTGGCCTGAACGGCGGAGATATTGGAGGAACTGGGCGAATTTGCAGTGGCCGGGCCACCGGTCTGGCCCGTCCCGTCGGCGGAACATGCGGCGAGGGCCAGAAGCGGGGCCAGCGATGCGGCCACGCCAACTGTGGAGAGTGAGGGGCTGCCTATCCTCTCACAACCCCCGTCAATTGTCAGCCGATCCTCCAGCCGCTCGATCGCCCCTTGGTCCGCCACGTCAATCTGCCCCCCGGGACCGCGTGTGATTTTTCGCGCCCCGACCGTCACAGCTACCATGAAATCCTGTCAAATCGTTAAAGTGGACGGGCGGAAAGGCGTCGATCGCAGGGGGTATGACGTGGATTTCATCCTATCCGTCGCCCGCGCGCAGCCCCCGACAAATCATATGAAAATACAATGCGAAGGCCAGAAGCCGCGTCTCGCATTACAATGCGCCATGCTCCTAATAGGCGGCGAGCAGACGACTCGCGCCGCCTCCTGCGGCCGACGCCATGCGGGAGTATCGTCCATGCAGAATCTTCTCTGGATCGGCCTCGTCCTCGGCCTTTTGGCGGTGAGCCTCGGCTATGTCCGCCTCTGCGACAACGCCTGACGGGCTGGAGGGACGGACATCATGAGCATCGACCTCTGGCTGGCCGCCGTGACGGCGGCAGGCCTCCTTTTCTATCTGGTGGCCGTGCTCGCACGCCCCGAACGCTTCTGAAAGGCAACCGCCATGACCGTTCAGGGATGGCTCCTGATCCTCGCCTTTATTGCCGTGCTGCTGGCGCTGGTGAAACCGATCGGCCTGTGGCTGTTCGCGCTGTACGAAGGGCGTCGCACGCCGCTGCACATCGTCCTCGGCCCCGTCGAGACGGGCTTCTACCGGCTGGCCGGCATCGACCCGACCGCCGAGCAAAGCTGGCGCCGCTATGCCGTGCATATGCTGATATTCAACATCGCCTTGCTGCTGCTGACCTATGCGGTCCTGCGCCTGCAAGGCCTGCTGCCGCTCAATCCATTGGGCTATGCCGGGACGAGCGGGGATCTGGCGTTCAACACGGCGGTCAGTTTCACCACCAACACCGACTGGCAAAGCTATGCGGGGGAATCGACCCTGTCGAACCTGTCGCAGATGCTGGGTCTTACCATCCATAATTTCCTGTCGGCGGCGACCGGCATCGCGCTGGCCTTCGCCCTCTTTCGGGGCTTCGCGCGGCGCGGCGCGAGCACGATCGGCAATTTCTGGGCCGACATGACGCGGGTGACGCTCTACCTGCTGCTCCCCCTCTGCATCCTCTACGCCCTGTTCCTGATCGCCAGCGGCGTGCCCCAGACACTGGCGGCATCGGTCGACCTGACCACGCTGGAAGGCGCGAAGCAGACCCTCGCCCTTGGCCCCGTCGCCAGTCAGGAAGCGATCAAGATGCTCGGCACCAATGGCGGCGGCTTCTTCAACGCCAATTCCGCCCATCCCTTCGAGAATCCCACCGCACTCACCAATTTCGTGCAGATGGTATCGATCTTCCTGATCGGCGCCGGCCTCACCTGGACCTTTGGCAAGGCGGTGGGGAACACCCGCCAGGGCTGGGCCATCCTCGCCGCGATGCTGACCATCTTCCTCGTCGGAGTGACCGTCACCTACTGGCAGGAAGCGGCGGGCAATCCGATCCTCCATGGCCTCGGCGTGTCGGGCGGCAATATGGAGGGGAAGGAGGTCAGGTTCGGCATAGCCGCCTCGGCGCTCTTCTCCGTCATCACGACCGCGGCATCCTGCGGCGCGGTCAACGCCATGCACGACAGCTTCACCGCACTGGGCGGCCTGATCCCCTTGTTCAACATCCAGCTGGGGGAGGTCGTGGTCGGCGGCGTCGGCGCCGGCATCTACGGCTTCCTGATGTTCGCCATCCTCGCCGTGTTCGTCGCGGGCCTGATGGTCGGCCGTACCCCCGAATATGTCGGCAAGAAGATCGAAGGCCGGGAGGTGAAGCTCGCCGTGCTCGCCATCGCCGTGCTGCCGCTCATCATCCTGGGTTTCTCGGCCATCGCCTCGGTCACCGACGCCGGTCTCGCCGGCCCGCTCAACAAGGGCCCGCATGGCTTCTCCGAGATACTCTATGCCTTCACCTCGGCGGTGGGCAACAATGGGTCGGCCTTTGCGGGACTGTCCGCCAACACGCCTTTCTACAATGGCATGCTGGGCGTCGCGATGTGGCTGGGCCGCTTCTTCGTCATCATTCCCATGCTGGCGATAGCGGGCAGTCTGGCGGGGAAGAAATATACGCCGGAAACCGCCGGCTCCTTCCCCACCACCGGACCGCTGTGGACCGGCCTGCTGATCGGCATCGTGCTGGTCGTAGGCGGCCTCACCTTCCTGCCGGGCCTCGCGCTCGGTCCCATCGCCGATCATCTTGCGATGATCCACGGCCAGCTTTTCTAAGGATCACCCCATGGCCCGGTCCGCCCAGAAATCGCTTTTCACCGCCGACCTGATCGCACCAGCGGTCGGAGACGCCTTTCGCAAACTCAATCCCGCCGCCCTGATCCGCAACCCGGTGATGTTCACCACCGCCGTCGTCGCTATCCTGCTGACCATCCTGCTCGTGGCGGGAGAGGATGGCCTGTCCATCGGCTTCAAGCTGCAAATCGTCCTCTGGCTCTGGCTGACCGTCCTGTTCGGCACCTTTGCCGAGGCGCTGGCGGAAGGGCGCGGCAAGGCGCAGGCCGCGTCGCTGCGCGCCACCAAGGCCGATCTCAGCGCCAATCGCCTGAAGGGTGACGGCAGCAGGGTCGAAACGGTGCCCGCCAGCGCGCTCCGCATGGGCGACGTCGTCCTCGTCCAGACCGGGGAGTTGATCCCCGCCGATGGCGAAGTCGTCTCCGGCGTCGCCTCCGTCAACGAAGCGGCCATTACCGGCGAAAGCGCGCCGGTGATCCGCGAGGCAGGCGGCGACCGCTCGGCCGTGACGGCGGGCACGCGGGTCATTTCCGACGAGATACGGGTGCGCGTCACGGTCAATCCGGGCCAGGGTTTCCTCGATCGCATGATCGCGCTCGTCGAAGGCGCCGAACGGCAAAAGACGCCCAACGAGATCGCGCTGACGATCCTGCTCGTCGGCCTGACCATCATCTTCCTGATCGCCGTCAGCACCATCCCGAGTTTCGCCCACTATGCGGGCGGCTCCATCCCCGTCTCGATCCTCGCGGCCCTGCTCATCACCCTCATCCCCACCACCATCGCGGCGCTGCTGTCCGCCATCGGCATCGCGGGGATGGACCGGATGGTGCGCTTCAACGTCCTCGCCAAGTCGGGGCGCGCGGTGGAGGCGGCGGGCGACATCGACGTGCTGCTGCTCGACAAGACCGGCACGATCACGATCGGCGACCGGCAGGCGACCGAGTTCCACCCCGTCGGCGGCGCGAACGCGGACCAGTTGGCCAAGGCGGCGCTGCTCGCCAGCCTGGCCGATGAAACACCGGAAGGGCGCTCCATCGTCCTCCTCGCCCGCACGGCCTTCCGCCAGACGATCGAAAGCCTGCCCGACGGAGCCGAAGTCGTTCCCTTCACCGCCCAGACCCGCATATCGGGAGTCGACGTCGGCGGCGTCATGATCCGGAAGGGTGCGGTCGATTCCATCCTTCGCGCCAACCCGGACGGGGCATCAGGCGCGGCGGGCACCGAACTGCGCCGCATCACCGACGAGATCGCGCGGGCGGGCGGCACCCCCCTCGCCGTTGCGCAGGATGGCCGCCTGCTCGGCGCGATCTTCCTCAAGGATATCGTCAAGGCGGGCATCAGGGAACGCTTCGGCGAACTGCGCGCCATGGGCATCCGCACGGTGATGATCACCGGCGACAATCCCCTCACCGCCGCCGCCATCGCGGCCGAGGCAGGGGTGGACGATTTCCTCGCGCAGGCGACGCCGGAGGACAAGCTGGCCCTGATCCGCAAGGAGCAGGAAGGCGGACGCCTCGTCGCAATGTGCGGCGACGGCACCAACGATGCCCCCGCGCTGGCGCAGGCGGACGTGGGCGTGGCGATGAACACCGGCACGCAGGCCGCGCGCGAGGCGGGCAACATGGTCGATCTCGACAGCGACCCGACCAAGCTGATCGAGGTCGTCGGCCTCGGCAAGCAACTGCTCATGACGCGCGGCGCGCTCACCACCTTTTCGGTCGCGAACGACGTCGCCAAATATTTCGCGATCATCCCCGCGATGTTCGTGGTGCTCTATCCCGGTCTGGGCGTCCTCAACGTCATGGGCCTCGCCACGCCGCAGAGCGCGATCCTGTCCGCGATCATCTTCAACGCGCTCATCATACCTTTGCTGGTGCCGCTGGCGTTGAGGGGCGTGACCTATCGCCCCGTCGGGGCCGGGCCGCTGCTCTCCCGCAATCTCGCCATCTACGGCCTCGGCGGCCTGCTTGCGCCCTTTGTCGGGATCAAGCTGATCGACCTCGCCGTCAACGGCCTCGGCCTCGCCTAAGGAGTATCGCTATGGGCAAGGATTTCCTCACATCGCTGCGTCCCGCGCTTGTCATGACGCTGCTGTTCGCCATCCTCCTCGGCGTCGCCTATCCGCTGGCGATCACGGGTATCGGGCAGATGCTCTTTCCCGCGCAGGCCAATGGCAGCCTGATCCGGCAGGATGGCCGGGTCATCGGCTCCGCGCTCATCGCGCAAGCCTTCACCAGTGACCGCTATTTCCACCCCCGCCCTTCGGCGGCAGGCAAGGGCTATGACGCCATGGCCTCCTCCGGCTCCAACCTCGGCCCCACGTCGCGGGCGCTGCGTGACCGGGTGGCAGGCGACGTCGCAAGCCTGACGGCCGCCAACCCGGGCCAGCCGGTGCCCGCCGATCTGGTCACCACCTCCGGCTCAGGCCTCGATCCCGACATCGGCCCCGCCGCCGCTTATTATCAGGTGGCGCGCATCGCCCGCGCGCGCGGCCTGACCGAAACGGCAGTCCGCGCGCTGGTGGAGGACTCCATCGACCCGCCCCGCCCCGGTTTTATCGGCGAACCCCATGTGAACGTGCTCGATCTTAATCGACGTCTGGATGCGATGCGCGCTACACCGCTTCGGTGAACGATCCGTCCAACCGCAATCCCGAGGCCTTCCTGCGCGCAGCATCGCAGGAGGGTCGCGGCCGTCTCAAGGTCTTTCTCGGTGCGGCTCCCGGCGTCGGCAAGACCTTCGAGATGCTGTCCGAAGGCCGGGAGCGGCGGCAGGCGGGGGTGGATATCGTGGTCGGCGTCGTCGAGACCCATGGTCGCCGGGAAACCGAGGCACTGATCGAGGGGCATGAGGTCATCCCCCGCCGGCGGGTCGAGCATCAGGGCCACGGCCCCGGCGAGATGGATATAGACGCCATCCTCGCCCGCCGTCCGCAGCTGGTGCTGGTGGATGAGCTGGCCCATACCAATGCGCCGGGCAGCCGCCATCCCAAACGCTATCAGGATATCGAGGAACTGCTCGACGCCGGAATCGACGTCTACTCGACGGTCAATATCCAGCATATCGAAAGCCTCAACGATGTCGTGGCCTCCTTCACCCGCGTACGGGTGCGGGAGACGGTGCCCGATTCCATCCTCGAAATCGCCGAGATAGAGGTTGTCGATATCCCGCCCGACGAACTGATCGATCGGCTGAAAGACGGCAAGGTCTATATTCCGGCGGAGGCCAGCCGGGCGCTCAACCATTTCTTTTCCAAGTCCAACCTGACTGCGCTCCGCGAACTGGCGCTGCGCCGGGCCGCGCAGGCGGTCGACGCCCAGATGCTGGACTATGTCCGCGCCCACGCACTGGCCGGCAGCTTTGCGGCCGGGGAGCGGGTGATCGTCGCCGTCAGCGAGCAACCGGCCGCCGCCGGTCTCATCCGCGCCGCCAAGCGGCTGGCGGATGCGTTGAGGGCGCCCTGGACCGCGCTGCACATCGAGACGCCGCGCAGCGAACAATTGTCGGGGGAGGAGCGCCGACGCCTCGCCGACATGCTGGCGCTGGCGTCCCGGCTGGGCGCGACGACCGCCTCCATTCCCGCCCGCACCGTGGAACAGGGCATCCGCAGCTACGCCCAGGAAGCCCGCGCCACCCAGATCGTCATCGGCAAGTCCACCCGCTCCTGGTGGTTCGAACTGCGCCATGGATCGGTGGTCGACCGCCTCGTCCGCGAGGGGGGCAATATCGCCATTCACGTCCTGCCGCACGATGTGGAGGAACTGGGCGTCACCCCGTCCACGCCGCGTCCACGCAAGAGCTGGGGTCCGCCCAGGGATTATATCTGGTCCGCGCTGATGGTGGCCGCCGTTACCGCGCTCGGCCGCCTGCTCGAAGCGGTCATCGACCTCAACAATATCGCGCTCCTCTATCTGGTGCCGGTCATGTTCGCCGCCGCCAGTTTCGGTCTGCGCGCCGGCCTGTTCGCGGGGTTCATCGCCAGCCTCGCCTATAATTTCGTCTTCCTGCCGCCCACCGGCACGCTGACCATCAACAATCCCGAAAATGTCATCAGCGTCCTCGTCTTCATCGGCGTGGCGATCGTCACCAGCCAGTTCGCGGCGCGCGTGCGGGGACAGGCCGACCTCGCGCAATCGAGCGCACGGCAGAACGCCGCGCTCGCCGGATTTTCGCGCCAGTTGACGGGCGCGGCGGGCGCGGACGAGATGATGCACGCGGTCTGCGCCGAGATCGCGCGGCTGTTCGACGTGCGAACCGTGCTTCTGCTGCCCTCACCCGCCGGCCCCGAACTGCGCGCCGCCTACCCGCCGGAGGACCGGTTGGAAGAAATAGCGCGCGCCGCCGCACGCTGGTCCATGGACAATGACCAGCCGGCGGGGCGCGGCTCCTCGACCCTCACCGCGTCCGACTGGCTGTTCCATCCGCTCCGCTCGCGCCGGGGGGTGATCGCCGTCATCGGGCTGGCGCGAGAGGATGCGGGCGAACCGCTCCGCTCCGACCAGACGCCGCTACTCATGAGCCTGCTCGATCAGGCATCCATCGCGTTCGACAAGGCCGCGCTGGAGGAAGAGATGCTGGAGGCGCGCCAGATCCGCGAGCGCGACCGGCTTCGCTCCGCGCTGCTGTCCTCGGTCAGCCACGACCTGCGCACCCCGCTCACCACGATCATCTCGTCCATGCACGAGTTGCGCAAGACCTGCTCCTCCCCGCTGGTGGATACGGTGGAGGGCGAAGCGTTGCGCCTCAATCGCTTCGTCGCCAACCTGCTCGACATGGCGCGGGTGGAGGCGGGCGCCCTCCCCCTCAAGCTGGAGGCGACCGACCTGTTCGATGCCGTCGCCAGCGCCGTGCACGACACGCGGACGTCGCTGCTGGACCATGCGGTCGCGGTCGATATTCTGCCCGACATTCCGCTGGTGCGCGTCGATGCCACGCTGCTCCACCATTGCCTCATCAACCTGCTCGACAATGCGGGCCGCTACGGGCATCCGGGCACCCCGGTGACGATCAGCGGTCAGCGGGTCGCCGACGCCATCCTGCTGTCAGTCCGCGACGAAGGCCCCGGCATCCCCCCCGGCGCCGAGGCGCGCGTTTTCGAGACATTCACCCGGCTGGAAGGCTCCGACCGCTCCCAGTCGGGCACCGGCCTCGGCCTCGCGATCGTCAAAGCGTTCGCGGAGGCGATGGGGCTGACCGTCACCGCCGCGAACCGGGCGGACCCGCCCGGCGCCTGCTTCACCATCCGCATTCCGCGGCATCTGATCATCACCAACCTGCCCGACGAGGAACTGGCATGAAGACGCAGCACAAGGTCCTGATCGTCGATGACGAGGTCCACATCCGTCGCCTCATCCAGACCGCCCTGACCCGCGCGGACTATGCGACCGTCGAGGCCGCGACCGCGCGCGAGGCGCTGGACAGGGTGCGGGCCGAAAAGCCGGAAATCACCCTGCTCGACCTCGGCCTGCCCGACCGCGACGGGCTGGAACTCGTCCCCCTGTTCAAGCAGCAGTCGGACACGACCCTCATCATCGTGTCCGCGCGCGACGCAACGGAAGAGAAAGTCACCGCGCTCGATCTGGGCGCGGACGATTATCTGACCAAGCCATTCGACACCGACGAACTGCTCGCGCGCGTCCGTGTCGCGCTTCGCAATCGGATGGCCAAGGACGGCGGCGTGGCGAGCGTCAGGACCGGCAATGTCGAGATCGACCTTATGAACCGGCGCGTGACCAAGGCGGGCGAGGAAGTCCATCTGACGCCCAAGGAATATGCGGTACTGGCGCAACTCGCCAAATTTCCCGGCCGGGTCATCACCCATAACCAGATCATGCACCATGTCTGGCCGAGGGAGCAGGAATATCATGTCGAATATCTGCGCGTCCTCGTCCGCACGCTCCGGCAAAAGCTGGAAGCGGATCCGCAGCGCCCGCAGATTATCGGCAATGAACTGGGCATCGGCTACCGCCTTCGCTTCTCCCCGTCCGATACCGGAGCAAGCGCCACCTGACCGGGTTCATATGAAATTCCAACGTCATTCTCCTTTTCCTCATCTCGAATAGCTATGCGGTCAGGCGTATCTGGGAGGCCTCTTCAGGAGGTTGTCCGATGCCTATATGGTCAAAAAACCCGTGGATTGGCTGGGGATTGCGCGTTGCGGGGATATTGCTGCTGGTCTCCGTCTATGCGGACGGGCAGAGGCTGCACGCCTTGGCGCGTTCCCATCCCGACCATGTCGTGAGCATCGGCGAAATCCTGCTCGCGGTGGTGGCATTCGTCAGCGCGAGTGCGGGCTCCGCCCTGGCGACTTTCGGGCAGCATTTGTTCGACGATGTCGAGATATCGGCGCAATGGGTGCGAAGGGGCCATTGAGCGCACTTGCCCGAATCGGTTGCGCAGGCGTTCGCGGCATGCACAAAGACGACGATGACTGCCGCGCAACTTCAGGATTTTCTCGTGACCCGGCTCATCCGGAGCGCCGGCGGCAGCGCGCGCCGATGGCGCATCGCCCTCGGACCGATACAGGTACACGACCTTGCGACCCATGCGCACTGCAACTGGTCGGTGCGCCCGAGTGGTGGCGTGCACGAGAATTGCGAGATCGAACAATTGCTCGACAGCGTGCGGCTTGATCATCCCATCGTCACGGCGGGCTGAAGCGGACCAAAGCCGCTAGCGGGGCAATGCCGCTTATTCGCGAGCGGCACTGGCTCTTTAGGTGGTCACGGTGTAAGCGCCCCCGATGTCCTTGATCGATACCTACCTCGCCAACGCGCAGGCGCAGCGTGATGCCGCCGCCGCCACCCCCCTCCCCAACCGCAAGGCGATGCATGAGCGTTCGGCCGAAACATGGGAAGTCATGGCGCGCGGCGTGAGCGAAACGGCGGCCCGCGCCGCTATAAACCTCGCCGCGAAGGCCGCGAGCGCCGGCTGACGGATCCAAAGTGTCATGGGGACAACATAGGCATGTTTTTCCCTGCTGCGAGGGCTGCTGCTTCGGACAGCGGTTCTATTTGCGACCCGCATCGGCGACCGGCTTGACGGTGGGCGTTGCGAATGATCGAACGGCCCCGTGAGCAAGCCCCCGACCCTCCCCGAAGCCGAAAAAGAGGCCAAGGCCGAAGACCGTGCGGCGGAGGCCGCGGCGATCCGGCGGCGCTGGATCACGCTCGGCGAGATGCTGGCGGTAATCGCCGTCATCATCTCCGCGCTGACGCTGTGGAACAGCTGGACCGAGCGGAGCGAAAGCAGCGTGGCGGAGACGAAGGAAGCCGATCGCGCCTCCACCCGCGCCGCGACCCTCGTTCTGGTCGCGGCCGGCGCCGACAAGCATATATTGACCCTGAAGCCTGCCTCGGCCGCGCAATCCGTCCAGAGCCAGAAGATCATTTTCCCGACCGCTCTGGGCGTCGCGCCTGTCGAGACGACGGGCGAACCGCGCATCGAGGCGGCATGGTTCGAGGACGCGCTCAAGAAAGCGCGCAGCAAGGCGAACCAACCGGACGACAGCCGGGGCGATGAACGCCTGCCGGTCGTGATTGCCAGCCGTTTTCTGGTCGATGGCGAACAGCATGAAGCCGTGGCCATCTACGACATCGGCTATACCATTTCCGGCCGGTTGCTGGGCGGGCACAGCCTGACGCTGCGCGGCCTCTCGCTGGTCTCGCGCGTGACGACCGGCAGCGCAGGGACAAGACTGGATGCGCGCTGGGCAAAGCTGCTTCCCCGGTCGAGTCCGTAAGCGAGGAAGGAGCCGGCGTCCTGATCTTGCAAAATCGACAGGGGGCCGCCATCTGCGCGCCAGCGACTTTGCACGGGGATGAGCATCATGACGACTGAAACCGCATCAGCGCCGGAGATCCACAGCTTCGAGGCCGATGTTTCGAAGCTCCTGCACATGATGGTGCATTCGGTCTATTCCGACCGCGACGTTTTCCTTCGCGAATTGATCTCCAACGCGGCCGATGCCTGCGAAAAACTGCGCTACGAGGGCATCGCCAACCCTTCGCTTCTCGGCGACGATCCGCAGCCGCGCATCAGCCTGATCCTCGATCCCGATCAGGGCCGGCTGGTGATCGAGGACAATGGCATCGGCATGACCGCCGCCGACATGGGCGAGACGCTGGGCACCATCGCGCGCTCCGGCACGAAGGCGTTCATGGACAAGCTGACGGCCGACGCGGGCAAGGAAGGATCGCAACTGATCGGCCAGTTCGGGGTCGGCTTCTATTCCGCCTTCATGGTCGCCCGCGAGGTCGAGGTTTTCTCCCGCCGCGCCGGGACGGATGCGGCCGCGCGCTGGAATTCCGACGGGCTTGGCACATATGCGATCGGTCCGGTCGATCTCGCTGAAGCCCCGGTGCGCGGCACGCGCGTCATCCTGCACCTGCTCGACGATGCCAAAGACTATGCCGAGCGCGCCCGTGTCGAGCGGATCGTGAAGGCGCAATCGGGGCATGTGCCGGTGCCCATCACCCTGTTCGAGAAGCCCGATGCGGAAGGCGCCCTGATCGCGGATGGCGCGGCGCTGTGGCTGAAACCCAAATCGGAAATCAGCGACGAGGATTATGCCGACTTCTACCGCAGCGTCGCTGGACAATATGACCAGCCCGCGCGCACGATCCACTATCGCGCGGAAGGGCGGTACGAATATTCGGTGCTGACCTTCATCCCCGAAACCAAGCCGTTCGATCTGTTCGACCCCGACCGCAAGGGGCACATCAAGCTCTATGTCCGCCGCGTGTTCATCACCGACGAGGCGCAGATCCTGCCGCGCTACCTGCGTTTCGTGCGCGGCCTGGTGGATTCGGCGGACCTGCCGCTCAACATGTCGCGCGAGATGATCCAGGACAGCCCCGTGCTGGCCGCTATCCAGAAGGGCGTGACCGGCCGGCTGCTGACCGAATTGCAGAAGCTCGCCGACAGCGATGCCGACGCCTATCTGCGGGTCTGGGAGAATTTCGGGCCGGTCCTGAAGGAAGGGCTGTACGAGGATTATGAGCGGCGCGAGGCCCTCCTGGGACTGGCCCGGTTCCGGAGCACCGCCTCGCAGGACGGCTGGCGATCGCTCAAGGACTATGTCGCGGACATCAAGGATAACCAGACCGCCGTCTATTACGCGACCGGCAGCGATTTCGACCGCCTGTCCACCTCTCCCCAACTCGAAGGCTTCCGCGCGCGCGGCATCGAGGTGCTGCTGCTGCCCGATCAGGTCGATAATTTCTGGACCACGATCGGCATGGATTATGAGGGGAAGCCCTTCAAGTCCGTGACGCAGGGCGCGGCCGACCTCGGCCTGATCCCGCTCGCGGAAGGCGCGGACAAGCCGGTCGAGGCGGAAACCACGGCGGTGGACGGCTTCCTCGCCTTCGCCCGCGATGCGCTGGCGGGTTCGGTGTCGGACGTACGGGTGTCGGAGCGTCTCACCACCAGTGCGGTCTGCCTGATCGCGCCGGACAGCGGGATGGATCGGCAACTGGAAAAGCTGCTCGCCAGTGCAGGGCAACTCCCGCAGGCCGCCTTGCCCGTGCTGGAGATCAACTCCGGCCATGCGTTGATCCAGAAACTGGCGGCGACCGACGATGCCGACGCGTTGAAGGCGGATCTGGCGCACCTGTTGCTGGATCAGGCGCGCATCGCCGACGGGGAGCAGCCGGGCGACGCGCGCGCCTTTGCGGAACGGCTGGACAGACTGATGAGCCGCGCCGTCGGCGGTGCCTGACCTGATCGCGATCGACGATCTCCACGATCCCCGGATCGAGGTCTACCGCGACATAAGGGAGCGGGATCTGGTGGGCCGCGCGGGCCTCTTCGTGGCGGAGGGCAAGGTCGTGGTCGAGAAACTGACCGACAGCGACCTGCATCGTCCGCTATCGCTTCTGATCGCGAGCAAGCGGGTCGATGCGCTCCGGCCCATCCTGTCCCGCCTTGCCGATGACGTGCCGGTCTATGTCGCCAGCCAGGACGTGATCGATGCGATCGCCGGCTTTCCGCTGCATCGGGGCATATTGGCGATCGGCCGCCGGACGGATGTGCCCACGGCGGACGACCTGCTTGCCGCCTGTCGAGGCCCCGCGACCGTCCTCCTGCTCGCGGGCATTGCCAACCATGATAATATGGGCGGGATATTCCGCAACGCGGCGGCCTTTGGCGCGGACGCCGTGCTGCTCGACGCCGACTGCTGCGATCCCCTGTATCGCAAGGCGATCCGCGTGTCGGTGGGGGCCACGCTGCTCGTCCCCTTTGCACAATTGGGGCGGCAAGACGATCCTCTCGGCATGCTGGAACGTCACGGTTTCCATCCGGTCGCGCTAAGCCCCGCTGGCGCGCGCGTGCTGACGGACTGGCGTCCGGGAGCGCGAACCGCGGTGTTGCTTGGCGCGGAAGGACCGGGTCTCCCGGACACCGTCATCCAGCGCACGCAGAGCATACGGATCGCCATGAGCGCCGGGTTCGACTCCCTCAACGTGGCAACCACGTCGGGTATCGTGCTCCATCATATCTCCGCCTTCGGAGCATAGCGCCCGAGGGCATGCGGAGGCAGCATCCTGCATTGTGCCGGTGAATCCGAATGCGCCATCATCGTGCATGTCGGTACTTGACGAGGCCGGTCGCGCCTGCACCATGTAGTCGGTCAATGACGCACGAGGGCGGAGACGGACTATGGAAACGATCGGCCGTGACCTACGCGAGATGCAGAGGGTGCCCCTCGCGCAATCCCATGTCGAGGCGCTCCGCGCGGCAGGATCGCCGGCGCACTATCCCGCAGGGACTCTCATCGTTCAGGCGGGCGACCCCGTGGCGAGCTTCGTCTATGTCGACGAAGGCGAGATAGAGGTGGTCGATGCTTTCAGTGGCGAGCGCCTCGTCCCGTCGACGATCGGCCCGACGCAGTTCATGGCGGAGATTTCCTTCCTGAACGACGGTGTCTGGTCGATGCCGATGCGGGCCGCCCAGGACACGCGGGTCGTGGAGGTTCCGCGCGCGGCCATGCTGCGTCTCATGGCGCAAATACCGGAGATGTCGGACATCATCATCACGGTGCTGACCGCACGGCGGCGGCGCCAACTCGACAGCAGCGACAGCACGCTGGTGCTCATCGGCGAGGACAGCGATCGGGACATCCGGTGCATAGCGGAGTTTGCCAGTCGCAACCGGCTGCCCTTCGCCTCCTACGATATCGGCAGCCCGGAGGCCGTGCGCGTGGCGACAAGCTGCGCCATTCCTTCGGATCGGCCAGCGGTCATTTTCGGCCGCGACAGGGTCATCACGGACCCCACCCCGCATAAGGTCGCGGAACTGCTGGGGCTGAACCGCGACCCGGCCCAATGCGAGGCGTTCGACGTGTTGATCGTGGGGGGCGGACCGGCGGGCGTGGCGGCGGGTGTCTACGCGGGCGCCGAAGGGCTTCGCGCGCTCGTCGTCGAGGACATCGCGATTGGCGGCCAGGCGGGGACATCCAGCCGGATCGAAAATTATATGGGCTTTCCTACTGGCATCTCCGGCGCGGATCTCCTGTGGCGCGGCGAGATTCAGGCGATGAAGTTCGGCACACGCTTCGTGATGCCGCGCCGGGTCGATACGCTGGAGATACTGGCGGACGGTCGATTCTGCGCCACCTTCGACAACGGCCATGGGGTCCAGGCAGGCGCGGTCGTGGTCGCGACCGGCGTGCAGTATCGGCGTCTGCCGATCGAACGCTTCGATGATTTCGAAGGGGCGGGGATCTATTATGCCGCCACCGAGAATGAGGCCCGTTACTGCGTCGGTGCGCAGGCCATCGTTATCGGCGGCGGCAATAGCGCAGGTCAGGCCGCCATGTATCTCAGCCGGTCGGCATCCCACGTCAGGCTGATCGTGCGCGGCCCGTCGCTCGCGGCGTCGATGTCGCACTATCTCTCCAGCCGGCTGGAGGCCGATCCCAACATCACCATCGACTATAATGCCGAGGTCATCGCGTTGCACGGCGCGGAAGAGCTGGACGCGGTGACGATCCGCACCGCCAGCGACGAGGCCGGGCAAAGGATAGCTACCTGCGCCCTGTTCGTCATGGTGGGCGCGGCGCCCAACACGGAATGGCTCTCCGGCCTGGTCGCCCTCGACAACAAGGGCTTCGTCATGACGGGCGAGGCGGTGGGAGCCGATTCCCCCTACGCGACCTCCACCCCCGGAATCTTCGCGGTCGGCGATGTGCGGGCCGGTTCGGTAAAGCGCGTCGCCTCGTCGGTCGGCGAGGGATCGGTCGTCATCTCACGGGTCTGGGAGCATCTGAACAGCTAGCACCGCTTAAAACCCGCTCGTCAGACGTTCGAGCGCGGCTCGCCCCGAAAGTTGAGGCGGCGCGTAACCGTATAGTCCATGACCCCCACAAGCAGATAACTGACCAGCCAGCGCAGGCGCGCGAGCGGTCCCGCCATCTGCCGGTAGGCCGTCCTGTCGATGCGGCGGCTTTCGCGTTCGCGCCGCACCACCAGTTGCCGCACACCCTCGGCAAAAGCGGCGTCCTCTACGCGCAACATGATCTCGACATTGATGAACAGGCTGCGCTTGTCGAAATTGGCCGACCCCACATAAACGATATCGTCTATGACGATCAGCTTCATGTGCAGTTTGCAGCACGCATATTCATACAGGATGACACCCCGGCGGATCATGCGGTGATACAGGTGCCGGGCCGCGCCGATCGTCATCGTGTTGTCGGAGAGGAGCGGCACGATCAGGCGGGCGTCGCCGCGCCGCGCGATGCGGGTGATTCGCCGCAGCATGCCCCGGCCGGGCGAGAAATAGGCCGCGACCATATCCAGCCGCGATCCCTGTTCCAGATCGGCCTTCACGGCCCTTGCCCAGCCGCTAAGATGACGGGCCGGCCCGCCCACCAGCCATAGGAGCGATCCGCGCTCCGGCCGCCATTCGCGGACCAACCGGCGCAGCGAGCGGAAGCCCTGGTCGCCGTCCTGCACCCAGCGCGCCAGCCCGTCATACCATCGCTGGAGATCGCCGACCGCCGCGCCTTCGATGCGCAGGGCGAGGTCGCACCAGCCCAGCCTGTCATCGCCTTCCGCGAAATAGCCCTGTTCGACGTTGAAGCCGCCCACGACCGCACGGACACCGTCCGCGATCGCCATCTTCTGGTGGTTGCGGATCAGGTAGCGGGTCGAACGGCGCGTACCGAACCGTCCAAATCGCCCGCCGGCGGCAACGAACGAGTCAAAGAAGGGATCGGGTGTCCTGCCTGACCCGAACGCGTCGATCATCAGCGTGACGGCGACGCCCCGACGCAGCGCCATGACCAGCGCGTCGCGCACCTGCTCGGCCACGGCATCGGCCGCGAAGATATAATAATAGAGGCACAGCCTGTCCCGCGCGCCGTCGATCAGGTCGAGCAGGCTGGAGAGGCGTCGCGGCCCCTCCTCGATCAGGACAAGGCGATTGCCCCCGATGATCGTCGCCTCTCCGGTGGTCACAGCCCCTCCCCGCCACCGCTATGCCGGCGCGCAGCCCCCTGTGGCGCATGCGCCGCGATTCGCCAACCGGGGCATCGACATTGACTTGGCAGCATCCGCCTGCTAGCAGCCCGGACTTCCCCCAGTATCAGTTTGCAGGAAGAACATTATGGCGCGCGTTACCGTCGAGGATTGCGTCGACAAGGTCACGAACCGGTTCGACCTCGTGTTGCTCGCCGCGCAGCGGGCGCGCTCGATCTCGGGCGGCGCCGAGTTGACCCTCGACCGCGACCGCGACAAGAACCCCGTGGTCGCGCTGCGCGAAATCGCGGAAGAGACGGTCCTGCCGGACGATCTCAAGGCCGACCTGATCGGCGCATTGCAGAAGGTGCAGATCGACGACGACGATACGCCGGACGAGATCGGCTCGCTGGCCCGCTCCGCCGAGGCACTGCGCCTGACCGCCGCGACGCCTCCGCGCAACCATAATATCGGTGGTGACTACGAGGGCTGATAGCGGCTTTCGTTTAGCGCTGACTGTTACCGAACGCTCCGGTCGAAAGGCTGGAGCGTTTGGCGTTTTTGGTGTGGGTGGGTGATCGCGTTTCGACCATTCGCGGCCATAAAAGCCGTTCATCCTGAGTGTCATTAAACTTGTCGAAATGGCGTATCGAAGGACCGAGATGGTACGCATATCCTTCGATACGGGTCTTCGACTTTGCTCAGCCCCTACTCAGGACGAACGGGGTTCAGATAACTTGCAAAGACCATTTATGGTCACTCATCATTACGATCCGCGCTCCTGAAACCCGTCACTAATTCCGACGGCAAGTGGACGCCTGAAAAGACCGAGACTGGTAGCTAGCTGCCGTTCCGACCAAGAACCAAAACTTCGAACCTTGCGACTTGGGTCGAACCCATTGCCTTAGCCAATTCCCGATCTTGATAACCCGGCTGTGCACTGAGCCACTTCACGAAGTCGTCTCCTCCAGACGCTTCGAGCGGGAAAATCGCAGCGGGTTCAGGGTCACTTGAATAGAGGAGGAATACAACGTCTGCGCCCCAAGGACCGCTGTCGTCCGTGGCGACTACCACCCGGCGCAGGGTGGAAAGAGGCAGCTTTCGTTCGGTGCCTTGACCGTCGCTGGTCACGATGTCGCCATTGACGAAGCCAACACTCCAGAGGGTCAGAGGCGATTTATTCACGAGCTTTTTGCGTAACCAGCCGAGCATACCTCCAAGATATACGGTCAGCGGCATATCCACTATGGGGCGGATATTTCCGGACGATTTTTTATCGCGCAGCGTCGTCTACCACCGGCTATTTCCCAACTCCGCTAGTCCGCCACTCACCCAAGCCGACCAAGGCTAACGCCCTCCAAACTGCGCCAAATAGAAAAGGAAGGCTAACCGCCTCCCCTCCCCCTCACCCCATCAACAAGCGGAGCGTTAAATCCCCTGCGGCCTCGGATCGCCGAACGGCCCGCTGCGCTTGCCGCCGCTCTTGGGGATCGACGTGCCGCCCACCGCGATGCTCGTCGGCCGCGTCGGGCCGGAGTCGCGGATGATCTCGCCCCGGTCGAGCAGTTCGTTGATCTCCTCGCCCGACAGCGTCTCATATTCCAGCAGCGCATTGGCGAGCAGGTGGAGCTGGCTCTCATGCTCGGTCAGCACAGTCTTGGCGCGGTCGTAGCCGGTGTCGACGATACGGCGGATCTCCAGGTCGATCTTCTTCGCCGTCTCGTCCGACATATGGACGCGCTGGCTCTGCGAATAGCCGAGGAAGGTTTCGCCCTGCGGCTCCTCATATTGGAGCGGGCCGAGTTCGTCGGACATGCCCCACTGGGTCACCATGTCGCGCGCCAGCTTGGTCGCATACTGGATGTCGCCCGATGCGCCCGAACTGACCTTCTCATAGCCGAAGATGATCTCCTCGGCGACGCGGCCACCCATGGCGACGGCAAGGTTCGCGTGCATCTTGTCACGGTGATAGCTGTAGTTATCCCGCTCCGGCAGGCGCATGACCATGCCCAGCGCGCGGCCGCGCGGGATGATCGTCGCCTTGTGGATCGGGTCGGAGGCCGGCTCGTGGCTGGCGACGATGGCATGGCCCGCCTCATGATAGGCGGTCATCTTCTTCTCATCGTCGGTCATCACCATGGAGCGGCGTTCCGCGCCCATCATGACCTTGTCCTTGGCGCTCTCGAATTCCGCCATGGCGACCAGCCGCTTGCCGCGCCGCGCCGCCATCAGCGCCGCCTCGTTGACGAGGTTGGCGAGATCGGCGCCAGAGAAGCCGGGCGTACCGCGCGCGATGGTGCGCGAGTCCACGTCCGGGGCCAGCGGCACCTTCTTCATATGAACTTCGAGGATCTTCACGCGGCCTTCGATGTCGGGCCGGGGCACCACGACCTGACGGTCGAAGCGGCCGGGACGCAGCAGCGCGGGATCGAGCACGTCGGGGCGGTTGGTCGCGGCGATGATGATGATGCCCTCATTGGCCTCGAAACCATCCATCTCGACCAGCAGCTGGTTCAAGGTCTGTTCGCGCTCATCATTGCCATTGCCGAGGCCGGCGCCGCGATGACGACCGACAGCGTCGATCTCGTCGATGAAGACGATGCAAGGCGCGTTCTTCTTCGCCTGCTCGAACATGTCGCGGACGCGGCTGGCGCCGACGCCGACGAACATCTCGACGAAATCCGAGCCGGAAATGGTGAAGAAGGGCACGCCCGCCTCACCCGCAATGGCGCGAGCGAGCAGCGTCTTGCCAGTGCCAGGCGATCCGACCAGCAGCGCGCCCTTGGGAATCTTGCCGCCCAGCCGGGCGAACTTGCTGGGATCCTTCAGGAATTCAACGATTTCCTGTAATTCCTCGCGCGCCTCGTCGATGCCGGCGACATCGTTGAAGGTGACGCGGCCATGCTTTTCGGTCAGCAGCTTGGCCTTGGACTTGCCGAAACCCATGGCGCCGGACGCACCGCCGCCCTTCTGCATCTGCCGCAGGACGAAGAAGGCGATGCCCAGGATCAGGACGAAAGGCAGCGACTGATAGAGAAGGATCATCCAGAAGCTCGGCTGCTCCTCCTTCTCGCCGCTGTACTTCACGCTATTCTGGTCGAGCAGCGCGGTAAGGCCGGGGTCGGCGACGGGTACGGTCGAGAAACGCTGCGCATTGTCCAGCGTGCCGGTGATACGGTCGGGCGCGATCGCAACTTCCTTGACGGAGCCGCTCTGCACCTTCGCCCTGAAATCGGAATAGGCGATGCTGGTGCCGCCCTGCGTCGCGGTGCGGCTGTCGAACATCGTCACGAACAACAGCAAGGCGAGTATCACGCCGGCCCAAATGAGCGCGCTTTTAACCCAGGGGTTGGCCTGCGGATCCTTGTCGTCGTTCATGCTCACCTCTTTCCGGACCCCCGTAAGATAGGTTAATCATCGCAAAGCGCAATGGTCAGCCGGCACGACGCGGCGGCGCTCGCCGCATCGTCCACACGGCTCCGCCCGTCGCAACGCAGGCACCGATGCTGATCTTCCTAGCATGACAAAGCTGAACGATTGCCTGCTCGACCTGCTCGCCGCGCGGGCCGGGACTTTCGGGGGCCAGATCCTGGTGCATCCGGATCAGCAGGCGGCGGCGATACTCGTGCGGGATGCCCGCGGGAACGAGCTGGAGTGCGCCGCCGATACGCTGGACCAGATCGTCGAACAGTCTTGCGGCTGACCATTCGACTGCCGCCTCCGCATCGGCCAGCGCGGCGGCGCTGCGGGCTGCGGCGACGGGATCGAGCCAGTCCACGCCTGCGAGCGTCGCGCGCAGGCGGGCACGATCGAAACGAGCGTCCCGATTGCTCGGATCGTCGGCGAAAGGCAAATCGCGCGCTCTGACAAGGCTTTCCAGCTCGACCTTACGAAAGCCTAGCAACGGCCGGACCACCCGTCCCCGCCGCGCGCGAATGCCGGACAAGCCGGCGACACCGGAGGCGCGGTTGAGGCGCATGAGCATCGTCTCAAGCTGATCGTCGGCATGATGGGCGGTCAACAGCCAGTCGAGGCCACGCGCATCCATCCAGGCGTCGAGCAAGGCGTAGCGTACCGTGCGCGCCTCGGCCAGGATCGAACCGGCAATCGGGGCTGCGGGTCGCAGGACTGCGTGGGGCAGCCCCTGTCCGGCACAAAAAGCGGACACCATCGCCGCTTCCGCCGCCGCTTCCCGGCGAAGGCCATGATCGACGGTGGCGGCCTCGACGCGTCCGGGGGCCAGTCCGGTGGCGAAATCCAGCAAGGCCATGCTGTCGGGTCCGCCCGACACGGCGATGCCGAGCCGGTCCCGTGCCACCGCCTTCCCGCCGATCAGCGCGGCGAGCGCGGCGGCAAAACGCGCGTTCAGGGCATGGGGCAGCGCATCACGCACTGCATTTCGCGCGCGCCTTGCCCTTGTCGACCATCGTCTTGAGTTCGGCCCGCGCGGTGGCGCCATAGACGTCGCCGAACTCCTGGAACACCTTGCAGGCGTCGGGCAATTTCTTCAGCTGGATCAGCGATTCACCCAGATAGGCAAGGCTGTCGGCGGCGCGCTCGCCCTTGGGCCGCTTCTGGTAATTTTCGTAGAAGGCTACCGAAGCCAGCGCATATTTGGTGTCGTCGAGATAGGCCCGGCCGAGCAGGTTTTGCGTCCGCGAAGCGATCGCGCCGGTTCCATATTTGTCCAGCGTCGCTTTCAGTTGAACCTGCGCCTCGGGATAGAATTTGGCGGTCCACAGGCGAAAGCCATAAGTATAGGCGTCCTCCGCATCATTGCCGGTGTCCGGCCGTTCGATGGCGGCGACGGCGGCCTTGCGGACGTCGTTGCTGGACGATGCGGGCGACGGCTTTGTGGGGGCGGCCGGCGCCGGCTTGGGCGTCGGCTTGACGGCCGCCGCGCTGTCAGCCGGTGTATCGGGCGCGGCAGGGACGGAGGCAGCGGCCGCGCCGACCCCGGCCGCCATGTCCGCCTTATATTGCGCGAAGGCCTGTTCGAGCTGGCGCACCTTGAAACTATTCTGCTCCACCTGGCCGGTCAGTGCGCGCAACTGCGCCTCCACGGCGGAGACGCGCGACGATAGGTCGGCGATCTGCGAGGAAGCCGGGGTGCCGGCTACCACGCCCGTCGCCTCCGGCGCGGTCACCTGCGGCTGGAGAAATTTGCCCGCGCCGTCCGGAAAAACCTTGCGCTGCACGGCGCGCATTTCCTGCTCCAGCCGGCCCACCCTCCCCTCGACCGTGGTCTGGGCGAGAATCGCGGCCGGCGAAAGGAGCATCAAGACCGCGAGCGGCAGGGCGGCTATCGAGGAACGCATGGATTTTCTCCGGCGAAAGGTCGGCAAACCATAAGGGAATGGCATCAAGGGTAAAGGGTCAGCCGCCCGACGCATTACCGGCGACGGCGGCAGGCTCGGCAGCGGCCGGCGCGGGCGCAGCCGGAATAGCGGGGGCGCGGGGCGGCGGCCGGGTTGCCTTCGGGCGCGCCTGCGGTGCCGCAGGCCGCGCTGGCGCCGCGCTCTGCCGGGGCGTGGTTGCGGGGCTTTGCTGCGGCGCGGGCGGTGCGCTCACCGGGGAAACCGTTGGCTGAATGGGAGCAGGCGTCGCGGCCACTGCGGGCGTTGGCGCGCCGCGCGCCAGAAGCGCCGCGGCACTGATCGGCACGTCGGAGATTGTGCGCTCGGCCGTGCCCAGGGGCGGCACCGGCCGCCCGCCAACGGTCACCGCCAACGCATCGGGGCGGCCGGTCAGGATCATCGGATTGTTCGCACCATCGGGCACGGTAAAGCTCTCGCCCTTGGCCAGCGTCTTTTCCAGCAACGCCTTGCCGTCGGCGTCGTAGATGCGCAGCCAGACATCCTCCACGGCGGTCAGCACGACCGGCCCTGCGATACGCGGCGGCGCGACGGGTCGGGCCTGCTGCGATGGTTTGCGTTGGGGAGCATCGGCGGCCAGCGTTTCCTCGCCCGGCGGCGTGTTGATCTGCATCCGCCATAGCCCATAGCCGCTGGCCAGCAAGATGGCGACGATCGCCGCTACCCAGGCCAGCCCGCGCGGCGGAACGCGCGCCGGGTCGGCGGGTTCGTCGATCTGATACTGGTCGAGGGCGAGATCGCCGGTCCGGTCGATCTCCTCGCGCACTTGCGCCACGATCGCCTTTTCGTCGAGGCCGACGGACCGGGCATAGGCGCGCGCGAACCCCGCGCAATAGGTGATGCCGGGCAACGCGGCATAATCACCCCGTTCCAGTGCTTCGAGATGACGCAGCGGGACACGCGTGCGCTGCGCCACTTCGGACAGCGTCAGTCCTGCCGCTTCCCGCGCGGCACGCATGCGCGCGCTGGCGGTGGCCACCCCCACGGGCTGCTGCGCCGGCCCGTTCGTTTCGCTGTCCATTATATTATCCACGATCAAGCTTTGCGAACCCCTGCGTCTTGTCTCACCAGCTTTGCACCGATGTCAACGCGGTTAACAGCCGGAAAAGACGGGTCAAGCGGGGTTACGACTATCGTCTCAACCGACCTCGACATTATGATCGGCCGCCCATTGCAGCATGAACGGCCGTACCGTGCGCACCGCTCCACTGGCCAGCAATGCCTGCGTTTCGCTTTCGAGCGGCGCCAGTTCGAGCGAGCGGATCATCGACTTGACCGGACCGATCGCCGCAGGGGTGATCGACAGGCGGCGGAAGCCCAGCCCCAACAACGCCATGGCTTCGATGGTACGCCCCCCCATTTCCCCGCATACGCCCACAGGCACCCCATGCTCCCGGCAGGCGCCCACGATACGATTCAGGAACCGCATCACGGCAATGCTCAGCCAATCATAGCGTTCCGAAAGCTTTGGATGCGCGCGGTCGGCGGCAAAGAGGAACTGTGTCAGGTCGTTGGTGCCGATTGACAGGAAATCCAGCATCGGCAGCAACTGGTCGAGCACCTCCGCCAACGCCGGCACCTCCAGCATCGCGCCATATTTGATGTGGGTCGGCATCTTATGCTTTTGCGTGGCGAGCAACTCTCGCTGTTCATCGAAGAGCTGACGCGCCGCCTCCATTTCCCATGGCTCGGAAATGAGCGGGAACATCACGTTGAGCGTCCGCCCGGCCGCCGCGTCGAGCAGCGCGCGCGCCTGCACTTTCATCAGGCCGTCCCGCTCAAGGGCAAGGCGCAACCCGCGCCAGCCCATCGCCGGATTTTCCTCGCCATCGCCATCGTCGTTGCGCAGATAGGGCAGCGCCTTGTCCCCGCCGATATCGACCGTGCGAAAGACGACCGGCTTGTTGCCCGCCGCATCCAGGACATCCCGATAAAGCCGCTGCTGGCGTTCCCGCTGCGGCAGGGTCGCGGAAACGAGAAACTGGAATTCGGTGCGGAACAGGCCGATGCCATCCGCCCCGGTCACGTCGATCGCCGCCACGTCATCGCGCAGGCCCGCATTGACCATCAACTCGATCCGCACACCGTCCCGCGTCACCGCAGGCAGGTCGCGCATCGCCGCATAGGCGGCACGCTTCTTCTGGGTGAGCGACAGCTTGGCATCGAAGGCCTCGTCCATTGGAGGGGACGGCCGGACGACGACGCGGTTTTCGGTCACGTCCATCAGGATGAGGTCGCCTTCGTTCAGATGATGTCGCACGTCGCGCATCCGGCCCATGACGGGAATGCCCATCGCGCGCGCGACGATGATGACATGGGCGGTTGGCGACCCCTCCTCCAGGATTACGCCCTTCAGCCGGCGGCGGTCATATTCGAGCAGTTCCGCAGGCCCCATGTTGCGCGCGATGAGGATGGTGTCCTGCCGCAGCCCCATCTGCGCGGCCGTGCCGATCTGGCCGGAAACGATGCGCAGCAGCCGGTTGGCGAGATCCTCCAGATCGTGCATGCGATCGCGCAGCAGCGGATCGTCGATCTGGCGCATCCGCATCCGCGTGCGCTGCTGCACCCGCTCGATCGCCGCCTCGGCTGTCAGGCCGCTTTCGATCGCCTCGTTTATCCGCCTGGTCCAACCCTCGTCATAGGCGAACATCTTGTAGGTATCGAGAACCTCCTTATGATCGCCATCGACCCCGAATTCAGCGGAGCCGGTCATTCGCTCGATCTGTTCGCGCATCTTGCTGAAGGCGGAAATGACGCGCTGCCGCTCCACCTCCGTATCCTCCGCGACGGTATGGTCGATGTGGACGCGCGGCTGATGGAACACAGCATGGCCGCGCGCCATGCCCATCACCAGTTGCAGCCCCTGGATGACGCCCGTCCCCGTCCCCAACCGGCGTTCCTCGCCCGGATTGATGTCGATCAGCCCGGCGTTGGCAATCAACTCCGCCAACACCATGGCGACCGTCTGAAGCGCCTCGATCTCGACCTCCTGATAGGGGCGCGATTCGATATGCTGCACGGCCAGCACGCCCACGGCCTTCTCGCGCCGAACGATGGGTACGCCGGCGAAACTATGGAACAGGTCTTCACCCGTCTCCGGCCGATAGACATAGTCGGGGTGCGCCGCCGCCTCGTCCAGGTTCAGCGTTTCGACATTCTGCGCGATGGTGCCGACCAGCCCCTCGCCCATCGCCAGCTTCGTCACATGGACCGCGTCCTGGTTGAGGCCGCGCGTCGCGAACAGTTCGAGCAGCCCCTCGCGCAGCAGATAGATGGAACAGACCTCGCTCGACAGTTCCTCGCCGATGATTTCGACGACCTTGTTCAGCTTGGCCTGCGCGTTGGTGCGAGCGGCCATGACGTCGTGCAGGCGTTGCAGAATCTTGCGCGCCGAAGCGACGGCGGTAATGGCATTCAAAGGCGGTACGGACGCATTCATGGCGCGATGCTAACAGAAAGATAAGGGGTTCGCCATAAGAGTGCCCTTAACAATGACAGGCAAAAATTGCCGCCCGCACGGGTTGAACAGATCGCACAGGGACAGTATCGGCACCCGCATCGGGACGACGCAACCTCCCGGTGAGGCGGCGTCCTGCTGCCCAAGCGTTGCCTTTTGACCTTGCCTCCCGGCGGGATTGAAGGAGCACGTATGATTTCCCCCGCAGGCCGTCCTTTTGCCTTCGCATTGCTCGGCGCCACGGCCGCGTTGGCGGCATCCACGCCAGCACGGGCCAGGGAAGGCGATATGCCGACCTTGCAGCAGGCGATCGGCGATCCCGACGATTTCCGGCTCAGCGGCAGTACGCGACTGCGTTACGAGGCGCTCGGCGGACAGACGCGCGTCGGCTTCTCCGCATCCGAGGACGTCTTCTCCATCCGCACCATAGTAACGGGCGAATATCGCACGGGCGACGTCCGCATCGGCGCCGAACTCTATGACAGCCGCACCTATGGCATCGAACCCGGCAGCAGCGCCGGGACGGGCGAGGTCAATACGGTCGAACTGGTGCAGGCGCATGTCACCGTCGATCTTCCCGCCGCATTCGGCAAGGGCAGCAAGGCGTCGGTGCAGGCGGGGCGCATGATGCTCAACATCGGGTCGCGCCGCCTGATCGCGGCGGACGATTATCGCAACACGACCAACGGCTACACCGGCATCAGGCTCGACGCGAAACTGAAGGACGGATCGACCGCCACCCTGCTGTACGTGCTGCCCCAGGTGCGCCTGCCCGACGACCTGCCGTCGATCCGGAACAATCGCGCGCAGGTCGACAGGGAGAGTTTCGACATCCAGCTCTGGGGCGGCTTGCTGGCGAAGCCGCGCGTGCTGGGCCGGGCCATGGCGGAGATCGGCTATGTCGGTTTCGCGGAGCGGGACGCACCCGGCCGGCCCACCCGCGACCGCCATCTCCAGTCCGTCAGCGCGCGCGTGATGGTCGATCCGGCGCCGTCGCGCTGGGATGGGGAGGTCGAGGGCATCTACCAGTTCGGCTCCTCCAGCGGCAGCCTGCTCGCCACCGCGCCCCGGCTGGACGTTTCCGCCTGGTTCCTCCACGCCGACCTGGGCTACAGCTTCCCCGGCAGGCTGAAGGCGCGCCTCTCCGTCGAATATGACTATGTGAGCGGCGATGGTCCGGGCGGCGCCAACGGGCGGTTCGATACCTTGTTCGGAATGCGGCGCGGCGATTTCGTGCCGGCCGGCATCTATGCGCAGATCCACCGCGCCAACATCAGTACGCCCGGCATCCGCCTCGAAGTCGCGCCGACGAAACGGCTGGACGGTTTCGCCACCTATCGCCCGATGTGGCTCGCCGACCGCTTCGACGCCTTTTCCACCACCGGGGTACGCGACGCTACCGGCCGGTCCGGGAGCTTCGCCGGCCACACCATCGAAGGGCGCGCGCGCTGGTGGGTCGTACCCAAGGCGCTGCGGGCGGAGGTCAATGGCGCATGGATGATCAAGGGCCGGTTTCTCAAAACCGCGCCCAATGCGCCGGATACGGGCAACACCCGCTATGTCGCGCTGGCGATCACCGCGAATTTCTGAGGCATCGCGAATTTTTGAAGGCGCGTCACTTCATCCGGGCGACCGCCACCGCCGCCTGATCGAGCAGGCTGGCGATGATCGCCGCCACCGGCTCTTCCTTCGTGACCATGCCGACTGACTGGCCCGCCATCATCGATCCGCTCTCGACATCGCCGTCGATCACGGCACGGCGCAGCGCGCCCGCCCAATAATGTTCGATTTCGAGTTGCGCGGCGGCCATGTCGAGTTCGCCGGAATCGAGCCGGGCCGCGACTTCGCGCTGCTTGGCGGTGAAGGACTCGGTGCCTGCATTTTTGAGCGCACGCACGGGGATGACCGGCAGGCGCGGGTCGATCTGCACGCTCGCCACCGCTTCACGCGCATTGGCGCGCAGGAACGCCTTCTTGAACGCGGGGTGCGCGATGCTTTCCGTCGCGCAGACGAAGCGCGTGCCGAGCTGCACGCCGGCCGCGCCCATCTCCAGGAAGGTCGCGATCATCTCGCCCCGGCCGATGCCGCCCGCGACGAAGATCGGCAGTTCGGCCGCCATCGCGGGCAGGATTTCCTGCGCCAGCACGCTCGTCGCCACGGGGCCGATGTGGCCGCCGGCCTCCATGCCCTCGATCACCAGCGCATCGACGCCGGAGCGTTGCAGTTTTTTCGCCAGCGACAGCGCCGGCGCGAAACAGATGACCTTGGCGCCCCCCCCATCTTCTCTTGGCGCCTTGATCGCCTCGATGCTCCCCTTGGGCGGCAAGCCGCCGGCGAGAACGACATGGCCGACCTTGTGCTTGGCGCAAACGGCGATCAGATCGAACAGCTGCGGGTGCATGGTGATGAGGTTGACGCCGAACGGCTTGAGCGTCAGCGCCTTCGTCCCCGCGATCTCCGCATCGAGCAGGTCCGGCGTCATCGCCCCGCAGGCGATCACGCCAAAGCCGCCCGCATTGCTGATCGCCGACACGAGGTTACGCTCCGACACCCAGCTCATCGCGCCGCACAGGATCGCATGCTCACAGCCGAGGAAGGCGGTGCCGCGCGCTTCCAGTTCGCGCAGGCGCGCCCGGCCGCTCAGGGGCTGGGCGCTCACGCCGCAGGAGAGTCCGCGTCGAGGCCATAGGCGGTGTGCAGCACGCGCACCGCCAGTTCGGTCTCATCCTCGTCGATCAGCACGGACACCTTGATCTCGCTCGTCGCGACGGCCTGAATGTTGATGCCGCGCTCGCCCAACGTTGCGAACATCGACGCGGCGACGCCGGCATGGCTCTTCATGCCGACGCCCACCACGCTGATCTTCGCGACCTTCGGGTCGGAGATCAGGTTGGTGTAGCCGATCTTCGCTTGGCCCGCGGCGAGAATGTCGAGCGAGCGCGCGAGGTCGGAGCCGGGCACCGTGAAGGTCACGTCCGTCTCCGCCGCTTCATGCCCGACATTCTGGATAATCATGTCGACGTTGATGCTGGCGTCGGCGAGCGGGCCGAAGATGCTGGCGATCGCGCCCGGAACGTCCGGCACGCGCGTGACGATGATCTTCGCCTCATTCTTGTCATGGGCGATGCCGGTGATGAGCTGACGTTCCAT
>Ga0068853_100000090_pt1 | contig 61982 bp, 47 predicted proteins | sample KBSCornC32_FD_65655 | JGI IMG/M metagenome (GOLD analysis project Ga0068853, IMG submission 65655) | Corn rhizosphere microbial communities from Kellogg Biological Station, Michigan, USA - KBS Corn C3-2 | ecosystem: Host-associated > Plants > Roots > Rhizosphere > Soil ... | reverse complement strand
GCGTTCCGCCGGGCAGGTTCTTTCAGACTCCAGTGAGAAGGAAGCGCACGAGGACATTTGCCTTCAAACGACTTTGTTGCCGCCGCTCCATCCGTTCACTCTGTACAACAGAGACGACCCGCATCGGTTAACACCGTCCGTGAAAACGTCATGAATTCACTTCGAGCCGACGTCCCAAGCGCGTCCTGTCTTCTTATCCGCAGCGATAGCCAGTCCAGGTTGCAGCGATTTTCGTTGAGTTGGTCACGGCGACATCAATCGGAGTTGCAAAACCAAATTTAGAGCGACCTTTCCGCTATCCCCTCATCCAATGAACAATCATTCTCCAACCTCTCGAAGCGCAGTCCAAAGTTCCACTTCGAGCCAGGGCGAGATCAAAACTGTTCGCGTGAGAACACCCATGTTCGGAAATGAACGGCGGATCGAGCACAGAATCCTCGATCTCATCGGCAATTCCGATATTTAGCCAATCGGCGCGCAGTTCCGGGCCTCCCAACGTTTTTGGAAGAACAATTGCAGCAGATCATTTGGAATTCAACTTCCCCGGGGTTCCATAGGAATGAAGCAATTTGAATCGTTCGCGCTGGACACTTCAAACGAGTGCCTCTGGCACGAGGGCGCACAAATCGCCCTTGCCAGTAAGCCCTTCTCTGTTCTGCGCTATCTCGTTGACAATCCCGGCCGGCTGATTACGCACGATGAGTTGCTCGATGCCCTGTGGCCTGAGACCTATGTGCAGCCTCAGGTCCTGCGTACTTACGTACTCGAACTCAGAAAACTTCTGAACGACGATGCGAAAGAACCCAGGTTCATTCAGACCATTCCTAAGCGCGGTTACAGCTTTGTCGCCGCAGTAAGGGACAACTCGGGCCCGTCCTCGAGTTCCGATCAGTCTTTAACCAAGAATTCGATCACCTCGGAACTCGTCGGCCGAGATGATGAACTTCTTCGTTTGCAAACAATCGCCCTGCAAGCCGCAGCGGGCCAGCGGCAAGTGGTCTTCATCACTGGCGAGACCGGAATCGGAAAGACCTCGCTCGCGAATGCCCTTCACCATGGACCATCTCAGCCGTGCATGGCTCGCGGGCATTGCGTTGAGGGGCTCAGCGAAAGAGAGCCGTACTACGCGGTGCTGGAGGCGCTTGGACACTGCTTCACGTCGTCAGACCAGGAGAAGAAGCCCGCGGCCGGAATGGGACGTCTCAGTGTTTCTCACGATCGCCCCTCCGAACTCTGCGAAGCTCTGGAAGAACTCGCGCGCGAGAAGCTCTTCATCCTCGTCATTGAAGACATACAGTGGGCGCACCAATCGACTCTTGAGCTGCTCTCCGCCCTCGCGCGCCGCACCACTCCCGCCCGGCTGCTCGTGATTGCAACCTACAGGCCGCAGCATCACTCGACCAAGTTCTATCTCAAATCCATCAAGCAGGACCTGGTGGTTCGGCAGCTTTGTACAGAACTCGCTCTCGAGCCGCTCTCGAGGCAATCGGTCAGGCAACTCCTCACGCGTCGGCTCAACCAGGAAGAGCTGCCGTCAGAACTCGATGACTTTATCTATCAGCGCTCCGGCGGCAACCCGCTCTTTGCAAACGCACTCCTCGATCACATGATTGCGGAGCGCTCCATCGTGCGCAGTGGCACGGAGAGAGACGGCAAATGGAAGCAGATCGCCTCCATCTCCAAACTGGAACTGAGCATCCCCCAGGGGCTGGCTAGACTGATTGAGCTGGAGATCGACCGCCTCACCCCGCAGGAGCAAAGAGTCCTTGAAGCCGGCAGCCTCATGAACATTGCGTTTCCAGTGTGGGCCGCCGCTGCGGCTTTAGACGAGAATCCAGAAGTCATAGAAGACTTGTGCGATGGGCTGGAACGGCGAACAGGCCTGGTTCGCCGCGCGGGCCATGACGATCTCCCCAACGGCACCCGCTCCGATTTCTACACCTTTGCGCACGAGTTCTATCGCGAAGTGCTCTATCAGCGGCAGACAACAAGCCGCCGCGCCAAGGGGCATATCCGCATCGCCGAGCAATTGAGCATCTTGTTTGCGGGGCGCGAAGCTACCGTGGCACGCGAGATAGCGACTCAATATGAGGCTGCCGGCAGTTGGCACAAAACCGTGTCTGCCCTGCGCGTCGGTGCACGTCACTCCAGAGACAGACAGGCTTATCAAGAATCCGCCCAATTGCTGGCACATGCGATGCGCGTTGCTGAAAATCTGGATGGCTCCGAGGGCAGCTCTCTCGCCGACGAACTACAGCGCGAGTTGCGAGAGGTCCGCGAGTCGCTGGCGCAAACTGAAACTCGACAGCAAAGAGCCAGCTGAAGATTTGACGTTTTCTGGATACAAGCTTGACGACTTAATTTTCTGAGATCGCTAACGTGGTGAATACGGCAGGAGGATTCACACATGCGATCGATCTTTGGAAAAGTTGTTTTCGCAGCAGCATTCAGCGTTGCAGCGGCACTGGCAGCAAACAGCGCGCAGGCGGCAACCAGAGTTAATGTGCCTTTCAATTTCAAGGTTGCCGGAGCCACGCTCCCGGCAGGCCACTACCACATCGTTCACGACTCGACGAGCGCCTTTGTCACCCTTCGTGGCGTAGAGTCGAACGAGAGCTACACGTGGCTGCTCGGCCCTGGGCCCTCAGAGCGTTCCACAAAGGTTGCCTTGAGGTTTGCTGATCACAATGGCACTAAGGTGCTCGAATCGATTCAGTACGGTTCGCTGACGACACCACGTCTCGACAAGAGCAAGACCATCGATCTCGAGCGCGAATCGATGGGGCAGTAAGCATCGATTCGTTGCGACCGTAAGGAAGCACGGCATTGCAAAGGGAGTGGCTCCGGAGACGGGGCCGCTCCCTTTGTCGTTGTATCATTCCGGCATGCGAAATTCGATCGTACGTGTCGTTGGGGCGTTGTTCGTCGCACTGCAGATCTTTCCCGCCTGCGCGCAACAGAGTCACTGGGCCTCGCCAGATGACAAGACCGCGCAATACATCATTGAGATGGAGCGCAAGTGGGCTGAAGGTGTCTGCACCGACAACGGAGTCGTCGCCGGTCTCCTCGCCGAAGATTTCCAGGGCACATCAACCAGCGGCGAGCGCTTCACCAAAGCTGATGAACTGAGGGACGAGAAAGGCGCCCGCACAGCTCATGGCTGCGGTCTCGACCAGACAAAGGTGCGTTTCTTCGGCGATGGCCTCGCCATCGTCTATGGCAGCGAACACGCCACCGGTAAAGACAGATCCCATCCGGAGGCGAAAGTCTGTCAGATCTGGACCGATACCTGGCTCAAGCGCGACGGGAAGTGGCAGATCATCGCCTCGCAGGACAATCGCATGAACTGCAGATAGCATCGGCGTGCCGAAGGCGATTCCGTATCGCCGGATAATAGTGGCCTGTCAGACCATTGGCCAATGCGATATCATCATGGCTCGGTACACACCCAAGCTGATGTTCGACGCCCGAACTCTTCTTAATGACAGGACGCAGCCTCTCAATGTTCGAGCGGATGCCGCAAGAAAGCTCTCGCTGGAGTTAGAACACTGGGAACTCGGCAAAGCTTTCTATCCCATCTACGATTCTGAAGAAGAAGACACCAACCTGCGCTTGATTGTGCTCGCTATCCTCGCCTTTGAGAACCCGGCTGGAACTATCCAGACTTTAGTCAGGCCTTTCGAAAACCCAAAGGTACGGCGTGGCGCTCTCGATATTCTCGATAAGCTTCCACCAGTGACTGGCGAGCAAGAGACCCTGCTCATTGCCGAATTGGCGTCATTGCGCGGCACCCTAACGCAACAAGAGATCGAATCACTGCCTTTGGACAGCGGCTGGAAGCAGATTCTCTCCGCAAAAATGAGCGCTCGGGACCCTGAAATCGGCCGCAGTTGCGACGCCGTCAATCTGCCGCGCCGCTGGGGCCGCGATCCCCGTGTCCTTGCATTCCTGAGAGAAGAACTTCGGCTGCCCGAGGAAGATCGTCGGCGCGACGCCGTATCTGGGCTTTGCACGCTAGGGGAAATCGATTCCGCTCTCGTGGCCGCAGATGATGCGTGTTCATTAGTGCGATCGATGCTCGCAAAAATGCTTGGCTACTATCGCGAGGAGTCAGGCATTGAGGTCTTGAAGCGCTTGCTGGTGGACAACGATCCTGACGTGTCCAAAGAGGCGAAGACCGCGCTTCGGTTGATGAATCAACTCGAGATTCCTCGAGCCATCGAGCAGCCTGTCCGCTCTTCGACTTTGGGGCAGTTCCTCGCAGAAATCAGCCTGATTCAACTTATGGATCCACGAATCGCGGCAGAGAAGCCTGACCACAAGATCGAAGAGGGCTGGCTGGGCGAACCGGGCGCGACCGAAGAAGAGATTGCCTCCGCAGAGCAACGCATTGGTATGCGATTGCCTCCGTCGTACAGGGCATTTCTCGCGGAGACGAACGGGTTCGATGATATTGGACCCTTCATCTACAGGCTATGCGGTGCCGCAGACATTCAATGGTTCCGTATTCGCGAGCCTGAGTGGGTGAGCATTTATCAGAGCGAGCCAGAAGAGGAAGATGTATCACGGGAAGAACATCTCGCGAATCCCGACGATTGTGTCCGATTCAGAAGAGCGTATCTCTCCTCGTGCCTGCAAATCAGCGATGTCGGGGATAGCGCTGTCGTTCTTCTGAATCCTGAAGTCGTCAACGAGGAAGGGGAATGGGAGACCTGGTTCTTCGCCAACTGGAATCCGGGCGCGACACGATATTCCACTTTTCAGGCTTACGTCGAGTCCGAACTCAAGTCGATCAAACAGCTCCGATCTGCTCGAGGCGCTGAAAGTTGATGGCTAGGATGGTTCTGGCACGTCGGGGCCCAGGTGATTTGTCATCGCATGACGCGGCCGGGCGGTGCTCACATCGCAGCAATTGTTTGACGTTGCGATGACAACTGGTTCAGAGCGGATTCCTATACTTCATTTCAGCGTATTCGGTCTTGCGTACCACCCTCCACTACGTTCCGCTTCTGTTGAGCCTCTTAACGTAGCTGGTCGATAACGTCCTGCAACTTTCAAGATCTTCCGGCTTGCGAATCCAAAGAGATTCGCGAACGGGCCGGTGTGTCGAAAGTGCAGCATGCCAAGGTGCACAGCAGGATTTCACTCAAATCGACTACACAGTGACATGAAGGAGAATTAAAGGTGATTAGCAATCGCATGGGAAAGCTTTGCATCGCAGAGAATGTGCGCCTTATCGGGAGCACCGCAATTGTTGCGCTTCTTGCATTGGCAGGAGCCGGTGCCATCTCGGCGCAGGACCGCGATGACACACTCAGTTTCAAAGGTGGCATCGGGGTGATCAATGTCATTGGTCAAAACCCTGACCTCACACTCAAGCTCAATGTGGTTCGCGGCGTCAATCCGGCCGGGCCGTGGCGCATCGCAGATTTGAAAGCTACCATCGCATCCAACGGACACATCCGTGTGGTTGGACGCGGGCTGCTGCTGGCAAATGGAAATAACATTGCAACCAATGCTGGCGCGAGCGTCCACGCCACTCTCTTCTGCGGCTCTGCCACCGCAGCCACCGCATTCGACGAGCCCGGGGTGCAGCTGCAAGCGAACGGAGACTTCAGAATTGACGATTTCCTTTCGTCCGTTCCGCCAAACCCTTGCGAGTCTCCCGTTCTGTTGATTCGAAGCGGCGCCGCGCAGGGCCAGGGAGTCTGGTTTGCCGCTGGAATTCCTCAACTCGAGGCAGACCGCGACAGGGACTAGCAGGCTCTACATACAATCGCGAGGCGGATCGCATCCACCTCGCGATATCTGTGCTGAATCGCTGAGAGCTGAAGGCCCGATCCCGTCTTCTTTAAAACCGGAAATACGCGCCGATCATGGGCTGTGCGGTGTGCGTGAACCGGTCCGTGGATGTATACAGCTTGGTCAGGTTCGGCGCCTTGTAGAGATTGCCGCGGTACTGAAAGCGGAAACCCAGATGCGGAAGCGCCGCCCAGTCCAGACCCGCGCCATACACGAACACGCCCTTGGTTGAGCTGTCAGTGTCTGCCTGATCGCTGTCGGGCTGGTGGAACAACAGACCCCCACCGCCGAGCACGAACGGCCGCAGATTTGCCACGTGGACCGATACCACCCAGTCGGCGGTCACTTCGTGCGCAGCAGCCTTCACCGTCTGTGCAGTGAGCGCAGTGCAGGTAGAACCACCACAGTCTGCTTTATACGTCTCATTGCCGCGGTTGTAAGAGTAGGTGGCCTCGTACCCGACCAGCGGATTGGAGATGTGCCGAAGCTCGATGATTCCGCCGGCCGAGTTGGCCGGGCTCTCAATCGTCCCGTTTCCGTTCGTTCGCCCGCTGAATGCTCCATACAGACTCAACGCCACGTCTGTCTGCGCCCATGCCGGGGCCGAAGCGCCCAGCATGCACAACCCAATAAGAAACAGGAATACCTGATGACAAGTTTTGCGCATCTTCATCTCCTCTTGGATGCTGATCTCGCGGTCGGATGAAAAGGGGGCAGTCTCGCGAGAATTCGCTACGGGTCACAACCCTCTATGGACGCAAAAGTCGCAGTCTGGGTGGGTTGTGTTCCTTAACTGAGTGATTACCGATGTCCAATGCTCGCCAGGGTCGACTCCGGGGTCGGGCCCGGCAGCGAAGCCGCGAGGCGAAATCCACCCATCAGAAGCAGAGAAGATGGTTCCCGGGCGCGCGCTCCTGAAGCCGCCCCGAAGCCGAGATCAGCTCAGATCGCCCGGACCAGCCGGACAGGCAGGAAGATAATCGCTCCCACCAGTTCCAGCACGCCGCCCACGGCGATACCGACAATCCGGAACGGAATCAGCAAAAGCCAGACAATTGGATACGCGACAAGCGCCAGCAACGCCAGGGGCCAGCAAAGAATCAGGAGAATGCACCACAACAGAAACTTGATCATCGCCTTGGTTCAACCTCTACCACCCACTCATACGCTGAAAGGCACCGGCCGGTTCCCAGACCCGGTTCCCATGCTACTTCCCTTTGGGCTGTGACTTGCTGCTGGATTTCGATTTCGTTGAGCCTGCTCTTCTCGCTATTGATGGTTTCGAGGGAGCGCGGCCTTTCCGGGCGGCCAGGACCTTCTTTCTGTCTCGTATGGCCTTCTTCCGTTCCGGCTCTGGCAACCCGAGAATGGCCCTGGTCCGATTCGGCAGCTTCTCGAAGATCAGTGCATGAGCCCGCCGCAGTTCCTCCTCAATCTCCCGGGGCCTCAGTGCATCCCAGCGCTCCAGCGTCACCCAGTGCGCCTTTGCCAGATACGGAGTCGGCCTGATTTCTTCGTTCTCAATCAATTCGTGAAATCGCTCCGCCCCGCAGTGGAACGACAGGACACCAATTCCTGAGCTATCCAAGTCTGTCATGGCAAACATCTTGCCGCCGATATCCCGATCGCCCGCCCAGTAAACAAGGTGATGGCCCCAGTTGAGAGTCTCGGCCACATGCGGCAGCCCCATACAAATCTCGCGAATCCGCTCGTTATCCATTCTCCAGAGTTTAGTCGGGCAAGAAAGCTACCGAAATTCTCAAAATAACTACTTGACGTCATACACTAGTTGTCATACAGTATGTGAAGTACAGTGTATGACGCATAGCGCATGCACTAGCAAGACCGAGGCACCGCATGACCGTAGCTGAAAACACATTTGAAAACCTTCGCCTCGAGCTTCGCCGCGGCTGCCTCACCCTCGCCGTCCTCGCCCAGCTCAAGCAGGAACACTACGGCTACACACTCCGCAAGGACCTCGCCGAGCGGGGTCTTGAAATCGATGAAAGTACGCTCTACCCCCTTCTCCGCCGCCTCGAAACTCAGGGCCTGCTGGCCAGCCAGTGGCGCGAAGAAGACAAACGCAACAAGCGCTTCTACCGCCTCTCGCCCGACGGCGAACAGATCCTCGCTCGTCTGCTCGAGGAGTGGAACACCATCAACACCTCCGTCTCCCGCATCCTCCATGAACCAGATGCGGAGTCCAAGTAAGGACACCACCATGGAACTTCTCGATCGCTACCTTCAAGCCGTCAGAAAGTATTTGCCCCTGCGCCGCCAGGACGACATCGTCGCCGAACTCCGCGCCAACATGGAGTCGCAGATCGAAGACCGCGAGTCTGAGCTGGGACGTTCGCTCACGCAGGGCGAGCTCGACGATTTTCTGCGCAAGATGGGCCATCCCATGGTCGTTGCCTCGCGCTACCAGCCGCAGCAGTACCTCATTGGCCCCACCATGTTCCCCATGTATCTCTACGTGCTGCGCCTCGCGCTTCTCTGGGCCTTCATCGTGTGCATGGTGATAGCCTCGGTGGTCACGCCTCTTACAGAGGGAACCGGGAGCGCTGTCGTCGCGGCTCTCTTCCGCACACCGGGCATCCTCCTCCAGACTGCCGCCTGGATCACGCTCGTGTTTGCCGCTTTTGAGTTCGCACGCACGCGCTATCCAAATGTGTGCCCGCAGATTGAAGGACTAAACAAAAGCTGGAATCCCAGCACGCTGCCCCCGCTTGAGAAGGACAGCCTTCGCCAGGGCAAGCCTCGCTCTTTTGCACAGGCCGTGGCTGAAATCATCTTCAGCGTGCTTTTCCTCGGATGGGTGCTTCTCATCCCGCACTATCCATTCCTGCTTCTCGGGCCCGGCGTCGTTTTTCTCAAAACGCTGCCCTATCAGCTTGCGCCTGTGTGGTGGACGTTCTTCGGCTGGATCGTGGCCCTCGGCATCATGCAAATTGTCGCCAAATGCATCGACCTCGCCCGCGGCGCCTGGGAACGTCCTTCGATCATCCAGCACATCGTCTTCAAGGTCGTCGGCCTGATCCCGATCCTGGTACTGCTCAATGCTCCGGGACACACTTATGTATCACTCAAGAACTCCGCAATCGATCAGGCGCAATTCGTTAAGAACCTCGCCGAGGTTAACAATGCGATTCACCTTGGCTTCTCGGTCATCTGCGCCATCGTCGTCCTGCAGCTGGCATTCGACATCGGAAAGCTCGTCACCCAGGCCTACCGCAAACGCGAAGCTGCTGAATAGCCTCGGGGCCTGAGGTCTTTTGATCAAGACCGAATCCGCTGCGATTTCGGAACTCTCTCGCACATAAAGTAACACTCGGATTTCAACGCCGGCAGGCGCCAACCGCCTGCAAGGAGGAGTTATGCGTCGTCTCATCAGCTATCTCGATGCCCTGTTCGTCGGAATGATCCTTGGACTGATATTCGTAACCTTTGTCCATGCCGCTCCCGTGCATCAGAGCGGAAAGGTCCGGGCGAACGGAGTCACAATCGCCTACGAGAGCTACGGTCCCATCGACCGCGAAGCCATCATCCTGATTGGCGGAACAGCAATGCAGCTCATCGATTGGGACCCAGAGTTCTGCAAGGATCTCGTTCGCCACGGCTATCGCGTCATCGTCTTCGACAATCGGGACATCGGTCTCTCAACGAAGTACGATGCTGCCGGAGAGCCGGACTTCGCTGCAGTGGTAAACGCTGCGACCACCGGCAAGCCTTCGCCGCTACCTTACACGCTTTATGACATGGCGGCGGACGCCGTTGGCCTGATGGACGCGCTCCACATCAAGAAGGCCCACATCGCAGGCGCCTCGATGGGCGGCATCATCGCACAGATCGTCGCGACAAAATATCCTGACCGCACGCTTTCGCTGACATCGATGATGGCGCCCGATGGAAAGCCTGGCCTGCCGGTGGTTGCGAATCCCGCACGCCTTGCAGCCGTGCCCAAGCCTGCTCCGAATGAGGATCGATCAGCCTACATCGAACGGCGGATCAAAACGATGCAGGCTCTCGAGAGCCCGGCGAATCCGACACACGAAACAGAGTTAAGAAAGATGGTCACTCGCGAAGCGGACCGGTCCTTCTGCCCGGTATGCGACGATCGCCAGGGAGCAGCATCGTTGTTCACTACGCTCGAAGACCGGCGAGAGCAGCTAAAGAATATTCGCGTTCCCGTTCTCGTCATTCATGGAGCAGATGATCCGCTTGTGCCGGTAGACGCGAGCAAAGATGTTGCCGCCATCATCCCCGGCGCAACACTTAAAATCCTGCCCCGCATGGGACACGACTTGCCTCGCCCTCTGATGAAGACGATCGCCGATGCGATCGCGGAGAATGCCACCAAAGCCCGCCATCAACGATGACCTGCGAACGGGCGAGAGGAGTCTAGGACAGTGACGCCGCTGCTTCTGTCTGCCCGATCACCGCGGCGGCCACACAATTGCCGACCACGTTCATCAGCGTCCTCCCCATGTCCATGATCGTGTCAACGCCGAGGATGAGCAGAATGGGAGCTGTGGGCAGGTGCACAGCGCTTGCGGTGGCGAGCAACACAACCAATGAGGCTCGCGGTACGCCCGCGATTCCCTTGCTCGCAGCCATCAGCACGAGGACGATGGCGAGTTGGCGTCCGAACGAGAGATGCATCCCCGCGGCCTGGGCAACAAATACCGCGGCCATCGAGAGGTACACACTGCCGCCGGTCATATTGAAGCTATAACCCGTAGGGATGACGAAGGAAACGATCCAGCGCGGAACGCCGAACTCCTCCATCCTCTCCATCGCAAGCGGTAGCGCCGCTTCAGACGTCGTGGTCGCAAATCCGATCGCTGCCGGCTCGCCGATCGCCGATATGAACTTCCCCACTGGAACGCGAAAAAGCACGAGAGTCGGAATCAGAACGAAAACGCTGAATGCCGTCAGAGCGACGTAGTAGGTTCCAACCAGCTTTGCAAGGGGCAACAAGGTTGCGATGCCCGTGTTGCCAACGGTATAAGCAATGGCTGCCCCGGCTGCCAGCGGGGCCAGGTACATGACGAAACGCGTAAGCTGAAACATCACATCCGCCAGCGATTGCAGCACCTTTACCAGCGGAGCGCGCTTCTGCTCAGAGATCATCGCAAGGGCCGATCCAAACAGGATGGAAAAGATCGCCACTTGCAGAATCTGGTTTTGCGCCACGGATTCGGCAATATTGTTGGGAAAAAGATTGAGGATGATCTGCTGCCAGGTCTGCGGCGCCTGGGTTGCCGCCGGCTGCGAAGTCTCGAGCGCGGCAGGAATCACAACGCCCCAACCGGCGCCGGAAAGATTCATTGCCAGCAGTCCAATTACCAGACCGAAAGTAGTGACCACTTCAAAGAGGATGAGAGCCTTGATGGCAACCCGCCCCACCGATTTGAGTTCGTTGTGGCCGGCGATTCCTGTTGTGATCGTCGCGAAAAGAAGCGGCGAAACAATCATGCGGATCAAACGCAGGAACAGATCGCCGGGAAGCCGCACCTGCGCCGCAATGCGTGGCGCATCGATGCCAAGTTCAATGCCCGCCAGCATCGCCAAAAACGTCCAGGTCATCAGCGATGGCCTGCGCACCGTAAAGACCAGAAAAAATGCAATACCAATCCAGCGGAGAACAACTCCGGCCACCTGCAGATGAAGGAGGGCTGTTGCGACGCCCGCCGCGATGAGAGCCGCGCCGGCCAGGAGAGACAGACCAGCTACTCGGTCTTTCGATAGGAAGCGTCTTGTCAGGGCGGTCGCCATTTGCGGATCTAGTTCACTGCCGGACGCTTCAGCTTCATCGCCTCGGCCGTCATATCGGTATACTTCAAACCCGCGCCGGTGTTGAACAACACAACGCGATCGGCTGGTTTCAGATATCCGCTCGCCAGCAGTTTGTCGTAGGCCGCAGTCACGCTTGCGCCTTCCGGTGAAAGAAAAATGCCTTCATTGCGAGCCCAATCGAGGATCGATGCCAAAATGTTGTCGTCGTCAACGGCCATCGCCAGGCCGCCCGAAGCACGCACGATATCGAGGATGATTGCGTCTCCGTACGGCTTGGGCACGCGAAGACCGGCAGCGAACGTCGCTGCATCCTGCCACATCGTGCTGACATTCGCGCCCTCCTCAAATGCACGTGCGACAGGCGCGCACCCTGAAGACTGCACAGCGATCATCTTCGGACGCTTGCCGGGCTTCACCCACCCAAGCGCCTCCATCTCTTCGAACGCCTTCCACATCCCGATCAAGCCGACGCCGCCGCCGGTGGGATAGAAGACAGCATCGGGATACTCCCAGCCGAGTTGTTCGACGAGTTCGTATCCCATTGTCTTCTTGCCTTCCACGCGAAACGGCTCCTTCAGCGTGGAGATGTCAAACCAACCCTCCTGCTGTTTTCGTTCCTGCACCATGCGCGCGCAATCGGAGATGAGCCCATTCACCAGCTCTACATGAGCACCGTATGCGACAGCCTCAACGTAGTTCGCGAAGGGTACGTCGCGTGGCATGAAGATGTGCGCTTCGATTCCTGCCGCCGCGGCATACGCCGCAAGAGCGCCCGCCGCATTGCCGGCAGATGGAACCGCAAGCTTTTGGAGTCCGTAGTGTTTCGCCATGGTCACGGCCATCGAGAGTCCGCGCGCTTTGAAGGAGCCCGTCGGATTAGCGCCCTCCTCCTTCAGCCACGCGCCGTCATGACGGCGGCTCTTCAACATTGGAGTCCAGCCCTCGCCCAGCGTCACCGGCTCTGCGGCAGGCAACACCGAGCGATATCGCCACATGCCGGTCCAAGGTCCCGCGCCGTCTCTCGAAACCACCTCGCGCGCATTCGTCCCTTTCAATGGCGACAAATCGTATCGCACGAACAATGAGCCGGCGGGTTGCGCTGGACACCGCGGACACACCGTCTGTGGGGTCTCGGCAGAGGTGTGAGCATGACAGCGAGTGCACTCAAGATAGGCGATGGGCGGCATTGATTCTTCAGCATCTCCTGAACCAGCTTAGAACGGCGGGCCGACGGCCAAACGGATCGACGTTCTCTGAGCCGTCAAAACTTCGCTTCAAACTCTCGAAATCTTCTCTCAAGTTCCCATTGTGCTGTCGCCTTTTCGCTCGCATCCAGAAAGCTCCTGCACGCCGCCGCAGGCTTCGCACTTCCCAGAACCTGTCCCTTGCACGCGCCAGCCGGGGTCGAAAACACGTCGGCGCTCGCCCAGAGACTCGCGCCCCGGAGAAAGCTATGCTCCATGCCTGTACGTGCAAGTTGCTTCAGATCCGCATAGCTCAGGTGATAGTCGTTCGCTGCGCGCACATACTCGTGGGTCAAGTCGATCCGACTCACACCCTGATCGTCCGTTGAGAACGCGACGGGAACATGCGCTGCGCGATAGTACTGGAACGGATGACGGTCGCCTGTAATCCCGAGAATGCCTTCATTCGAACTGAGGTTGATCTCGACCATTACGTGCTTGCGCGCCATCTCTTTCAGCAGATCCTGCGCGCCGTCTTCGTACATAACGTCCACGCCGTGCCCAATGCGTTCTGCATGCCCAATCTCCACCGCTTGTCTGAGGTGAAACCGAAGTCCCTCGGGCGGTACCATCCCCGGTGCCAGTTCGCCCGCATGCAGATCAATGTGCACCTTCGGATAGAGGCCGTGAAGATACTCAATCATCTTCATATGCAGTGTGTAGTCGCGCATCGAGACCATGTAGTCTTCGGGCTGGACGAAGTTGATGCCCACCCAGTCATCGGAGCCCTGCTCGATCGCCTGTTGCACTGTCTCAAAACCGAGCAGCGTCTGTGCAAAGACCTGCTCGGGAGAGAATGCGCGCAGCACCTGGTAAATAAACCGGACCTGTACTCTGCACGCGCTCGATGCCTGCGGCGTTCCGCAATGCTGAATCTGGTTACGCATCTCGATCGCTCTGCGAGTCTCTTCGCGATCCGCAGCAATCTCGTCTCGCAGCCCATGATCGAGCAGCGACTGTCGCATCTGCGCCAGATCCGGATTCCATCCAATTTCGTGCGCAATGGTTGCCGCATGCCCGAATGCAGGCGTATGCATCAGTTCCAGATATTGATTATTCTCAGCGTCCGACCGTCGAGTGATCTCGTCGAGCGATTGGCCGATGTGGCTCTTGTCGAGGCCTCCGAAGCGATCGAATGTCGCAAAAAACTGATCGTGCCCGCTGAAGCCGGAAGTCGGAACGTAGTTACGCATCGAGAAGGAATTGACCACACGATCGTAGAGATCCTGTTCTTTGGAACTGAGACGGCTGCCATTCAATTCAGCCGCAGAGATCAATGGTGGTGCGCACGGTTCCTTCAGCGTTTTGCCTTGCGCATCGTGTGCAAACTCGGCCTTTGCGGGATCGATGCAGGCCTTGTCCTCGGCCGCAAAGCGGATCAGCGTCTCTGCGTAGACGCCCGCGCTGAAATGGAAGTGCAGATCGGCGCCCTTTGGAAACTCCGCGAGAAAAGCCTGCACAGCAAGTGGTCCCTGGTGCACTGCTGCCTGATATGCGCGAGACGCGCGGCCTTCAGATGCTGACGAAGCTGTCGCGGCCGCTGCCCCTGAACCTGCAGCAGAAGATTCTGTGGTGGCAAGCCCGAGTACCACGGTAACCAGGGCGAACAAAACAAGGAAATGAACGCGAAACAATTGCTTACGCATGGTTTGCCTTCCAGTGTACGAGGCCGGTATCAGGTGGAAAGCGCTTTCTTGATCCTTGATGTTCACTCAATTGTCATCGCACTGCGATCTCATACCGTTATGTGCGAGTCCGGTGCGCCTTCCGAACGGGTCGAAAGAGTTTCTGGTCTCCAAATTGCATCATAAGAATAGGGCAGAGCAGCCTGCGGATTCGTCGGACGGGAGCAGCGCAGTTTAGTACCTGTCTTCGAGCCCGCATTGCCATCATCGGGAATATCTAAAGGGTCGGTTAAGAAATAAATGGAATCAACCATCACTGCTGTTGGTCAGCAGGTATCCAGGCGCTCTTTTCTCAGGGGTGCGATGTTCGGCGCGGGTGGACTGGCCCTGTATTCCGGTCTTTTCGAACGCCACTGGCTTGAGATCGTTTACAAGGACATCGCGATTGGCGGCCTGCCTGCGCCCTTCGATGGCATGAGAGTTGCTCAGTTAAGCGACATTCATCTCGACGAGTTCACCGAACCTTTTCTGCTGCGCGAGTCAATCGACGAGATCAACCGCGCCAAGCCAGATGTAGTCCTCCTTACAGGCGATTATGTAAGCGCCGAGTTATTGCCGCGGAATCTCACCGCCAAAGCAGCGTGGCAGTGCGGAAGCATGCTGAGCAGGATTCAATGCCCGCAACGATATGCAATTTTCGGAAATCACGATATCTGGGCAGGCGAAGAGCATGTCGGAGAAGCCCTCACCACGCATGGCATTACCGTGCTGAAAAATTCTTTCCTTCCCATTGAGAAACAAGGCGCCAGGATGTGGCTTGCCGGCATCGACGATCCTGTGTGCGGCAGGCCGGATCCCGATAAGGCGATTCCTTCTTCGATCCGGAATCAACCGCGCGAACCGATTATCCTCATGTGTCACGCGCCAGATTTCGTCGACGAGCTTCGCGATCATCCGGCAGGTCGCGCTGTGTCCCTGGTGCTTAGCGGCCACACGCATGGCGGCCAGATCCGCCTCCCGTTTGTTGGCGCGCTTCACCTTCCACCCGGCGGGGCCAACTACGTTGAAGGTCTGTTCCAGGTCGGCTCGATGCAGCTCTACGTGAACCGCGGGATCGGCACAGTTGGCGTTCCCTTCCGGTTTGATTGCCGACCGGAGATCACGATTTTCACGCTGCGCACAGCTTAGCGTTCAATTGCAGAGATATCTAGTGAACCGCGGGCGGAGCATTATTCGACGCCTGCGGCTGGGTCCCCGGTGCAATCTGATCCATTGGCAGTTCCAGCGCAAACAAGCTGGAGTCGCCCTGGTCTGCATGAACCCACATTCCATGAAACGCCTGTCGCAAGCCGGGGTGCTGCGCTAGCAGGGCAGTCATCACATCTGTAACCTGCTTGCGCGCTTCTGTCGGTGTTCTCAGCTGCGCGGCTTGCGTCGGATTTGGAATGTAGTGAACGTCGAGGTCCAGGCCGCCGAATTGAGTCGTGGTGTCCACCGCGCTCAGATTGTAGGACGCTCCCTGCGCATTCAGGCTCACCTGCGTCTTCTCGGCCGGGAAGTCCTTGGGATGCGTCTGTTCTGCCTCCTGCTGAAGCTTCTGCAGATTCGGGCTCGACAGAAAGTCCACCGGGCTCAGCAGTCCCTGAGCGATATGGTAGTAAAGCCACGCCGTCCAGTTGTCTTTCGATTGCGCGTATTTGCGTGCCGAAACCCAATACCAGAGCCCGTCATGATCGGCATGGATCATGGGCTTCGCGTAGAAGCCGGCAAGCTGCCACTGGTTCCCCGGCGCGCTGGCAAGAATGAGCGAGATCTGCTGCGGTTGCGGGACACCCGTAGCGTGCAGAATGACAAGGGCGTAGGTACCCGGAGGTATCCCGTTGAACGTGAGGACGACGATCGGCGATCCGCAGAAAAACTGCGTTCGTTCCGCGCCCGGCGCGTCCTTCGAGGCGTCGAGCAGGTAAACGGAATCCACAGTCATCGTCGCGTTCTGCACTTGTGGCTTGAGACTCGTGACTGTCGCAGCGATGCCATCGAAATCCGACGCAATCGCCGGCAGTATCTTGGCTCGAAGAGCCTGAATGTCGCCGCTCTGCACGATCGCGCCGATCGTGTGAGCCTCTCCCATAAATCCAGAGCGCTGCGTCGCGCTCATCTGGGATTGGGTTGAGCAAGTGGCGCCCCAGGCGCTTAATGCGCAGCCTGAGAATGCCACACACGTCGACAGCAACAAGGCGCGGTGGAGAAGTTTCCTTTTTTCGAGCATGTCTCGTCCAGCGGATAGAGGTGAATGAACCGCTATTTCATAAGATGCGAATTCACCCGAACTCAGCCACTTGCCCTCTGAAATCAAGGCCCGCATTCGCCCGCCCGGTCCCGAGGTTTCCGTCGAAGCTTGCCCGGCAATTTGCTGAAAGCGATCTCAGATTGTGAACCTCCATCTTCTACAAACTTCTATAAACAATGGGTTTCCGCGTAAAACTTACCGGATTTGAGTAGGAAGTTCACCCTTCGCCGCCGGTGCGCATCCCGGCTCCGGTTTCCTCACAGAAATAGGGTTGTCGGCCCGCATGAAACGTGAAATATTTCTTGAAAGCTTTTAGAGATTGGTTGCCTCGCGGGCTAAAGTTTTTCGAAGATGCTACCCCGTCGCAAGGGTAAGTATCAGCAGAAAGCCTTAGGCCGTGTCGCGGCAGAGTAGCCGGATCTGATCCGTCTCTGCCATCAGTTGATCGAGGTTGCTGGGTAGTACTCACAGGCGATTCCCCGCCAAGGCTCTCAGAACAGCCCTTCCCAATTCGACTACATGCGGTTTCACTCGCAAAAACCGCACAGGAAATCCCTGTGCCGCATCAGCTAGCGGCCCGGCTGAACCAGCTCGAGTCCGCAAACGATAGCAAACAACCCATCCGACGAGAAGGAATCGATGAAAATCCCGCAGAGCTTTTTGATCGCTATTCTCCTGTTTGTCTCTACATCTCTCCCATCATTCGCAGGCGTTATCATCAACGCTCCCGCAAACGGCAGCACCGTCAAATCGCCATTCAGCCTGTCAGCTTACACGTCCCTGTGCTCCGGTCAGCAAGTAACTGCGACCGGCTATTCACTCGACAACAGCCCGGATACGAGGCTCTTCAACGCTCCCGCAATCACGACTTCCGTTTCCGCTCCGGCAGGAGGCCATACCCTTCACGTGAAGGCGTGGGGTGCTTCAGGAGCCCATTGCGTTACAGACGTAGCGATCGTCGTGAGCTCGTCGTCCGTCGTCCCGACCAATGCCTCGAGCGTCAGCAGCATTCAGACATTCAGCGGATGGTTCGGGGTTCATGATGGTGGCACACCGGGAACTTCGAGTGGCTGGTCCGCGGTCACCAGTTCACCTTCACGCACCGGCGCAGCCCGAAAGTTTGCGATGTCCTACAAATACTTCGGCGGCCAGCGCTACAGCATTTCATTTGGAGATGATGAAGCAGCCACAAACTTCATCTTCGATACATGGGTCTACCTGCCGGCCGGAGACACCGGCTTGAAGAATCTGGAGCTGGATATGAACCAGGTCATATCCACCGGTGCGACGGTCCTCTACGGAATGCAATGCGATGGATGGACCGGGACCTGGGACGTGGCGATCAACAAAGGAACAACCACCAAACCATGGAATACCTGGGAGCACACTTCTGCGCCATGCAATGTTCAAAGCTGGGGCAAGAACCAGTGGCACCACATCCAACTCACCTACTCGCGAAACGACACCGGCTGGATCACATACAAATCCGCGGCGCTCGACGGAGTGGTCCATCCCATCAACAGAACAGTTCTCGGCGCGTTCATGCTCGGATGGAGGCCTACTCTGCTGGTGAATGTTCAGCTCGATGGCGCAACAAGCGGCAGCGGGTCCGCCGAGTTGATCATGGACAACCTTACGATCCACAGATGGTAATCGCACCTAAATACAAAGAAAGGAGCCCGCTGGCATTTTCCAGCGGGCTCACGTATCCATCCAAAAAATACGAGCGATCAGGAAAGAGCAGGGTCGGTGTTTGCGGAGTTCGCACGTTGATATTCCACTTTCCTTTCCACGCCTCCCGCATTTCTTGAGGGCAGAATCGCCGCAGCTTGCCTCACGACCTGCCTCTTTGCCTCCTCGATCGCCATCGGCGGGATCACTGTCATTCCACCCACGACGCCATTCAGATCGAAGTAGGTTTGCCTGTTGAACCGGATGAAATCCACCGGATACTCCGGCTTCCGTGCACGCGCCGCTTCAGGATCGGCGTCAAGCAAAAAGCTAATGTTAGGCCGCGGCACAAGACTCATGATGAAACGGGCATAGGCTCGAACCACGGGATTTTGCAGATTCATATTGGCCAGTTCGTCGTACGTGTAGCGATCGAAAATCACGAACTCCGCCTGATCTCGCATCGCGCGTTTAAAGACACTGCGAGTAGACAATGCGTCCACGAAATAAAGAAACATGCGAATGCACGTCATTGGAAAGCCGCGCACATTCTTGTCACGTCGGTTGATTGGTTTCTCCGGTGAGCCTATGCCCTTCTCTCCTTTGAAAACCCGGTGACCTGTTCCCTCGCGGACATTCGTGAGTCGCGCGATATCGTCCCAGAACCGAAATACCTGGTAACGCACTCCTTGCTCGGTCAAAAATGCGCACAGGTTATCAATTTGCGTGGTCTTTCCCGCTCCGTCTACGCCGGAGAAACTTACCGTCTTGACTCTCGATGGCTCATGCATAGTCGCTTCGATTGTGCCCTCTAGTTGTTTAGGGAGTGCTATGACTCGCCTTCGACATTCCAGCGACCGCTCCGATCGCGCCTGCTCCAGCCAGCACCAGACCGAGGCTGATCACAATCGCTCGTACCCGTCGTTGTTTAGCAGGAGCGATCGCCGCTCCCGCAGGACGCGACCCCGGCACTCCAGTGGGTTTCTCGTAAGGTGCAGCAGCGGTTCCGACGGGCGGCTGTTGAGGCGTCTGCGTCTGCTGGGCCTGCTGATCTTGTTGCTGCGGCTGCGACGATGACTGCGGAACCGGTGCCGAAGGAAGTTCCTCAGGCGGTTGCGAGCTGCTGATCTCAGTTGTCGGGGCCTCGTTCGATTGCGGCTGCTGCGCGGGCTCCTGCGCAGCTTCAATGGTCGGCTGTATGAGCAGCATCGTGCATAGAGCGATAACGAGCGAGCTCTTCAATCCGGCAAATGAAACAGTGTTGCTGTTCAGTCGGAAGCTGCCATATTTCACCATCACGTTCCTCACTTTCATGCCGCGTTCATTCGCGATTTCTGATCGTCCTGAACCGGGGTTTCCAATTGGATGAAGTCAAGTTGCGGCCTGTGGAAGCTCTCGATCGCCTCGCTGAGATCTTCGTAGCTCTGAAAGAGCGTGTCGACTTCAGCCGCCTTGAGGGCAGACTTGGCCTCTGGACGCAAGCCCGCAAGACGAACGTCTCCGTTGCGCTTCATCGCTTCCTCCAGGCAGCACAACAGAAAGTGAATGGCCGAGGAATCCAGCTCACTCACTCCGCTGCAATCCAGCACCACCGCGGGACGGTCCACACGGATGCAGCCTTCAAGGTCCCTATAGATCTCCTGGCGCTGTCCGCCGGAAATGCGCTCGGGTAGTTTCCTCACCGCAACTGTTCTTATCTTCGTTCTCATCCCCGATTTCCTTTTCAAACTTGAAATAGCTCCAGGAGCCCATTCGTATAAATCAACTGCATGCATAGCTCGACTCTCAAAGCATCCGCGCCAATTCGGCCGCCGGATTCCTTGTCGAGTGGGTCAGAACATTCTTGGCATATCGAAAAAGTGTGATCAGGTTCGTCCTGTACCAGCAGCACTCGGTCATGCGCGGAGAGAGCCCGCAGACAAAGCGCAACTTAGTGATCGCTTCCGGAGAGTGCATCAGCGCCCCCATCAGCCGATGGTTTCCGTCAATCACTGTGAGCGGCTCTGCATCGCTCGTGCCGATAAGGATCACTGCGTTCAGCCCGGGATCGCCGGCATCGAAGAGACGGCTTATAGCACGAATCTTCGAAACGAAGGCGGAATCGAGTTGATCCTCACGTTTGCGCATCCCGTCCGCGATTTGCAGGCATGAGAAGCGTCCACTTGCAACCTTCCGCCATTGAGCGCGCGGGAACATCCGGATGCTCGCAAGATCCTCCTTGTTGACCTCCACTTCATACCATTCCGTGTCCTGCGGAATTTCTCGCCACAAATAGGAGTGCCGGATATAGAACAGAGCCCGGCGTTTTGCATTCTCCTCCGGATCGCCGAAATTGGGGTTGGTGACAATGTGGTGCAGAGTCTTGTGATAATCGCGAAACGCCGGCACATGAAAATCGCTTTTCAGGAATTCCGCAATCGCCGCATCCTCTGAAATTCGGCGGATCAAACGAACAGGACGGCCCGATGCTGGATCCAGAATGTCCTTGGGATCGGTAAGCGAATTGATGAGGAACGGGACAGCAACAAACACAAACAGCAGAACCATTAGCAGCAGCTGGACAAGTACGACTTCCCTCAGAGAGGAATGGAAAATGGAGATCGCTCCAAGCAATACGCCGCTAAAGGCCAGCTGCACCCAGCTGGTGTTTGCAATCTTGTACGACATCTCGAACGTGATGATCACCCCAGCCAGCGAATAGATCACGGTGGCAAGAGCATAAAGCGCGAGAAGATAGGGAAGATCGTATTTGCCCGCAATGGAGAAACCGGGACCGAACAGGTGCGTCCACAACTCAGCGGGGGCAATGCAAAGCGCCAGGGAGATTGCAGCGCCCACACCGACCACGAGCGACAGTGCAGTGGCAATGACCTTAAGATCCCGCCTCTCTTCATTGCTCGTACCGGCCACTAAGGGGAAAGTGGAATTGACCACCGCCTGGGAGAACGAGAAGATCACCCGGCCCACCATCGCAACCGCGGCATAGTATCCAGCCTCGCGGGCGAGAAAGAAGTGATTCACGAGGACGATGCCGCCGTTGTTGATGATCATTTGGCCGGCGAAGAATACCGCCGCCTGGAAAGTTTCATGCGTCGCATGCGAGTAGCGAATTGGAAGCGTCGCATGGCCGGTCAGCTTAACGCGAATCGTGAGATACGCGATCGCGATTGCCGCGGAATTCGCGGCGATCACTCCCATCAGTCCCCACCCTACATAGATCAGGGCCAGCGAGCCGAGAAGCCGCACCGCCTGCTCCGTCACCAGATTCGCCGCAAGATTGCGGAAACCGCAGGTGCCTTGCACATATCCGCGACGCGCCCCCAGGGGTACGTAGAACGCCGCGCCGATTGCGATGATGCTCACCAGGCTGGCTGCGGGAAGATTGAGGTAGTCAGAAATCCCCTTCTGGAAAGCCACCAGGCCGAGAGCTACCGCCACACCACAGATCCACGAGGCGCGATGAAACAGCCGATACACTGCCGACTTCGCATCGGAGGTCGGCTGTTGCGCAACAATCTTTGTCGCGATCAGTTGGAACGCCAGCGTCACCGCGGATAGCAGGACAAGAATGGTGTAGATCACCGTGGCGTGCCCGAAACCCTTCGGTCCCAGGTAGCGAGCCACTGCAATGTTGTATGCGAGGTTGATGGCAGTATTCAGGCCCGAGCCCGATAAAAGGACAATGCTGCCTGAGACAATCCGTGCCTGCAGGGTCTTTCTTCTTGGCACAACGGAAGTGGCCACCGAATCTCCAGAGTTCTATGGGTATGGAGCCGTCTCGGTCTCCATGACTTGGGGGGTAAACTCTTGAGACGGCCGCTATTAATCGGATGCTATAAACCCCCTGTTGGCTGCTCCTCCGGCAGGCTGAACTGCCTGCGCAATTTGTCTGCAACCGAGCGCGCTCTGGCGGCTTCTAAATTCAGTATTGATGCTGAACCGTTTAAGTGTACTTTTCCTGCTTTTATACTTTCCGCACGGGTGTCTCAGCTCGGCCGCGGACGCTCCTGTTCAACTCAAGTACCGAGCCACGGGCAGTTCGCCGCAGGTGCTTGCGCTCTATGAAGCGTGGTTTGGACACCCTCGTCACATCTCGGTTGGTTACTCATCGCAGGATCCCGACGTGATCGATAAGCAGATCAAGTCGGCAAAGTCGATGGGAATCACTGGGTTCGTCGTGGACTGGTACGGCGACCGCGAGCCGTTCATCAACCAGGCCTACGCGGAGATGCAGAAGGCAGCCGCGAAGAACCACTTCCAGGTCGCGATGATGTACGACGAGACCGATCACGAAGAAGACGCAACGGATGTAGCCATCGCGGATTTCGCCATATTCCACGACACTTACCTTGCTACCAAAGCTGAAGGGCACGAGGCTTACCTGACGTACCAGGGGCACCCCGTGATCTTCATCTTCCCTAAAAGCGGCCATACCAATTGGGACAAAGTGCGGGCGACGGTAAACACCTGGGATCCCTCTCCGTTGCTGATCCAGGAAAATTTGCCGGGCCAGTATGCGAATGCCTTCGACGGGTTCTATGCCTGGGTGAATCCCGGCGACAAAGGCTGGTCCGCGGATGGAAGCAACTGGGGAGAACAGTACCTGAGCCACTTCTACGAGACCATGAAGACCAAGTATCCGGATAAGCTCATCGTCGGCGGCGCGTGGTCGACATTCGACGACAGCAAGGCACACTGGGGGCTGAACCGGCATATCTCTGCTCGCTGCGGGCAGACTTACCAGGACACTTTCAATTACTGGCGCAAGGAGTTTCCGCCTGACCAGGTGCCTCCATTCATCCTGCTTGAGACCTGGAACGACTATGAAGAAGGCACAGCAATGGAGAAAGGGATCGACAACTGCGGAAAAGGCGACCAGATGAAGCCCGTGTCGACCGCAGAGGGCAGCGCCCCTTCCGGACACCCGAGCGGTGGACGCTGATAGCGGATCGAGCGCGAAGGGCTGGATCCGACCAGCCCCGCCCGCTGATCCAGGGTCAAGAGTTCTAAAGCTGAGTCGTTCAGCCCACAGACAGATCTTCCCCGTTCCCTCTTCCTTCCTAGCTCCTTGTTGTTCAGACCTGTTCGTGTCTCATCCTGCAAGCTGACAATCCCCAGGATCAAGTTCCCGCAGGCAAGACCTGGAATCTATTTCACGCAATACACGCTCAATCGAGCGTTCGATAGAAAGCCCCAAAAGAAAAACCCCGTCGACTTGCGACGGGGTTCGCACTTTAAATCGACGAAAACTCAGGCAGCGTCCTGCTCCTGGTAGTTGCCTGCTTGCATTGCGGCCAGACCGCCTGCAATGCCATAGCTCCCCACCGGCACCTCGATCGTTCCGGTTTCGGTCTGAATGCTGACCTGCGGACGATGAACCTGGCTGATGAGCGATAGCGGTCGATTGCGCACTTCATCGTAGATCCTGCCGATGTATTCGCCGAGGATTCCAAGTGAAAGCATCACCAGTCCACCGACAAAGAACACCGCGCTTGCCAGCCCGAACGCCGCGGTAGCCACTGCGCTGCTCGGAATCACCATGCAGAGCGCCATCAGCACCGCAACCGAAGTCGAAAACCCAAAGAGCCCGAAGCTCAACCTCAGCGGCTTATAGCTGAAGCTGGTGATTGCGTCCATCGCATACTTGATGCGGCTGATGAACGATAGCTTGCCGTCTCCGCTGAGCCGATCCTGACGATCGTAGTAGACGATGGCATTCTTGTATCCCACCCATGCACGCAGACCGGGCAAGTAGCGATTCTTCTCGCGAAGTGCGAGAACAGCATCGAGCGCCTTGCGGTCCATCAAGCTGAAGATGCCGGCATTCAGCGGAATCGGATAATCCGACAAGGAACCAAGCACGCGATAAAACAGCGGAAAGAGGAAAGCAAGAAGCTTGCGGCTTTCCTGGCGGCTGCGTCGAACTCCTACCACAACCTCTGCGCCCTTGCGCCACGCGTCGATCATGCGAGGCAGAACCTGCGGAGGATCCTGGAAATCGCCGTCCATCAAGATCACTGCACGCCCGCGCGCGGTCTGCAGGCCTGCATTGATGGCGCCCATGTGGCCCCAGTTCCGGGAAAGCTCAACCACTACTACATGCGAATCGACAGCCTGCAGTCCCCTGAGCAGTTCGAGTGACGAATCTGTTGAACCATCGTTGACGTAAACAATTTCATAATCGTCAACGGCCCCTTTCAAAGCAGATGCGAGGGCCTCGTTCAACTGCTCGATCAGCTCTTCTTCGTTATAAATCGGTATGACAATTGAGATCATTTTCAGCTCCTGTCAGATCGCATTGGGTGGTCTCCTTTCACTTGCAATGAGACTAAAAGGGATTTCTTTACACCCGGCCCAAATTGTTTAGATGCAGTTAATTCAGAATTCACTGTGCCTTAGCCTGGAAAATGCGCACGCGCCAGCGCACCTCCGAGGGCGTCAGAACCACGATGTACCTGGTCGTTACTTGCTGTGTTCCCAGCGATTTACCGCCACTCGACAATTGCACGTCGTACTCCACGTCGTCCGCCAGCTGGATAGAAAGGCCTTCGGGCGAGTAGAACAAGATCTGCACATTGTGGGAGCGGTCGTGGTAGACGGTGCGAACCCCGGCAATTTTTTGCTCTTTGATTGTGGCGGCGAGTTTTTCCTTCGCTGATCCAACGAAGTCTCGATCAAGCAGTTCGGGACTGTTCTGATCGAGTGCCTTGCTCATGCTCTGCCAGGAATCGAGATAGTTCTGCACCACTGCCTTGGCGGTGGTTTCCTGAAGTTCCCTTGGACCCTGGAGGTGAGGCTCTTGAACATGAACCGTGGGCTCATCAGCAGCAAGCGCAAACGCCGGCAGCCCGGTTGCAACGGCGGAAAGCAGCAACATCTGTCTTAGCATCACTGTGCCCACCTGATCTGGTTTCCAAGAACCACACCGCTGGCTACCGAAATCGTCGCTCCGCGATGTGCTGGTATCTCTACAGATGCAACTCCCTTTTTGAGTGGAACGTCGACCGTGGTTTTCTCCGCACCATAGGTTTCGGTAAAGGTCACGATCGTACCGTCGGAGATGGCGTTACCGCTGCAATCTCGCACAGGATCGGTCACGAGTTGAATCTTGTTCCCCGCTGCCTTGGCGTTCATCTTGATGTTGCATGGGTCGCCGGGAACCTGGCCTACGATGCGAGTGCTCGAAACATCGCCAACCCGGGCAACGAATTGAGCCTTTCCCTCGCGGGTCGCAGAATCCATCTGCGTCCACGCCGCTCCATTGTGCGTCTCCGCCGTTCGGGTCTGCGGCGCGCTGCCGGCATTCGACAGCTGGAATGACACCTGCATCGGCTTCGTAATCAGATTGCCGTAAGAATCAAAGACGTAGGCAGAGCCGGTGATTGCGTTGTGCATCGCCACCGGCAGGCGCGAAGGCTTTGCTATGAACGTGATGTCCGCGGGCTTCTGCGCCGGAACCACATCAATGGATCCAGTCTTCGTCGAAGAATCAGAAGATAACCAGACAGAATAATGCCCGGCGTTATACAGCGAGCCTGACGCAACCTCGATGCTGCTTCCGAGTTGCACATCCTGCTTGATGAACTGGCCGGGACCGGCAATGTACAGCGTGCCCTTTCCGCTCCCGCCGCTCTGAATGGAAAATGGTGACCCGGCCTCGATGCTTTTCGGCATCGTCAAATCGCCCGATTGAGCGAGAGCTGACGAAATTCCAAGAGCGAGGCCACCCAGCAAAGTTGGGATTTCTGCCCTCACTGCGCCCCCCCGAAGCTATAGGTAGCAACGACCGTTCGTTGACTGCTAACCTTGCGGGCGAGATCTTCCGGGATATGAATGTTGAACGCCACCGGAGTTCCAGGCAACAGAGCGTGATCCACGTACTGGTCGCCAACCCAGACCACCTGACCCTGCTGGTCGTAGAACGTGCCCAGTACGTGCGCCACGTTCGCAATCTGACCGCTCTGATTGGTCAGCTGACCGGTAAGTGAGGCATCAGGCGCAGGTGTCAGCTTTTCGTTTTGAATCTCGATCACCGGATCGGCCGAGGCCGATATCAACGTCGAGAATGGCGTCATTCGAACGCTTCCCACTTGTGAGATCGTGACATTTGGGAAGCGGATGACAAATGGTGTGACCTGTTTCGGCAGTAGCTGATGCGAAATATCGTCGAAGCTGCCTTCCGTGTCGATCGGCTTTTGGTCCTTTGACAGCAAGGTCGCCGTAACAGAAACGTACGCGGGCACCACATCTTCATTCAGCAATTCGCCCAGCAGTACAAGCCCCTCGGCACGCTGCACAGGATGCATATCAACGATGCGCACGTGTGGGGCCTCAACATCCTGCGCGCCCCAGTCGTCCGCCGAACTGCGATTGATCACGTCCCAGCGCAGATAGTTGACGGGGATGACCTGCGGAGGAACTACAGGCTCTTTCTGAATGGGCCATTCAATCTGCCATTTGCCGCCGTTCTTCACCAGGTGTAGATCCTTTGTGCTGGCAGACGGTCCGACGACCGTGGACCACACCATCTTGAAGCGGACTGTGGCGTCAGTGTCCGTGGCATGAAGAGGCTGGGCCTGGAACTCACTCAGATCGGCATAGGTACGAAGATCAGGCCAGCCGCTCGTCAGGTCGCGACGGAACTGCTGCTCAGAAAACTCCCCCTTGTTGGCAAGGCTCTCGTATGCCCTGCCGTACGCCTTAGCGCGAATTTGTTCCCCCAGTGATCGAACCGCCGCTTCCGGTGTGCCTGCCGAGGTGGTGAACTGCGCGCCGCTGGCGAAAGCGGCTGCAGTTTTACTGGGCCAGAGAGTTCCAATTGCGACTAAACCTACAGTTGCGCCGGCAAGTACAACGGCCAGTAGACGTGCTCCTCCGCTGCTCACGATGCCAACCTCCCTGGTACGTATTCCTCCTCCTCGGCCGGCGAAGGGAAAGAGATGCGGCTCTCCAATGGTCGGCGCTCCGGGATCAGCAGAACCAGTAACGCAAGAATGCTGCTCCCGAACGGGAGAATCCCCCACATCAAGCCTTGCAGGTGTGACGGGATCTGAGGAGCATTGAGCGGTGTTGCCGGAGGCACTCCGTCTTTGCTCCAGACGATGATGGTGCGGTCATTCAGGTTGTCGACGGGCCGCCATCCGGCAAAAGCCAGCAGCGGGTCGTAATAGTGATCTCTTACAAACACCCACTTCAACCCGTAGTGATCGGCGTGCTCCAGCATGGCGCGCAACGCATCGATGCCGTTCTTGCCGAAGAATTTCGAACTGGTCAGCGCGCCCGCCCCATGTGCGGTGAGTTCAGGAAGCTGGCGGCCCGAGTTCCATTCGCCGTCAACGCTGCCTGCGTTGGTCTGCATCGCGAGACGTGCAATCTTGTTTCCAAAACCAAGTGTTATGTATCGGTAGTGATCGTGCCCGTCCCGGTCCAGCCAGTCTGCCACAGGCTTTGTGTCGAAGTCCTGTGCGTCTGGCGGATGGATCGTAGACCACGCCACGGCAAGGCCGCAGGTCAAGGCGGCCAGCGTGCAGATGGTCGCGATCGCCGGAGTCTTGAAGCGATCGATCAGTTCCATAATCAGAACGCCGATAAAGGGCAGCGCGAGAAGTGTCGCCCAGTAGCTGAAGCGCTCCATGGTGATGACTTCGCCCGCGCGGCGGAGAATTAGCTGGCTAACGGGAGTCGTTCCGCCGAGACCCACCAGCATTGCCACCCAGAAGCCGATAAGCAAGGGCCGCAGCCGGGAAACGGCGGCTCCCCGCCAGAAGATGAACGGGAATGCCAGGATCACAGCGCCATACGGAACGATGAAGTAGTTGATACCCCAGAACGGGTTCAGGATGTAGTTGGCGCGGCTCGCGTGCGGAATCGGTTCCTGCGTGACCGGGTAGTGAATGAGCGCGATCCAGAACGGCAACAGCACAACCACGATCAGCGCGGTCACGACCACGACGATACCGACCGTGCGTGCGATCAACGCCCCCGTCGAGGACTGTTCTGACTCGTCTCCCTCGTGGCGTTCCATGATGGCAAGGGCCACCACAGGCAGCGCGAAGAAGAACGAACCGAAGATCAAGGTTGCGTGGTGGGCGGCGGCCGCGGCCGCAAAGAGCACCGATGCCTTGATGAAGGCGCGCCAGCGGCCAAACCGAATCCACTCGAACAGGAACGGCAGTGCATTCAGGTAAATTGGCGCAGCGGATGTTGTCGCGAGCTGCCCGGCCGAATACACAAGAAAGCTCTCAGACCCGAGGAACACGCTCGCCAGCGCCGCGTATGACGCCGCACGAGGAGACACCCACAGGAGTGAGAAGCGATAGACGCCTACGGCGAGAAGCAGAATGGCAACAAGTTGTACAGCCATGTAGCCGTACTCGAGTCCCGTGATGTGCGACAGCACCGCGATCCATTGTTGCGGCAATGGCGGATACGTAGTCTGCGAGAAGCCCGCGTACCACTTGGTGTTCCAGGGATCAAACCAGTGGTGCAAATAATGGGACGCGAAAAAGATGTGTTGGTTCGTGTCGTACGACTTCAGCGGCAGCTTCATCACCAGTAGTGGAAGGTGAACCAGCAAAACTGCCATCAAAATGAAGGAAAGCGGTATAGGCCGCCTAGATACGTGCGCTTCAGCCTTCTGCACAGGTTCCTCTCATGGATTTCTTTCGGGAAAAACTAGCTCGGTGCCATGATGTAAAACCGCGCTGCAAGCCCCCCGTTACTTTTGAGCCTTTTGCATTCGATTCACAAATTGGCGGGATCGGTTGCATGCAGGGGGCAAAATGACGGACTCTTCAGCATTTGGTAGAGGGGGCAATCTCGGCAGGATCAACAATTCAGCCAACACTTACGCCCGGTTCTGGAATCTAACGAAATACCGTGAGTTCGCGGCTGTGTGAACTCTTGCAGTTAACGAGCGGACTGGGTGAACTTCTTTGAAATTGAAAGCTAGATTCTTAAATCCTGCCGGTTTGGCAGTATTGCTCGTCTTCGTCTGCACTTCACGCGCGCAGACGTATCAGATCGGACCTGAAAACTCCAACCCGAACTCGAAATCCACTCAAAAGCAGTCGCAGAAGCAAACGCAGGGCCAGGAGCCAAATCTTGGATTCGGCTCGAACATCGAAAATGCCCGGCTGGGCCGTGCTGCTGAACAGGCCTTGCAGCGCGGCGACAAGGCGCATGCGCTTGAATACGCCCAGCGCGCAGCACAGGCAGCCCCCAATGATGCACAGCTTTGGTTCCTGGTGGGATATGCGGCCCGCCTGAATGCGAGATTCCAGCAGTCGGTCGACGCCTATTCGCACGGGTTGCGGATTAACCCTTCTTCGCTCGAAGGTCTATCGGGATTGGCGCAGACGTATGCCGCGATGGGCAAAAACGATGAAGCGCAGAAGCTCTTGAAACAGGTGCTGGCGGCGAATCCGAAGCGCGCCAACGATGCCCTGGTGCTCGGCGATATCAATATGCGAGCCGGAGACTACAATGCTGCGATCGACGCTCTCGGACAGGCTGAGCGGGCCCATCCAGACGCGCGTTCTGAACTGCTGCTCGCCATTTCGTATGAACACCTCAATAAGCCCGACATGGCGAACAAGTACCTTGAGGCCGCCAGAAAACGCGCCCCGGATAATCCCGAGGTTCAGCGCGCGATGGCCGGCTATTTCCGCGAGGAAGGAAAATACTCTGAGGCGATTGCAGCACTGAAGTCGATTCGTCATCCGCGGCCTGATGTCGTCGCAGAGCTGGCGTATACCTATCAGCTCGATGGGAAGCTCGAGGAATCCGCTCGCACGTATGCGCAGGCTGCGAATGCCGTGCCCAAAGATCTGAATCTGCAGCTGTCCGCTGCGCAGGCGCAGGTCGCGGCCGGTTCTACGCAGCAGGCAGACACGTTTCTAAAGCGCGCAGCAGGCATCGACGCAAACAATTACAGGCTGCACGCAATCCAGGGAGAGATCGCCCGAATTCAAGACAAGACACCGGAGGCGATCAGCGAATACAAGATTGCGATTGCGCACCTTCCGGCCGAGCCGGTCGAGGGGCCTTTGTATGGAATCCAGCTCCATATGAACCTCTCGGAGCTATACAAATCGCAGCGCGACGATCAAAACGCGCAGCACGAAGTCGCAACGGCAAAGGAACAGATCGAAAAGCTCGATGAGCAGGGACCAAACCGTGCGCAGCTGCTTAGGCTTCGAGCACAGATCAAGCTGGCCTCTGGCGATCCGAACGGAGCACTGGCAGATGTCAGAAACGCCCTCGCCATTGACAGCCGCAATCCCAGCGGCCTGCAGCTCAACGGCGACGTACTGATGAAGCTGGGTCGAACAGAAGAAGCGATTTCGACCTACAAGAAAGTCCTGGCGATCGACGCCAAAAATCGGTTTGCTCTCACCTCGCTCGGCTACGCATCTCGCGCAGCGGGACGGGATGACGATGCCGAGAAGTACTTTCAACGGCTGACCCAGGTCGAACCGAACCTCTACGTGGGATATGCCGCCCTTGGCGATCTGTTCACGGCACGCCGTCACTACAAACAGGCAGAGGCTTCGTATTCGAAGGCTTTTGAGCTCTCTCCCAAGAACGCGATGGTAGTGGCCGGCGCGATGAACGCCGCCATTGAAGCGCACGATCTTGCGCTCGCCGGTAAGTGGCTCAGCCGTTCAACTCCCGACATGGCGGGCGAGCCTCAATTCCTTCGCGAGCAGGAGCGCTATCTCAGCTTCAGAGGCGAGTACGAGCAGTCGGCGAAGATCGGTGAGCAGGCAATCAAAGTTTTGCCCAAAGATCGCGACGTTGTCGTCTACCTCGGGTATAACCTCCTGCACATGGAGAAGTGGGATGACCTCCTCGCATTGACGCAGCAATACATGAACGTGCTGCCGAAAGAGCCTGACATTCCTCTCCTCCAGGGATACGTTCACAAGCACCAGGGCAAATCCGAAGAAGCCGAGCAGGACTTTACGGAAACCCTCAAGCGCGATCCTGAAGTCGTCACCGCTTACGTTAACCGCGGCTACATGCGGAACGACATGCACAAGCCCGATGCCGCTGCCGCGGACTTCGATGCTGCACTGAAGCGGGACCCGAAGAACGGCGAAGCAAACCTGGGCATGGCTTACGCCGATCTCAACCTGCACAAATCGCAGGCGGCCATTCGGCACGCCGATCTTGCTGAAAAGCTCATGGGCGATTCGAAAAATGTGCACGTCATCCGGGCCACGGCCTATGGACGCGAAGGCATGCTCACCAAGGCTGCGACCGAGTACAAAGCCGCCCTCAAATTCACGCCTGACGATCCAGCTCTGCACCTTGGCCTTGCCGGCACGCTCTTTGGCGCTCGCCGCTACAGCGACGCCATCGCTGAGCTCAAAGTCGCCGAGAAATACGGCCCCGACAACCCCGCCATCCCGGCCATGCTCGCGCGTTCGTACGCCTTCCTCGGAAAGCGAGACGAGACATTCCAGTATGTGCAGGTCGCCGAGAAGTTAGCTGCGGCCGCGCCCCCGCCTTCCAATCCGTACGCCGAATCAATCCAGAGCGATACCTTCATCTCAACCGGTCAGGCATTTGCTGAGCTTGGCGATAACAAGGCCGCAATGGGCCGCTATCGCAAAGCGCTGGAACTCCCTCAGGCAAATCGCGTGAGCGTGCGCCTTGCCATTGCGCAGACCATGGCTCAGCAGGATCGTAACGACGATGCCCAGCGCGAAGTCGCCCTTGCCATGATGGAAGCGGCTGCCGGCGATTCCCTTCCCCCTACAGGTCCTCAATACATTCAGGCTGCCGACATCTTCCGCTCACTTCACGACTACCAGCTCTCCGAAACCTATATTCATCACGCCAAGGCTGCCGGCGCTCCGGAGACCTCGGTGCGCATCGGACTGGCAAACACATACCTTGCCCTCGGAGACACCACGAAGGCGAACGCAGAACTATCTGCAATCAAGACTGACGCCGACAGCGCGCCCGACTATCAGTACCTGCTCGCGCAGGCGAACCTCTACCGTCAGGAACATCGCAACGTCCAAGCTCTTACGTCCTTCGCCCAGGCATCGAATGCAGAGGGTGAGGATGAAGTGGCCACCACCAGTCTTCTGCAGGCCGGAGCCAACGAAGGCCTGCGTATCACTCCGCAGATCAGCGTTCTCTCCGACTTCCTCATGGAGCCCATCTTCGAAGACACAAGTGTCTACGTCCTGGACTCGAAGCTCGACGCAACCTTCCCCGTTTCGAGCACGGATACATCATTGCTTCCTCCGCCGCGCTCGCAGCTTCAGACGCAATCGACAAACGCATTTCATCTGCACGTGGGCAAGCTGCCGGAGCCTGGAGGATTCTTCCAGATCCGGAACAGCCGGGGTCAGATCTCAGTGCCCGCGACAAACTCAATTGCGAACCGCAACACCACCGACTGGACGCTCAACTTTGCACTGAACCCGAGCCTCAACCTCGGCCGCAACATCATGACCTTTAGCGGAGGCGTTCAAACCACCATCCGGCGCGATTCCTTATCTCCGCGTGAGATCAACCAGAACCTCTTCCGCACGTTCATTTACATGAACACGAGTTCCTTCTTCAATGCGCTTTCGGTCAACGGTTATCTGATTCGCGAGAATGGCCCATTCACTGAGACGAATGAACACTCGCGTACTCTGGCAGGCGCATTGAATTTCCGCGTCGGGGCGCCCTGGGGCAAAAATGCCCTGGTCACCGGCTGGGGAGCAGGCGATCAGGTCTTCCATCCCGCAGAGATTGAAGACTACCTCACGTCCTCCTACATCGGCTTTGAGCATCGCTTCTCAGAACGCCTCATGGTGCGCGGAATGCTCGAGGACTTACGCGCATGGCGCGTAGTACATGGAAGATCGGCCATCGCGCAGAATGTTCGTCCCGCTGCCTCGGTGGACTTCAAGCCAAGACGGAACTGGGACATTCAGGCCTCGACTGCCTTCTCCAGCACGCGCAGCTTCCATGTCTACGACGCCACGCAGAATGGCTTTTCTGTTTCCTACGCCCGGCCGTTTAAGCGAAAGTTCCGCGACGAATCCGGCGAAGTCATGCTGCAATATCCGATCCGGTTCTCCGGCGGCGTGCAGACCGAGACATTCTTCAATTTCCCGGGCGGACACAGTCAACAGATCCGGCCGTTCATCCAGATAAGCATCTTTTAGGGGCCATGACCAAAATGAAAATCTGCCTGGTGGCGACGTTCCCCCCGAGTGGTCGACAGTTGAACGAATACGCGTTCCACATCGCGCGGGAACTCAAGAACCGTCCTGATGTCGAGCTGACGATTCTCGCCGACGAACTAACCAACTACGACTTCGCCACAGACGAAAATGGCAAGCCGCTCGACGTCGAGGCCCAACCGGAACTGCCGGGCTTCAACGTGATCCGCTGCTGGAAATTTGCCTCGCTTTCCAATCCGATTCGGCTCCTGAACACGATCCGCCGCCTCAAGCCCGATATCGTCTGGTTCAATCTCGTGTTCTCTTCCTTTGCCACACCGGAGAATCCCGTTGCCGCCTTTGCTGGCCTTTCTATTCCTGCAATGGTGCGTGCCGCCGGCTTTTACACCCACATTACGTTGCACCACATCATCGAGCACGTCGACTTCGCCGCCGCGGGCGTGAAACGCGAACGGCTCTACCAGCTCGGTTCTGACTTTGCAACGCGAGCTCTCCTTCGCGCCAACTCCGTTTCGGTACTTCTTCCGGGCTATCGCCGCACGCTCGTGAACAAGTATTCCGCGCAGAACGTGCTGCTCGGGACCCACGGCACCTTCGCCGCTTCGCCGGAGCCGCCCGATTTCACCAGAAGAGGCAATCCTCACCAGCGCATTCTGGCCATCGGCCATTGGGGAACCTACAAGCGGCTCGAAACTCTGATGGCCGCATTCCCGCTCGTCCTTAAAGAAGTTCCCGAGGCGAAGTTGGTCGTCGCAGGCGCAAACCATCACACGCGCGCCGGATACTGGGAATCGATTCGGGATGCGCAGCCACCAGAGCTTCCCATCGAATTCAAAGGCTATGTTGCCGAAGAAGCCATTCCGGACCTCTTCCAGTCGACGTCAATTCTTGTCCTTCCCTACGACTCCGCCACAGGCTCCAGCGGGCCTGCGCATCAGGCATGCGAATTTGGTGTGCCCATTGTCTGCGCGGACATTCCTGACTTTCGCGGCATGGTCACAGACGAGGACATGGCCGTCCGTTTCTATCGTGTTGGCGATCATCAGGACCTCGCGCAGCAGCTCATTCGCATCCTGAAGTCACCTGAGCTGCAGCGAAGCATGGCCGAGCAGAATTTCGCAGCCGGCGTTCAGATGACGATGAGCAACGTCATCGCGAACTACCTGCGCTGGTTCAAGCTGCACCAGGCCAAAAAGAAGATCCTGAACCATCTCTCGCCTGTCCGATCGCACATTCCATGGACTCAGGCCATGCGATCCAATGGGCGTTCTCCTGGCTGGGAACTCCAGCAGACGTTCCCGGACGAGAGCGAAAACGGCTCGCCTGTTTTGATTGTGGACGAGGATGCGAACGCAGCGCCCGGTTCCGAATCCGCTGATCGATATCAACCCGCAAACGGTCGGGCGCCCAGGCGTGCTTGACGCATTCAACCTCAACATTGCATCGGGCCATAAAGAGAAAGGCAAGGCATCTGATTCAACAAAGTTTCGCATCCAACTTACAGCAGAGTTGCCGAATTTGCGTCGGTGTCAGCGGGCTCTTAATGAGTGCCGGCTGCCGTTGTTCACAATGGGCCGCCTTTATCGGCGGCCTTTTGATGCCTCTTAAAGTTCTCTAGAAATCGTATGAAGCTTCGATTCCCCGCAGCCAATGCATCGAGTCCATATTGGAGTTGGAATCACAAGGAGAGTACTTTGGCAACTGCGCGCTTACACAGCAGGATGTCGTTCCGCGTCCTTCTCGGTTGCACATCGATTGCATTCCTGGCCTTGCTCTCTGGATGTGCTCTCTTTACGGGAAGCGGCACGTTGAAGGTGCCGACAGTCACCATCACAGCGAGCCCCACAACAGTTGCAGCCGATCAGACCTCGATCCTTACCATCACGGCAACAGATGCCGTAACGCTGACGATTACCGGCAGCGACGGAACAAGCTACAACCTGGGTACTGAGGGCGGCACGCAGGCGGTGAAGCCAGCTGCAACCACAACCTACACTGCCGTTGCAACCAACGCGAAGGGATCCGTCACCGCTACCGCGACCGTAACGGTCTCTGCCACGCAACCAACTGTGACGATCACCGCCAATCCGGCGTCGATCACCAGCGGCGCATCCTCCACGCTCACCGTCACCGCTACCGCTGCAACGCAGGTCACTGTTACAGGAACTGACGGCAGCAACTACACGCTGCAGCCCACGGGCGGAACGCAGGCGGTCAGTCCGACCACGACAACAACGTACACTGCGACCGCCACTGGCGCCGGCGGAACCGCCACCGCCACCGCAGAACTGACCGTTCAGCCCGCGGCGACCCTGCAGTCCATCAAGCACGTGATCTTCATGCTCCAGGAGAATCACTCTTTTGATAACTACTTCGGAATGCTGAACCCCTATCGCCAGAAGAATTCCTACAACATCGGCGATGACGGGGTCGACTACGAGGTGGATGGAATTGACGACAAACTTGGAGGCATCGTCAACACGAACGACGAAGGCACTCCATTCCAGCTCTTCAAGTTCACCAGCACCTGCATTGATGACGAGAGTTCCGATTGGCTCGCAAGCTTTGGAGATGTCAATCGCTTCGACTTCTCGACTGGCCGGAAGATCCTCATGGATGGTTTCGTCCACACAGCTGAAGGCTATGCCAAAAGCTGCACCACAAATCCGGCGATTTGTTCCGGTACTTTCACTGATACCGCCGGCCAGCGCGCCATGGGCTACTATGACGACTCGTTCCTGAATTACTACTACTACATGGCTTCGCAGTTCGCGCTGTCTGACCGCTGGTTCTCTCCGGTCGCAAGCAAGAGCGTTGACAATCGCATCGCCACATTCAGTGGCGGTACAACACAGGGTCTGGTGAAGGACCCTGGCGAAGATCATTTGCCGCAGCTCTTTCTACCCAGCATCTTTGAGGAACTGCAGAACGCCAACGTCTCCTGGAAGATCTACTACACGTCAACGCAAGGGCTCTGCCTTGTCGGCCAGGATGAATGTACCGCTGGAGGGTCCAACTACCCTGCGACCGACTTCTCTAACTTTGCCTACTCGGCGAGATATCTGTATGCCAACCCCACTGGCGCTCCCTGCACCGCACCTACGCAGGCTTCCAGCGCTGTGGGCGATTCCACCAATTCGTTCTGCATCGACACGAGCCACGTTACCCCTTTGGCGACTTACTTCACTGACCTCACGAATAACACACTGCCCAGCTTCGCATTCATCGAAGCCGGTTATGGCAACAATGATGAACATCCGGGGTCCGGCCAGTCGATCCTCACAGGCCAGGCCCAGGTCGCAAAAGTGATCAACTCACTGATGACCAGCCCTTCATGGAGCAGCTCGGTGTTCTTCTTCAGCTACGACGAGGGTGGCGGTCCCTACGATCACGTGCCGCCGGTTCCCGGTCACTCCAACGACTTTACTGACACGACCCTGGGTTCAATCGCAGACATCTCGCAGATCGCAGTGAACCCGGATCAATACAACCCGTGTGTCGCACCCGGCGGCGTACCGACAACTCACTGCGACCTTGGTGCGAGCGATCCTGGCGCGAATCCTGGCGATGCAGCCGCCGCACAAGGCTTTGCTGCACAACTGGGGTTCCGCCTACCGAACTTCATCGTGTCGCCATTTACGCGGAAGCATTACGTGTCGCACACGCCAATGGACCACACCGCTGTCATCAAGTTTGTGGAAGACCGTTTCATTGGAAACGGAGCGCATCTGACCGCGCGAGATGCGGCGCAGCCAAATCTGCTGGAGTTCTTTGACTTCAACAAGGTGCCATGGCTCACGCCGCCGAGTCCGCCCACGCCGTTAAGTTCGGATTCGTTCCCGACCAATCCATGCACTCCGGATAGCTTCGCTCCGAGAGCGGCGACTTCGCAGCCGCCGACGACTCCCGCGCCGTAGAAACAGGTCTCCGATCCAGAGGCCTGTTCCACTGCGTCGGCTGCCGTGAACCTATTCTGAAGCCACGTTGTCCGCAAGGTAACGCGTGCCGTCATATTCAGCGGTCACGCGCACATGCTGTCCCGGATGAATGTTCTGAAGCGAGGTCAGCGAACCTGGGGCAAATTGGATCTGGTAGGTCTCATCGTTTCGCGGATCGAGCACCATCATCATTCCGGTGTGCGTGTCGAGCGATACGAGATTCCCGGTGAACACAAACTTCGAGCCAGGTGTGGCGAGAACGGTAATCCGAGTCGCTGATCCTCTGCCCTTGCCATCGGGATCGAATTGAAGCGAAACCAGCGACCCGGGTTGCAAATCGCCTGGGCCCGCCGGAGTGGTGGACGAGCTTCCCTGGCCCTTGCGCTCGAACATAGTGTTGCTCGAGACCCGCAGCCGCATTGGATCTCCACCTCGATCTCCAACGATCTGGAGGTCGCCGCTGGCAGGATCATAGCTCTGCACCTGGCCACTGAAATCCCCCTGCTGCAACTGGGAAAGAATATGCACGCTGATTGCGAAAACTGCTGTTCCATCCAGCGTGGTCTGTACGGAAGCGTGTTGTGCGGGGCGAAGCTGGTTGAGTGAGATACGCTTGCCATCGACAAACAGCTGTGTGCGTTCGTCGTACAGAATCCTCATCGGTTTTTCGCCAACGATGTGGAGCGTAAACCGATCCAGAACCGGATCGATGTCGCGTATCGAGCCCCCCAGGATCGTACTGGTCCCCTTCGGAAGGGCCGGGATCGTAGTGAGGGGCTTGAGATGAGTAGTTGGAGCCGGATCCGGGTCTGCTGAAGCGACCTGCTGGGCAGCCGCTCTTGCAGCGCTAAGCGAAAAAGCAACAGCACCCAGCAACGCGAATTCAGGGATTCGTTTCATTATCGTGCACACCTTGTTCCAAGAGAATCAGACAACCATTTAGATGGCGTTTGCATGCTCGCCGTTGGTCCCCAATTGAGATTCCACTTAAGTGGCAGAGCAACACGATGCGCGAATGGGCATCTAACTAGAAGTGCAGGTCTACCTTTTTCACTCATAGGCATATAGCCGCGTAGATAGGAGAACGCCGGTGGGATATAGATATCTAGTGCAATTCGCTGGACTTACCGTCCTGGCGAGCTCAGCGCTGTCCATAGGCTGGGGCGCAGATACGCACGTAATCAAGATCCCGCGGCGAAGCGAATTGACCCCGGTACAGCGTCTCAATCGGCGCGGGGTCGACGCTATCAAGAAGCACGAGTACAAGAACGCGGAATCTCTTTTCTACAAAGCCTATTTATACGATCCGGCTGACCCCTTCACGCTCAACAACCTCGGATACGTTTCCGAACTTGAAGGCGATCTCGAGCGCGCGCAAAAGTTCTACGGCCTCGCGGCAGAACAAGGATCAAACGCCACCATCGACTTCAGCAGTGCCAAGCACCTTGAAGGCAAGCCGATGCGCGACGCCGTAGTCAACCTGCAGGATGCGACCATGCGCGTGAATCGCATGAACATCAATGCCATGCGCCTGCTTGCTCAGAATCGTGGTTTTGAAGCGCTAGACGTGCTCAAGAAGACGCTTGCGCTCGACCCCCGCAATGCTTTCACCCTGAACAACCTCGGAGTGGCAAGCGAAGCGATCGGCGATTTCAATGGTGCCCTTCGTTATTACCTCACTGCCGCGTCGTCGCACTCTACTGAACCGACTATCGTGGCGGCCGACCGGGCATGGCGTGGAAAGTCCGTCAGCGACATGGCGGGAGCCAGCGCGAAGCGACTGGAAAAGCGTATGCGCGACACAGGCTCCGCCGGATCGCAGGCCATCATGCTGACTATCCGCGGAGTTTTCGAAGCAAACCAGAACAACTGGGACGCTGCGCGAGAGGATTTCCTGAAGGCGTACTCGCTCGATCCGAACAGTGCCTTCACATTGAACAACCGCGGATTCGTTGCCGAACAGGATGGCGATCTTGAAACGGCGCAATACTTCTACGGCAAGGCGCAGCGGGCCGAAGACGCCGACGCAAGCGTCGGTTTCGCCACTCAGCTCGCAGCCGAGGGACAGAGCCTCGAGACGGTTGCAGGTTCGAGCAACGGCAAAGTGGATGACGCGCTCGAAGTTTATAGCAGGAAGCGCCGGCAGGAGCAGGCTCCGGTTCAATTGACACCTCGCGGCGGCGCAAGTGAGCCACCTGCGACCCCGCCTTCATCAGAGCAACCGCAGTTGGAAACGCGTCCACAGTTTTAATTTCATTTCTTGAGAGAAAAGAGAAGGAATGCAATCTCTATCTGAAAACAAGTCCCTTGACCTTCTGTCACGACTCCTCATCGTACCGGCAGATCATGTGGCTGCTGGGACCGTAGCTCCTGAGCTGGAGCAGACCGTCCTGCAGATTTCAAAATCTGACTTCGATGCCCTGGTGGCTCTCGCCGACACAAATCACGTCATCGTCCGCGGGCTCGACGCATTCAGAACGATCACCGCCAAAGCCGGCGATGCGCAGCGAACAGGTTGGGCCGATGAAGCCCTCTCGGTGGAGCGCGCCCGGATCGACAACGCGGTAGCACACGTCTGGCAGATTACAAATGCCTTTACAAACCGCCGCCACTCCGTGGCCGTGATGAAGTCTCTCGATCATCTGCCCGACCTGGGTAGTGATCTCGATCTCTATACAAACACATCGCCTGCGGACGTGATCCGCCTCATGCGCGAAGAGTTCAACGCAGTCCCTGATGCGCGCAGCTGGGGCGACCGCCTCGCGGGCAAGTGGAACTTCATTGTTCCCGGCCTTCCCGAACTCGTTGAAATTCACGTCGGCCGCCTCGGTCAGACCGGCGAACAATTCGCCATCGCGGCGTCGCTGATCGATCGTACACGCTGCATCTCCGTTGGCGAACTCATGTTCCGTGTGCCTGCTGTTTCCGACCGCCTCATGATCTCCACGCTGCAGCGCATGTACCGCCACTTCTACTTCAGGCTCTGCGATGTCATCGACAGCGCCCAGCTCGTGGAAACCAGAATGGTGGACTACGACGACCTCTACGTCGCCGCAAAGACAGCGGGCATCTGGGAAGGAATGGCAACCTACCTCGCCATCGTCTCCGACTACGTAAAGCGATTCCGCGGCACGGGGCTCGACATTCCGCAATGGGTGCTCAAGTCCGCGCGATTCGACGGAAGAGAAATCTTCTTTGCCAAGGACTTCCTTCGCGTTCCGATTCTGCCGCAGTCGGCAATGCTCTATGGCAAGCAGCTCGCCGGAACTTTCCGCCGCCGCCAGATTCACAGTGGCGCTCGACTGAGCCTGCTCCCGTGGCTCGCCACCGCAGCTCTCGTCGGGCAAAAAATCACCGGAAGTGACAAGGGGATCTGGTGATTCAACCTTCAACCCTGGGTCGGGGAGACCTTGCCCAGGCGCGCAACTTGAACGCTTCTTTGGTCGCAAATTTTGAACATGGGGAGGCCGGAAGCCGTACATAGCCGGAATAATTTATGGGAGAATTCGGGTCCAAATCGCGAAAAGCAAATTCGAAAATCAGACCATTTTCGAATGCGGGCTCCTTTTATAACCCCTCGTCACTCGCAGTCGATCTGCGCGAAGACGAAGCGGAAAAACCACGCACTCTTTATCTCGTTCCAATGACCCACGCCGCCGAACGGGTGCGGCCGGCGTCTGTTCCAACGTTTGGTGGTCTCGATGCGGCGTTGAAGGAGCGTGACCCCAAGTCGCGCATCATTTCAGCCATCGTCCACGTCATCGTCATCGGCGCAGTCCTGTATCTCGGAATGAGAATGCGCCCGGTGATTGCACCGGCCATGAACATGAGCCACGTCGACTTCAAACTCTTCGCTCCGGCTCCTCCTCCGCCAAAGATCCTCCCCGCTCCGAAAGTCTCGCACGGTGGTGGCGGCGGCGGAATCCCGCAGCCCAAGCCCATCGAGGTGAACAAGGGAACCCCGCCGGTCGTCGTATCGAAGGTGCAGCTCGCCGCTCCAAAACTGAAGATCGACAACCCCAAGCTTGCGATTCAACCGACAGTCACGGTGGCTCTCCCGGATCAGCCGAAGATGGCAAATCTAGGAGTCAGCGATTCGCCGCAAATCAAGCTCGTCTCGCAGGGTAACGGCTCCGGCGGTTCATTCGGCCACGGCCTCGGCGGCGGATTCGGCGCCGGTAAAGGCAACGGCGTCGGTGCCGGCCAGGGCGGTGGATACGGCGGCGGCCTTATGAGCGTGGGAGGCGGCGTCAGCGCTCCCGCGGTCATCCACTCCGTTCAGCCCGAGTTCACTGAAGAAGCTCGCCAATCGCAGTTCCAGGGCACCTGCTCGATCCAGTTGATTGTGGATGCGCAGGGCAATCCGCAGAACGTGCATGTGACGAAGCACCTGGGAATGGGCCTGGACGAAAAGGCAATCGAAGCCGTCCGGCAGTACCGCTTCAAGCCCGCGATGTACGACGGTCACCCGGTAGCAGTGCAGATTGTCGTCGAAGTGGAGTTCCACCTGCACTGAGATGGGTCTTTTTGAACTGACGACAGGAGGGGAGGCACTCGCCTCCCCTTCTTTCACTTCCGAGAAGCTCGCACCGGTTCGGTTGGCAGCCCGGATCCCTCGCGCACGAAACCGTCCGCCACAATCAGGTCGTGATTCCCGTCGCCGGAGTGCGTGCCTGGACCATTGACCATTCCACCTAGAATCCATTGACCGTTCAGAGATGTGATCGTCGTCAGCTGATTCTGGCGAGGGCCGCTCTCATAGTTGAGACTCTGTGACAGTGATCCGTCGCTGTTGAGCAGAACCAGGAGCGGCTTGGCGGATTCCGATATGCTTGCGCCCGATGGGTTCTGAGTGTACCCCGTGGTGCCGAGACCGAGATACATACCGCTCGTCAGCGGCGCAGCATCGAACAAGACGTCGCCTCGGTCAACATCAACAACACTGTACGAGGTAAGCGATCCATCGTTTCCAACGATTGCTGCGAATGCATCCCATCCGCCGCCGTCCGACCGGACTTCCGTTAGAACTCGACCGACCAACACGTAGCCGTGGGGAGTTGTTCGCAGCCCATGAAGTTCGGCGAGGTTGTGCGTGTCGATTGCAGTGCTTCTCAAACGGCGGCCATCGGCGACCGCAATGCGTGATAACAGGACGCCATTCGATATCGAAATCGGATCGTTGAAGAATTCCGAATGTGCGCGAAAGGTAAAATTTCTCTCAGGCGAATTGACGACTCCGACCGCGATCGTATCTACATCCGCATCGATGAAGAGTCGAATGTGATTTTGCAATTGGCCGAACACATCGAAGCTGCCGCTAGTGATACTTTCCAGGAGCACCGAGCTTCCGGGCTCCACAAGAGTGCGCCAAACCTTCGTATAGACCCCGCTCGCATCCGCATCAAGCCGATAAGCAACAATTGCGTTGCGACCGGTACGCAACACCAAGGCAAGGCTCTCACCGAGGGCCGCCAGTCGAGCGGCGTCGTGCATGAGCGCCGGTTGAAGAGAACCGTCATTTTTGACGCCGCCGGCGTAGTTGAAATATGGATCATTTTGGGACGCAGGATCGACGAACGGCTGGTCGCTCCGAACTGCACCCTCCGGATCCAAACGGACTATTCGCACTCCCGTAGCGGTCGTTAGAACTGCCGAGATGTCGCCGGATGGGTGAATCGCGAAATCCACCACGGACCACCCCTGCGGCGCGGCATAAGGACGTAGCGTGCGCCCATCGCTCTGCAGAATCGCCAAGGTGCGTTGCGGACCATCCTCGAAAATGGAAGTAAGATGCTCCGCAAGCACTACGACCCTATTCCCCGTTGCGCGCACCTTTGTGATTGTCTGACCCGTGACGGCCAGATTCACTCCGTTGTTCGGACGAACTTCTTTGCCAGCGCAGGCAACGAGAATCACGAATTGCAAAGTGATCGCGAATAGAAAGATCTGTCTCGGGCCCCGGTTGATGGAAGTGGATCGATCGCAAACCTGGATTGCTCGGCTCATAAAACAATTGGATACAAAGCCCTCGAGCGGAATTGTCACGGCACTGTCAAAGGATCGTCACGGATCTGAAAACGATCCCAAATCCGCGCACGTGAACGATGAGACCTTCTCGTCCGCAACAGAGAGAGCGCCGGCAAGCCGAGGCTCTTCTAACTTGAACTCGCGTTCAGAAGCGGGGAGTCGCTCCTATTGTTTTGGTGCGCTCTGCGCAGTCTGATTCGGTGTATTGGGCTTGGCGTAGTAGCCGCGGCGCGTCCTGACACTTAGCTTGGCGCCTTTCTTTCCGTAGGCTTCGACGTGAACTACTCGAAACCCGCCCAGGCTCGCTGATTTAGTGGAGTGATAGCCGATGGTGTACTGGTTGCGAATATCGCGAGCGACGTCAGAGGCAATTGAGTTCACTTCTTCCAGCGAGCTCGGAAAATACGCAATCCCGCCGGTGTCATCAGACAAACTCTGCAAGGCCTCGTGGGCTCGCTGGTACTCGCGCTGATCCGCATCGTAAAGAAGCCCGATGGAGTAGACCACCGGACCGCCGAGGTCCTGAACGCGTTGAATCGTCTTTTGCTCGGTCAGATGCGACGCATTGTCAGCGCCATCGGAGACGATGAGCAGCACCTGCTTTGGGAATTTGGCGTGTTTCGACAACTCGTCAGCCGAGGCGGCGACAGCGTCGTAGAGCGCTGTGGTCCCCTTCGAATCGAAATGGGACAGACCACGATTCAGCGCCACGAGATCCGTTGTGAAGCCCTGATCGAGAAAAGCTCGATCATTGAAGTTGACGACGAACGCGGTATCCTGCCGGTTCGACTCGCGCATGAGGTTGAGTGCCGCGTTGTTGATTGCGGTGCGTTTGTCGCGCATGGAGCCTGAGTTATCGATCAACAGCCCCAGAGAAACTGGCTGGTCCTGATGACGGAATGAACTTACGCGCTGCGGAGCGTTGTCTTCCCAGACCCGAAAGTCAGCCTGCGTCAGGCCTTCGACGGGATGGCCTTTCTCATCAATCACGGTGCAATTGAGCAGAACCTCGTCAACGTTTTCGTGCAGCGTGTAGACGCCATTCTGACCTTTCTGAATTTCGCCGGCTTTGGCAGGAGTGTTGGGACTGTTTGCAGCAGGTGCCTCCGCCACCATCTCCGGATCGGGAGATGGAACCGGATCACGATCGATTGCGAGATTCGGCTGAATCTCGGGTCGACGCGGGTCTTGCTGAACCGGCGGCACGGCCTGTCCCGGAGCTGTAACCGCGGATTGCGAACTTGCAGTAGCAGTGGTTTGCGCCGTCGCGAAGCCCGCGGCAGCACACAGTAGCGCGGTGGTGACGGAACCGCGGACGAGAGCGGTAATGTAGGAGGGCACAAATCGACCGTACGAAACGCAGTTGCGCATCAGAAAGTAAGATGCGCTAAATGGTCGGATCGTACACTTGAGCACAGCGGTTGGGCTAAGGAAGCCGAAGAAGAGGCGAAACTGCGCAACAGACCAGGTGGATCAACATTGCAGATATCCGGTTACTGGCTATTTGCCCTATTTTTTCTTGCGCTTCACACACTCCGCGCGAATCTCCTCATAACGCCGATGAAGCACATTCAACTCGTCATCGCTGAGATTCTCGATATCCATCATCTGATTGCTCGCTGCTCCGATTGACAAGATCAGCTCATCCAGCTTGAGATTGATGGCTTGGGCGTCGCGGTTCTGAGTGTTCTGGATAAGAAAAACCATCAAAAACGTAACGATGGTGGTCCCGGTATTGATGACCAGCTGCCAAGTATTCGAGTAGTGAAAGACCGGGCCCGTCGCGCCCCAAACAAGTACCACGAGCATTGCGACCGTAAAAGCCCATTTTGACCCTAGCCAACTCGAGGCCAGGGCAGAAAACTGCGCGAATGATCCACGGCCGGTTCGGGTGGCAGCGTGCACAACGACCTTCTGCGCACCCCGCGAATGACGAGATCGATGGGCCTGAGCTGTCGAACTCATGCTGCCGCTCCTTTCCGAAATCTCCCTCCGGGCAGGTTCAACCACGGGTCAGGAGAATCATGCGTACAGCTATGTGTCTGATTTGATGGAATGTTGTGAACCAGTGGTTGTACGGATCGCAGTTGCGTCGGAGCGGCGCGCGCAGATTTATTCTGGATGGGTATGGCTCGACATCGTTCGGGCGTGGACAAAGGACATCAATGAGAACAATTTTGATTTCGGATCCAGTTCGGTATCCGCGGATGACAGCGGAAGAGCTGCGCCAGTGCTACCTGGCGGACGGTCTGTCTCATCCCGGTGAGATCCGACTGAACTATGTAGACCTTGATCGCGCAGTGGTGGGGATAGCCAGCCCCGACACCGGCGCGCTCACGCTGCCAAGTAGCCCCGAGTTGCGGGCCGAGTACTTCACCGAGCGGCGCGAGCTCGGAGCCTTGAACATCGGCGGACATGGCGTGGTTCACATAGGCGAGACAAAGTACGAGCTTGAAAACCTGGACCTTATATATATAGGTCGCGGAAACCCGGACATTCGTTTCGAGTCGAAGTCAGAGGAATCGCCTGCCGCGTTCTACATCCTGAGCTATCCTGCCCACACCAGCCATCCAGTCACCGTCGTGCGGAAAGCCGACGCGCAGCCCACCGAGATCGGTGCGGCGGCGACCAGCAATCGCCGAACAATCTACAAGTACATCCACATGGCAGGCGCGAAGAGCTGCCAGCTGGTAATGGGCGTGACTCATCTGCATGAGGGAAGCACCTGGAACACCATGCCGGCGCATACCCACATGCGCCGATCGGAGCTCTACCTGTACTTCGACGTGGCAGAGAATGCACGCGTCTTTCATCTGATGGGGCCGCCGGAGGAGACGCGCCACATCGTGGTTGCAAACCGTGAAGTGGTGATCTCGCCCGGATGGTCTATTCACGCCGGTGTAGGGACCCAGGCATACAAATTCTGCTGGGGTATGGGTGGCGAAAACCAGGATTACGCGGATATGGATCCAGTGGATCTGAAGACGATGAGATAACGCCCGGCCGCTTCACTTGGCCCTATTCGAACAATATTCGAACTCGGCGTGATAGAAGGAGGAATGCGCAAGCTTCCTCCTTTTGTCTTGCTTCTCTGTCCGTTTTTCACGGCTGTAGTAATCGCACAACCGTCGGCGACCGAGAAGCCGATGGCCATTCCGGCCCTCGGCGAGAAGACCGCAGGCATGAAGCATCTGGACGGGCTCTTATCGCTCGATTGGGACGCCAAGGAAGGCAAGCTCTATATTGAAGTCCCGAAGATTGCGGTGAACGGAAAAAGCGCTGACTTCCTTTACGTCACGTCGTTGCCATATGGAACGGGGTCGAACGATCTCGGCCTAGATCGCGGACAGGTTTCAGAAGGGCGCATCGTGCACTTCGAACGCAGCGGACCGAAAGTGCTGCTGGTCCAGCCGAATCTGGCATTTCGCACTTCCAGCAGCGACAAGGATGAGCAGCTTGCGGTTCGTCAGTCTTTCGCGGAGTCTGTGCTGTGGGGCTTTAAGGTCGCCGCCGAATCGAACGACGGATCTGTACTCGTGGATGCTACCGATTTCGTTCTCCACGATGCGCATGGAGTCACCGATACTCTGACTCGGCTGAAGCAGGGCTCTTATCACATCGACGTCTCCCGCTCAGCAATTGCGCTGGATGACACAAAGGCATTTCCAAAGAACACTGAGATTGAGGCGGAGCTCACATTTGTAACAGAGGCGCCACCCAGCGGCGAGTTTGTGGGAGACGTAACGCCAGACCCCCATGCCATGACAGTTCGGGAACGAACATCCTTCATTGAATTGCCCGGACCAGGTTTCGTGCCCCGGAAATTCGTACCGCGTGCGGGATACTTTCCCGCCGGCTACCGCGATTACACGGCGCCGCTCGGCGAACCACTTGACCAGCTCTTCATCGTGCGCCATCGATTGATCAAGCAGGACCCGAAGTGCACAACCAATTGCAAGCCGGTGCAGCCCATTCAGTACTACGTCGATCGCGGTGCTCCGGAGCCGGTCCGGACAGCCTTGCTCGAGGGAGCGCGCTGGTGGGATGAGGCATTTCAGTCAGCAGGCTGGGCAAAGGGAACGTTTCGAGTTGACCTGCTCCCGGAAGGCGCCGACCCCATGGATCTTCGCTACAACATCATTCAATGGGTGCACCGCTACACACGCGGATGGAGCTACGGGGCCGCCGTATCTGATCCGCGGACAGGCGAGATCATCAAAGGCAACGTGACCCTGGGATCTCTGCGCGCGAGACAGGATTATCTGATTGCCGAAGCGCTGCTGTCGCCATATGCAAGTGCAAACCAGCAGGCGGACAGTCCAATGCTGAAGATGGTGCTGGCGCGCATCCGGCAGCTATCGGCGCACGAAACCGGACATACGCTGGGACTTGCGCACAACTTTGCAGCCTCTACAGTGAAGCAGGGTGACAGCGTCATGGACTATCCGCATCCCCTCGTCACGCTTGACAATAGCGGGCACATCGACACATCGCAAGCCTATGCAGCGGGGATCGGTGACTGGGATAAGGTTGCGATTGACTACGGATATCGAGAATTCCCGGCCGGAATGAAGCCCGATGCGCAGAACACCGCGCTGGCGAAAATCCTTTCCGACGCGGACCACGCAGGTCAGGTCTTCATCACAGATGAAGATGCACGCCCACTGGGCTCTGCGCATCCCCGGGCTCATCTCTGGGATAACGGCGCCGATCCCGCGGCGGAACTTGATCGCGTACTTGCGCTGCGCGAGGCCGCGTTGAAGAACTTCGGCGAGAACGCAATTAAGCCGGGTACGCCCATGGCTGAACTGGAGAAGACCCTGGTTCCGCTTTATCTCTATCACCGCTATCAGGCTGAAGCCGCCATCAAGGAGATCGCCGGGCTGGACTATCGATACAACCAGCGCGGAGACGGGCTGCCGAATCCAGCGGTTGTAGATCCGAAAGAACAGAAGAAAGCGCTACAGTCTGTGCTGAGGACTTTGGCGCCGGAAACCCTGACCTTACCCGAATCGATCCTGAAGCTGCTGCCACCTGTGCCGCCGGGGTATCCGCGCACAAAGGAATCCTTCCCCGCGCACACCGGCCTGACATTTGATCCTGTCGCAGCGGCAGAGTCGGCTGCGGATTCGGTCTTGAAGCCGCTCCTGAATCCCCAACGCGCCAGCCGGATCATCGAGTATCACATGCGCGTACCCGGATCCACTTCGCTGCGCGAAATGATGGAAGCAATTTCCGCGAAAGTCGCAGAGCGACCTGAAGGCGGTCACACGATGTCGTCGGAGGTAGAGCGCGCAGTGGAGTTCCGCGCGCTGGAGGCGCAATTGGCGCTGGCAGTGGATCCATCTGCATCGAGCCAGGCGCGAGCCATAGCGCAATGGCATCTTCACGACATGCTGAATAAGTGGAAATCGGCAACGATGCCGCAGGACCTGGCTGAGGCCATCCACCGCGCCGCTATGATCGACCGCCTCGAGCGATTCGAAAAGGATCCGGAGAAGTTTGTGCCGGCTAAACCGATCGACGCTCCCCCAGGAATGCCGATCGGAGACGAGGGCTGGGATTGAGGAAGTGCATATCGATCACGCGCTTGCGCCCGCCTCTCATGCAACTGATCTGTCGTGCTTCTCGAGACTGCGCCGGCGAGCCAGACATTTCCGGCGCGTTATCAAAATCGCTGCATTTTCACCCGCACCACCGTTGGCTTCTCGTAAAAGCATAGACCGCGATCTGTCTCGTCGCCATTCCACAGCCGCACCGCTTTCCACTCTCCGTTTTCATATGATCCCTGTTCGGCCGTGACAATCTGGCTGTGAATCCACGCCGGCTCATTCGGCAGGTGAAATACGACACTTGCATCGACGCCGGTCACAAGAAACTCATCCGGCCCAAGTTGTGCCACCAGTGCAGCGCCGTGCGCATCCTTGGTCCCCGGAGCGCGCCGCCCATCGTGCTGCGGAAACCCAAAAGCCACCGTCGCCTGCCACGGACCGAAATCAATCTCCTGCGTCGCCTGCCCCGGTTCCTCAACCGCGGTTTTCAGCTTGCCCTCCGACTGCAGTTGAGCAATCTCGCGATCCATCGGTCCAATCAGCGCGAAATTGCGCGAGTGCGCTGTCCACGCCTCGTCGCCAAGAATATTCCAGCCACTCTGGTCGACGCCAAATGGAGAAAATCCAATCGCCCCCTCGCCGAGTGCATAGAAGAAGAACTTGGCGAAGCTGTCACCTCGGCCTGTTTCCGGAATCCAAAGCGCATTATCTGGCCGGTGATAAACCGCCATCGTTTCGCGATAGATCTGAGAATCGTCTGTGTAAATGTCCGGGCCGATCATGTCGATCGCGGGGGCAAGCTTCCGCCATAAACTCACAAGCTTCTGCACTGCCCCGCCACTTGGATAACCAATTCCGGGCTGCGAGATCTGCCGCTGCGGCAATTGCGCCGCCGGATAATCGATCCAGACATTGATGTAACAGGGAATGTTGAACTCGCGCTTCCCCGCCGCAATAATTTCATTGATGTACTTGGCCTGATGGTAGGCCTGAAAAATTTCGTCCGCATCGCCGCCGAAGACCTGACTCCAGCTGCCGCGCGCCTTGCCTGCTGCCGTAGCCAGATCGTCTGGGATCTCGCCTGCCATTTCCTTGTTGGCCTGGGCTGAAAAATCCCGAACGCTGCCCACATTACCCGATTCGTTTTCCACCTGCATGAGCAAGATGGTGTGTTGCTCGCTGTCAATCTGACTCAGATGATGCATCAGGGCCGTAAATGCAGCCTTGTCCGCTTCGAGAGTATTGCGCGACAGTGGCGAGAGCACATCGATTGGCTCTCCGTCGGCCCGAATCACACGAGGAAAACGAGCAGTATCTTCTTTCACCCACGCAGGTGCATAGTGCATATTGCCGTTCTTCCACGTGCCAAACCAGAGGAGAACAACATGCAGATTGTGTGCTCGCGCGCCCTCGACAATCGCATCAACGTTCGCGAAGTCGAATTTGCCGGGTTGTGGCTCCATCTGTTCCCAATAGACGGGGGCCTCAACCGTGTTTGCATGGAGAGCCGCCATGGACTGCCATACCTGGGGCAATTCGCTCGGCCAACCGCTCGAGTTATGAATCTGACCTCCCAGAATCAAATAGGGCCGACCATCGACGAGCAAGCTGAAGCGCCCGTCTTTTTGAACGAGCCTGGGCGCCTCAGCTGAAAAGAGCTGCGGGGGCTGGGCAAAGACGAAGACGCACAAAGCTGCAAGGCAATGAAAAAGCACAGAGCGCTGGAACGCATCAGATCTCATTGGGATCACCTGATCCGGAAATGTAATCGTATACAACAACCGATTGCAAGACGTTTCCTCAAAGCGCGCTACGGCTTGTCGCGCACGATCAACTCGTGATCTCTGATCAAAGCAAAAGTGGTTCCACAAGATGCGGATCGATACCCCAATGACACATACCGCGGGTCGATGCCTTTATACTTCCGCGCATGACAAACGAACCCATGATGATCTTGATTGTGGGCCCCTATCGGACTGGTACGGCAGACGATCCAAAACTGATGGAACAAAACCTGCGCCGCATGGAAGCATGTGCGCTTCCTCTTTATCGTGCGGGGCACCTTCCCGTAATCGGAGAGTGGCTCGGATTGCCGCTGATGCGAGATGCCGGATCGAGGCGGCCAGGCGACGCCGTCTACAACGAGATCCTCATGCCTCTGACCGAACAATTGCTGCGTCGCTGTGACGCGATCCTTCGAATCCCCGGCGTATCTGCGGGTGCCGACGAACACGTAGAACTCGCCCGAAGCCACGGGCTGAAGGTGTTCTTTGGTCTGGAGCAGGTTCCAGGAATAGAAACCCGAGAAAGCTATCCGTCAATTCAGAGCTGACAAGCATACGATCTCGGAGACCAATGATGAAATTCACCACTGCAGATAAGGCGGTACGCTTCAAAGCACTCCACGATGGCCCTGCTTTCATCATCCCGAATCCCTGGGATATAGGAACGGCGCGGATTCTCGTGGGAATGGGTTTTCAGGCATTAGCGACATCGAGCGCCGCGGCTGCAGCTTCTCTCGGGCGCAGGGACGGTCAGCTATCGCGTTCGGAGGCCATCGCCCATGCAAAGACGCTTGCGGACGGAGCGGATGTCCCCGTGTCCGCAGACCTCGAGAACGGTTTCGGATCTAGACCAGAAGACGTCGCTGAGACCGTGAGACTCGCAGCAGCAGCAGGCCTTGCCGGGTGCACCATCGAAGACACCACTCGCGATCCTTTGCATCCCCTTTTCGATTTCAACTTGGCGGCTGAACGCATCGCCGCGGCGGTGACTGTGGTGCAATCGCTGGACCGTCCATTTATGCTCACTGCTCGGGCACACGGCTTGCTTTTCAATCCCGATTCACTCGACGAGGTCGTTCAGCGTCTTCAGGCATTTGAACGCGCCGGTGCCGACGTGCTGTTCGCTCCCGGCCTCGCTAACCTGGATGCGGTGAGAACGGTGTGCGCCGCGGTCAGAAAGCCTGTCAACTTCATGGCAGGCTTCCCGGGCAAATCCTTCCCTGTTCCTGACCTGACCGCAGCGGGAGTGAAACGCATAAGTCTTGCGACTTCTCTCTATCGCGCTGCCATGACAGGCTTCCTCGAGGCGATCAAGGAGATCCGGAGTGCCGGCGAGTTCTCTTTCCTCGATCGCTCAGTCACGACAGCTGAATTGGTCAAGCTAATGGGTGCATGATTCCCGGCAATCAAATTCACTGGTGTCCGGAAAGCGCCACTCCGATGGGGCCTCTCCCGGTCGGCGGCGTTCCTGGTACGGCCGATAACACTCCAGTTTGATCAACCGCTGCGGCTCCGGCTTTGTTCTGCATGTTCCAGGCAGAGTAGAGATACGACCCCGAAAAGTCGATCGCAATTCCGCGCGGACCAGTAAGTGCTCCAGTCGAGAACGAGGGGAGCGCAGTCAAATTTCCGCTGCCTAAATCGATCGAGAATCGAGCAATTTTGTTGATCGATGCACAGCTCACGAACAAGAATTTCCCGGAAGGATCGACCGTCAGCTCCTGCGGCCCGCAACTCGCTTCCATCGGAATTGGCGCGCCTGCGGAGACCAGCACACCTGTTCCAGGGGTGATCACAAATCTCGAAATGCTGTTGGAAAGCCAATTCGCAACAAAAAGAAATTTACCCTCTGAATCCAGGGCGATCCCCTCCGGCGAATCGCCAGTTGCTGCAGAACTATTCATGAGGACCGGCAGCCCCGATTCAGAAATAGAAAACTCCCATACTCTTCGATTGATGAGATCGGTTGCGTACAGAAAGCGAGCATCCGGCGTGAGTGCCACCAGTTGAAGATTCGACGTAACCGGAACAGTCACAGGAGTACCAGGCACATCGGACAAAGCGCCTGTAACCGGATCAATGTTGAACGCCGAAATCGTTTGCGCGTTCGATGTGTAGAGGTGGGTCGAAGTGAGGTCCACCACGATCCCGAGCGGCTGAGAATCACCCGTGATTGGGAACTCGGCAGGTGCGGTCGGTGTCAGGACACCGCTGATCGGCTCGATCCGATATCCCGACACGCCGATGGCATCCGTTCCCGCGTTCGCCACGTAGAGAAATTTCCCATTCGGAGTCGACGCCGCGTACAGTGGCGCATCGTCTGCCGGCACTGCCGGTCCGTTCGAGCTCAGCCTGCCCGTTGAGCCGTCAATAGAAAAGCCCTGTACCGTCGCTTCAATCGAATTCACCACGTATAGAAACTTCGCGCTCGCGTGGGCTGGGTTCGGTGTTGGGCTGGGGTCCGGGGTAGGGTTGGGGGTCATGTGTACTGAAGAACCGCCACAACCAGAGAGAATCAAGGCAAGTGTTAGCGGGCCGGCGGCGTGCAGCCACACCTTCCCATCAAAGTGCTTCATGTCTTCCAGTTTCCTTCTGTTTTTCCTGAGGATGCTTGGATAACAGGTCTATGGGGGAGGGCTCTCTGCTGTCCAACCACGAGTGAATACGATTTACATCTTTGTACTCTGAAATCGAGATTACTTATCGACGCGGGCCTCAGTTGTTTGAGAAATGTCGTTTGATTGTCACGACGACCTGGACTCAGGTGATGATCTGCACGGGTCGCCTTTCCTCCGGGACTGATGAAAGCAACCAGACTGTTTTCCACACTCGCGAAGCGCTGCGGACGATGGCGATCCGGCTCTGGACACCGCACAACGTACGCATCGCAACCATCCTGAACGCCACCACAACTGTGTTATCGTGATGAAAAATTTTCCCTGACAGGTTCGGAGAGGGCGCTATGGTCGATGCGGTTCGATTCCGATTGATGCTTCTGGAGATGCCCCAGGTTCGGATGCGTCTTGCGATCGAAAAGATCAGCAGCATCGGAGCCCCCGATTCAATTCCGAGGGCCATGCTGCAATCAAGGGCAAGAGTCGTGGCGATGGCATGCCGTCTATTCAATTCGACGTTGGGTTGGACCGGCGGTGCCGTCGTGGTGCTCTTTGCCTTGGCTATTCACGCCACTCCAGCCCGCGCACAAGTCTACGAGTACGACGCAGGGTCCGGATGTTACAAGGAGGAAAGTGGAGCAGTTGCGTCTTGCACCGGCTACCCGGGGCCTGCGTCTAGTCCTTCACAGGGCCCGCAAATTGGATACGACCCCTGCTTCCTGGCTCAGAACGCGATGCGCCCGTGCACCTCAGATCAGGGCAAGGCGCCAGAGCCGGTCGGCGTTGATGCCAATCTCGTTGGCACATGGGAAATTCCATTCAAGCGGGGACCATGGGTATTGACGATCAATCGCGATGGGACCTACAAATTTCACAGTGAAGCACAGGATGGAACCCCATCCCATGGCGGCATTTTTTCGGCAAGCAATGGACGCTGGTCTCTGAAAGCCGCAACCGGTTACGCCGACTCCGGCTTTTATTTGTTTCAGGCCCCGGACCTGTGGATCGCAACCGGAAAGGTTGGCGCTGCCGCCTGGCTCCGCCCTGCAATGGCCCAGAAGGAAATGCATTCTTGCACATCAGACCTGCGGCCCATATCAAAGCGGTCCGGCGTCGATGCCAATCTCATTGGCACCTGGGAACTTTCATTCAAAGGCGGACCGTGGGTGTTGACGATAGGTCGCGATGGTACCTACAAGTTTCACAGCGAAGCGCGAGACGGCGCCCCATCGCACTCGGGCACCTTTTCAGCTGGCAAAGGACACTGGTCGTTGAAGTCATCCAACGGATATACGGACGCCGGCTATTACCTGTTTCAGGCGCCAGGCGTCTGGATCGCAACTGGAAAACTTGGATCCGCCGCGTGGCTCCGCCCAGCTTCAGATTCCGCCTCGTGCAAACCTAATCCGTAGTTTCATAACGAATTGGGTCCGGCACTCTGGGCGGCATGACTCAGACTGCAAAAGCGTGGTGGCCAGGGACGGGATTGAACCGCCGACGCCGGCCTTTCGGAGGGCCGCGGACAAGAAACATGCGCTCCGCACTATCCCCAGAGCGCGGCCCTGAAACTCGGATCATTCAGATTGCAAAAGCATGGTGGCCAGGGACGGGATTGAACCGCCGACGCCGGCCTTTTCAGGGCCGCGCTCTACCACTGAGCTACCTGGCCTCAGTGAAGACTTTCAGTTGCGAATCCTGCGCGGAATCCGGCTGGGCCGGAGGAAGGTGGGATTACCCGAACAGTGTCCTGCAACGACCCTCGTAGTATAGCAATTCGGCATCGGCGACGCCAAACATTGGTCTCTACGGCACTTCCAGACGAAACAGGTCTTCGCTAGTTACTCGCGACCTCGTCCTTTACCAAACGAAGCGGCACCTCCATCGTGCCGACCTTTCGCGTTCGTTCATCGTAAATGCCCGTCCTGAGCCAATAGTCCCCCTTGGGAACCTTCACTGCCCCGTGCAGTTGGACACCATTCTTCTGAAAGATGGGATAAACATCCGGTTTCACGTTCAGCTGAATGAGATGATCCTCGCGGGTTACTATCTGCCCGTAGCGGTCGTAAACGATCCAGGAAACATTGAGCGTGTCGTGCCTATTTCCATCTGGCTCCAGTTTTAATCCCAAGTCACCCAGATCCACTGCAAAGTCGATTAGATATCGGCCATTGGCCTGATCACTGGACGCGGAGGAATCACCCGGCTTCGCATCGGCGTGATGGACGTGCGCTTTGTAAAGGATCTGCTCTGTCTGAGGCATGCCGAATTCCATAAACGGAGCAAGTGGATCGCGCTTTGTCGGATCCTCCGAGGCTGCGAGCGCCGCTTCTTTCTGGATCGCTCCCGCAGCGCCAGGAAGATTCTCCTCCCGCGCGAAATAACCCCGACGGTAAGACAGTCTGTATTTTCCATCGCCGGCCTTCACCGCGATGTTCCGGAAGGCCCCGTTCATATTCGTGTTGCTCGGCGTGTACGACACTGTATAAAAATCTGCGCTCGACCGAATCACTTTGCCAATGATCCCCGTGAGATCGTTCTGGTTATAGAACGCCACGCCCCCAGTCTGCTCTGCAAGCATGTCCATCGTCGAGTTACTGCTGCCTCTCTTCTCACTTTCATCCAGCAGACCGCCGGCGAAGCCTCCCTGTGTCTGTCCAGCATTCGGCGGGTTCGCGGAAGCGCCCGGAGGTGCGCCCAGCAGTTGTGCGCCGTTGGTGATCGTCGGGTCGAGAACGTTTTCCGCGGTATAGAACTGCTGCACCGTCGCACCTCGGGCATCAACGGGATATATCGCGACGCGGGCGGCCGAAAGCAGGTTGATAGTGGTCTTGATCGCATCATCGAACCGCATCTGCGTCTGACCGAACAATTCCAGCGGAAATGCTCCCGAAAGCCAGATCACGTTCTTTCGTCCTGGGAAGCCGCCAAGAAACGTCGCGAGTTGATTGAGATCTCCAAGCGTTTTGAATTCACGATCGTTATCTTGCGCGTAGCGGGTCTCATGCAGAAAGTTCTGAAATGCCGCCACCGATTCTGGACTTACAGCCGGAACCGGGCTGTTCGGTCCCTGGTTTTCCTGTGCCACCATCAGAGCGATGATGGAGTTGAGCGCATTCAGCTCCCCCATCGTCTGCAGCATCACCGCAGCCTCGGCTTTGTCGTACTTGCGATACCCCAACGCCATCGACAGCAGTGCCGGATCATCTGAAAATCCCTCAACAAAGCTCAGGCGCATGCCCATGACGAAGATTGCAAGGCGCGTTCCCGGTTTGAGTGTTTTCAGGTAATTCTGCGCCGAACGCCGCAACCAGATCTGATCGTCCATCGGCGTGTTCAATGCGTCGAGCAGTAACACATTCACCGCAGGCGGCGTGGGCAATGGCGAATAGTTGCTGAAGACATTAGGAGGCAGGCTCGGAAACTCCAGCGGTTGAGAGCGCCGTGCCAGATCCTCGGCGGTATGCTCTTCGAAATAAGCGAGTGATTGCGGCTTGCCATCCTCGAGCACTGTGAAATCGCCTTGCTTGAGACCCTTGACCGGGTTGCCGTTCTTGTCGGTCACGAGGACATCCACCAGCACAGCGCGACTGCTTACTTTGAGCGTGGGTTCTGCGTTTTCCTGTGGCTTCTCGACCTGAGCCGATAAGCCTGCGGCAAGACATGTCCCCAGAACCGCAACCGCCGCACTCGAGCACTTCATGAAGCCCCCTTGCTTACCTCGTTGCGAATTGTCGCTTTCGCGGCCATCTTCAGTTCCGGAGGGTTACGACCAAAAGACTAGCATTCCGTTTTGCCTCTGACTCGCTGAAATGGTTCAATCAGGGCTCTTTGTGTTCTGTACTGGCTTGGGACTTTGCTTGCGGGACATCCCTGCGAGGAGCCGATGCCCCAGGCGAAACGCCGGCGATCGGATCGCCGCTGTCTGCCTCGTCGAAGATCATGGTTGAACTGGAACCGAACCGGTGATAGTTCGAGAAGATGGTCTGATTCACCATTTCGATCGGCTTCTGCAATTTATGGCTCCCGCGCGAGCAGCCCCTGGCTTCTTGCACCATGAAAGCAAGACTCCGTAACGGGCAAATGAACTGCCGACGCCCGATGAGCACCGGTCCATATTCGATGACACTGGCGACATGCGAAACAGGATCGCTATCACCCGATTCAACCTCGAGCGTCAGCCGCAGGATCGCTCCGCTTCGCGGAGCCAGAGCGATCGAACCATGGTATCCAGGTATGTCATGAAATGAGCCATGCTCTTCGCAGCGGTCGTCAACCTCATAGTGCGAACGATCACGCGGCACAGAGTATCGGTAAACCGCGGCGATCCCACCCATGGTGTTCTCCCAATGGTCGAAGGAAACAGCGCCCTGTTCGATGTCCATCAACACCACCGCCGCCTGGGTTCCAAACTCGCCACGACTCTGAAAGGCCAACTCCTCACTCTTATTGGGTTGGGCATCTGAGGTAGACTCAACCACCTCTTTCCCATCTCGAAACGTGATCCGCTTCTGGACAACGTCACGGCGGCGGAAACCGGCACTTTCAGTGCCAGTCTGAATAAAATTAAGCGCTGACGGCGTGTTATCGAAGCTGGTGGTCGTTCGCATCGCTACAAAATCAGGCAAGTGCGAAAGCTTCCCAAACACATAATCGCGCGCGGCATTGAAAAGGGCGTTCTGCGCCTCTGCGTCCGGCGCGGTGTGTGGGACTTCTTCGCTTTCCGGCAGTTTCAGGAGCGCAGAACGGTCCGCAGCTTGTTGCAAAATCATTTGCGCATGGGCGCCCAGCTTGTACTGCCCGACCAGTCGGTACAGTGTGAGGGTGCTCATCCGCTCGGTCAACTCGACCGTAGCCAGCCGCGAGAGCACGCTGTCGTCCACCATGGGGAGGAGATCGCTGTCTACAATCTCTGCGACCTCATCCGGCGAGCTCGGCTGGGGTTTACCCGCATGGGATTTCTGAACCTGTTCAGCAAGAAGTTGCTCGACTTGGGCAACAGTCATCTTCTCAGCCGCATTCGCCGGCAACGCAAGCCCCGCGAGTATCCCGAGAAACAACAGGAACCGCAACTGAAGTGACCTCTCCCCTTGCTGGTAGAAGCGCCTTTCCAATGATTCCAGGGTCTCGCATGCGTCTCGTCTGCGACCCCGAACGTTAGCCAACGATTTTAGCCCAAATCCAACGCGGAATTGTCTTTAAATCATCATCGTGCGACGGCTTTCATCCCTCTGGTGTTAACCTTTCCACAGCCGTCGCCACTTTTGTTTATGTCGCTGAAAAAGCCATCTCGCCGCGAATTTCTCGTTGCGGGTTCGACCGCCGCCCTGGCCGCGACGGTATCCACTAATCCATCGGATGCTTCACCCGCCTCCAGCGTGGCGCCGGCTGAACACGAATCGCTTCCCTTTCCAACCAGCGAATTGCTCCAAGCGGGCCAGCAGCGGACATTCAGCGGCGATCGGGCCACCCAGGTCGCGATGCCTATCGGCGGGCTTGGTGCTGGATGCATCTGTATCAACGGCTCCGGTGGTCTGCAGGACTTTGCGATCCGCACCCGGCCAGAGACCACCGCGCTTCCGGCAGGCTTTACTTCGAATTCACCTGAGGCGGCATTCGCGATCCTTCACGTCAAGGGTGCTGCCCCAGTAACCAAATTGATCGAAGGTCCTTTCCCGCCTTTCAAGATCTTCGATCAGGGTCTTCAGGGACAAGGTATGCGACGCAGCGGTTCAGAGGGATTCCCCCGCTTTGAAAAGTGCAACTTCCGGGGGGAATTCCCGTTCGCAGAGATCCGCTTCGCTGACCAGCTAATTCCGCTGGATGTCTCGCTGATCGCGTGGAATCCCTTCATTCCTCTCGACGACAAGGACTCGGGCATTCCCTGTGCCATCCTCGAATACACGTTTCGCAACACTTCATCGAAGGCCGTCGACTTCGAATTTTCCTATCATCTCTCTCACCTTGCGCCGGGCTGCCGGCCCGATCAGGCGGCCAGTGCCAACAGTGTCATTCCCGGAAAGGGCGCGTTTCTCTTCAATCGCGAGGCAGCGAACGCCGAAGCCTTCGGCAGTGCGGCTCTCACCGTGATTGGCGCAAAGCCGCGCATCAAGGCCATGTGGTTGCGAAGCCCAGGCTGGGAATTCGACTCCCTCTCAGCCTTGTGGCGCGAGGTGTCCTCAGGCGCCTTCACAACCAATGATGGCTCCAACACGGTGGACAATGCCGGCCGCAATGGCGCGTCGATCCTCCTGGATGGTCATCTGGAAGCCGGCCAGTCCCACACTTGGCCCATCCTTATTACATGGCACTTCCCGAACTGCTATCTGCGCGAAGGCGGAATCGCTCAGAACCAAAGTTCCGCGGAGGGCCAGCCCGGCTGTCGCACTGTACCGGCGGACGCCCCTCCGCCGTGGCATCCGTTCTATTCCACGCTCTGGAAAGATGCGCGCGAAGTCGCTGCGCACGTCGAGCAGAACTACGCTTCGCTGCGCACGCGGACCATTCAGTTCAAGAATGCGTTGTTCAACTCGTCGTTTCCGCCGTACGTGCTCGATGCCGTTTCGGCCAACCTCGCAATCCTGAAAGCGCCCACAATCCTTCGCGAGTCGAACGGGAACGTCTGGGGATGGGAAGGATGCTTCCCTGACGCTGGCTGCTGCCATGGATCGTGCACTCACGTGTGGAACTACGCGCAGGCAATGCCGCATTTGTTTCCGGCACTTGAGCGCACGCTGCGCGATCTCGAGTTGTCGCGGTCGATGGACGAACGCGGGCACGTGAATTTCCGCGGAGCTATCCCTGACGGGCCTGTCGATCACACGTGGCATGCAGCTTCCGATGGGCAACTCGGCGGCATCATGAAGGTCTATCGCGACTGGCAGATCTCCGGAGATGCTTCATGGTTGAAGCGCATGTATCCGCTTGCGAAGAAGTCGATTGATTACGGGATCTCCACGTGGGATCCGGATCATCGCGGCGGCCTCTTCGAGCCGCACCACAATACATATGACATCGAGTTCTGGGGCCCGGACGGAATGTGCACCAGCATCTATCTTGGTGCGCTTTCGGCAATGACAAAGATGGCGGGTGCGGTTGGGGAATCGGGAGATGCGTCGCAGTACTCCGACCTGGCGGAGAAGTGCGCCAAGTTCATGGATGAGACCCTGTTCAATGGCGAGTACTACCAGCAGAAGGTGGAGTTCCAGGATCTGCATGATCAGTCGTTTGCGCAATCCATCGCGCATGTGGATGAGAAGAGCAGCGAGATGCAGCAACTGCTCAAGCGCGAAGGACCGAAGTATCAGTACGGGTCGGGATGCCTATCCGATGGCGTGATCGGTGCGTGGATGGCGAGGATCTATGGTATCGAAACGCCGCTTGCGCAGAAGAACGTTCACTCCACGCTTCAGGCAATCTTCCGCAACAACTTCAAGACAGACCTGAGCCAACATGCCAACGCGCAGCGGCCGGGTTACGCCATGGGACATGAGCCGGGGTTGCTGCTTTGCAGCTGGCCGCGTGGCGGTAAGCCGACTCTGCCGTTTGTCTACTCGGACGAGGTGTGGACTGGGATCGAGTACCAGGTCGCATCGCACTTGATTCACGAGGGATTCGTTGAAGAGGGCCTGACGATTGTGCGGGCGTTGCGCAGCCGGTACGACGGGCGCACGCGGAATCCATGGAATGAATACGAGTGCGGAAACTGGTACGCCAGAGCGATGTCGAGCTATGAACTGGTCGCGGCACTCTCAGGTTTTCGCTATTCGGCGGTCGATCGCACGTTGCACTTTGGCCCGAAGCTGAAGGTGCGACCGTTCGTAAGCCTCTTCTCGACTGCGTTCGGCTACGGGACGATTTCGCTCGATGGCCGCAACGTTACGGTCAAGATAATTGAGGGTGAACTGCCGATCGAGAGTTTGGTATTCACCGATGGGGATGGGATGCCCCGCACGATCGAGTGGAAGACAACGGCGCACTCGAGTGCGCCCGCGACGAAGAGTTTGTGAAACAGGGGACGAGGGGACTAGGGGACTAGGGGACTAGGGAACGAGGGACTAGGGAGATACCCTCTGCGAATTCTTTTTGACCTTAGAGTTTTGTACGTAATAGAGGAGGGGGGAGTTGCTTCTTGCTTCCTCCCACTCATCGCACGGTGAAGCTGTGCGATGAATGGGGCACAGCTTCGTGATCGATACTCGTGGGTATCGATGCTGGTGAGGACGCGGATTTGCTCGACCTGGAAATTTGCAGGGTTGCGGGATCAGATCATCTGGCTGATCTGTGGCCGCGTTTTGTGTTTCCTTTTTTACCTTAAAAATCTGTACGTGATACGTGAGGCTAGCTTTTCGCCGCAGGGGCTGAAGCCCGCCTTCCTATATGGTGTCTTTCGGCACGACTAAAGTCGTGCCCTGACGCTTTTCGAGGTCTGGAGGTCTTTGTTC
>Ga0068853_100000087_pt1 | contig 64293 bp, 57 predicted proteins | sample KBSCornC32_FD_65655 | JGI IMG/M metagenome (GOLD analysis project Ga0068853, IMG submission 65655) | Corn rhizosphere microbial communities from Kellogg Biological Station, Michigan, USA - KBS Corn C3-2 | ecosystem: Host-associated > Plants > Roots > Rhizosphere > Soil ... | reverse complement strand
GGAGCGCAGGGCTTTAGCCCTGCGAAAAAGCCGGCAAATCCAAGGGGCTTTAGCCCCGGGCCTTTCTGCAAAAGCTGCCCGATGTACTTTTTCCGCAGCCTGTTTAGCCGCTGAGGGAATCTTCGCGGACTTAATCAGACTCTCGCTAAGCACAAAGGCCATCCCGAATAGGGATGGCCGTAGCTGCGTTCACACAAAGCAACACATTACATATTGGTATGGCCGGCGCGCATCTCTTCGTTGAAGGCGGGCTTGATGAAGGCCAACTGTGCCGCCACCTCAGCCGCGTACCGTTCCCGGCGCGTCATCAGCGCGGCGGTGGGCGTCGCAAACTCGCCATCGGCCGCCAGTTGTATAAGTCCCTCGGAGGCAAGCGCCGCCACTGTCTTTTTCAGCTCCGCCGCAGTCGTGTTCAGGTACTGCGCGTCGCGCGGATCGGCCAACCATACCGGCTGCCCGGCGCCCAGAACGCCCGAAAGCCAGAACGCTTTGGCGGCCAGATATTCGTGCCGCTGCGCCTCCGTCGTGTCGTTGAAGTTGAACTGCTTCTTCCACGGGCTGAAGTAGCGGGTTGTCACCGGAACAGGCTGGCGATTGCCGCTCTTGACCAGCTCAAGCTGGCCCTGGTCCATCGTCTTGCGCACCGCGTTGTAGATGAAGCCTTCGGCAAAGGGCTGCTCGGGAGCCTTCACGATCTCGGCGAAGGTCAGGGTCATCGAAGCGGCGATCTTCGAGTGCAGCACCGCCGGTTGACCATCTTCCAGCCAGATTTCGCCATGCACCAGGTGAGTGTCCGCGCCCGAGGTCGAGGTGTGGAACGGCCACGCAAAGTTGCTGAAGCGCAGCGGAAGACCATGCAGCGTCAGATAGCAGTCCGGGCGAGGGTTCTTCAGCCGCTTAGCCGACTCGGCCAGATACTCCGCCAACTCGGCCTGAAGATCGGCCCTGCCGAGATCGACCTTGTCGCTCAGCTCCAGCATCTCGGACTTTGCCGCGTCGTCGGCCAGACCCAACGTAAACCGCACCGTCGGATTACCGGAAAAGTCCGTCCCCGCTTCACTCGAAACCACTGCCAGCCCGGCTGTCCTGGCCGCTGCTTCCAACTGTGCCGCCAAAGCCGCCTGCGTTCCCATGCTCATCTTCCTCTGTCGTCCTTCAAATTTTTTTCGATGTCGTTTTATTTTACGGCTAACCGGCTTCCGGCGAGCCGCGGCACACGATTTCCCTGGCCAATCCCCGCCACAATCGCAGTTGCGTGTGCGGGTAGCCTATTCATTCCGTGCAAAGATGCACCGAAAATAGTGCAATTCCGGCGCGCACCCGAGCCTCGACGACCACCGATGGTCCTGTTCCAAGCCCCGTCTGACGGGCAAAGCCTTTCTGTTAGGCTGCAAAAGTTTGCATCATTGAGAAAGTGTTCACTTTGCCGCGCGCTGTAACTTATTGTTTTCGCTGGACTATTGGCGCAAGAATACATCCTTCAAATTGGCATCGTACCTGCTCTTGTTGAGTGCGAGGGAAAAGCTCCTCGAAAGTCTGAATTTCTATGCTTTGCCTTAGGAGAACAACTATGTTCAAGTTCAAATCTCTTGCACTCATCGCGGTATTGGCTTTCGGGTGCTTTGCTTCCGCGAATGCCGATCCCATCAATGGCTCTCTTGCAATTGCCGGCTTTAACGATTCATGGACCTCGACCTTCGTCAGCTTCAACGATAATGCGGCGATTATCGGTGACACGACTGGCTCCTACACGACGCTTGGACTCGACGGTCAAACCGCCTTCATGTTCAATGGGTTTGTCTACACTCCTGGAGATTATTCGGGCGGCCCCCAGCCAGTATTTCTGACAAACGGTAGCTCGGTTGGGTTCTCCATTACCAACATCAGCGCCGGATACGTCGATGGACTTGGCCTCCACGTCAGTGGCTCCGGAATTGCGTTTGCTCCGGGGTTTGACAATACCCCCGCGCTGTTCACTCTGAACAGCTCGAACGACAAGTCGGTGAGCTTCCAGATCACGCTGGATTCCAGCCCTGTTCCGGAGCCGGCATCGCTGGCCCTCTTCGGTACCGGCCTGCTCGGCATTGTCGGGCTCGCGCGCCGCAAGTTCAACGTCTAACCTGCATTGTTTACTGTGCCGGGCCGGAAGCCTCAACGGGCTTTCGGCCTATTCCTTTTGGGCGGCCTTTCCGATTGCATTCAGCCCTCGGTCTGCGCCATCATCGTTGAACATGCAAAATCTCGCCGCGCTCCCCACCGAACTCCGCAATCCCGCCACTGAGCACATCGACCAGCTTTCCACGCTCGACATGCTGCGCGTCATCAACGAGGAGGACGCCCGCGTGGCCGCCGCCGTCGCCCGGGTGCTTCCCGAAACCGCGCAGGCCATCGACGCTATCGCTCGGCGCTTCGAGCAGGGCGGCCGCCTCTTCTACATCGGTGCCGGAACGAGCGGGCGTCTCGGCGTGCTCGACGCCAGCGAGTGTCCGCCCACCTTCTCCGTTTCGCCAACGTTGTTTCAGGGCATCATTGCCGGCGGCGACTCGGCCCTCCGCAACTCCAGCGAAGCCTCCGAAGATTCGCCCGAACAGGGAGCAGCCGACCTTGCCGCCCGCGGCTTCACGCAGCAGGACGCGCTCGTCGGCATCGCCGCCAGTGGCCGCACGCCCTACGTCCTTGGCGCGCTCCGCCATGCCAAAAATCTCGGTGCTCTGACCATCGCCCTCACCTGCGTACCCGGCTCCCAGATGGCCGCCGTCGCCGACATCTCGATTGCTCCCGTCACCGGCCCCGAGGTCATCACCGGCAGCACGCGCCTCAAGGCCGGCACCGCCACCAAGCTCGTCCTCAATATGATCAGCAACGGAGTCATGATCCGCGCCGGAGCGGTCTACGGCAACTTGATGGTCAATGTGCAGCCCACCAACGCCAAGCTCGTCGATCGTGCCCATCGCATCATCATGGCAGCCACCGGCGTGGATCAGCCCACCGCTGCCTCACTCCTGACACAGGCAGGCAGCGTGAAGAAAGCCATTGCCATGCAAAAGCTCTCGCTCACGCCGGAAGAGGCCGAAGCCAGACTGCAAGCCGCCAAAGGCAGCCTCGCCGCGGCCCTCCTATAAACGCAAAGAAGCTATCAATGTATAACGTACTGCTACGGCTCTTTCGTTAAGGGCACGGGTTTACCCATGCCGTAGACGCTTCATCTGAAAGTGGGGCTTTAGCCCCCGAGGTACGTATGTCCGGCAACCCGTATCTTGCGTTGATGACCGCCGCCCGTGCTCACGCGGAGGCTCACGGTGCCCCCACGCCTGTTTTCGCCCCGCTCGACAGCACGCTGCTCGGTGCAAACCCTCCCATCCAAATATCCGAGCTGCATCAAGCAGGCTTCCGCGTCATCCCGTGGACTACCAACCGCGCGACAACCATGCGCAAGCTCATCGCGCTTCGCGTCGAGGGCATGATCTCCGACCGCCCCGACATCCTCCAATCCGTGCTCAGGGAAGAAGCCGCAGCCCACCCGCACGATGCCGCATACTTCGCCGTCTTTGAAGCGACGGGACATCGCGGAGCGCGCGGCCTTCGCCCGGAAAACACACTCCCAGCCTTCGAGGCGGCGCTCGACCATCTCGTCACGTCGGTGGAAACCGACATCGGCATCACCCACGACCGCGTCCCGCTCCTCTGGCACGAACAATTCCTCGATCCCCGCTCCTGCCGCCGCGCCGACAACACCCGATACTCGATCAAGAACCGCGTCTACCTGCGCGACATCACCAGCGCCGAGGCGCAGAGCACCTTCATCTGCGACAAGCTCCAACGCCTCCGCTTCCCCAACCAGACCAACGACCTTGCGCTCTCGCCCGTCGCCGTGGCCTTCGCCGCCGAAGAGCATCTCATCAGCCCTTACGCCCCTACACATGTCGAGCAGCTCTTCCGCTTCACCCGCTTCTACGCGGACTACTACCGCACCGGCCCCGGCACACAGCACCCCGAAGCCGCTGCCCGCGCCGCCCATGCCGAGCGCGTCTGCTTCAACATCGAGACCAAAATCCTGCCCTGGCCGAACGACCCCGAAAGCGTCCCCGTAGCGAAACTGCCCGTCCCTCGCCCCGGCGCCGAACCCGCCACCAACCACACCGCCGATCCGCAGACGTTCGTCACCACGCTCAGCGAAGTCATCCGTCGCAACGGCATGGAAACCCGCACCCGCATCCTCAGCTTCGACTTCCGTATCCTCCAGCTCGTCGAAGAGCAGCTCCCCGCAGTACCCACCTTCTACCTCACCGAGTCGCCCGCCTCCCTCAGCACCGCGCTCATTCCGCCCACTCTCCGTCAGCCTTGAGCTTTTATAGCCGTCTTCCTGGAGGTATAGTCCCGGTGGCCTCCTCATCCCCAAAGCAGTCCATTTTTTTGTTGTCATTCCCGAAGGGAATCTGCGTTTCGCATCGGCCCGCGCCGGGCTACACCTATATGGAAAATGCTCTAAAACAACCCCATCTTCCTAGGCATCTCGATCCCCAGATGTTCATACGCCAGTCGCGTCGCCACGCGCCCGCGCGGAGTGCGATCCAGAAATCCAATCTGAATCAGGAACGGCTCATAGACCTCTTCAAGCGCGTCCTGCTCCTCAGCCAGCGCGGCAGCCAGCGTATTCAAACCCACGGGGCCGCCGTCGTACTTTTCGATGATCGTCCGCAGCAGCCTCCGGTCCAGCTCATCGAAGCCGTGCGCGTCCACCTCCAGCATCGCTAACGCGGCCTGCGCCGTTGGTCTGTCGATGATGCCCTTAGCCCGCACCTGCGCATAGTCGCGCACGCGCCGCAGCAGCCTGTTCGCAATGCGCGGGGTCCCACGCGAACGCATCGCAATCTCCGCCGCACCATCGCGGTCAATCGGCACGCCCAGCACCTCAGCCGAGCGTTCCACCACAAACCGCAGCTCGTCGTCGGTGTAGAACTCCAACCGCAGCAGAATCCCAAACCGCGACCGCAGCGGCGACGAGAGCAGCCCCGGCCGCGTCGTCGCCGCGACAAACGTGAACGGCCGAATCTCCATCACATGCGTCCGCGCCGCCGGCCCCTGCCCAATAATGATGTCGAGCTTGTAGTCCTCAAGCGCCGTGTAGAGCTTCTCTTCGAGCACGGGTTGCAGCCTGTGAATCTCGTCGAGAAACAGCACCTGCCGCTCGCGCAGGTTCGTCAGGATCGCCGTCAGATCGCCCTGAATCTGCAACGCAGGCCCGGAGGTCTGCTGAAACCCGACCTCAAGTTCGTTGGCAATGATCGTCGCAAGCGTCGTCTTGCCCAGCCCCGGAGGCCCAAACAGCAGCACGTGGTCCAGCGCCTCGCCGCGCGACTTCGCCGCCTCCAGCGCAATCGCCAACTGTTCCTTCGCCTTCTCCTGCCCGATAAACTCAGCCAGCCGGTGCGGCCTGAGCTTCAGCTCAAACGCCGCATCGTCCTCCACCCGTCCGGCTGAAACCAGCCGCTCCGCCTCGTCACTCTTCGCGCGATTGTTGTGCATGACCATTCAAAGGCGATACTAAGGCGAAATCGTCAACCAGGCAATGAGCGGACTCACACGCAACTTTCCAAGGGCAGCGGGTTCCAGTTAATTTAGACTGACAACTAAATCAAGAGGTGCAGCTTGCCGACGGACCTGCCTTTCGCCTTCACCCGCCGACGCCTTCTTCAGGGAGCGGCTTCACTCGCTGCTGCCTCGCTTCTTCCCGGGTGCAGTTCGTCAACTGGCCCCGGTACAACGCCGCCCGGGAACACCAGCGCGCAGCCCGTACCCAGCGGCCCCATGACGCAGGCTTCACTCACGGTCACGTCCACGGTTGCAGGCAGCATCGGCCCAGCTTTTGCCGGACTCAGCTACGAAAAAGGCACGCTCACCGAGCCGCTCTTCACCGCCTCCAACAGCAACCTCATCGGCCTCTTCAAACGACTCGGCCCCAGCGTCTTGCGCATCGGCGGCAACTCGGTGGACCGCAACGTCTGGACTCCCAGCGGCCCAGGCCAGACCAGCGGCCAGATTGCTCCGTCCGACGTGGATGCCGTCGCCGCCTTCGCCAAAGCCGCCGGCTGGCAGGTGCTCTACGGCGTCAACCTGGGCGGAGCGGCCACAGGAGCCACCACGCCCGCGCTCGCCGCCGCCGAAGTCGCCTACGCCGCGCAGCAGTTCGGCCCCAGCCTGCTCGGCATCGAGATCGGCAACGAGTGCGACCTCTACGGCGGCACCGGCCACTACTTCGCCGGCAACTGGTCGCTCACGCAATTCGAGTCGCTCTGGCAGCAGTTCCGCGCCGCCATTCTCGCTTCCACGCCCTCGGTCGCCGTCACCGGCCCGGCTGATGCCAGCCACATCTCCGACTGGACCATCCCCTTCGGCCAATATGCGACCAAGCAGCAGATCACGCTGCTGACCCAGCACTACTACCGCGCCAACGGCCAGCTCCCCACCTCCACAGCCGACTTCCTCATCACGCCCGATGCCAACCTCGTCCACAACCTTTCGTTGCTTCACGCCGGAGCGCAGCAGATCGGCATCCCTTACCGCATGGCCGAGTGCAACTCCTTCTATAACGGCGGCTCAAACGGCGTCAGCGACTCCTACGCCTCATCGCTCTGGGTCATCGACTATCTCTTCAACTGCGCACAGGGCGGAGCCTCCGGCGTCAACTTCCACGGAGGTGGCAACGGCTCCGGGTATACCCCCATCGCCGACTCAAACGGCACCGTCGTCGGCGCGCGCCCCGAGTACTACGGCATTCTTCTCTTCACGCTTGCAGGCCAGGGCAACCTGCTCCAAACGCAACTCTCCGCAGGCGGCCTGAACGCCACAGCCTACGCTGTCAAGTCGTCCGCAGGAGGGCTCAACCTCGTCCTCGTCAACAAAGACAGCACCCAGAACCTCAACGTAACCATCCAGCTCGCGCAGTCCGCCCACTCCGCAAACCTGCTCGCCATGACCGGACCCAACCTCACCGCAACCTCCGGCGTCACCATTCAAGGCGCGAGCGTGAACCCTGACGGCAGCTTCTCACCCGCCGCGGCCTACACGCTCGCAGCCAACGGATCGCAACTGTCCTGCTACGTGCCCGCGCTCAGCGCCGTCCTCATCAACGTAGCCTGAGCAGAACGCTATGGCTGTTTTTCTGGAGGTGAGGTATAGTCCCAGTGACTTCCTCATCTCCAAGGCTGTCCCCACTTTTTGTTGTCATTCCCGAAGGGAATCTGCGTTTTGCATCGACCTGCGCCGGGCTGCACCTGGATGGAAGCTGCTCTAAGGCCGCAGCTCCAGCAACACGACCCCATGCGCCGGAATCGCCGCCGAAACCGCCGTTTTCACGCCAAGGTCTTTCTTCTCCCAAACGTCGCGCACGGCATACTTCGCATCGGTCAATCCATACTTCCGAAACGCAGAATCCACCTGCGCCTGCGCATCGCCAACGTTGAACAGGGCCAGATATTCCGCCCTGCGTGCAGAAGCCTCCGCAGCCTGTGCCGTCCACGCAATGATGTTGCCCTCGCGCAACGCCATGCGGTTGTCCACCGAGTGCTGGTCAATCGCAATCACCCCGGGATTCGTCAGCAGCGAAGTGGTGAAGCTGTCGAGCTTCGTCAGGTTCCCCCCGAAGAACAGCGGCGACCGCGCCATCGACCACAGCGTCATCAACGTGCGCTGCTCATCGTGCGTCAGTCGTGTCTCGCGCTCGTGACCATAGCCGGGCACAGGCCCCAGATGTCCCAGCGGAAGCATGTCCGCATCGGGCCAGTTGCCCGGCCTGGCATACTGCTCCCACGCAGCGGTCTTTTCAAACTGCCCCAGCATGCTCTGCGGAAAGTCCTTCCCCTCCGGGCTAGCCCAGTAGTCCCAGAAGTCGTCGGAGATACGCCACATCTGCGCCTCCGCGCCGACCTCAGCCGCATTCGCCAGCGCCGTCGGCCCGGGCGAAAGGCTCAGCACCATCGGCCTGCCCGACTTCGCAATCGCGCGATGAATCATCCGTATCTCGTCAATCTTGTACGGGTGCGACGAGATGCAGTCCACCTTGACGAAGTCCACGCCCCACCCGGCATACTGCCGCATCAGCGAGTCGTACCACGCCTGCCCCGCCGCATCGTTGCGCACGCCCCAGTTCGTCGGGTCCCACGGACACGCATCCGTCTGGTCGGCCGCATCCACCGCCTTGAACGCGCTGCCCTCAATCGGCAGATTGCGCGCGACCGACTGGCGAGGAATCCCGCGCACAATATGGATGCCAAACTTCAGCCCCATCGAATGCGCCCAGTCCCCCAGCGGCTTGAATCCTTCACCATGCGCCGAAGAAGGGAACCGCGCAGGCACGGGAGTGTAGCGCCCGTAGCTGTCAACATCGAGCCGCAGCCGCTCCGGGTGCGGGCGGTCCTGCGGGTTCTCCATGAACCATCCCTCGTCAATCACGGCATAGTCCCAGCCAAACGGCTTCAGTTTCTTGTCCAGCACTTCGACGTTGTCCCGAAACTGCCGCTCCGTCACTGTCAGCCCATAGGAGTCCCAACTGTTCCATCCCATCGGAGGAGTCGGGGCCGGCATTTTACTCTGCGCGCCGCCCGTCGAAGCCATCATCATCGCCGCCATCACCAGAAAACGCTTCATCGCCATGCGGACAACGATACCAAACCCGAATACTTCACACCGATTTAAGACGACCGCGGATTGAACGGATCACACGGACAAAAACACAAATCCGCGAACATCCGCGCAATCCACCTTTTGTTGTCATTCCCGAAGGGAATCTGCGTTTTGCATCGCCCGCCTCGGCCGCACCTGGATGGGTGGAAAATGCTCTACAGCATGCGCTGAAGACTCTTCTTCGCCGCCACCGGCTGTAGCATTCCCGTCGAGATACTCCGCACGCCCCGGCCATTTGTGCCATTAGCCAGGCTCGATCCGTTCTGCACCCGAGCCGTCAGCGGATGCTGCATCGTGACGATCAACGCAGTAGCCGGCATGTTCCCGCTGCAGACATAGCTGTGCGTCGTGTCCGCATCGAAGTAAATCGCGTCGCCCGCCTCGATGTGGTGTGTCGCCTCTCCATGCCGCACGTCCAGCGCGCCTGCCAGCAGATACAGAAACTCGCATCCTGCATGTTGATGAGGCTTCGGTGCGCGTCCTGCCTTCACCGGCAGAAACTCCGCAAAGTAGGGGTCAAGCTGACGATCGGGCACCAGATAGCCCAGGCTCTCGAAGAAGTACGACGGATCATCTGCGCCGGTCTGCGGCAACCGCACCCGCTCTCCACGCCTGTGTACACGGAACAGCGTCTCCGGCTCCGGTTCAAAGAAGTAGCTGAGGTCCTTCGAGAAGACCATCGCAATGCGCGCCAGGTTGCGCAGCGTCGGCACCACGCGCCCTGTCTCCAGTTGCGAAAGAAAGCTTGCGGAAAGCCCCGTATGCCGCCCCAGCTCCACCAGGCCCATCGACTTTTTCAATCGCAGATATTTGATGCGCTCGCCAATGCGCTTCTCCGCAATAAACGTCTCGGCTGCTTCCACATTCACCGCAGCGGCCTTCCTATCGGGCGAAACTTCGCTCATCCTACTGCGAGACACGACTGTTGACTGTGCCATATCGTTGTTCATCGATGCCACCGGCAAATTGAGATTTAGACCTGGCAGTAAAGATGGTGCAATTCGACCAAAGGATGTTTGTTCTCGTTCTCTACTCGGGTTGGATGCAGATTTCACCGCCTCGCGTAGTCTGACCGGAATGCTAGCCTGTCAGTGATGAAGTTTCCCGCCAGTCTAAATTGGTGGCCTGCCATGCTGTGGCTGCCTTTCGCCCTCGGCTGCGCCAGCCCCGGCCCACCCCGGCCGCCGTCGCTGCATCTTCCGCGTGTTGTTGCAGATCTCTCTGCCCAGCGCGTCGGCAATGCAGTCACGCTCCATTGGACCACGCCCTCGCGTACAACCGATGACCTTGAAATCAAAGGCCCTGTCACGGCCGAAGTCTGCCGCGAAGCCCGCCCGTCGCCGCGCGCCTCCGTCTGCGTTCCGGTCCGAATGCTCACCGTTACTCCCGGCCCGACAGAGGCCCACGACCCTCTGCCCGCCGCGCGCACCGTCGATCCTCCCACTCTGCTTCTCTACCGCGTGCGCCTCTTCAACTCCAACGGCCGCACCGCCGGTCCTTCGCCCGCGGCCTATTCCGCCTCGGGAGCAGCGCCTCCGCCCATCGAGCAACTCCGCGCCGTTGCAACCCGGTCAGGCATTCTGATCGAGTGGACACCAGGGCCGGCCGTCGAGGTCGATCTCGATCGCACCCTGATTGCAAAGCCCGCCACAGCACCCGCGAAGCCTGCAACGCCCGCCTCTCTGCCGGCGATCAAACATCACGTCGATCTCGCACCGGCAACCCCCGCCGAGGTCCACCTTCAGACCGGGGATTCGACCTCCTCCGATACTGGCGGCACGCTCGACCGCAACGCGCAAAAAGGCGAGACCTATCGCTACACCGCGCAGCGCGTGCGGCGCGTCACGCTCGCCGGCCATGCGCTTGAGCTGCGCAGCGAGCCATCGCCCGCCGTCACCGTCACGCTCACCGACATCTTCCCGCCGGACACGCCCACCGGCCTCGCCGCCATCCCCGGCGTCCGCTCTATCGACCTCTCGTGGGATCCGGTCTCCGGCAGCGATCTTGCAGGTTATATCGTCTATCGCCAGCCCGCCGAGCCAACCGGAGCGCCCGCAGGCCCATCGCAACGCCTCACCACTGCGCCCGTCCCCGGCCCTGCCTTCAGCGACCGGACGGCCGTCCCCGGCCAGTCCTATCTTTATCGAGTCACCGCGATCGACGCCGCAGGCAACGAAAGCGCGCCCAGCGCCGCCGTCAACGAGACCATGCCGGAGCCACAGCCATAAGCCAGGAGCCACAACCATGCGTTACGCAAAATTCCTCTCGCTTGAAGCCGGAGCCTTCATCCCGCGCTACGTCTTCGTCGAACTACGCGGCGACTCGCTCTGGGCCACCGAGCTGATGGATCCACCCGAAGAAGACCTCGCCGCGCAGCTCGCACCGCCCATGCCGCGCGACACCTTCGAGTCCCGTCCGCTCGCCGGCCTGCATCTGCTCGCACCCGTGCATCCGTCCAAGATCATCTGCGTCGGCCGCAACTATCGCGACCACGCCGCCGAACTCGGTAACGAAGTCCCCAAAGAGCCTCTGCTTTTTCTCAAGCCGCCGTCGTCCCTGCTTGCGCCCAACGGCGTCGTGCGCATGCCCGCCCTCTCCAGCCGCGTCGATTACGAAGGCGAGCTGGCCATCGTCATCGGCCGCCGCTGCCGCAACCTCGGCCCCGTCGAAGACGTGCGCCCTTACATTCGCGGCTACACCATCGTCAACGACGTCACCGCGCGCGACATCCAGAAGTCCGACGGCCAATGGACGCGCGGCAAAGGCTTCGACACCTTCTGCCCCGCAGGCCCCATCGTATCGAGTGGCATTGACCCCTGCGGCTCCGAGACCGTGCCCGCCACACCCATTACGGTGACAACGCGGCTCAACGGAGCAGTCAAGCAGCGGGGAAGCACCGCAGACCTCATCTTCCCCATCGCCCATCTTCTGCGTTACATCACCGCAACCATGACGCTCGAACCCGGCGACCTCATCCCCACCGGCACCCCCGCAGGCGTCGGCGCCGTCCAGTCCGGCGACCGTGTCCAGGTCGAGATCGACGGCCTCGGCACCCTCGAAAACACCTTCGCCGCCGAATAACCCCCGCGTCTCCGTTGTCATTTTTCCGCCTCTGTTCCGGCATTTCCATTCCGTAGCGCAGCGGAGGAATCTGCCGTCCTTCATCGCAGTCCACAATGCCCGGAGCCCTGTTTTTTAGTTGTCATCCTTCCGCGCAGCGGGAGGATCTGCGTTTGTCTTCCCTCAACCTGCCACGAATCTTCGGGTGCTCCATCCATCGCGTTTTTGCGATGGGTGGGAAAGCACAAATCCCAACCATCTGTCTTTCTGTCTTTGCTTTTCCTTCACGCCCACCGTGTCGCCACAGGATGCATCCAACAAAACAGGGCATTTCAACGCGACCCCGCCCAACTTGATAAAATGGGAGTAGCACCGAAGGAGCAAAAACTATGGCATCTCTTCTCGAACAGCTTCGTGGCATGACCACCGTCGTCTCCGACACCGGCGACATCAACGCGATCCAGCAATACAAGCCGCAGGACTCGACCACCAACCCCTCGCTCATCGCGACAGCCGCCGGGAAGCCCGAGTACAAGTCCATCGTGGACGATTGCCTCCGCCAGGCTCGCAAAGAGGCTGGCCCCAGCGCCACCGACAAAGAAGTGGCGCATCTCGCGTTCAATTCGCTCGCTGTCGCCTTCGGCATCAAGATTCTTGAGATCATTCCAGGCCGTGTCTCGACCGAGGTCGATGCCCGCCTCTCCTACGACATCGACAAGTCCGTCGCCACCGCCCGCGACATCATCAAGCAATATGAAGCCGCCGGCATCTCGCGCGAGCGCATCCTCATCAAGCTCGCCTCCACGTGGGAGGGCATCCGCGCTGCCGAGGTCCTCGAAAAAGAGGGCATCCACTGCAACATGACCCTCCTCTTCGGCCTGCACCAGGCCATCGCCAGCGCCGAAGCCAAAGTCACCCTCATTTCGCCCTTCGTCGGCCGCATCCTCGACTGGTACAAGAAGGACACGGGCAAGGACTACGTAGGCGCGGACGACCCCGGCGTTCAGTCCGTCACCGAGATCTATAACTACTACAAACACTTCGGCTACAAGACCGTCGTCATGGGAGCCAGCTTCCGCAACACCGGCGAACTCATCGAGCTGGCCGGCTGCGATCTGCTGACCATCGCCCCCAAGCTGCTCGGCGAACTCGAAGCCGCCCAGGGCACGCTCGTCCGTAAGCTCGACCCGGAGAAGGCCAAGGCCATGAAGATCGAAAAGATTCCCATGGACAAGGCCACCTTCGACAAGATGCACGCCGCCGACCGCATGGCCTCCGACAAGCTCAAGGAAGGCATCGAAGGCTTCTCCAAGTCCCTCGAAGACCTGGAAAAGAGCCTCGAAAAGCGCGTCAGCGAGATCAACGAACCCGTCGCCGCCCGTTGATCGGCCGCATCAGGAAAAGCAAAACGGCCCGGACTCTTCTGAAGAGTCCGGGCCGTTTGCGCTGAGGTTAGAAGTGGTACTTCATCGAAAGCTGAAGCTGTCGCGGGCCGGAGCGGACTGCGGTGATCTGACCGAAGTTACTTGCCGCAACGCTGCTTGAAGGGTTGCTGAGATAGGCACTGTTGAAGAGGTTATCGGCATCGACGCGGAAGTTGAGTTGGTGCTCATGCCAGACGGTGAAGTCTTTGGTGACTTCGGCCCCGTAGCTTTGGAAGCCCGGCGCGCGCTCCGAGGTGGGAGACGTAGTGCCAAAGGTTCCAGGCGCAGGCTGGCCATAAGCGCACACGCCGTTGTCGTCGACCGTTACGATTTTGGTGACCGGGTCGGTCTTCAAACCGCAAGGCTTCGCCGACGGATCGGTCCCGAACCAGTTGTTGATGGAGCGGCTGACAATCTTCAGCGGGCGATAGTGGTTGGCGCGCTGTGAGTTGCCATTGGTGCCGGAGTTGTTCGTGGCGCTGATATTGACCGGGAAGCCGGTATAGCTGACCCCGGTCATGCCGACCTTCCATCCGCCGACAAGCTCATCGAAGATAAGAGGCATACTGCCGCCGAACATCCGCCCGCGGCCAAGTGGAAGGTCATAGATGAGGTTCCAGTTGATTGCGTGACGTACGTCCTGGCCTGTTGCCCCGTACTCGTTATGCATGTTGTAGACGTTCTCGGCGTATGCGCTGCCTACCGTGACGCTGGGGACGCCATAGAAGCCGACGCTGTTGGTCATGGCGTGGCTCCAGGTGTAGTTTGCGGTGTACTGGAGGCCGTGCCAGGCACGCTGGCGCAGCGTGGCCTGCAAGGCGTTGTAGTTCATCATCGCGTTCGAGTCGGTGTAACGGATGACGCCGTTATAGCCCACGCCCGGCGTCGTATAGAACGGAGCAGGTGACTGGGCGAGACAGGCCGCGGACGGAGTCTTCGTGGCGACGTTCTGCACGATGCCATCGATAACGCATGGGTTGTGCAACTGGTTGCGCTGGTTCGCCGTGACGAGGTGCTGCCCGGATTCGCCGACATAGCCGACCTGGAGAGAGGCGGTGTTGCTGACCTGATATTCAACGGTCATGTTATAGATGCCGATGAACTCCGGCTTGAGATTTTTGTTCCAGACGTTGTAGACGTTGGAGCCGGCGGCGCCGGTGCCGAATCCGCCCTGTACATCGAAGAAGCTGCCCGCGTTGCCATTGGCGGCCTGAACGCCGCTGGCCTGGAAGGTTGACTGGAAGGGAAGGTTGGTGGTCATGCGAAGGTTCGCGCCGGTCCCTTCGCCGAAGATCTGCAGGCCGTATCCGCCGCGCAAAACGAAGCGCGGCTGCGCCTGCCAGGCGAAGCCGATACGCGGCATGACGGCGCCGTAGTAGGGATCGACGAGTCCGCGGCCGTAGCCTGCTGCCCTGGCTGTCACGCAGGACATGCCGATAGCCGTGCATACGGCGGTGCTATTGCCGTCGACGATGAAGACCGAGGGATTGTTCGGGTCGATCGTCGTCATCTTGTGGTTGACTTCGTAGATAGGCTGCGAGTACTCGTAGCGGACGCCGAGGTTGAGGGTAAGGGTTGGGAGGGCCTTCCAGTCGTCCTGGATGAAGTAGGCGTCGCGCCACTGGCGCATGCCGACAGGCCCGGCGACGCTGCCCTTGCTCTTGAAGCCTGCGCGGTTCAGCATGAAGTCGGCAGCGGCATAGCCGGTGCTGTGTCCGCCGGTGCCGCCGTTGGGGTTGGCCGTGCCCGCGCCGAGGTAGTAGAAGCCGCCGAGCGATCCGTCATTGCCGGGGTAGAAGTTATTCTGCTGCTGGCGGAGGAACTGGACGCCGAATTTGAAAGTGTGGCGGTTCTTGAGCCAGGTGAAGTTGTCTCCATAGAGGAAGGTGTTGGTGGTGTAGTTGGTGCCGAGATTCGCGTTGCCCAGGTTGGTGTATTCGGTGCCATTGGTGGCGGTGAATCCCTGAGGACTGTTCGAGTTGCCGAACCCAAGGACGGAAAAACCGGCAAATGCCTGGGAGACAGGATTGTTTGCCCCAATGCTGAGGACCTTGTCGCCGTTCAGGCCAAAGACGCCGGTCGTGTCGAGCAGCGTGGCGCTGAGGTTCTGGAGGCGGGTGTATCCAGCGCGGAACTCATTGACCATTGCCGAATTGAAGGTATGGACCTCGTTGATGGCGACGCCGCGAACTGGAAAGGTGGGCGCGCCGGTAAAGGCGATGAGAAGAGGATTTAGACTGCTTGCTCCCTGGTTCGCCCAGGAGTAGCGAACAGACAGGCTGTCTTTATCGGTGACTTTCCAGTCGACTTTGACATCGAACTGGTTGCCGTAGTTGCGGCTCTTTGTGGCTCCCTGATAGTTGTTGCGCGCGGGAGTGTTGTTTGCATCGGGGGCGCGGTTAGGCAACGGGTAGAGCTCGGGGTGTGCCAGCAGGTACTGCGCCGCTGGATTATTGTTGATGGGAATTTTGTTGTTGGGGTATGCGGGATAGCCCGCAGTTGTTGCATCGTAGAGCTCGATCAGGCGGGAGGCAGAGGAGCACTTCACGCCGTCGATGAGAACGTAGGTTGTCAGGCCGGCGTCGCCGGAGCACATCAGATGGGGGTCGAGCAGTTCGGAGAAGTCGCCCGAGCGCTCTTTCAGCGTAAGGACGGTAGCGGTGCCGAGTCCGCCGGAGTGGTAGCGGCCACCCTGGTAGTCGCCGAAGAAGAAGAGCCTGTCCTTGAAGATGGGACCGCCGAGGGTTGCGCCGAAGATATTGCGGGTGAAGCTGTTTCTGGGAAGGATGGTCGAGCCATGCTTGTTGGCCCAGGTATTCGCGTTCAGGTCTTGATTGTTGAGGAAGTAGAAGGCGCTGCCGTGGAGCTGGTTGGTGCCGCTCTTGGTCTGGTAGAGGACGTCACCGCCGAGGACGTTGCCGTACTCAGCCGGAGCATTGGCAGAGATGACCTGGATCTGGCCGATGGCGTCGAGGCTGGGGTTGTAGCCGGGGAGGTCGTCGATGGTCTGGTTGATGTTCATGCCGTCGAGCAGATATTGGTTGGTCTGCTGGCGGTTGCCGTTGACGGAGACGGTTTGATTCGTGCTGATGGGGCCGGAGACGGAGGCGTTATTCACGAAGCCGTTCGGATTCGTGCTGACGGCGCCCGGCAGGTACATGGTCAGCGCGATGATGTTGCGACTGACGATGGGGATGTTTTCAATGGCGCGCGTATCGAGCGTCGTCGCCAGTGTCGGGTTTTCGGTATTGAGCAGCGGAGCGACATTGGCCTCGACCTGCACGTTCTGTGCCTGGCTGGCCAGCACGAGCTTCGAATCGATCTTTGCGTTCTGGCCGGTCTCCAGCACAAACGGCCCAAGGTTTGCCGTCGCAAAGCCGGGGGCCTCAACCGTGACCTTGTAGCTGCCGATCTGCAGGAAGCGAATGTTGTAAATGCCGTCGTTGTTGGTCGTCGTCGCCGTGGCGATCCCGGTGTTCACGTTGGTGGCCGTCACCTTTGCGCTGGGAACCACTGCGCCGGATGGATCGGTTACTGTACCGTTGATGCTTCCAGTGATGGTTTGCGCCGGACAGATCATGCCGGCCAGAACAAGCACCGCCATGATTCCGGCCCATGTTGTCCGAAGGAATTTGTAGATATTGCCAGTAACTTGCGCCTGCTGATTCATAAAGACCTCCTCAAAAGAAGTGCTTTAAATCGAATCCAGTCCGTAAGAAAACCTGGGCCCATCGCTCACGTTAGCGAGTAAAGTGATGCCAAATCATAGGCAACAAGATGCATTTAGTCAAAACAATTAGCAATGTGAAAAAGCAGTCGGCAAATACGCAGCATTTTCTGCACGTTCTGGACGCCCGCAACCATTTCGAACGTGGCGAGGCAGGCCGGGAACGCACGGCGGCAGGGTTGCCTCGGATTGTTCCACGTGGAACAATCCGCGATTCAGGTTCCGGGTTTGTGATAAGGGGCTACAGGATGTACCGGCTCAGGTCCTGGTCCTTGACAATCGAGGCCACCTGCTGCCGCACATACTCCGGATCGACCACGATCACCTTCTCGACCCCAGCCTCCGTCTTCCGCTCAATGACCGGCAGAGGCGGCAGAGGCTTCTGCGTCTCTCCGGTCAGCGGAGCGGACGCATGAACCTCAGCGACCACGCCCTCATCGGTCGCCTCCGTGCGCGGACTCTTGAACAGGTCCGGCGCCTGGAAGCTGATCTCGTCCAGCACTCGCTCGAGGATCGTATGCAGCCGCCGCGCCCCGATGTTCTCCGTCGTCTCGTTCACCCGGAAGGCGAACTGCGCCATCTCGGCGATCGCCTCCTTGGTGAACTCCAGCTTCAGCCCCTCGGTCTCAAGCAGCGCCATCGACTGCTTCACCAGCGACGACTTCGGCTCAGTCAGGATCCTCACGAAATCTTCCACGGTAAGAGATTGCAACTCGACCCGGATAGGAAACCGTCCCTGAAGCTCAGGAATCAGGTCGCTCGGCTTCGAGACATGAAACGCACCGGCCGCGATGAAGAGAATGTGGTCCGTCGAGACCATGCCATACTTCGTATTCACCGTCGTGCCTTCGACGATAGGCAGAATGTCCCGCTGCACGCCCTCGCGTGAGACGTCCGGCCCGTGACCGCCCTCGCGCCCGGCAATTTTGTCGATCTCGTCCAGGAAGACCATCCCCGAGTCCTCGACGCGCTCGACCGCCAGCCGCGTCACCTGGTCCATATCGACCAGCCGGCCCTCCTCCTCCTGCACCAGGTAGTCGAAGGCCTCCGTCACCTTCATCTTGCGCTTCTTGGTCCGCTGACCGAACAGCCCGGGCAGCATGTCCTTGAGGTTGATGTCCATCTCCTCGGTGCCCTGGTTGGTGATGACCTCGAAGCTCGGCATGTTCTTGTCGCGCACGTCCAGCTCGACGATCCGCTCGTCCAGCTTGCCTTCGCGGAACTGCTGCCGCAGCTTCTCGCGGTTCCTCTGCTCGCGCTCACCCGGCTTCTCGCCGTCGAGAGTCGCCGCAGGCAACTGAATCGCCGCGCCGGGCGCAGGCGCGGGGGCCGCAGGTGTCGGAGGCAGCAGCAGGTCGAGCAGGCGGTCTTCAGCGGCCATTTCCGCTTTGTCCTCGACCTCCTCCATCTTCTCCTCGCGCACCATGTCGATGGCGATCTCAACCAGATCGCGCACGATGGACTCCACATCGCGGCCCACGTAGCCGACCTCGGTGAACTTCGACGCCTCGACCTTCAGGAAGGGAGAGTTGGTCAGCTTCGCCAGCCGCCGCGCAATCTCGGTCTTGCCCACGCCCGTCGGCCCGATCATGATGATGTTCTTCGGCATGATCTCGTCGGCCAGCTCAGGGGTGAGCTTCTGCCGCCGCATCCGGTTGCGCAGCGCGATGGCGACCGCGCGCTTGGCCGCGCCCTGACCGACCACGTACTTATCCAACTCCGCCACAATCTCGCGCGGAGTCATCTCGTCGAGCGCCAGCGCCTGATCGTCAGCCGTTCCCGGTAAATAAATTGCCATTTCAGAAATCCTCGTTGCGTGAAGGCTGGTTGTTTCGCTCTTCTGTTCTAGCCAACAGCTAAAAGCTAACGGCTAGAAGCTGCCTCTAAGTCGCCTTCAGTTCTTCAATCGTCATCTGGTCGTTGGTATAGATGCAGATCTGCCCGGCGATGGCCAGCGATTTGACGGCAATCTCACGCGCGTTTAACTCGGTGTTCTGCATCAGCGCGCGGGCTGCGGCCAGCGCATAGCTGCCGCCGGAGCCGATGGTCGCAATGCCCTCGTCGGGGTCGATGACGTCGCCGGTGCCCGAGAGCAGAAACGTCTGCTTCGCGTCGGTGACAATCAGCAGCGCCTCAAGCTGGCGGAGCATTTTGTCGGTGCGCCAGTCTTTGGCCAGCTCTACGGCAGCCCGACCCAGGTTGCCTGCATACTGCTCGAGCTTGGTCTCGAAGCGCGCGAAGAGGCTGAAGGCATCAGCGGTCGAGCCTGCGAATCCAGCCAGCACCTTGTCGTTATAGAGCTTGCGAATCTTCTTCGCCGTACCCTTCATCACGGTCGCGCCCAGCGACACCTGCCCGTCGGCGGCCATCACCACCGAGTCGCCCCGGCGCACGCAGATCACCGTCGTCGAACGGATGCGCCGCCCCTCGCCCAGGTCAAGCGGATGGCCGGAAGGCGTTGCAGCCGGGAGAGGTTTTTTCGGTACGGACAGCCTGGATGAGGAAGACAAAGGCGCTTTCATGGGTACTTCTCAGTATATCGCCAATCCCAACTTCATCCTGGCGTCTGCCGCCTGAAGGCTCACTTACCGGCAGACCTGATTGTCCGCGTCCTTGATGGCCAGAAACGTAATTGTCGCCGGAGCAAGCTCGACGCGCCCGGCCTTCTGTGCCTTGCCGCGAATCTCCGGCAGGTCGCCGCTTGCCGTCACATTCAGCTCCTTGCCATTCAGGCTTACCTTGTCCGACATCAGCTCGCCCGAGAGCGTATACCGCTCCGACTTCACCGGCACCTCAAGCGTGGCCGAGGCTGTCCGGTCGGCGTTGATGGCTAACAGCGCCACCCCGCCCGGCTCGTTGCGCAGACACTGCGCATAAAGATGTAGGCCCTCCGACGGCGAAGTGCCTGCATCGAGCACCGTCGTTCCCATCGTCCTGCGCCAGAGCAGTGCGGCCCAATAGTTCGGTCGCGGCACGAGCGTTTTCTCATCGATCAATCCATAATCGCTTGCGTCGAGCGTGTTGTGCATCACCACCTGCACGCCGCGTTTGGCCAGTACGCCAAGCTGGTTCAGGTAGCGGAAGCTGTCAATAAAATCCGAAGCCCAGGGATTCCCGCCGCACGCCGTCTCGCCCGTCTCAGTCAGCCACATCGGCTTGCCCGGAGCGTACTTGTCGCGCAGACCGGCGTAGAACTCCTCGTCCCGTACCGTGCGCGAGAGCCACTCGTTCGACAGCGCCGTCTCCGGCGACGAGTGCGGAATGTTCCCCATCCGCGCGCAACGCTGGGAGACGCCGCCGTAGAAGTGATACGAAAAGACATCGAGCCCCGGCCCTTCAGCACGCAGCAGGTCCCCCGCGCGAAGCCCGTCCATACTGGCGGGCATGTGGTCCATCATGCCGATGTCGCCCACGGCGCTCGGCCCGGCCACCAGCATCTCGGGCACATCCTGGCGCACAAATGCGAGAAACGCCTTGAAGTCACGCCCATACGTCTCTGCGTCGTAGTCCTTGGGCGCGCCGCCCATCGAGGCAAAGTTCGGCTCGTTGAACATCTCCGCCGCCGCGATGCTGCCACCATCCGCTTTGGTAGCGGCCACGATCTTCTTCGCTTCGACCGGCGTCCACACACCGTTGGCATCGCGCACTCCGGGGCTGATGGCGAACGAGGTCACGATCTTCGCATCCGCCGCCTTGCCGAAGTCGATCACGCCCTTCCACTCTTGCCGTGTCAGGATGTCGCCAAAGCCTGCGGGCGGCGTCTTCGGTGCGGGGCCATTGGAGTCGTCGAACCAGGTCGAGTTGGCCCAGGTTCCGCTGACGCGAACGTATGCCGGTCCAAGTGCCGCAGCCAACTTGCGCAGCCGTGCGTTCGCCAGATCGACCGGCGGACGATACCGATACGCCGAAGGGTCCATCCCGGCAGGCGCGCCAGCTTTCGGTTGCTCGGCAGGCGCCGAGGCGCTGCTGCTTTTGTAGGGAGCCCAGAAGCGCCCTCCTGTGACCTCCACCATCTCGATGTTGTAGGACTGGTAGCGTTCATCGACCGTGGCCACGCGGGGCATCTGCGCCGGTGCAAGGTCTACCGCTGACTGTGCGCAGGATGGCAAAGCGATGCATGACCATAACATCATCCCGGTGATGCTCGCCACGATTGCTGTTCCAGCTTTTACCTTTGTCACGGCCTCAGTCCTCGGAAGAATTGGTTTGAACTGCGACGAAAGTCTACATCTTCCTTCATCCTCTGCGAAATCACGACGCTAAGCCCCGCGGTTTGCCTGCCCACACCTGAACAACGGCGGCATTTCAGGCCGAGGCAACTCTCAGGCTGACAGAGGGACTCGTACATAGCAGAAGGTGACTCGATGTGGAACCTTCAGGACATCGCCAACGTGCTTGCCGGAAGCGTGACCCTTGTCCGTTCTGCTATCCCACAAAAGTCCGTTACTCAGTCAGCACCTCTCGTGTTCGACGGCTTCCGTTTGGACTATGCTTTTTTTCAGAGACACGTGTTCCACTTGATTCCATCTCATCTGCCTCCCGCTCTGCGCGAACCTCAAACGCTGGCTGGTGTCGGTGTGTGTGTTGTGGCCGCCCTCGGAGTCGGCATCTACCTGCTGACGCGCAAGCGTCCCACGGCCGAAGAGATTGAGCGGGAGCGCCGCGACCTGCTCGCCCACATCGGCCGCATTACAGACGGCACGATTATGGACACGATGATCAATCAGGCAACGAGTGCAGCGTCCACCGAGCCGGAGATGCCCGATGCCGCTTCGCTCGCACCGAACATCATCGTCTATAACTACCGCATCGCGGGCGTCACCTACGAGTGCGCGCAGGACGTCTCGGCTCTGGCCGAGCAGGTGCGCGGCATCCGCTCCGACCTGCCGATTCAGGTGCGCTACGCTCCGCACAATCCCGGCAACAGCATCGTTGTTGCCGACTCGTGGAGCGGCCTGCGGCTTAACGCGACCCAGCCGCACACCGCAGAGGCGCATACGGACTCAGCAGCGTTGAAGCCCGCCGTTGAAGCCCGCCGTTGAAGCCCCGATAGCCCCGGACTACACTTAACCCATGCACATGGTGGCCACCCCAAACCGCAGGATGCAGCGCGTTTTGCAGATTTCGATGGCGCTGACGTTCGGCTATGTGGTGGCGACTTTTTTCTTCGGCCTCCGCGCCCACTCGCTGGCCCTGATCTCAGAGGCTGGGCACAATGTCTCGGACTTGCTCGCTATCCTGCTCTCCTTCGTCGCCGTCTACTTCCAGGCGCGCCCGGCGACCGACGAGAAGACCTTCGGCTACCAGCGCGCCGGAGTGCTGGCGGCGTTCGTGAATGCGGTGACGCTGATTGTCCTCTCTGCCTGGATTGCGGTTGAGGCGCTGCACCGGCTCGCCGTCCCGGTCACGGTGCAGCCGCGCCTGATGATGTACGTTGCCGCCGCCGGCGTCGTGATGAACGGCACCGTCGCTACGCTGCTGTGGCGTTTCTCAGGCGATGTCAACATTCGCAGCGTCTTCCTGCACATGCTTGGAGATACGCTCTCGACCGCCGCAGTGATTGTGGGCGGTGTGGCAATCCTGTTTACCGGCATGATGTGGATCGACCCCGTTCTCTCGATCGTCATCGCCGCGATGATTCTGTGGAGTTCGATTGGTATCGTGCGGGAGACGCTCAATATCCTGCTCGAAGGCACGCCGCGCAACGTGCAACTAGGCGCTGTGCGCACGGCCATGCAGTCAGTGCCGGGGGTCGTCGATGTCCACGATCTGCATGTCTGGTCGCTCGGGTCGCGGTCGCACGCGCTTGCCAGCCACGTCACCATTGCGGAGATGCCCATGTCGGAGTGCGGCGACATTCTGACCGGCATCAATAACGCGCTGCGTGACCGCTTCCACATTACGCACACCACCATCCAGTTCGAGACGACTGGCTGCGAGACGACACATGGCTGCTCCGCGCCGCCGGAGCTGGAGGCCGTCGGCGCGCACGATCACCATCACCACGGCCATGACCACTCGCATTAAAAACGACAGGGAACGGGCCCGGCCCGTTCCCTCAGTCGATTGCGATGCTCGTGAGAGCGTTAGGGAAACTCTGATTAAGTCTTCGTTTTGAAGGGGCGCGACTTTAGTCGCGCCGTAAACCTCCCCGATTCAACGCGGCTTTACAGGCTGCGGAAAAACTCGCCATCCCTGCTTTTCGGTGGGAGCGCAGGGCTTTAGCCCTGCGAAAACCCCAGCAAAATCAAGGGGCTTTAGCCCCGGGTCGTTCCGCACAAGCTGCCGGACGCACTTTTTCCGCAGCCTCTTTAGCCGCTGAGGAATTTTTGCAGACTTAATCAGACCCTCCTTAGAGCAGCGTTACGTCGAGTGTGATCGCTGCCTTTAGCACGCGCGACACCGGGCAGCCGACCTCAGCGTTGTGTGCCAGCTCGTCGAACTTCGCCTTGTCGAGTCCGGGCACCTTCGCCTTGGTGGTCAGGTGAATTTTGGTGATCGTGGGCGCGGCGCCGGTCTGGTCGAGCGTCAGTACGGCGGTCGTTTCGATCGAGTCGGCGGTGACGCCGGCGTTGGTGAACTGCGCGCTCAGCGCCATCGAGAAGCAGCCTGCGTGTGCCGCAGCGATCAGCTCCTCGGGATTGGTCCCCACTCCGTCGGCAAAGCGCGCCTTGAAGCTGTACTGCGTGTCCTTCAACGTGCCGCTCTGGGTTGAAATCGTGCCTTTGCCTTCTTTCAGGCTGCCATTCCAAACTGCGCTGGCGCTACGGTCCATGATGTTCTCCTTCTGGTTGGATCTATTACTTAACAACGGTAACTGGTTCGATGCGCTCGCGCCACCGATGCGACGGAAAAATCCATCTCTGCGCTACTCTTTCTGAATGCGCCCGATAGGTGAAGCCGAAGCCGCCCCGGAACCACAACCCTCTGCCTGCGTTCTTGAAGCCGAGCATCACTCGCGGTTTTGTCCTACGTGCTCTTCAAGGCTGGAAGACCATCGCTGCAAGCTCGTCTGCCGCACTTGCGGCTACTTCCTCAGTTGCGCTGATTTCTATTAGGGAAACTCCGAACAAGTCTGGCTGGACTCAAAATCCAAGTGCAACAAAGTTTTTGAATAAATTCATAGAGATCGCCGCCGTCGTGCCGTGGGAAAGTGGGAAACGTTCTTTGTTTTCCATCTTTTCCATGGCTGTTTTCCAGCATCTCCTTGCTGGTCTTAGTCTTGACTTGTTGCACTTGGCCCTTGAATCCACCCTGCTTTCCTTCCACCACCACATCACGTCATCTCGCCGAAGGCGGCGCTTTGCCGCGGTAGTGGAGAGACCTCCGTATTCCCTCTCTCACACCAAACACGCTGATGAAAGCACACAAAACCTAAGCCCCCACCGGATGCCGCCGCAGATAAGCCTCACCCGCCAGATACGTCACCCCAAACCCAATCCAGAACGCAATCCCGAAGAACTGGTGCGGCGTCAGGTGCGTCAGCCGCGACGTAGCGAAGAACACACCCATCACCGGCCGTGTCGTCGCAATCCCCAGCAGCACCGAGACGGCCCGCATCATCCACTCCCGATACCGCGCCATCTCGCCCCGCACAAACAGCATCCACGCGCGAGCAAGCGAAATCAAAAAGATGGCATCGAAGACGAGCACCGCCGCCTGCTCGGTCACACCGCCCACCGGCAGAGCCGCCATTGGCAGAGCCGTCAACCCCACCACAGCGCCCAGCACCAGCAGCATCCACGAAATCCTCCGGTACGCCGTCTCGTCTGCCCGTACCCTCCGCGAAAACCAGAACGGCAGCACCACCACAAAGACGAGCGCCGGAACAATATGCGCCATCGTCAACCAGGCGTGCGAGGCAAACTGCGCATCCAGGTTCCCTAATTCAGCCGGCCGTGGAGCTGACGGAGGAAACAGCAGCACCGCAATCCTCCGCACCGCCGCCGCCGCTCCTATGAAGCACAGCCCATACAGAGCCACCCACTTCCACCGTCCCGAAGACGCCTTCGCCGAATCCATACCCAGACTCCTGCTCCATCGTGTCTACGCAAAACGCCAGTCCCGGGTTCGACTCTTGACACGCCTGCTAGACTTAAATCAGAAGAAAGATCAAAGCCCGGCGCAAGCCGGGCTTCTCATTTGGCATGAAACGTGCGCAGGAGGTCCGGACCTAAGTCCTTTGTTCGAAGGATTTTGAGTACTTTAAGAGGGGAGGGGGTACCACCCCTCAATACCCCTGGTCCGCCCGGAACGCCGTCACCTTATTCTTCACAAAGGTCACAGCCATCGGCTTGCCCAGGTTCGCAAACACGACCATCCTGTTCCCGTAATCCTGGCTGGTGCTCTTCGAGACCTGCCCCAGCGACAGCTCGACCTGCCGCTCGTTCATCCCCAGGATCACCTGGTGAGCATCGACGGCCTTCCATATCTCCGCCCCCCAGTGCTTGTACAGCACGTGAGGATCGTCATAGAAAAAGATCTCGTCCGTGTAGAACGTATAGTCCTTCCCCTCACGATAGCCCACCGGCACTGCGTACTCCTTCTCATCATTCGGAAGAGTAAAGACCAGCAGCACCTGCCGATCGCCACCGGGGACCCGATAGGTCGCCTCCTTCGGAGCCACCTGCTCGACGACGTCCTTCACCACCAGCGGCTGCGCGCCCAGCAGCGTGCCCGAAGTCTTCGCGTACTCGACCCTGTGCCCGACGAACGGATAGTAATCCATCTGCCCGCCAGCCGAGACCCAGATCGTCTTGCCATCCAGCGCCTTGACGTCCTTCGGCGTGTCAGGCCGCATCTTCTTCAGAAAGACCAGATCGTCCTGGTCGATGGGCTCCTCCTGCTGCGTGGCCTGCATCTTCATCGGAGCGTTCCGCTCGTGGTGAAGCCACACCACCTCGCCTACCACCGCCAGCATCAGAACTGCCGTCGCCCCAATCGCTGCCTTCACACCTGTCTTCACGCGCAATCCTCCGTGCGGCCACTCTAATCTACCGGCTCGGCCACGCTCAACTCGCGGTCGGCCTGCAGCAGTTCGTCAGCGGTCAAGGCATCGACACCGCGCAGCGTGGGAAAGAACGCCGCAGCCCCGGCCGTCACCAGAATCGAGCCGATCCCGCCGACGACGACCGCGGGAATCGCGCCCCACCACTGCGCCGTCACGCCGCTCTCAAACTCGCCGAACTCGTTCGAAGCGCCGATGAAGAGCCAGTTCACCGCGCTCACGCGACCGCGCATCTCCGGCGGCGTGGCCAGTTGCAACATGCTGCCCCGAATCACCACGCTCACCATGTCGCTGCCGCCCACGATGATCAGCGCGACGGCGCTCACGAGCAGGCTCTTCGACAACCCGAAGACCACCGTCGATATGCCGAAGATGGCGACGCAGACCAGCATCAGCCATCCTGCGCGCCGCTTGATCGGCTTCGCCAGCATCAGCAGCGAGACGGCTAGCGCGCCCACCGAAGGCATCGCGCGCAGCAGGCCCAGGCCTTGCGGGCCGGAGTGAAGTACGTCGGTCGCAAAGATCGGCAGCAGCGCCGTCGCTCCGCCCAGCAGCACGGCGAACAGGTCGAGCGAGATCGAACCCAGCAGCAGCTTCGTCCGCCATACATATTCGAGTCCGGCAAGCACCGTCTTGAAGGTGAATGCCTTCTTCACGTCCCGCACCATCGGCGCGCGAATCATCGCCACCAACACGATGAAGCCAGCGAGCATCGCCAGCGTGAAGGTATAGACAATCGCCGCTCCGTTGAAGCGGGCCAGCACCCCGGTGAGCGGAAGCGTGAAGAGCAGCCCGCCGACGGCCGGGCCGGTCATATTCGCCGTCCGGTAGACGGTCGCGCTCCAGGTGACAGCATTGACGAAGTGTTCCTCAGGCACCAGGCTCGGCAGCATCGCCGTCGCCGCAGGCCCGCTGAACGCCCTGCCCATGCCGATGCCCAGCAGCACAACGTAGATGGGCCACACGCGCCCGCCGCGCAACGCAGTCTCTCCGCTCAGCGAAAGCCCAAGCAGCGCCACCGTGCAGAGCATCTGCAATCCGTAGCAGGCGAGGATGATCTTGCGCCGGTCGTAGCGGTCGGCCGTATGCCCGGCGGCAAGCATCAGGAACAGGCCAGGCAGAAAGAGAGCAAGTCCGGTGTAGCCGAGGTCGAGCGCCGAGTGGGTGATGGCATACACCTGCCAGGCGACAGCGACCGCCTGCGCCTCCGCACCGATAATCACCATCAGCCGCGCAACCTGATACAGGCGAAAGTCGCGCGATTGGAACGCGTCGCCCGCAGCCGGCAACCACCGTGGCACACCCTCAGCCATTCACCTATGGTTTCACACTTCCGGCTTTGGCCGGACCACCGGAGCGTGCAAAATTACGGACGATTTACCGGCCCAATCTATCGTCCCAGATAGGTCCTGTACTGCGTCTCCACCACGCCCGTGTTCCGCGCCAGCACCAGCTTCGAGACGTTGTATTGATAGAGCGTTCCAACCAGTTGCGACTGCGCCTGGGCCAGCGCCGCCTGCGCCTCGACCACAGCGAGATTGTCATCGACCCCTGCGTTAAATCGCTGGCTGGCCTGGTCAAGCTCTTCGCTCGCAAGGTCAACATTACTCTGCGCAACTTTCACCAGTTGCGCCGATGAGTTGACGTCGAGCATCGCAGTACGAATCTGCGACTCAATCGACACGCGCAGCGAGGCAATCTGCTGCCGGAGACTATTCACCTGCGCATCGGCCACCGCGCGCTCGCCGCGCAGTTGGCCTTCTTCAAAGATGGGCACACTCAGCTTGCCCTCGGCGGCGAAGACACCGTGATACAGTCCCGTCGTTTCGCCCAGCACACCGTAGTGGCCGTTGAACGAGAGCGACGGCAGCCGCTCGAACTTCACGGCCTTCCGCGCACGCTCGGCGACCTCCAGTTGCGCTTCGAGGCTGAGCAGGTCTTTGCGCCGCGCAAACGCCAGCTTCATCGCATCGGCCAGCGGCAGCTCGGCAAACTCCGAGTAGGGAGATTTGTCGGTCAGGGTCAGCTCCTGATCGGCAGGCAGGCCCATTCTGCGATTCAGCTCAATCTTGTCTTTGGCGAAGGTGTTCTCGACACGCACGACGGCCTGCTGCTCGGTCTCGAACTGCACCTTGGCGCGCAGCACATCGAGGTTCGTGCCCACGCCTGCGTTGTGCGCGTCGGTCGCCTGCTGGAGCGCAACCTGATCGGCCTTCACGCGCGCCTGCGCATTCTCAATCTGAGAAGCATCGGCGAGCGCCAGCAGATACTGCTGTCCCACGCCGAGTGTCACCGTGCCTTCGGCGTTCAGCTCGGTCATGCTCGCAACCGTGTCCGCCTTCTGCGCCGCGCGATACATGTAATACGCCGGAACATTGAACAACTGCTGTTCCATGTTCAACTGCGCCGAGGTCGTATTCACCTTCACGATCTCGTGGAATGCTCCCGGAGGGAGCCCGAAGCCTTCAAGCGAGGCCGGCTTGAAGCCCATCGCCGCCAGGTTGATCTCCTGCGTGCCGGTCGAGGCCTTCGCAGTCAGGCTGGGCAGCAGATTGTTGGCGACCGTCAACACCTCGCCATGCACCGCGCGCTGGTTCTGGCGCGCAAGCTCAAGTTGCAGGTTGTGCTTCATGCCAAGCTCAATCGCCTCATCCAGGCTGAGCGGCATCGTCTGTCCGGTGCCCTGTTCGACGAGAACGCCACCCGTCAACCGTATGGGCGCAGGATGCGGCACAGGAGCAGAAGGCAGCTCAGGCGTGCTCTGCGCACACGCGGCGCAGACAAGCCCACAGCTCACAAACGCCGTGGCCCACAGCTTTGCTCTGATGGAAGTTCGAGGCTGAGAATCTGACATTGCTTTCTATTAGAGTGCCATGCGCCGTTTCCGGTTGCGAAATTGCGGGTTGCGAAGATGAGCGACTGTTGACATCTTCGTTAACTGTTCGCCCAACTTCCGGGTTCGGATAAAATACTAATCACATTCCTATGCGTCTTATCTCAATGAACCGCATCGCCCTCGCCGCTGCTCTGCTGCTCGCCATTCCCGCCGTCCCCACGATTGCCCAGTCCGCCGCGCCGCCCAACACCGGCGACCAGTTCAAGGACACTTCGATGCTAAAGCCCCCGTCCGGAGCGCGCGTGGCCGTCATCGAGTTTGAAGACCTGGAGTGTCCAGCCTGTGCCCATGCCTTTCCCATCGTCCAGCAGGCCATCGCGCACTACAACATCCCTTACATCCGCCATGATTTTCCGCTACGGATGCACATCTGGAGCTTCGACGCCGCGGTGATCGCGCGCTACATGCAGGACAAGATCGGAGCGAAGGAGGCGGAGGCCTATCGCGGCGCGGTCTTCGCCAATCAGACCTCGATTGCGTCGAAAGAAGATCTCCAGAGCTTCACGCGCCACTACTTCCAGGCGCATGGTCACGAGATGCCCTTCGTCATCGACCCCACCGGCCAGTTCACGCGCGAAGTCGAGGCCGACCGCTCGCTGGGCGAACGCATCGGCCTGAGCCACACGCCTTCCATTTTTGTCGTGACTGCGCGCCACTGGACCCAGGTGACGGACGTAAGCGTGCTGTATCAGACGATTGACACGGCTCTGGCTGAAGCCCCTGCCGCTGCAAGACCTGTTTCCAGGTCGAGGACCACGCACAGGAAGTAGTGCGGAAGCGCGCTTAGCGAATCTGCACCAGTTCGTGCGCGCCTGCTCCGTGCGAAGAGCCCGGCGTGACCTGTGAGGTCTGCGGCGCGCGCCAGTGGTCGATGTAGCTGACCTGATGCACGCAACTGATGGTGCAGCTTGGCGAACAGCTCTTCTCGGTCAGGAATTCGCGCTTCACGTCAGCCGTCGTGTACTGCGCCAGCGGGGTTGCTGGAAAGCCGCGCTGCTGGCTGCAATAGTGCACCAGCCCGTTTTCGCAGACGTACAGGTAGCGCCCGCCTGCACGGCAGCGCCAGTCGTTCGTCTTGCCGTTGGCAATCGCTTCCTGAAAATGATTGAAGCGCGAGTAGCTGCGGCGGGTCAGTTTGCGGACCTTGTCCCAGACGCTGCGCTCGGCCTCGCCCAGCGGCTTCAACTGGCCGCTGCCGTCGTGGATGATGCCGATGGTCGAGCTGAAGCCCAGGCCCAGCGCGCGCTCACTCACCGTCAGAGCATCGTTCGGGTTGGCGATGCCGCCGCCGACGACCGAGTTGATGTTGACGTGAAAGTCCGCATGCTCGGCCAGCATTTGCAGCTTCTTGTCGAGCACCTTCAGGCTCTTCTTCGAGACCTCGTCGGGCATCACGTTGTCGATCGAGATCTGCATGTGGTCGAGCCCGGCGCGGTTCAGCCGCTCGATGCGCTCCGGCATCAGCAGGTAGCCGTTCGTAATCATGCCGGCGATGGCGCCGGTCTTGCGAATCCGCGCGATGATCTGGTCCAGTTCCGGGTGCAGCAGCGGTTCGCCGCCTGAGATGGTGATGACGCTGGTGCCCAGCCGCCCCAGATGGTCGATGCGGCGCAGCATCTCGTCAATGGGCACGGGGTCGGAGAAGTCGTCGAACTCATTGCAGTACGTGCAGGCCAGGTTGCACCGCCGCATGGGCACAATGTGCGCCATATAGGGGTGCCCGGTCGAGGCCAGCGCCCAGCCAATCGAGCCCAGCTCGCGTGCCTTGCGCGTCACGGCCTTCCAGCGGCGGCGCGCAGTCATGGGCCGCTTGCCTGTTGTGGGAGCTGAAGAGGACATACCCTTCAAGTATACCTTCCCCATAGCGGGATGCGCCTTCGGGGCGGTCTTCAACGTTCCGGTTCTGCTTGCGGACCGCGACCTAGTCGCGGGTTGCAACCCGCTCCTGTTGATTGACCCATTGCGCAAGCTGCTGGGGGTTCATCTCCATCCGCACCAGATCGAGCTCATCATGGTCCAGATCAATCACGACAAACTCCGTCAGTCGTCCAGCTTCGCGCGTATAGACGAGCGACTCTTCGCCGTTCGACTCGCGCTCGTGGACTGTCGGCGTCCAGTCGCCGCCCAGCCCTGACTGCACGATCGCATCGAACTCGTCTCTGTCCGCAACCGGGCCGAAGTGCTCAAACTGGACGACCCTCATGCCTCGCACACCGCCGTGGGTTGCGCCTCGCGCGCAGAGGCTCACCATCCACATCAGCGGAATCTTTTTGGGCTGGATTCCGTATCGTGCGCTCAACGCCGTTACCATCGCGTCGAAGCTTTTTGAGTCCCGCCCCGAGGCCTCGACGTTTGTGACCACCAGCAGCGCCACGCCGACAACGATCAGCAGAAACCCTCCGAGCCGCCGCATCACTTCACCTTCGCTTTCACCTTCGTCGCCTTCCTCTGGGATGCGCCATACTTGCTGCCTGCCTTTTCGAGATCGCTCATCGACATGTGCCCCTTCAGGTGCACAAACGTCAGCTCATTCGGCTCGGCGTCGATGACCACCAATTCGGTAACACCATCGCTATCGGTCTTCATGCAGACGTCCGTGCTCTCGGTCGCGCTTCGCTCCTTGACCACATGCGACCAGCCGCCGTTATCAAGCCGGTTTCGGAACTCTTCGACATCCGCCATGTTGTACTGGCCGGGCTTGTCGTACTCGTAGTCGCGCACAATCACGAAGTCGAGCTTCTTGGTCAGACCGGCTGCTTCTTTATCGCCGTCATCGGCAAACTTGCCCGCCATGCCCAGCATGTTCTTGTCCAGATTCACCTCGGTCGAAGACTTCGCGTTCTTTGCAAACTTCTCCGCTCCTGCGAACAGTTCGTCCTTTTGCTGCGGAGGCGCCGCCATCGCTTGAAACGGTGCGGCAACAAAAAGCGCGGCCACCACCATCGTTATTCCAGTCCGTGTCCATCTCATCGGTGCCTTCATCGTTCCCCCTTGTCGTGCTTCACGCCTGCCTCGCTGACGCGCTCGCCTACTCCGTTGAGCGTCCTGTGCGTAATCTCCATTGCCAGATCAAACTGCCGTCGGATGACCTCTGCTTGTCGCTGCTCCTGCCGCCGGTGTACTGCCTCCGCGCCGCCCAATAAAACGGCAATCAATGCCACGGCGGCGACGGCCTGCCAGACATGCAGCATCCGGCGAGGTATCAGGTGCAGCCGCCCGTGCTCCCACACCCGAACGCGCTCCCCCACGCGGTCCGCAAAGCCTTCCGGCGCAGCCACACGCTCCAGCTCGTTCTTCAATCGCTGCTCAATGTCATCGCTCACGAACAAACTCCTTCAACACCACCTCGGCCTTGCGCCGCAGCATCTCCAGTCCGCGCTGTAGGTTGCTCTTCACGGTTGCCACCGGCTGCGACAGAACACCGGCAATCTCCGCCGGACTCATCTCTTCCTGATATCGGAGCACCACCGCCGCGCGCATCGACTCCGGCAACGTCAACAGCATCCGCTCCAGCCGCGTCTCCATCGCATCACCCGCAGGCATCCGCGAACTTACGCCATCGTTAAGCTGCTCCGTCCACTCTTCGGCAAACGCCTCCGGCCTCGTTCGTCTCCGTCTGAGGAAATCCAGCGCGCGGTGAGAGGCCACGCGCCTCAGCCAGAACCGCACATGGTCGTCCGACTCCAGACTCGCCATCGCATGATGCAGCTCGACAAAGACATCCTGTGCGACCTCCTCCGCTGCTCCGCGGTCTCCCAGCATCCGAAGCGCGATGGAGAACACCATCGACTGGTGCTCCTCTACCAACCCGCGAAAGCCCTGCTCGTCCACTCTCATCAGGCGCGCTCAACTTCCTATACGCATTCCTCTGCGATTCCGGACGCAAAAAGTTGTAGATAATGACAGAAAAGTACGCATCGCGCCAAAAATAAAAGGCGCGACCCGAAGGCCGCGCCTGCAACTCTTGAAAATGGCTGGTTTAGATCGAGCTCATGTTGTGCAGGAACTCCTGGTTGTTGCGGGTCTTGGCCAGCTTGTCGGTCAACAGTTCCATCGCTTCGACGGGCGACAGCGGATTGAGCACCTTGCGCAGAATCCAGATACGCTGCAGGTCCTCCTTCTGAATGAGCAGCTCCTCCTTTCGCGTGCCCGAACGCTGGATGTCGATGGCCGGGAAGACGCGCTTGTCCACCAGCTTGCGGTCAAGGATCACTTCCATGTTGCCGGTGCCCTTGAACTCCTCGAAGATGACCTCGTCCATGCGCGAGCCGGTATCGACCAGCGCGGTGGCGATGATGGTCAGGCTGCCGCCTTCTTCAATGTTGCGGGCCGCACCGAAGAACCGCTTCGGCCGCTGGAGCGCGTTCGAATCGACACCGCCCGAGAGCACCTTGCCCGACGGCGGAACGATGGTGTTGTAGGCGCGCGCGAGGCGGGTGATGGAGTCGAGCAGAATGACGACGTCGCGCTTGTGCTCGACCAGGCGCTTGGCCTTTTCGATGACCATCTCGGCCACCTGCACGTGGCGGGCGGCGGGCTCGTCGAAGGTCGAGCTGATGACCTCGCCCTTCACCGAACGCTGCATGTCGGTGACTTCTTCCGGGCGCTCGTCGATGAGCAGCACGATGAGCACGACCTCGGGATGGTTCGACGTGATGGAGTTGGCAATGGCCTGGAGCAGCATCGTCTTGCCGGTGCGCGGCGGCGCAACGATCAGCCCGCGCTGGCCTTTGCCGACCGGCGTGAGCAGGTCCATCACGCGGCCGGAGATGTTCTCGCGCACCGTCTCCATCTTGACGCGCTCCTCGGCATAGAGCGGCGTCAGGTTGTCGAACAGAATCTTGTTGCGCGTCTCCTCGGGCGACTCGAAGTTGATGGCCTCGATCTTGACCAGCGCGAAGTACTTTTCGCCCTCGTGCGGCGGGCGGACGTTGCCGGAGATGGTGTCGCCGGTCTTGAGGTCAAATTTGCGGATCTGCGATGGCGAGACGTAGATGTCGTCAGGGCCGGGCAGGTAGTTGTAGTCGGGCGAGCGCAGGAAGCCGTAGCCGTCGGGCAGAATTTCGAGCACGCCTTCGGCGAAGATGTGGCCTTCTTTTTCGCTCTGGGCCTGGAGGATCTTGAAGATGAGGTCCTGTTTGCGCAAGCCGCTGGTGCCGGCGATGTCGAGTCCGCGCGCGAGCTTGCCCAGCTCCGCGATGTTGTGCTCTTTGAGTTCAGAGATTGTCATGGTTTACCTGGATTGATCTGGAATTTGAATTTTTGGAGGGGATGGAGCTGAGGCGGGGTCTGCTTGACTGTACCAGTTTGGCAGAGGCTGTGGGTGAGGGGGTCGTGCGGGGGGCCAACAATATGGAATGAAGTGCCGATACGGCGGAAGGATGGCAGTACGGTGAGTGGGAATGGTTTGAAAGTAAAGGGGAACAGCCGCGCTAAGCTGCGCGGCGTTCCTGTACCTGCACCTTCTCTACGATCTCGCTGGAGTCGCTCATGGGAACCGTGTCGCGGAAGCGATCCAGAACTTCATTGGTCGTGTCCTGCAGACGGGTGTTCGGCTTGTGCAGCTTGCGCGTCGCCTTCGACGCCAACTGGCACAGCTGATAACGGTTATTCACGTGGGTAAGTGCTCCGAAAATAAGGTCCGAGCGCATAAGTTTTCCTTTCATCTCCAAGGCCCCATAGCGTCTAGTTGCGCTCACAAGCCTCAAAAACATTTCAAAATTTTCAGCAGGATTCATGATCGCTGCCGTACCTCTGTTAGACGCGAGAAAAGACCCGAGGGACTCTTCTTTTAATCCGACAAACCGCTTCCTGTCAACGCCTAAATCCGTGTAATTGCGCAGACATACTCTCGTTTGCCAGATCAAACCGGCATCCTCTGAAACCTGTCTCGTCCGTAGAGTTCCGCGCTCGCCGCGCCTGGGGGTGAAACAGAACAATGGATCAGAGTCGTCCTGACCGAAATCTTTCGCCCGCTACTCTCGACGCCTCGAACTCAGGGCGCTACTTCAGTATTTCGGGCTTCTTGAAAAATACCCTGTAACAGGGCTATGGTCAATACTTATTTTGGGAATCACGCCTCCACGGATATTCCAGAAATGGGATTGTTAGCCTTCTAAAGCCCGTGGAGCCCTCGATATTCACAATAAGCCACTTATTTACAACTAAATACATGATTAATTCCGCCTACGACCAATAGCTGCGGTCCAGCGTTCGATACTGGATTGCCTCGGCGATGTGCTTGACCGAGATGTCCTCGGCACCCTCCAGGTCGGCGACCGTTCGGGCTACTTTCAGGATGCGGTCGTGCGCGCGGGCGCTCAGGCCCTGCTGCTGCATCGCCCGTTCCAGCAGCCGCTCGGCGTCCGGCGAAAGCTCGCAGTGAGCGCGGATCTGCTGGGTGGACATCTGAGCGTTGGCAAAGATCTGCCGCGCCGCTCCTTTTGCCGCTCCCTTCGCCATGTCGCCATTTCGGCTGAATCGCGCGTGCTGGCGCTCCCGTGCCGCCAGCACACGCGCGCGAATCTGCTCGGAGCCCTCGGCGGCCGCACCGCCACGCAGTTCCTTGTACTGCACGGCCGGAACCTCGATATGGATGTCGATGCGGTCCATCAGCGGCCCGCTCACCTTGGAGACGTACCGCTGGATCATGGGCGGCGTACACATGCACTCGCGCGACTTGTCGTTGAAGTAGCCGCAGGGGCAAGGGTTCATTGCCGCGGCCAGCATGAATCGCGCGGGAAAGTTGAGGCTCATGGCCGCACGCGCAATCGTCACCATGCCATCTTCGAGCGGCTGGCGCAGCACTTCGAGCACGTTGCGGGGAAACTCCGGCAGCTCGTCCAGAAACAGCAGCCCGTTGTGCGCGAGCGAGACCTCACCGGGGCGCGGCATCATGCCTCCGCCAATCAGCCCGGCATCGGAGATGGTGTGGTGCGGCGAGCGGAACGGGCGGTGCATCACCAGGCCCTGCTCGGCGTCGAGCACGCCGGCGACGGAGTGGATCTTCGTCGTCTCCAGCGCCTCCTCGAAGCGCAGTGGGGCCAGGATCGACGGCAGCCGTTTGGCCAGCATCGTTTTGCCTGAGCCGGGCGGGCCGATCATCAGGATGTTGTGTCCACCCGCAGCGGCAACTTCGAGCGCGCGCTTGGCCACGTGCTGTCCGCGCACATCCTTGAAGTCGTGGGGAAACTGCTGCATCTCGTTCAGCAGGTTTGACGCTTCCACGCGCAGCGGCTGCACGATCGCCGCGCCCAGCGCCGAGGCGTTCAGCAGCTCACGCACCTCCAGCAGGCTCGTGACCGGGAAGACATTGACGCCCTCGACCACGGCGGCCTCGCGGGCGTTGCTTGCCGGAACCACCAGATTGGCGATGCCTTCGGCGCGCGCCGCGACGGCGATGGGCAGCATCCCCTGCACGGCGCGCAGCGTGCCGTCGAGCCCCAGCTCGCCGACCAGCAGAAAATCGCCCAGGTCTTTCTTCATCAGCGCGCCATACGCGCCCAGAATCCCGATTGCGATAGGCAGGTCGAACCCCGAGCCTTCTTTCTTCAAGTCTGCCGGTGCGAGGTTGATGGTGATGCGGGTGGCGGGAATATCAAAGCCGGAGTTCTTAATCGCCGAGCGCACACGGTCGCGGCTCTCGCGCACGGCTGCATCCGGCAGCCCTACTGTGCTGAAGATTTCCTTGTCTAACTTAACGCCCGAATAATCGACTTCCACATCGATAATGTGCGCGTCGATTCCATAGACAGCTGCGCTGCGAGCCTTGAAGAGCATTCCGTGGGCCTGGTCCAGCCATGAGGCGGTAAGTTCTGCCGAGTATAGCATCCGGCCCACGCGCCGCTTCTATCCAACGGCTACGCAAGGTCTTGCATCGTATACTTCAGCAGACAGACAGGCCCTCCCCATGAAAATGAATCCGCGTCTTTTGATTGCCGCCTTCGTTGCCTTCATTTTTTTCCCGGCTGCCGCCTCCGCGCAGGTCGGCATCTATGCCGGGTTCAGCGGTGCACAGCTCAATCCCGGTTCCTCCACGCTGTACGGTCCACTCTTCGGCGCGTACTGGCAGAAGGGCTACATCCTTAACCTGGGTGCGGACCTTCGCGGCTCTTTTCTTACACACAATGGCACCACGTTCAACACCGGAGCCATCGGCCCGCGTGTTGCCATCAAGCCACCCGTTTTTCCCCTTCGGCCCTATGGCGAGGCGCTGGTCGGCATTGCCAGCGTCAGCGGCGGCAATACGCCTAGCTCGCATCACCTCAACTACCAGCTCATCGCCGGTATTGACACGACCATCCTGCCGCGCATCGACTGGCGAATCGTCGAATTTGATTACAGCGCCATGACCAGCAACTCGGTCAACGCGAAAATCTTCACCACGGGACTGGTCCTGCGCCTGCCATGAGGAGGCTGCGTTTCCCCTCGCTCTCCCCAGAAGGGCCGTCAAACGGGTAAACTAACGGCACATGAATCTCCAGAGAGCAGTTCTCTTCCTGGCGGCCGCCGCCTTTGCCACGTTCGCCACATCAGCAGCGCGCGCGCAGGCAGCTATCTATGGGACCTTCACGGTCAACCAGCTCAGCGGCATCAAGAACTCGCCCGCCGCCAATGGTGCGTGTTCCGGCTTCAGCGCCTTTGTCTGCCCCACGTTTAACGACAGCGTCACTCCAATCGGCGGGACCTTCGGCGGTTACTACGACTTCTTCAAGCTCGGTCCCGTGAAGCTCGGTGTCGATGCGCGCGGCACACTCTCCACCGCGACGCGCGGCGCGCAGAAGCAGGCCAACGGAACCGGCGCGCGGCTCTACTCGGGCCTTGGCGGCGTGCGCGCGGTCTTTCACACGCGCTGGGTTCCTATCCGGCCTTATGTTCAAGGCTCCGCTGGCTTCGCCCGCACGGACTACGGACTCCCCAACACCGTCAACGGGCAGATCAAGTTGACCAACAACTTTCAGTACATGGGCTACGCGGGCGTGGATATCACGCTGCTGCCCGTGATGGACTTCCGGCTGGTCGAGTTCGGTTACGGCGGCCTCAGCAACAACCACAACTATCCGGTGAAGACGGTCAGCTCCGGCATTGTCTTTCACCTGCCCTTCTAACAGACTGCACGTTGCATTGCTGAAACGGACAGTGTGCCGTAGTCTCGTGCCATGCTCATCCTTGCCTCCGCTTCGCCGCGCCGTCGTGAACTGCTGACGCAGGCCGGCGTCGAGTTCAGCTTCGAGTCTGCCGACCTGAATGAAGATCTGCTGCCCGGCGAGGCGGCCGCTGCGTATGTCCAGCGGCTCTCCGAAGAGAAGGCGCAGGCCATCTGGGCAGGCAGACTACAGGCAGACACGGAAGACGACCCGCTGATCGTACTCGGGGCCGACACCTGCGTCGTGTGCGACGGACGGATTCTGGGCAAACCCGCCGATGCCGCCGACGCGCGGCGCATGTTGGAGATGCTCAGCGGGCGCACTCACGCCGTGCTCACCGGCCTGGCCGCCGTCACACGCAAGGGCGTCGCGCGCGCAGTCGAGATCACGCAGGTCACGTTCGACGTCGTCACCGATGCCGAGATCGCCCAGTACATCGCCAGCGGCGAGCCGATGGACAAAGCGGGGGCCTACGGCATCCAGGGCCACGCCGCGCGCTGGATACCGCGCATCGAAGGATGCTACTTCAACGTGGTGGGCCTGCCGGTCGCCCGCACGGTGGCCCTGCTGGCTGAAGCTCGTGCAGCGATTGCCCGTTAGCTGGCTGCTTCAGGCGCTTGCGATCATCGCCGCAAGCAGTGCGGTGCGCGGGACCAGATGCTCGATCAAGACCGACTCGTGCGCCGCGTGCGCGCCTTCGCCGACCGCGCCCATGCCATCGAGCGTCGGCACGCCGAGCGCAGCAGTGAAGTTGCCATCGGAGCCGCCGCCCGTCGCGGCCTCGTCCAGTTGGAAGCCTAGCTCGCGGGCAAGTCGGCTTGCCTGCCGGAAGAGTGCAACGGTACCCGGTTTGCGCTCCATCGGCGGGCGGTTGATGCCGCCCGTGATCGTGAGCTTGCAGTGCGGGTCAGAGACTTTGAGTTTGCGAAAGAGCTTTTCGACGTGGGCAGCATCGGCGGCCTTCGCAATCCGCACATCGACCTCGGCCAGCGCGCTCTCCGCAATGACGTTTGACCGCGTGCCGCCGGAGCAGACGCCGCAGTTCACCGTCAGCTTGCGCTTCAGATCGGTGAAGCCGGAGATGGTTTGAATCTGCCGGGCTAGTTCCAGAATGGCTGAGTGCCCGCGCTCGAAGTCCACGCCGCTGTGCGCCGCGACGCCTTTGACCTGGACCTCGTAGTACCCTACGCCCTTGCGCGCGGTCTTGTAGGCAAGACCCTGCGCAGGTTCGAGGACGAAGACGGCTGAGGATTTCTTTGCCAGTCGTTCGGTGATGGGCCGCGAAACGGGGCTGCCGACCTCTTCCTCGCTATTCAAAAGCAGCGTGACGTTTCTTTCTAACTTCAACGTTTGCAATGCTCTTACGGCTGCCAGCGCCATGATCACGCCAGCCTTCATGTCCAGCACACCCGGGCCCCAGTAGCGACCCTTCTCTTCGCGCCAGGGCATCGTCTTGAGCGTGCCCAAAGACCAGACAGTATCCAGATGGCCGAGCAGGAGAACAGGCTTTTGTTTTGAAGGAGATGGAGTGAGGCTCAGCTCAAGGATGTCGCCAAAGGCTTTGCCGGGATGGCGCTTTGCGCGAAAGCCAAGACCGACGGCTAGGTTTTCGACAAAGGCGACGGCAGCATTAACTGATTGCCGGTCTTCACTTGGCGACTCCTGCTCGACCAGCTCGCGCAGATGGTTGCGCATCCAGGTACGCTCGGCTTCAACGGTCTTGAGGATGGCTTTCGGGTCCATGAGTGTATGTTATAGCAGTCAAACCTCTTATGCAGGCATTTGCAGCGGCAAAATGAGTCAGTTCAATCCATAAGTGTGGCAAATTTGACACATCGACATTTTGTAACCGAACTGTAGCCTAGAAAAGATGAATTTTACCGGAGAACAGGTCTGGTGGCACAAGTAGCTCATTATGAGCGGACGATTCGCTCGGAGATTGAGTTCTCGGGTGTCGGCCTGCACAGCGGTGCCCCCGTTTCCATGCGCCTGGTGCCCGCTCCAGCCGGATCAGGCATCGTCTTCCGTCGCACCGACCTCGACAACTTCGAGATTGCCGCCGTGGGGCGCAACGTCGCCAAGGTCAGCTACGCGACCAGCCTGATGCGGCAGAGCGTGCTGATCTCGACCACTGAACATTTGCTCTCGGCGCTGATCGGCGTGGGCGTGGACAACGTCATCGTCGAGGTCGATAACCTTGAAGTCCCTATCCTTGACGGCAGCGCGCTGCCTTACGTGCGGGCGTTTGAGTCGGTCGGTCTGAAGCAGCAGCGGCGCAAGCGCGAGTACCTGAAGATTCTGAAAGAAGTCGAGGTGCGCGAAGGGTCGAAGTTTATTGGGGTGTATCCGGGTCGCGGGTATGGGATACGGTACACCATCGACTTTCCGCAGCCGATTGGCTACGAGACCTTCACCGGAGACCTGGCAACGGGCGATTACGTCAAGTGGATTGCTCCCGCGCGCACCTTCGGGTTCAAGGAAGACGAGGCGATGCTGCGCAACATGGGGCTGATTCGCGGAGCCTCCGATGCGTGCGCCATCATCCTTTCACGGCAGCGGGTGGAAAATGGGCCGCTGCGGTTTCCCGACGAGTTTGTGCGGCACAAGGTGCTGGACCTGATTGGCGATCTGGCGCTGGCTGGACGCAGGATTCAGGGAACGGTCGTGGCCGAGCGCGCGGGCCATGCCATGCATACCGCGCTGGTGCAGCGGCTGATGCGCGACCGCTCGGCGTGGGAGCTGGCGCATGGCTACGATGAGGTCGCCGAACCGGAGCCGGTGGCGGCCAACCTGCGCCCGGTGGCTGTGTAGCCCGTGGCTGTGGAGGGCACAAAGGGGCTGGCGGCGATTGCCCTGGGGTCAAATCTGGATTCTGCCGTGGGCGACCGCGAGGCCAACCTGCGCGAGGCGGTCGAGCGGCTCGGTTCGCTGGGCACGGTACGGGCCGTCTCTTCGTTCTACGACACCGAGCCTGTGGGATACACGGCGCAGCCCAGGTTCCTGAATGGTGCTCTGCTGTTGGCGACGGACCTTCCGCCTGAGGATCTGATGCGTGCGTTGCTCGGCATCGAGCGGGCGATGGGACGTGTGCGCGATGCCGCGGCGCCGAAGGGGCCTCGCGTAATCGATCTTGACCTGCTGCTCTACGGTGCCGCGGTGATGAATACCGAAGAGTTGACCTTGCCGCATCCGGCGATGTCTGAACGCGAATTTGTGCTCGGGCCGTTGGCTGAGATTGCTCCCGGCATGAACCACCCGGTGCTGGGGTTGACGGTGAGTGAGATGCTCGACCGGCTCCGGACTTCGAGCGTGTAACCTACGCGGAGATTTGCGCGTCGTATAGGTGGAGCGATGCGATGACAGCAGGAATCAAGACGGGATTGGTTGGGTTGGGTCTGGTGTTGGCTGCCTGGATTGCGATTGCGGGTGGCAGGAGGCTGTTGATGGGAACGGTGATGGGTGTAGAAGCAGCGCGGAAGGCGCCGATTCCGGCTCCGGCACTGGATGAGCCGCATGGCACAGCCACGCGCGAGACGGCGGTCTTTGCCGGCGGATGCTTCTGGGGCGTGCAGACGACCTTCGAACACATGAAGGGTGTGGTGGACGCGACGGCGGGCTACTCGGGCGGAACGGCTGCGACGGCGACCTATGCGCAGGTGTCGTCGGAGACGACCGAACATGCTGAGTCGGTGAAGGTGGTCTTCGATCCGGCACAGATCAGCTATGGAACGCTGCTGCGGGTGTTCTTCTCGGTGGTGCATGACCCGACGCAGTTGAACCGGCAGGGGCCGGATGTGGGCACGTCGTACCGCTCGGTCATCTTCTATACATCGCCCGAGCAGGAGAAGATTGCGCAGGCGTACATCGCGCAGTTGGACGCGGCGCATGTGTTTCCGAAGAAGATTGTGACCGAGGTGGTTCCGCTGAAGGCGTTCTATGACGCCGAGGAGTATCACCAGGACTACGCGGAGAAGAATCCGAATAATCCGTATATTCAGATCTGCGATGTGCCGAAGGTGGCGGCGCTGAAGCAGCAGTTTCCGGAGCTGTTCAAGGATTACAAGGGGAAGAAGTAGACGCCGTCGCGTCTATGAGATGAGAATTGCCTACTCATCCCCCATCATGCCGCGAAGGTCGTCTGCTGAAGGGATGCCCGGAGTTTTCGCTAGGCTTGAGGGCTCGGCAGCGATTTCTTCGATACGGCGTAACTTTCGCTCGCTTTCGTCGAGCATTTTCGCAATGACCCGTTTCAGTTTGTACTCATCAATGAGCCTGTCCGTCAGCTCCTTTGCCGTAAGGCCTGCAAGTTTGGCCCGCGCATCGTCTTCATCAAACTCGGGGAGGTATCTATCAAGGTTACTGCTCATCTGTGGAATATTCCTTGTGTTGTGTGGGAAAGGGATTCGATTGCTCCGAATCTGGAGCAACTTGTCGTGTTGCGGCAGACCATGTGACAGCAGAGAATGATTTCATTATGGCATCAATCGCACAACTCAACACATTGGAAGGATTGCCTGCGTCAATTCATATAGAGGTTGCCGTACTCGGGGCAATGCTTCTGGATGGAGTTGCGATTACCGACGCAACAGCAAGGCTCAGGGCCGAAGATTTCTCGCTGGATTCGCACCAGCGCGTGTACCGGTGCATCGTCGATTTAATGGCGACTGGCCGTGGCGTGGACTCCCTGACAGTGCAGGAGGAGTTGATCCGGCGGCGCGAACTGGACACCATTGGCGGAGCGGCGTATCTGGCGTTTCTGACGGAGGGCATACCGCGGAACTTCAACATCGAGAGCTATGTCCGAATCGTGAAGGACAAGAGCCTGCTGCGCCAGTTGATGAGCATCTTTATGGTCGGAACATCGGATGCATCCGACCAGTCTCGGGATGCTATCCAGGTTCTTAGCGACGTAGAGGCAAAGCTGGCGGAGGTTGCGGACAGCGCCATTACCTATGGCTTCTCCGACATCTCGACGATTGTGAAAGAATCTTTCGGCTCGATTGACGCGCTCTATGAGCAGGGGCGCGAGGTGACGGGGCTGGCGACGCACTACATCGAGTTCGACCGCATGACGAGCGGGTTGCAGGAGTCGGAATTGATTATCATTGCGGCGCGGCCTTCGATGGGCAAGACGGCGTGGGCAATCAACATCGCGGAGAATGCGGCGGTGCGCGGCGGCAAAGTGGTTGCCGTCTTCTCGCTCGAAATGTCGAAGTCGAGCCTGCTGCGCAGAATGCTGGCCTCGCAGGCGATGGTGAACTCGAAGGCAATTCAGACCGGGATGCTGATGAAGGACGACCGGCAGAAGCTGATTCAGGGGCTTGAGAAGCTGATGGAGTCGAAGATGTATATCGATGACACGCCGGGCATTACGCTGGCGGAGATGCGGGCGAAGGCGCGTCGGCTCCGGCAGCAGCAGGGACGGCTCGATCTGATCGTGATTGACTATCTGCAACTGATGACCGGCTCGGTGTCGGCGAACCAGCGGACGTTTGAGAACCGGACGCAGGAGGTCTCGGCGATCTCACGCGGGCTGAAGGCGCTAGCCAAAGAGATGAAGGTCCCGGTGGTTGCTCTGTCGCAGCTTTCGCGTGCAAGCGAGCAGCGCGGCGGCGACAAGAAGCCGCTGCTGAGCGACCTGCGCGAGTCGGGCTCGATTGAGCAGGATGCTGATGTGGTCTGCTTCATCCACCGCGAGGAGTACTACGACCGCGAGAACGAGGACGTGAAGGGCAAGGCGGAGATCATCATCGCCAAGCAGAGGAACGGGCCGACTGGGAATGTTCATCTGGCGTATCTGGCCGATTTCACACGCTTTGAAAACTTACAGCATGGCGGCGACTCAGGCGGGTATTGAGGCTTCCGGGAGTACTTCCCCCTCCCCTTGTTTTTGTGCAAAGTCCTTCTAACAAAGGACTTAGGTCCGGACTTCTTTTGTAAAGTATTGATTCTATTGGGCAACATCATGCAAAGTATTCATCCTGCTTGACTTACGGGAATCATGCGTTCCGGTGGAGTGGCAGGTGTCTATTTGCTTCTGTCTCTATTTTAAACCGCTGGGGTAAACTCAACCGCCAACTTTGTCTGGGGAATATCTCCTTCCGGTGCAACCGGATGGTCGATTGGGGACGACTTCGGGGGGTTGACAGGGTGAATGATTGGTTTTCCAGATCGGTGCGGAAAAGCTCGTTTCCCGGTTATGGTGAAGAACGGCCCGGGGCTAAAGCCCCTTGATTTTGCACGCTTTTTCGTGGGGCTGAAGCCCCACGCTAATCCCCACGCAGATTCCCTTCGGGAATGACAAACAAAAAAAGCGGAATGACAAACAAAAAAAGGCGGAATCGAAGCGCAGATTCCCTTCGGGAATGACAAACAAAAAAGCGGAATGACAAACAAAAAAGGCGGAATCGAAGCGCAGATTCCCTTCGGGAATGACAAACAAAAAAGCGGAATGACAAACAAAAAAGGCGGAATCGAAGCGCAGATTCCCTTCGGGAATGACAACAAAAAAAAGACCGCGAGCAGGCATGGTGCGCTGTGAAGTACTCGGCTCGATACCTTGAAGGCTACTGACAGGATGCTGTCAGCAGAGGTTGGTTATGCTCCTTTTGTACCGATGACAAAAGTGAGGAGCTGGCTATGACGAAAGAGACCGCAAAGCGGCAGAGCGCCATCAACTGGTTCGAGATTCCGTGCGCCGATCTGGACCGCGCCACCATGTTTTACGAGACGATGCTGGGAACGAAGCTGGCGCGCAATGACCACTTCGGGCCCGTGGCCGTCTTTGACGCTGAAGAGACAGGGACCGGAGGGACGCTGGTGAAGCGAACCTTCCAGAAGCCGGGTGCGACCGGACCGATGGTTTACCTGAACTGCGACGGCGACCTGGACGAGGTGCTGTCGCGCGTGCCGGCGGCAGGCGGCCTGGTCCTGCAGCCGAAGACGGCGGTGCCGGGCGGCTATGGACACTTTGCCTGCCTGCGCGACTCGGAGGGCAACCACATTGGGCTGCACTCGCACTAGATTCGGCCGGGCTCAGGGGCTCCCTGCACCGGCTTTATTGCTTCCTGGCCAAGGCAAGTTGGGCCTGAGCAGCCTTGGCTTGAGCAGCCTGTGGTTGAGCGGCCTCGCTCGCGGGCTTCAGCTCTACCTGAATGAGTTCTTCCGGCTGGTCGCTCAGGTTTTCGGATGCGTGCGTTACGGCTGGACTCCAGACGGCCACACCGGCTTTCACGACTTCTTCCTTCGTCGTGCCGTCGGGAAAAGTGAACCGCTCGTGGCCGTTGGTGAGAGGAATCGCCACAAATGCGGGATGGCTGTGCATGGGGCTTTTCTCGTGAGGCCCCGTCTTCCAATGCAAGACGCGTACCTGTGCATTCTCGAACTCAACTTTGCAATGTTGGGGATCGACTTTGGCGGGGTCCTGGGCGAGGGCCGCCGAGGAAAGTAAACATACCGACGCTACAAGGAGCAATGATCGACGCATATGTCCTCACTTTCTGGATTTCTATTCAGTTTTGGCCGGGGTCCCGATTGCAAGGGCCAATTTGTACACGCGGCGTCTTGCGTGTGTCAAGGCAATGGGCGGGGATTTTTACCTGCCTGAGGGATTCGGAAGCGCTACATCGGTTTGCATTCGCATTAAGATAGCGTCATGCGGCGAGCGGACAGGCTGTTTCGGATCGTCCAGTTTCTGCGTTCGGGCCGTTTGCTGACGGCGCAGAAGCTGGCCGAAAAACTTGAGGTATCGCAACGCACGATCTACCGCGACGTGCAGGACCTGCAAGCGTCGGGGATGCCGATTGAAGGCGAGGCCGGGGTGGGCTACACGCTCCGGCGCGATGAGGACCTGCCTCCGCTGATGTTTACCCGCGAAGAATTGACGGCGCTGGTGCTGGGAGCGAGGCTGGTGCGGGCGTGGGGCGGCGCGGAGAACGTGGCTGCTGCCAATCAGGCGCTGCAACGGATTGAGGCCGTGCTGCCGGCGGAGCTGCGTAACGACTTCGACTCGATTCTGCTGTATGCTCCGGGATTTCGCATGACGACGCTGCTGCGCGAGCGGCTGGACGTGCTGCACGGCGCGTGCAAGTCGCGGCGCGTGGTGCGGTTTGGCTATGTGCGCGAAGATGGCACGGCAAGCGCGCGCGATGTGCGTCCGCTGCTCTTGGCCTTCTGGAGCGGCGCGTGGACGCTGGCTGCGTGGTGCGAGCTGCGCGAGGACTTCCGCACGTTTCGCATGGACCGCATGGAGGACGTTGCAGTGCTGGAGCGAACGTTCGTGCAGAAGAAGGGGCAGCGGCTGGAGGATTATCTGAAGCGGACGCTGCCGCCGGAGGACCGCGCGCGGTTTGGGTGAGCGGGCCGGTTATGGAAATTTCCGCAGGAAGGTCTGATTGCGTTCAGAAAATTCCATCAGGGGGCCAGGTAGTGTCTGACGAATCGGAGTCTTCGATTTTGGGGATCATGCAGGCGAGAAAAAAGGCATACCCCAGGGGCTGAAGCCCCATTTTTCACGGTTCGTGAAGAGAGCCAAGCCTAAAGGCCTGGCCTACCCAGAAGCAAAAACGATGCTCGTCGATTCATCAGACACTCCCTAAAGCCCTGCGCTCCCACCGAAAAGTACACAGATCGAGTTTTCCGCAGTCTGTGAAGCCGCGCCCCTTCAAAGCGGGGACTTAATCAGAGGTTCCCTAAAGCTGTAGTTCGGTGCGACCCGAAGCGAAACGCAGATTCCCTTCGGGAATGACAACAAGATGACGGGATGACAGCAAAGGGGAATGACAGCAAAGGGGGAATGACAGCAAAGGGGGAATGACAGCAAAGGGGGAATGACAACAAATTCAATGACAATAAATCCCGCTTCGGAGGATGGGGTCGCGAGGACTCTGTCTTCAGGGAAAGTGCTCTAGGATAGAGAGCGTGAAGAGTTGGGTGGAGATCTCAGAAGAGCGGCTGGCGGAGAACTACGGTGTGCTGACGCGGGCGGCCGGCGGGGACGTCGCGGTGATGGGCGTGGTGAAGGCGGATGCCTATGGGCATGGTGCGGCGCTGTGCGGTCCGGTACTGGCGCGGGCGGGGGCAGAGTGGCTGGGTGTTGCTGATGCCGTGGAAGGTGCCGCGGCGCGCGCTGCTTTGCTGGCTGCGGGAATGGATCGGGCACATCAGCCGCGGGTGATGACGATGAGCGGAATGCTGGGTGATGACGCGGACGCGATCGTGGAGCATGATTTGACGCCAGTGGTCTGGAACCTGCGGCAGATGGAGCTGCTGGCTGCTGCGGTGAAGCGTTGCGGGCGAACGGCGCTGCCGGTGCACCTGGAGATGGATTCGGGCATGACGCGACAGGGTGTTTGTATCGAGGACCTGCCTGAGGTGCTCGGCTGGCTGGTTGCGCACAAAGAGCTTGTGCTCGACGGTGTGATGACGCACTTTGCTTCGGCGGAGGTGGCTGGATCGGAGCAGACGCGGCGGCAGCGGGAGCGGTTTGGCGCGGCGGTGCAGGCTGTGAGAGATGCAGGGCTGCGGCCTGAGTGGGTCCACGCGGGGGCTTCGTCTACCGTGGACAACGACATTGCCGAGGGTTCGCTGTGCCGGCTGCGCGAGGTTGCGGCCGGTGTGGGTGCGCGGGCGATGGTGCGGGCGGGAATTGCGCTGTATGGGTATTGTCTGCCGCTTGAAGGCGCGGGCGCGCGGGCCGCGGTTTGCGAACGTTTGCGGCCTGTGATGACGTGGAAGACGCGGGTGATCGATGTGCGCGAGATCGCCGCGGGCGATGCGGTTGGGTATAACGCGACGTTTGTGGCGAAGCAGGCGATGCGGCTCGCGCTGCTGCCGGTGGGTTATTCGGACGGGCTGCGGCGGGAGCTTTCGTCAACCAACGCGCGCGCGGGCGGATGGGTGATGGTGCGCGGCGAGCGAGCAGCGATTGTGGGGCGCGTTTCGATGAATCTGACGGTGGTGGATGTGACTGGCATCGCGGGCGTGCAGGTGGGCGATGAAGTCGTGCTGGTGGGCGACGGCGTTACCGCAGACGACCATGCGCGGGTGGCGGGGACGATCTCGTATGAGATTCTGTGCGGCGTGCGTGCGGACTGGCGCGTGGCTGTGTGATTTGCGCGGGCAATGCTGAGACATTAACATCAGGCTTGGAAGAAACGAGGAAGCGATGGCCATGGAATTGAACGCAGGGGCGCGACGGACGGAAGATATTGCGCTGGATTTGCTGAAGTTTATTGCGACGCAGGCGAACGTGGGGTCGAAGTCGGCGGGCGCGACAGGGTTCGGGGCGGGTGCGGGCGCGAAGCCCGAGGACCAGGTGGCGCACCTGCTGGAGTTGTATGGGCGGTGCCGCGAGGCGGTTGAGGCTCCGGCGGGAAAATAGTGGCGGACGTGGAGCCACTGCGCGTTGTTGTCGTGGGCGCGGGCGCGTTCGGGCGCAATCATCTGCGCGTGTACCGCGAGCTGGAGCAGACCGGGCGGGGTGTCCGGTTGGTGGGTGTTGTGGATCAGAACGCTGCCGTGGCACGCGAGGCTGCTGCGCAGTTCGGGGTTCCGGGGTTTGGGAACATTGAGGCTTGTCTTGCTGCTCTCGGGCGTTTTGATGCGGCTTCGGTCTGCGTGCCTACGGTGCATCATGCGACTGCCGCTGCGCCTTTGCTGGCTGCTGGTGTCGATCTGCTGATTGAAAAGCCGCTTGCGGAAAATCTTAACGACGCGGATGAGATTTTGCGGCTGGCGCGCGAGCATGGGCGTATTGTGCAGGCGGGGCATCTGGAGCGGTTCAATCCGGCGGTGACTGTTGCGCGCGGCGTGTTGAACCAGCCGATGTTCTTCGAGTCTCACAGGCTGAGCGTGTTTACGCCCCGCTCGCTCGACGTGGACGTGGTGCTCGACCTGATGATTCACGATTTGGATATTGTGCTGAGCTTTGTTGATGCGCCGGTGAGTGAGGTGCGGGCGGTGGGGCTGCCGGTGCTCTCGAACAAGGTGGACATTGCGAATGTGCGGCTGGAGTTTGAGAACGGCTGCGTGGCGAACTTTACCGCCAGCCGCGTGAGTACGGAGCGGGTGCGCAAGCTCAGGTTCTTTCAGCCGCATCAGTATCTCTCGCTCGATTTTGCGCGGCAGGATTTGTTGATGATTGATGTGACGGCTGCTGCGGGGATGGATGCGGCGCAGTTGGCGGCGATGGCCCAGCTTGCGCAGCAGGCGGGGGCGCATCCTTCGGCGGGGCTCTCGCTGAAGAAGCTGCCGGTGGAGCAGGGCGAGCCGCTCCGGCTGGAGATTGAGTCGTTTTTGAGCGCGGTGCGCAGGCGGGCGCAGCCGGTGGTCTCGGGTGAGGATGGGCGCAGGGCGCTGGCGCTGGCGCTTGAGATCAACCGGGCGATTGCAGATCATGCGGCGCGTGCGGGGCTTCGGGAATCCGGGGCCGCGCTCCAGCGTAAAATCGGGCTATGATTCGGTCTTATCAGGGCAAGATGCCTGTCATTCCGGCTAGTTGTTATGTGGACGCCTCCGCGCAGGTGATTGGCGATGTGGTGCTGGGTGAGCAGGCGAGCATCTGGATGAACGCCGTGGTGCGGGGCGATGTGAACTCGATCCGCATTGGCGCGAAGAGCAATGTGCAGGACTGCGCGGTGCTGCATGGAATGCGCTATCTGTACCCGGTGATTGTGGGGGAGCTGGTGACGATTGGCCACAACGCGACCGTGCATGGCTGCGTGCTCGAAGACCAGGTGCTGGTGGGCATCGGCGCGACGATTCTGAACAATGCGAAGATCGGCGAAGGGTCGATCATCGCGGCTGGGGCGGTGATTCCTGAGCAGACGGTGATTCCGGCGAACTCGCTGGTGGCGGGCGTTCCGGGCAAGGTGCGGCGCACGCTGGGCGAGGAAGACCGCAAGCTCATCCTCAAATATGCCAGTAATTATCTGGACTACACGGCCATCTACCTGGCTGAAAAATAAGAACCGTTCAGGCTCCTACTGCCCGAAGATTCAGTGACAGCCTATTCCCATAAGCCGACTTGTGAGGAGTAATTGCCAAGAATCAGGGTTACGATCACTCAGGCGGTGATTGCGAAGCTTGCATCCTTGCGCCCTGTGCGGCAACCGCGCGGCATTGCTGCGCTTCGCGGTAGAAGTTGTCGAAGTGCGGATCGAGATTTCGAGCTAATCCTCTTAGCTCTTCCTTCACTTGAGCGACGTCTGCGTCCGCCAAGAGCGAGGTGAAATAGAGCCATGCAATCAAGTGCGGGGTGCTTTGAACTGCGTCGGCTGTCAAGTGCGTGAGTGCCAGCTTTTGTGCTCCCTTATCATCGGTGAGCATCGCTTGCTGAGTTTTGCCAGCAAATACCAGTACCGATAATTCGCCAATACTCAATTTTCTGCGACTTCGAAGCACATCGACCTGCTGTAGATCTTCAAGCTCGATTGAATAAGGTGTTATCGAGCCGTCCGCAAGCCTGCTTTTCAATCGCTTTTGCAACTCTAGTCTTTCAGGCCAGTGTTGACTTCGCTTGTGCAAGCACTCGTAGATTACGAAATTGGTGCAGCAAACTCTTACACCCGCAGCGCGAGCTGTGACGTAAAGCACCGGGGACGCCAGGAGATTCCACAGCGAGCAGGTGTCACCGACATTCAGGAGCCGAAACTGCGAGATGTCGCTCATTCCGATTGCACTCTTCGTCCAAAAAGAGAGGCGATTTCGCCCAGTTCGAAATCATTGATCAGCATCATCTCGGCAGCACGTCCTGCAGAGATGATGCCCTTAGAAAGCCCTTCAAAGCACAAATCCACATAGAACGTGGATAGACCGCGTTTTAGCAAGTCCTGTTTCCTTTCGAGGCTTTTGCCCTCTAGACCACTAAACTCGGGATCGACTTTCTGATCAGCAGGAACGCGGCTTCTGCGTATGAGATTCACCGTGTCGTCGTCGATCCGGCCCGCCTCTTTCAAAGCAATTGCAAGTGCCCAAGTACTGACTTTGAGACGAGTTGCCCAACGAACAGCCTCTTGACCGCTCCAGTTGGTTACTGGGATGCCCTCGATTACAGAGGGAGGAAGGATATAGCGTGAGGCGAATGTATTGGCTCGAATCTCGACTTTATGGTCACGCGTGGACTCTTTTGCAAAGGACACCACGACATCCTGATCACGGTCGATGATCCCATGCCCAGCTTCATGGCAAGCCGTGAAACGCTGGCGGTAGATGTCTTCGTCATAGTTAACGAGGATGCAGGTACCCGCTGACGGATGACGGATCGTAAGACCTGAAATGTTCGAATTCGCCAGTCGTCGCCGGAACACATGGAATCCCAGCTTGCGGAAGTCTGCATAAATATCGTTTGGCACAGCATTCGGGGCATAGTTGAAATGCGCGCGAAGAGCCTGAGCAGCATCTTCTCCTTGTCCCTTATAAAAAGAGCCGCGCGGCGTGAACTCGAAGGCTTCTCTACGCAGCTCAAGTTCCCGCTCAAGCTGATCCTCGCATTCACAAAGAAAGATGAATTCGAGGATGTTCCGCCTATCTTCTTTTGAGAACTCTCCCCCGTGCATACGGTAAAGAGAATCTGTCTGTTCGAATGCGGCAAGCCGCTCGTTCGAGACGAAGAAGCGGTAGTCACAGGCGAAAAAATCCGCGAGCACGAGAATGTCGTCGCCATTGGGTTGCATTGATGCGGCTTCGAACGCTTCGAGCCTGCTTATAGCAAGACCGGTCGCTTCAGAAATCTCAGCCACAGAGAGTTGCAGTTGCGTCCGGCAACGCAGCAATTTCGTCGCGAACTGATTGAGGTCGAGAGGCACGCGTCCATAATAAATGGGCGTCATATAGCAGCGAGTCACAACTCCCGATAAACGCGGTTATCTCCGGGAAGCTCCTGTTCGTCCACTCGAAGACTGGCCACATTCGAAAAGCAGTTGCTACTCCATGAGAGTGGCGGATTCGCTACACTTAATGAACAATGGCTATTTTGAAGGCTGTACGCGGCACGCGAGACCTGCTTCCGCCCGAGACCGCGCTCTGGAACCACATTGAAACGACGGCCCGCGCGGTCTTTGCGCGCTATGGGTTCGGTGAGATCCGCACGCCTGTGTTTGAGGTGACGGAGCTGTTTGCGCGCGGCGTGGGCGAGGAGACCGACATCGTCTCGAAGGAGATGTATACGTGGGAGGACCGTGGCCGTGCCGAGAGTGACAAGGGGCAATCGCTGACCTTGCGGCCTGAAAACACGGCTGGCGTGGTCCGCGCGTACATCGAGCACAAGCTGGGCGAGAGCGGCATGTTGCAGAAGCTCTTCTATATTGGCCCGCAGTTTCGCCGTGAGCGTCCACAGCGAGGACGCTACAGGCAGTTCTGGCAGATTGGCGCGGAGGTGCTGGGGCCGGCGTGGTCGGGCGCAGACAGCCCGCTGCGTGACGCCGAGGTGCTGGAGATGCTCTCGACGTTTCTGAACGAGTTGGGAGTGAAGGGCTGGCGGCTGGAGATTAACTCGGTCGGCTCATCGACGGACCGGCCCCGGTATGTCGCGGCGCTGCGCGAGGCGCTTGCTCCGGTGAAGGCCGGGATGTGCGAGAACTGTCAGCGGCGCGCGGAGACGAATCCGCTGCGTGTGCTCGACTGCAAAGAGGTCGAGGACCAGGCGACGATTGAGGCGCTGCCGAAGATTGCCGATTTTCTGGATGAGGCCTCGCGGGAGCACTTCGCCGAAGTGAAAGCTGCGCTTGATGCCTGCGGCGTTGCTTATACCGTGAACCCGCGGCTGGTGCGCGGGCTGGACTATTACACGCGGACGACCTTCGAGTTCACCGTGCCCGACGGCGGCGGCCTGGGCACGCAGAATGCTCTGCTGGGCGGCGGGCGGTACGACGGCCTCTCCGAGATGCTGGGCGGGCCGAAGGCTCCGGGGATTGGGTTCGCCATCGGCGAAGACCGGCTGGTGCTGACGTTGCAGGCGCAGGCTGCCGACGCAGAGCCGAAAAAGCTGGATGCGTTTGTCGCGCCCATCGGTGTGGCGCAGAACGCTGCCGCTCTCGCATTGGCGCAGGAGCTTCGCCGTGCCGGGCTTTCGGTCGAAGTGGGCGATGGAGCGTTCCGGCTGAAGAAGTCCTTCGAGGCCGCCGACAAACTGGCCCGGCGCATGGTGCTTGTCGGCGAAGATGAGGTTTCGTCTAACATATTCACAATAAAGGACTTTGCGGCAGGCGAGCAGACAAAGGTCGCTCGTAGCGAACTGGTCAACGCTCTGCGTAGCGGCAGCGGAGAACCTGTTGAATTGTAGGCAAAGTGTATACATAATGTAGATATGAGCGCGAGCACAGTAGAACGGAAGAAGCCCCTTGGGATTCGGGCCACGCCGGAGCAGCACCGGGTTATCGTCGAGGCTGCACATCGTGAACACCGGTCCATCAACAACTTCGTATTGCATGCGGCGATGCAAGCGGCTGAAACGGTCACGGCTGCGCCACCTCGGAGGCGGCCTACGCAGGAAGAAGTCGATGCTGCGATCTCGAAGGTCCAGAAAATGATGCGGAAGTATAGGAAGCCAGGGCGATCGCTCGTGGACGAGCTGATTGCGGAGCGGCGAGCTGAGGCTGCGCGTGAGTAGTATCGTCCTGGATAGCTCCGCGATACTCGCCCTGATTGATGAAGAAGCCGGCTCGGACGCTGTAAGGAAAGTTCTGCGCGACTCGACCGTCAGTACCGTCAATCTTGCCGAAGTCTATTCAAAACTCGACGAGCGGGGAAAAGATGTACATGATGCCGCCGCAGAAGTCCTGGAGTCGATCACAAAGATTGAGCCATTTACCGAGGAACACGCAAGAATCACGGGTTGGCTTCGTCGTCGGACGCGCGGCTCTGGGCTCTCTCTGGGCGACAGGGCGTGTATCGCTCTGGCGATTGCGATAGGAGCTGAAATCTATACAGCCGACAGCATCTGGCGCCAATCGGATGTGGGTTGCAAGATACATCTCATTCGTTGAAGCCTGGAAAATTTACTCAGTACAATAGGAACATCGTGACATTAGACTTTTTAGGCAGCTTAGAGCGGACGCATACGTGTGGAGCTTTGCGCGTAGAGCAGGATGGCCAGGACGTTGTCCTGATGGGCTGGGTGAACCGGCGGCGCGACCACGGCAACCTGATCTTTCTGGACGTGCGCGACCGCACGGGCATAACGCAGGTGGTGCTCGACAAAGAGGTCTCGAACGAGGCCCATGCGAAGGCTGAGGCGGCGCGCTCGGAGTACGTCGTCGCCGTGAAGGGCAAGGTGCGGCGGCGGGGCGCGGGGTTGGAGAACCCGAACATGGACACGGGCGCGATTGAGGTGGTTGCGCGCGAGCTGTTGCTGTTGAACGAGGCGAAGACGCCGCCGTTCTCGCCCGCCGAGGACGCGATTGCCAACGAAGAGGTGCGGCTGAAGTATCGCTATCTCGACCTGCGGCGCACGGAGATGCAGCACAACTTCGCGCTGCGCAGCAGGGTGGCGATGGCGATCCGGAATTATCTGGTCGAGCAGGGATTTCTCGAAATCGAGACGCCGTTTATGACGCGCTCGACGCCGGAGGGTGCGCGCGATTATCTGGTGCCGAGCCGTGTTCATGCGGGCAGCTTTTATGCGCTGCCGCAGTCGCCGCAGATCTTCAAGCAGATTCTGATGATCTCGGGCTTCGACAAATATTTTCAGATTGCACGCTGCTTCCGCGACGAGGACCTGCGCGCCGACCGGCAGCCGGAGTTCACGCAGATCGACCTGGAGATGACGTTCCCGAAGCAGGAGACAATCTTCCGCGTGGTCGAGGGGTTTTTAACTGCGGCATTTAAGGCTGCGGGCATCGCGCTGACGACGCCGTTTGTGCAGATGACTTACGACAATGCGATCAAGAACTACGGCATCGACAAGCCTGACATGCGGCTGCCGGCGATGGTCTCTCTGACGGATGAACTGACGGCGGAGTTGCGCGAGTCGCTGAAGATTGAGCCTGCGCTGCCGGTGCTCGGGTTCGTGATTCCCGGAGTGGGAGAACTTTCTGGCACCGCGCGCAAGGCGTTGATGAGCGAGATTCGCACTGCGTTCGGTGACTGTGGTCTCGATGCGCTTGACGTTGCCCGGTTGAAGACGAATGCTTCGTTCGCTCCGCTGGCGGAGACGATTGAAAAGAAGCTGGCCGAAGACCCCACCTTAGCGCCCAAAGGCGGGCGCGAAGATGGGGCACCCAGCTCTTTGTCAACGTCTGATCTGGTGGTCGTCATTACTCCGAAGCTGGGCACGCCGGCGAAGTGGAACCACGATCCGCAGTGGATTTATAAGCGCGTCGGCGCGCTGCGGTTGCAGCTTGGGCAGAAGTTTGCCGACAAGCATGGGCGCTTCCAGAAGACCGGCACCGAGGCCGACTACAAATTTGCGTGGGTCACGGACTTCCCCATGTACGAGTGGGATGAGGAGACGAAGACGTGGATTGCCGCGCATCATCCCTTCACCTCGCCGCATGAGGACGACATCAAATCGGGCAAGCTGGTCAATGACAAAGGCGCGGTGCGTGCGCTGGCGTATGACATTGTGCTGAACGGCACGGAGCTTGGCTCGGGGTCGATCCGCATCCACCGGCAGGACGTGCAGGCGGAGATCTTCCGCTCGCTCGGCATGACGGACGCGGAGGCGAAGGAGCGGTTCGGATTCTTCCTCGATGCGCTTGAGTATGGCACGCCTCCGCATGGCGGCATCGCGCTGGGGCTGGATCGCATTGTGATGATTCTCGCGGGTGCATCGAGTCTGCGCGAGGTGATCGCGTTCCCGAAGACGGCGAAGGCAATCGACCTGATGGTGGACGCGCCTACACCGGTGAGCGAGCAGCAGATGAAGGAGCTGCACCTGCGGGTCGCCTCGCGGAGTTAGGGAAGGTCTGATTAAGTCCGCGAAGATTCCCTCGGCGGCTAAAGAGGGTGCGGAAAAGGTCCATCCGGCAGCTTGCGCGGAACGGCCCGGGGCTAAAGCCCCTTGATTTTGCGGGGATTTTCGCAGGGCTAAAGCCCTGCGCTCCCACCGAAAAGCACGGATGGCGAGTTTTTCCGCAGCCTGTAATGCCGCGCCTTCAAGGCGAGGGTTTAATCAGGCCCTCCTTAGCTGGAGCATCTCCACATAGGTGTAGTCCGGCGCAGGTCGAAGCGAAACGCAGATTCCCTTCGGGAATGACAACAAATCGGATGTGCAATGAAAAGCCCCTCGCCCGTGCAGAACGGACGAGGGGCTTTGGTTTTTGGGTTAGAAGTTGAACTTGACCGAGCCCTGGAAGATGCGCGGGTCGTTCGCTCCTGAGATCTGGCCAAAGGTGGATGAGGTCAGCCCCGAGGTCGGATTCTTGAAGTTCGGGTGGTTCAGCACGTTGAAGGCTTCGAGGCGAAGCGTGGCGTTGAGTGATTCGTGGATGGGGAAGATGCGGGAGATCTGCGCGTCGAACTGGAAGTTCTTCGGCCCGCGGAAGGAGTTTCTGCGGATGTTGCCGTAGGTCCCATAGCCGGCGCAGGTAAGAGGCGTTGCGCCGGAGGGGCATACCTGCGCAAATGCTGCTGGATTCAGGAAGCCACGGTTAGCCTGCCCTGGGCCGCGCCGCAGGGTCTGGTGCAGATATACAGAGGCTCCGGAGACGAGGTTCGGGCGGTCCTGTCCTACGTCGGTGAAGGAGTTGTCCTGCCCGGCGGTGACGTTGAAGGGCGCACCACTGAGGATGTGGATGAGCGGAGCGAACTCCCAGTTGTTGACCAGAAGGGATGTGAAGCGGTTGAGGTGGAAGTTGCTCCGGGTGATGAGGGAGGTGTTGTAAACATTCCGGTAGTCGGAGCCGCAGGGACCGTAGTCGAAACCTGGGTTCGATGGATTCTCGACATTGGTGCCGGCGTAGTCGCCTGAGGCGTCCGCGACGTTCAGGCACTTGGACCAGGTGTAATTAGCCAGCAGGCTGAAGTTCGAGGAGAGACGGTGCTGAATGCTGGTGACGAGGCCGTGGTAGTTGGCCATGCCGACCGAGTTGACGAGGACTGTGCCGCCGCCGCCGCCGAGGTACTGATTACCCTGCGTTGGATTGGCGATGGTGAGGGCAAAGCGTGATGTCTGGTTCTTGGTCGTGGAGCACGGAGTGCCAGCGGCGCCTGGCTTGACCGCTGCCGGGCCTGTGGTGACGATGCCGGCGCAGCCAGTGCCGCTTGCTCCCCAGACTCCGGGGATATAGATGGCCGGGCTAAGGGGAGTACCCATGGGCGCGTGGACGGTATGGCTGCCGATGTACTGGATCTGGAACTGCCATCCTGAGCCGAACTGGCGCTGGATGCTGGCCGTCCACTGCTCCGTGTAGGAGGGGTGGAACTGAGTTGGCATCACGATGTACTGCGACTGCGGGAAGAATTCCGCGTTCGCGGGAGAGGGAATGGTCGGCTGCGGAAAGGGGCTGGTGGTGATTGAGCCGGTGGACCATGGGCTGGAGAAGCTGAGTGGGCCGGAGCTCGATGTCTGCAACTGGCTGATGGCGGTGGCGTAGGGTGGGTTCTGCTGGGTACGCTGACCGGTGAAGAAGTTCACCATGTCATAGGCCAGCTCGAAGCCACCGCGAACGACGGTCTTGCCGCTGCCGGTGGGGTCGAAGGAGAAGCCGATGTTGGGTGAAAACTGCCAGGGCGAGTTTTTGGTGAATTGACGGGAAACGCCCTTGTCTCCGTAGTAGAAGGTCCCGGCAGGCGCGTTCGGGTAGACCGAGCTGACCTTATTGGCAAGGAAGGCGGACATGTCGAAGATGGTGCCGCGGTTGAAGACATCGACGGGCAGGAACTCAGGCGCCCAACGCAGGCCGCCGACGAGTGTGAGCCGGGGGGTGGCGTGCCAGGTATCCTGCACGTAGAGGCTGGGGATGGGTGCGCGGAGAGCATTCTGCTGCTGCTTGCTCTGCTGGAAGGCGCTCATGGCGCCGTTGAGCAGGTCGAGCAGAGGATCACCGCCAGCACTGCCGCCATTGGGTCCGGCGAGGCCGTATCGCCCGTCGAAGGTGAAGGTGCCGTTGGACTCGTAGATATTGCCGATGTTGAGCTGGTTCTGGACCCACTGGCCGCCGAAGACGATCTGGTGCTTGCCACGCAGCATCGTGATGTCATCGTCGAAGGCGAGCGTGTTGTCGTTGAAGTGGGAGACGGAGTTGGTGCCGCCACCGACGTTGAACTTGTTCGAGATGGTCATCTGCAAGCCGTTGGGCACGGCCTGATAGAGATCGACCCCGAGTGTGGCCGCGTTGATGTTGTTGGCTGCGTAACCGCGATTATTGCGGCGGCGCATGAGGGTGAGGTGAGCCGTATTGACCGTACGGGCGCTGATGGTCCACGCCTCGCCGAAGGTCAGGGTCTGGACGCGCTGAAGGTTTCCGGACTGCGTGGTGACGAGGAGGTTGTCGGGAAAGAAGAAGGCCGGGAGCTGATAGCCGTCGATAAAGTAGCGAGCGTAGAAGTTGTTGTTGGCGTTGATATTCCAATCGACACGGGTGACAAACTCGTTGTCCGACGTAATCGACGGAATCGAGTAGGAGACCAGGCCGCAGTTGCCTAGATCGATAGCCGGATCGATCTTCGGCAAATAGGAGATCAGTTTCAGCGCCTGAGCGTTCCAGGTGGGCGGACTGGAATACTTGTTGCCCGCGAGTTTCGCGCCGGTCAGGGGATCGTACAACTGCACATACTTAGTTGCACAGGCACCGGATGGGGTAGCCGATCCTGCGGGATGGGTTGCGTCGGGCGCGGGATCGGTAACGGAGAAATCTCCGAGCAGATTGGCGGCTGTGGGAACATGAGCCTGAGTGGAAGCCTGTTTCTTGGTGACGTGCGTGCGCTGGTATCCGGCAAAGGCAAAGAGCTTGTCTTTGATGATAGGGCCGCCGAAGGTGCCGCCATACTGGTTCTGGTGCAGCACGTCGGGCGATGTGGAGTAGAAGTTAGTGGCGTCAATGTAGTTGTTGCGGATGAACTCGAAGGCCGACCCGTGATACTGATTGGTGCCGGAGCGGGTGACGACGTTGACCATGCCGCCGGTGTGCATTCCGTTCTGCGCGCTCAGGCCCGCCGCTTCGACGCTGAACTGACCGACTGCATCCGGGAAGGGGAACGGGAGGTTGCCGTTGGCCATGTAGTCGTTGTTGTCGCCGCCGTCGAGCCGCCACATGGTGGTGTTGCCCATGCCGCCCGCAATCGAGATGGAGACGGTCTGGTAGGAGTACTTGCTGCCGGTAAAGTCCCCGCCGGGTGCCGGGGTGGACGCACCTGAGAGCCCAATGAGGTCCGTCATGCGACGGCCATTGAGCGGCATCCCGGTCATCTCCTGCGAGTCGATGGTCTGCTTGAAGGTGGAGTCTTCGGTTTGCAGCGCCAGTCCGCTGGCCCTGACCTCGACCTTCTGCTCGGTCTGGCCTACCTGCATCTTGACATTGACGGAGATGCTGCTGCCGACTTCGAGGACGATGTGGGTCTGGGTGTAGGTCTGAAAGCCGGTCATGCGGACCTCAACCGAGTAGGTGCCGACCGGGACGTTGGGGAAGGTATACAGTCCATTACTGTCGCTGACGGCAGCGCGCTGGACGTGGGTGGCAGTTTCGGTGAGTGTGACGGTAGCGCCGGGGATGACCGCTCCGGTCGAGTCGGCAATAGCGCCCTGGATGCTGGCTGTGCCGGCAGCCTGTGCATGGGCGGCCGGAGCATTACAGAACAGGAATGCAAGGGCGGCGGCAAAGACAACAGCGCCCTGCAAGATCAGGCCTCGAAGATTGAAAGGTGACATGATGTGTTTCCTCGCTATGAAATCGGTTCCACTCTGGATGGTTCGTCTTTTTGGATGCAGGCGGATTGGTCGTACCGCTTGCGTGGAGGACTATAGGTGGTTGGTTTCTGCGATGTCAACAGAAATAGTTCCGTCTCTGAATCATCTGTTGCACAATGAGATAGCCGGGGTGGGGAGCGTGTCTTCGCGGAGGCGGCGAACGACAATGGCCCTATCTTGAAGCCAGGGCAACGCGGGGGATTCGCTGGAGGTCGTCAAGGAAGGTGACGTCGCGCCAGTCTGCCAACATGGCGGCAATGGATTCACGCTGACCATGGCCGATCTCGATCGCGAGCAAGCCACCGGGCAGGAGCGCGTCGAAGGCCTGGGGGATGAGGCGACGATAGACATCGAACCCTGTCGGGCCGGCAAAGAGCGCCACGGGCGGTTCGTAGTCACGGACCTGCGGGTTGAGTTCGGGCATATCAGCAAGCGCGACATAGGGTGGGTTGCTGACGATGGCGTCGAAGCTCTGCAAATGGATAATTGGTTGGGCCAGCAGGTCGGATTCGACGATGTGAATGTGATTGGCCAGGCCGTGCTCCTGCGCGTTGGATTCGGCAACGGCGAGGGCCTCGGGCGAGAGGTCGAGCGCGGTAATCTCCGCCTGAGGAAGATGCCGGGCAAGCGCGAGGGCGATGGCGCCGGAGCCGGTCCCGACGTCGGCAATGCGAAGCGGCGAAAGATGCCCTTTGAAGTGCGCAAGGACCGCCTCGACCAGCAGCTCCGTCTCCGGCCGCGGAATGAGGACAGCCGGGGTGACACGCAGGGTCAGGCCATAGAACTCCTGCCGGCCGGTGATGTATTGGATCGGCTCATGCTTGAGACGACGGTCGATGCTCTGGCGAAAGAGGGATTCTTCTTCGGCTACGAGCTGGCGCGCGGGGTCGGCGAGAAACTGCGCGCGCGTCAGCCGGGCAGCGTGCCGGAGCAGATGCTCGGCGTCGCGGCGAGCATCTGCACAGAGGAGTGGATCGTCGGAGAGGCGGGCGGCGGCTTCGGCGGCGGCTTCGCGGAGGGTCATGCTCTAGCGATTATCGCTGCTCGATGCGGATGATGTTGCCGTCCGGGTCCAGCACGGTGAGTGTGCTTCCAATTTTGGTGAAGGCGATGTGCTGCTTGCGGAGCAGGTGCTCGGAGCGCGAGAGGCTCTGGGTCTGGAGCGCGATGCGGGCACGGTTGCCGAGGTCGGCGGCAGGGACAAGCTCGACCTGTTCGCCCGAGTCGCCGGGGAGATGGAAGAGCGTCATGCTGCCGGTGACGGGCTTGAACTCAAGCTGGTTGACGTAGAAGTCGCGCGCGGCGGCGGGGTCCTCGACAGCGAGCGTGACGATCAGCAACTTGTCGGCGACGCGGTTGGGGCCGAGGCCCTTGCCGCGGTCTTCCCAGTGGCGCGAGCCGGGCTGGTACTGCGTGTACTCGATGTTCTGCGGGCCGAAGGGCTGCTCGGGGCCGTTCATCGTAAACAGGAGGTTGCCCGCTCCGGCCTTGCGCACCTTCGAGCGTGGCGTGAGACCGCGCGTGATGTAGTCCTGATAGACGGTCTCGAGATCGACGCCCTCGAAGCAGAGATGGAGGAAGCTGGGGCCGGGGTTCTTCGCAGTCGTGGGGTAGAGCTCGATGAACTGCGTGTCGTTGATCTTGACGAAGGCCTCGTTGACCTGGCCGTTGCGGTCGAGCGCAAAGGGCTGCTCGTAGCCGAGCTTCTGGTAAAAGGCCGTGGAGGCCGCGAGATCATGCACGCGGATGGCGATGTGCGCGATGCCCGCAAGCGGCGGCGGCGCGCCGGGGTCGGTAAGCGCCGGTGCACTGGCCGCGAGAAGAGTAACGACAACTGCTGCTGTAACGCGCGCGATTCCGCGAAGGCCCGGTCTCCGGTTCATTATTTCTCCATTTTGCTGATGCATAAGGATTGTCGCCCATGAACAGCAGTTGTGCCAAACTCAAGCAGATTCACGGGTGGACTCTGTGCTTCAGGCCATTGCAGTTTCGGCCTTTAGTTTTTCGGCGACATCGTGCGCGATGAGGGCGTCGATGGTGGGCTGGAGCATTCCTTCCATGACCATATTGAGTTGGTGATTGGTCAGGCCGATGCGGTGGTCGGTGAGGCGGTTTTGCGGGAAGTTGTAAGTGCGGATTTTTTCACTGCGGTCGCCTGTGCCTACCTGCTGTTTGCGGTCTTTGGCCTGCTGCTGGTGGATGCGCTCTTCTTCGACTTCGTAGAGGCGGGCGCGGAGGACGCGCATGGCCTTTTCGCGGTTCTTGATCTGAGATTTTTCGTCCTGGCAGCTTACGACTGTGTTCGTCGGAATGTGCGTGATGCGGACGGCGGAGTAGGTTGTGTTGACCGACTGGCCGCCGGGGCCGGAGGAGCAGAAAGTGTCGATGCGCAGGTCTTTGGCTTCGATCTTGATGTCTACCTCTTCGGCTTCGGGAAGCACGGCCACCGTGATGGCTGAGGTGTGGACGCGGCCCTGCGTTTCAGTGGCAGGGACGCGCTGGACGCGGTGCGTGCCGGACTCGTACTTCATCTGCGAGTAGACCTTGTCGCCTTCAAAGATGGCGGTGACTTCCTTCATGCCGCCGCCGATGCCGGTCTCAGACGTGGAAAGGACTTCGACGCGCCACTTGTGCTGCTCGGCGAAGCGGAGGTACATGCGGAACATCTCGGAGACGAAGATGGCGGCCTCGTCGCCGCCGGTGCCGGCGCGCAGCTCGATGATGATGTTCCTGTCGTCGTTGGGGTCTTTGGGCAGCAGCATGACCTTGAGCTGTTCTTCGATCTCGGCTGCACGCGGTTCAAGCGCGAGCAACTCGGCTTGCGCCATCTCCTTGATGTCGGGGTCGGAGTCGGCGAGCATGGCTTTGGCGTCGGCAATGCCCTGTTGCACGGTGCGGTACTCGCGGAACTTTTCGACTGTGGGCTCGATGTCGCGGTGGGCCTTGGCGGTCGCGGCAAACTTCTTCTGGTCGGTGACGAGCGCGGGGTCGGCGAGCTGGTGGCCGAGGTCTTCGTAGCGGGCTTCGAGTTGGTCGAGGCGGTCGAACATAGAGAAAAATCCTTATAGCAAAGTCTTTTGCTGTTGCAGTTGTGCTGGAGAGGATCAAGAAGATGGCGCAGCTAGGCAAAGTCGTGACGGCTGGCTTTGCCGTACACGCGGGGAGGAGTCACCGGGTTTGCGCTGGCATTCATGGCTCTGGTTAAGATGTTACTCTCGCCCGGGCTGTTGCGGAAAAATGCCCAGGTGGATGCTGAACGGAGAGGCGATTTAGTGGCATCCTAAACATCATGGAATATAGACAGCTTGGCAGGTCAGGATTGAAGGTGCCGGAGCTTTGCTTCGGCTGCGGAACGTTTGGCGGGCACAATAACGAGTTCTTCAAAGCATGGGGCGCGGCGGATGTCGATGAGGCGAGGAAGATGGTGGACATCTGCATGGATGCCGGCATCAACTTCTTCGATACGGCCGACGTGTACTCCGACGGGAACAGCGAGGCGGTGCTGGGCAAGGCGATTGGCCATCTCGACCGCGAAGACGTGCTGCTCTCGACCAAGGCGACGTTCCGGCTGGGCAAGGGGCCGAACGATGTAGGATCGTCGCGCTATCACCTGATTCAGTCGGTCGAGCGCAGCCTGAAGCGGCTGGGCACGGACTACGTCGACCTCTATCATCTTCATGCGTTCGACGCGACCGCGCCGGTGGAGGAGACGCTGCGCGCTCTCGACGATATGGTGCGCGAAGGCAAGATTCGCTATATCGCCTGCTCGAATTTTTCGGGGTGGCACCTGATGAAGTCGCTTGGCGTGAGCGATCGCTATGGCTGGTCTCGCTACGTCGGGCACCAGGCGTACTACTCGCTGATTGGCCGCGACTACGAGTGGGAGCTGATGCCGCTTGGGCTCGACCAGGGCGTGGGCGCGCTGGTGTGGTCGCCGCTGGGTTGGGGCAGGTTGACGGGCAAGATCCGGCGCGGGCAACCGCTGCCCAAGGACAGCCGGTTGCAGTCGAAGATTGCCTTCGATGCAGGGCCGCAGCCTGATGAGGAGTATCTGTACCGGGTTGTCGATGCGCTGGATGAAGTGGCGAAGGAGACGGGCAAGACCGTTCCGCAGGTTGCGCTGAACTGGGTGCTGCGGCGGCCTTCGGTTTCGACGGTGATCATTGGCGCACGCAACGAGCAGCAGTTGCGGCAGAACATTGGCGCGACCGGATGGAAGCTGACTGCGGAACAGATCGCAAAGCTCGATGCGGCCAGCGAGCTGCCGCGCGCGTATCCGCACTGGCATCAGTTGCAGTTTGAGGAGCGGAACCCGAAGCCGGTGTAGGACCTCAGAGGGTGATGAAAGAGTCCGTTTGCCCTGACTGGAAAGAAGGCCCGGGGTTGAAGAGGCTGCGGAAAAGTCCATCCGGCAGCTTGTGCGGAACGGCCCGGGGCTAAAGCCCCTTGATTTTGCTGGGATTTTCGCAGGGCTAAAGCCCTGCGCTCCCACCGAAAAGCACAAAGC